>ERZ773233.2143-NODE-2143-length-11128-cov-6.339023_pt1 | contig 11128 bp, 14 predicted proteins | sample MGYA00580991_ERZ773233 | MGnify/ENA primary metagenome ERZ773233 (study PRJEB29015, sample SAMEA2738178) | human oral metagenome | biome: human oral; feature: human-associated habitat; material: saliva | place: China | collected 2161 ...
AAAGAATACCTGAAATTAAAATAAATGGAAAAGGTGCAAGAAGATTACCAGGAACATCAAGCATTACTTTTAAATACTTAGAAGGAGAATCAATGCTTTTAAATCTAAGTTTAAAAGGAATAGCAGTAAGTTCAGGTTCAGCTTGTTCATCTGACAGTTTACAACCTTCTCATGTATTACTAGCTATGGGAATACCAGCTGAATATGCACATGGAACTTTAAGATTTTCTTTAAGTAAATACACTACTAAGGAAGAAATAGATTATACTATAGAATCTTTAGTTGAAATAATAGGTAAATTAAGAGAGTTATCTCCATTATGGAAAACTTTCAAAGATAATAAGTTAACTGATACAGCAAGTTTTTAATAAGAATTAAATTGAAATTAGACTAAGGAAAATTTATATAATTGTTTTAAATGATTAAAGGAGATGAAATCAAATGCAATATACAGAAAAAGTTATGCAACACTTTATGAACCCTCAAAATGTTGGAGTAATAGAAAATCCAGATGGATATGGAAAAGTTGGAAATCCATCTTGTGGAGATATAATGGAAATTTTTATAAAAGTTGATAATAATATTTTAACAGATGTTAAATTTAGAACTTTCGGTTGTGCTTCAGCTATAGCAAGTTCTTCAATTTCAACAGAAATGATTATAGGAAAAACTGTTGATGAAGCATTACAAGTAACAAATAAAGCAGTTGTTGATGCTTTAGGTGGATTACCTGCAGTTAAAATGCACTGTTCTGTTCTAGCAGAAGAAGCTATTAAAATGGCAATAGAAGATTATATCTCAAAAAGAGATGGAAAAAAAGCTGAATAAATTTAAAAGAAGCTATTAAATATAGAAAAATAAGGTTGCAAATAAAAGCAATCTTATTTTTTTACTTCTAATAAAACATAAGAAATAATAATAAATTATAAGATATGATAATTCTTGTGCTATAATATATAAGTATTATATAAACTATTAGGAGTAAAAAATATGTTTAAAAGATTTAAAAATTTGTTTTTGGTTATGGCAATTTTGGGACTTATATTTGCAAACTCATATTCTAGTGAACTGAAAGAAGTTAAGGCAATAGAGGAGTATTCAGCTCAAGTCTTAGGAGAAGAAGAGGAAGAAGATGCTGAGGATACAAGTCAAACAATAATAATGCCTGTAATTAAAAAGGTAGAAAAGAAAGAAGATGTAAAAAAAGAAGTCGAAGTAAAAAAAGAAGAAATTAAGGAAGAAGTAAAGAAAGAAACAAAAAAAGAGGCTGTTAAGGAAGAGCCTAAAAAGAAAGAAGAAACAAAAAAAGAGCCTGAAGTTAAGGCTGTTAAAGAAGAAGTGAAGAAACCTGAAAAAATAGAAACTAAAGAAGTTAAAAAAGTGGAAGAAGAAAAGAAAACAGAAACTAATAATTTAGCACTTGAAGAACCAGAAAATCCAGAAAAAGATAAACAGAAATATGAAATGATCACATATTATTCAAAAGATGGAGTTGAATGGGTACTTCCAGATAACTTTAGGGCAGTTTTAGTTGGAGATTTAAATGGAAATGTAATATTCTCAAAGAATGCTGATACAATGTACCCACTTGCATCAGTGACAAAAGTAATGTCATTATTGGTTACTTTTGATGAAATCAATGCAGGGAACATTGGTTTACATGATAGTGTAAGAATAAGTAAAACTCCTTTAAAATATGGAGGTAGTGGAATAGCTTTAAAAGAAGGACAAATATTTGTATTGGAAGACTTAATAAAAGCTTCAGCAGTTTATTCAGCAAACAATGCAACTTATGCTATAGCTGAATATGTAGGTGAAGGAAGTGTATTTAACTTTGTGGCTAAGATGAATAAAAAGTTAAAACAACTTGGTTTACAAAATGATATTAAATATCATACACCTGCTGGACTACCAACAAGAAATACTAAGATGCCTATGGACGAAGGAACTCCAAGAGGAATCTATAAACTATCTATAGAAGCGTTGAAATATGATAAGTATATTGAAATAGCTGGTATAAAAAATACAAAGATATATAATGGTAAGATTTCTATAAGAAACAGAAATCATTTAATAGGTGAAGATGGAGTTTATGGAATAAAAACAGGATTCCACAAAGAAGCAAAATATAATATAACAGTAGCAGTTAAGTTTGAAGGTATAGATTTAATTATAGTTGTTATGGGTGGAGAAACATATAAAACTAGAGATGATTTAGTAAGAACTATAATAGCTAATTTAAAAGAAAATTATACAGTAAGAAATGGTCAATTAATAAGAAAATAAAGATAGTTGAAAGGAGTAGTTTGTATGAGAGAAAAATTTAGAGAATTGGTAAAAAGAAAAAACAGAATACATGCTAACTTAGAGCTTGTTCAATGGGATTTAGAAACAAAGACCCCATTAAAGTCAAGACCTTATTTATCTGAATTGGTTGGAGAATTAAGTATGCAAGACTATGCTCTATCTACTTCAGATGAATTTGTAAATTTAGTGGAAGAATTAAATAAGCAAAAAGAAACTTTAACAGAAATAGAAAAAAGAGAAATAGAATTATCTATGGAAGAAATTGAAAAGAAAAAGAAAATTCCTGCTGATGAATATGAAGATTATGCAAAATTAACAAGCTATAATCAAACAGTTTGGGAAGAAGCTAAGGCTAAAAAAGATTTTTCAATAGTAAAAGAAGGATTAAAAAAGATATTCGATTACAATAAAAAATTTGCTACATACAGAAGAAAAGATGAAAAAACTCTTTATGATGTCTTACTAAATGATTATGAAAAAGGTATGGATACTGAAAGATTAGATGTATTTTTCAGTGAATTAAAGAAAGAAATAGTTCCTTTCTTAAAGAAAATCCAAGAAAAGAAAAAGACTATAAAAGAAGTAGATAAAATAAGTGTCCCTATTGATGAAGATGTACAACTTAAATTTGCAAAATTTTTATCAAGCTATGTAGGTTTTGATTTTGAAAAAGGTCTTGTTGAAACAAGTGAACACCCATTTACTTTAAACTTAAATAAAAATGATGTAAGACTTACAACAAAAAATAAAAAAGATAGTCCTATGTCTACTGTATTTTCAATAATCCATGAATCAGGACACGGTATCTATGAACAACAAACAGCTGATGAATTAATAGATACTTTACTTGGTACAGGTGGAAGTATGGGACTTCATGAATCTCAATCAAGATTTATGGAAAACATAGTTGGAGAAAATAAAGCTTTCTGGAAACCTTTATATAGTAAGGCAGGGGAATTTTATCCTTTCTTAAAAAATTTAGAATTTGAAGAATTCTACAAGCAAATAAATAGAATTGAGCCTGGACTTATAAGAGTTGAAGCAGATGAATTAACATACTCTTTACATATCATGTTAAGATATGAAATAGAAAAAATGTTAATAAATGGTGAAGTTAATATAGATGATTTACCAAAGATTTGGAATGAAAAAGTAAAGGAATATCTAGGTTTAGAGCCTCAAAATGATTCTGAAGGACTTATGCAAGATATACATTGGTATTGTGGATTAATTGGATATTTCCCATCTTATGCAATAGGAAATGCCTATGCTTCACAAATATATAATACTATGAAAAAAGATTTTGATGTAGAAAAAGCTCTAGAAAATCAAGATTTGAAAAAGATAACTGATTGGTTAGGAGAAAAAATTCATAAATATGGTCTGTTAAAAGATACTCCTACTATTATAAAAGAAGTTACAGGGGAAGAATTAAATCCTAAATACTATATTGAGTACTTAAAGGAAAAATATAGTAAAATATATGAAATATAAGTTGACATTTGTTTAATTTAAGTGTATTATTATAGCAACAAAAAAAAGAAATTGTTTTAAAATAGAAAAAGTAAGATTATAAGGAGGAAAAAATGGGAATATTAGATGATGTAACAGGAAAATTAGGGGAATTAAAAGATACAGTTGTAGATGAAGCTAAAAAAGTAAAAGATGAAGAAGTTGCAAAAGCTGAAGAATTAAAAGATAAAGCTGTAGATAAAGCAAATGAATTCAAAGAAAATGCTGAAAATAAAGTAGCAGAATTAAAAGATAAAGCCGAAGAAAAAGTAAAAGAACTAAAAGAAGGTGCTGAAGGGAAAGTAGCAGAATTAAAAGATAAAGTTGTTGGTGGAGCAGACGATCTTTTAAACAAATTTAAAAAATAATAGTTAATAAGGGGGTATTTTTATAATACCCCTTTAATTTATATAAAAAAATGGAGGAAATAAGAAATGAAAAAATTAGTGTTAGTAATAGGTTTAATTTTAGGTTTAAGTGCAATGGCAGAAGATGCTAGTGTAGCTTCTAAAATAGAAAGTGCAAAAAAAGGTGTAGCTAATACATTAAAGAAAGCTGAAGAAAAAGCTGGAGAAATAAAAAATAAAGTTGAAGAAAAAGTAGAAAACATAAAAGCAGATGCAAAGAAAGATGCAACAAAAGATGTAGAAGCAGCAAAAGCAGATGCAAAGAAAGATGTAGAAGCAGTAAAAAATGATGCTAAAAAAGATCTAGTAAAAGATAAAGCAGAAGAAACAAGCAAAATGGAAGAATTAAAAGAAAATATAAAAGAAAAAGCTACAGCTGTTAAAAAAGGGACAAAAAAAGTTGCTAAAAAAGTAAAAAATAAAACTAAATCAGCAGTAAAAAAAGTTGTAGAAAAAGTTGAAGAAGCATCAAAATAAATTTAATTAAAATTTAAATAAATTCACTTAGAGGCTGTTGCAAATTCATAAAAAGTAAAAAATAGTTCGTTACTGAGTAAATTTCCATTCATAACTCACTTATTTTTTACTTTAAGATTGAAATTTTAAATTTGCAACAGTCTCTTTTTTTATTTTCAAATACAATTTTGTTTTGAGTCCATATAGTTTTAAAAATAATTTGACAACTAAAGAATTTTAATATAATATATAACTAGTCAAGTTAACTATTATTTGATATATTTTTAAAAGAAAGGGGGAGGAAGAATGGAGTTACAATTACATACAGGAGACATAGGAAACTACCTAAAAAACCACGATATAAAACCTTCCTACCAAAGGATGAAAATATTTCAATATTTATTAGATAATCATGTACATCCAACAGTGGATACAATATATAAGGCACTTTGTCCAGAGATACCAACTTTATCAAAAACAACTGTCTACAATACATTAAATTTATTCGTAGAAAAAAAGTTGGTACAAGTTATAGTAATAGAAGAAAATGAAACAAGATATGATTTAATAACTCATACTCATGGACATTTTAAATGTAATTGCTGTGGAGCACTATTTGATGTTGAATTAAATATTGATTATAGTATGAGCCCAGAACTAGCAGATTGTAAAATTGATGAAAAACATATTTACTTTAAAGGTTTATGTAAAAACTGCAAAGGTAAACAAAATTAAAATATAAGTTTTTTTAATTCTAAAGGAGTTAAAATGAAAAAATATTTATTTTTAGTAGTTTTATTACTTGCAACATTATCATCTTTTAGTTACTCAAATTATCCAAGACCAAATTATAAGTATTATATAGTAAAGGAACCTATGGTTGTAAAAAATCTAGAGCTTCCTGTTGGAACAAGAATAGTTTATTTTAATACAAGTCTTTTTGGAGATAGTGAATCAAGTAGACCTTTAAGAGAAAAAAATATATATCAAATATTTTTCCCAGATGATAAACCATTAATATGGGGAGGAATACCAGTTAGTTTGATAGAAAGATTTTTCAATAGAGATATGAAAGGCTTTACTGTTTATCCTGAATTGGGAAACTCCCTTGTGAGTGATGAGAATAAACGTAAACTTATGGGAAAAAATGAGTTTTTAAAATTGTGGTTTATGTGGTCAAAAAATATGGATGTTCATATAAAAGATGAAAAGGATTGGAGTTTTAACCCAGATAATATGGTTTTAGGTGGGGAAGCTGATTCTAGGTATATTGATTATGGTAATTTAGAATACTTTAATGGAAAAGATAGTATGGAAGAACATTTAAGAAAATTAAATGAAGCTGCCAGAAATGTAAAATAATTTTTAAATTTTATATGTTGACACTATTTGAAAAGTATGCTAAAATAACAAAGTCTTAGAAAGCAGAATACAGGAAAAACTCGCATACCATATTAAATTATGGGAGGATCATTAAAGATACCGTTAAAGAGTGGACTTGTTTTTGATAAATAGTTTACACTTTGATGTAGATTGTGAAGAATTTAAATCAAAAGATTTCTTCGTTTAGTTGAGTAGAATTGTATGAGCTATATAAGATTAGAAAATACAATTTAATAGGAGGAATGCAGATGAGAGTACAAGTAATTTTAGAATGTACAGAAACAAAGTTAAGACACTATACTACAACAAAAAATAAAAAGACTCATCCAGAAAGATTGGAAATGATGAAGTACAATCCAGTATTGAAGAAACATACTTTGTATAAAGAAACAAAGAAGTAGGATGAAAATTTAAGTAACAACACATGCAGGTCAATGGCTCAATTGGTAGAGCATCGGTCTCCAAAACCGAGGGTTGGGGGTTCGAGTCCCTCTTGACCTGCCACTTTTTTATGAAAGGAGATAGAGATATTTATGAATTTATTTCAAAAGGTTAAAATGGAATACTCAAAAGTTGAATGGCCTTCAAGAACAGAAGTTATTCATTCTACTATATGGGTTGTAACTATGACTGTTATAATATCTATCTATCTTGGTGTCTTTGATATTCTTGCAGTGAGAGCCTTAAACTTTTTGGAGGCATTAATATGAGTATAGAAAATGTCAGAAAATGGTTTATGATTCATACTTATTCTGGATATGAAAAAAAAGTAAAAACAGACCTTGAACAAAAAATGGAAACATTAGGTTTTAGAGAAGTTGTAACTAACATATTGGTTCCAGAAGAAGAGTTAACAGAAATTGTTAGGGGAAAACCTAAAAAGATATACAGAAAACTTTTTCCTGCATATGTCATGCTTGAAATGGAAGCTACAAGAGAAGAAAATGAAAATGGAATAAGCTATAAAGTAGATCCTGATGTGTGGTATATAATAAGAAACACAAACGGAGTTACTGGTTTCGTAGGAGTAGGTTCAGACCCAATTCCTATGGAAGATGACGAAGTAAAAAATATATTCAATATTATAGGTATGGATACATCAAAAGAAACTATAAAGCTTGACTTTGCTGAAGGGGACTTTGTTAAAATCTTAAAAGGTTCTTTTACCGATCAAGAAGGGCAAGTTGCTGAAATCGATTATGAACATGGTAGAGTTAAAGTGATGGTTGATATCTTTGGAAGAATGACACCAGTTGAAATAGAAGTAGATGGTGTTTTGAAGGTGTAGTATACACAATCTTATGGAGGTGTAATTTAAAAAATGGCAAAAGAAGTAATTCAAATAATAAAACTACAATTACCAGCAGGTAAAGCAAACCCTGCTCCACCAGTTGGACCAGCACTAGGACAACATGGTGTAAATATAATGGAATTTTGTAAGGCATTTAATGCTAAAACTCAAGATAAGGCTGGATGGATAATTCCTGTTGAAATTTCTGTTTATAGTGATAGATCTTTCACATTTATATTAAAAACTCCACCTGCATCAGATTTATTAAAGAAAGCTGCTGGAATAACATCTGGAGCTAAAAACTCTAAAAAAGAAGTTGCAGGAAAAATTACAACTGCAAAGTTAAGAGAATTAGCTGAAACTAAAATGCCTGATTTAAATGCTTCATCTGTAGAAACAGCTATGAAGATAATTGCAGGATCAGCAAGATCTATGGGAATAAAAATAGAAGACTAATTGCTTGATAATTTAGTGGTAGAGTTTACTCGTTAAGCCACAAAGGGAGGAAATTTAATAATGGCAAAACATAGAGGAAAAAAATATTTAGAAGTAGCTAAATTAGTTGAAACAGGAAAACTTTATGACATAAAAGAAGCTCTTGAATTAGTTCAAAAAACAAGAACTGCAAAATTTACAGAAACTGTTGAAGTAGCATTAAGACTTGGAGTAGACCCAAGACATGCTGATCAACAAATCAGAGGTACAGTTGTATTACCTCACGGAACAGGAAAAACTGTTAAAATACTAGCAATCACTTCAGGTGAAAATATAGAAAAAGCACTAGCTGCAGGAGCAGACTATGCTGGAGCAGAAGAATACATCAACCAAATTCAACAAGGTTGGTTAGACTTCGATTTAGTAATCGCTACTCCAGACATGATGCCTAAAATTGGAAGATTAGGGAAAATATTAGGGACTAAAGGATTAATGCCTAACCCTAAATCAGGAACAGTAACTCCTGATATCGCAGCAGCAGTATCTGAATTCAAAAAAGGTAAACTTGCATTCAGAGTAGACAAATTAGGATCTATCCATGCTCCAATAGGAAAAGTTGATTTCGATTTAGATAAAATTGAAGAAAACTTCAAAGCATTTATGGATCAAATCATCAGATTAAAACCAGCTACATCTAAAGGACAATACTTAAGAACAGTAGCAGTATCATTAACTATGGGACCAGGAGTAAAAATGGATCCTGCTATAGTTGCTAAAATTGTTGGATAATTAAATTAAATATAAATCCAAACCAAAGACCGTAGGGGGAGATAATCCTTAAATAACCTACCGAGGTTGGAAGTTAGATATACTAACCTCAAAACTCAACCCCTGTCTTTGTGATAGGGGTATATTTTTAGAAAAAAGAGGAGGTGAATCAATATGGCAACTCAAGTTAAAAAAGAACTTGTAGCAGAATTAGTTGAAAAAATTAAAAAAGCTCAATCAGTTGTTTTTGTTGATTATCAAGGTATTAAAGTTAATGAAGAAACTTCATTAAGAAAACAAATGAGAGAAAATGGAGCAGAATATTTAGTAGCTAAAAATAGACTATTTAAAATAGCTCTTAAAGAATCTGGTGTTGAAGACAACTTTGATGAAATATTAGAGGGAACAACAGCATTCGCTTTTGGATACAATGATCCAGTAGCACCTGCAAAAGCAGTATTTGATTTGTCTAAAGCAAAAGCTAAGGCAAAACAAGATGTATTTAAAATTAAAGGTGGTTACTTAACAGGGAAGAAAGTAAGTGTTAAAGAAGTTGAAGAATTAGCAAAATTACCTTCAAGAGAACAATTACTATCTATGTTACTAAACTCTATGTTAGGACCAATCAGAAAACTTGCTTATGCAACTGTTGCAATAGCAGATAAAAAAGAAGAATCTGCTGAATAAGAAAAATTAAAAATAAAATTGATGAAATTTAAGGAGGAAAATAATAATGGCATTTAATAAAGAACAATTTATAGCTGATTTAGAAGCTATGACAGTATTAGAATTAAAAGAATTAGTATCTGCATTAGAAGAACACTTTGGAGTAACTGCTGCTGCACCTGTAGCTGTAGCTGCTGCTGGACCAGTTGAAGCTGCTGAAGAAAAAACTGAATTTGATATCGTATTAAAGAACGCAGGTGGAAACAAAATAGCTGTAATTAAAGAAGTTAGAGCTATCACTGGTTTAGGATTAAAAGAAGCTAAAGACTTAGTTGATAACGGTGGAGTAATCAAAGAAGCTGCACCAAAAGAAGAAGCTGAAGCTATAAAAGAAAAATTAACTGCAGCTGGAGCAGAAGTAGAAGTAAAATAGTAATATTTATCTTTGATAAAAAAAATAATAGGCACTCTTGGAATTTTAGAGTGCCTTTTTGCCAACTTTACAGTTTAGATAGTTAATCTTTTGGAAGTAAATGAGCCTTTTTTCTTACAAAAGACTAACTATACCAAGCAATTTCGACAGGTATAAAGCAAATAAGTGAGTTACATTCTAAATTTTAGATAAAAAATTAAAGCAAGTGAGCCGAGTAATTGTCGGCGTGTTTGAAGCCAACTTGTTGGCAAGTTTTGCCGAAATTCTTAGAAGCACTTAGCAATTTATTGCTTAGAGCTTCTTATGATGCAGAACGTTAATTTTTCATCGTTAAGAAATTTAGCTAGTAACGAACTATTGGCTTATACTTATATTTTTAAGGAGAGTGAAACGTGCAAAAACTCATTGAAAGACTTGATTTTGGAAAAATAAAAGCTAGAGGATCAATGCCTCATTTTCTTGAATTCCAATTAAATTCTTATGAAGATTTTTTACAAACAAATATGTCCCCAAATAAAAGGGAAGATAAAGGATTTGAATTGGCATTTAAAGAAGTGTTCCCAATAGAATCTTCAAATGGAGATGTAAGGCTAGAATACATAGGATATGAGTTACATGAAGCAGAAGCTCCATTGAATGACGAGCTAGAATGCAAAAGAAGAGGAAAAACATATTCTAATTCATTGAAAGTTAGATTGAGACTAATCAACAAAAAAATGGGAAATGAGATTCAAGAATCTTTAGTTTACTTTGGAGAAGTTCCTAAAATGACAGAAAGAGCTACATTTATTATAAATGGAGCAGAAAGAGTTGTTGTATCACAATTACATAGATCACCAGGAGTTTCTTTTAGTAAAGAAGTAAATACTCAAACAGGTAAGGACTTATTTTCAGGAAAAATAATTCCATACAAAGGGACTTGGTTAGAATTCGAAACGGATAAAAATGACTTTTTAAGTGTAAAAATAGATAGAAAGAAAAAAGTTTTAGCAACTGTATTTTTAAAAGCAGTAGATTTCTTTAAAGATAATAAAGAAATTATAGAACATTTCTTAGAAGCAAAAGAATTAAACTTAAAGTCATTATATAAAAAATATTCAAAAGAACCTGAAGAACTATTAAATGTTTTAAAACAAGAATTAGAAGGTTCATTAGTTAAAGAAGATATTTTAGATGAAGAAACAGGAGAATTTATAGCAGAAACAGAAGCTATAATAACTGAAGAACTTATCAATATCTTAATAGAAAACAAAATAGAAACTATTTCTTATTGGTTTGTTGGACCTGAAGATAAATTACTTGCTAATACTTTAGCAAATGATGAAACTTTAACAGAAGAACAAGCGGTTGTTGAAGTATTTAAAAAATTAAGACCAGGAGATCAAGTAACTATTGATTCAGCTAGAAGTTTAATCAGACAAATGTTCTTTAACCCACAAAGATATGATTTAGAGCCTGTGGGAAGATACA
>ERZ773233.2144-NODE-2144-length-11126-cov-7.751242_pt1 | contig 11126 bp, 9 predicted proteins | sample MGYA00580991_ERZ773233 | MGnify/ENA primary metagenome ERZ773233 (study PRJEB29015, sample SAMEA2738178) | human oral metagenome | biome: human oral; feature: human-associated habitat; material: saliva | place: China | collected 2161 ...
ACGGACTTTCATACTCACAATTGATGCATGGTTTGAAATTGGCTGAGATCGAAGTTAACCGTAAAATGCTTGCTGACTTGGCTGTTAACGATGCAGCAGCTTTCACAGCTCTTGCAGACGCAGCGAAAGCAAAACTTGGTAAATAATAGTTGATAAGACTGGTACAGGATTGTCCCAGTCTTTTTAAAAAATAAAGGAGAACATATGGCTTCAAAAATGTTACACACTTGCTTGCGAGTAGAAAACCTTGAAAAATCAATCGCATTCTATCAAGATGCTTTTGGTTTTAAAGAGTTGCGTCGCAAGGATTTCCCAGATTATGCCTTCACGATTGTCTATCTAGGACTTGACGGTGATGACTACGAGTTGGAGTTGACCTATAACTATGACCACGGCCCTTACGTGGTAGGAGATGGCTTCGCCCATATCGCCCTCAGTACACCTGACCTTGAGGCGCTTCATCAAGAACATAGCGCGAAAGGCTATGAGGTTACAGCGCCTAATGGACTTCCAGGAACTGCACCAAACTATTACTTTGTCAAGGATCCTGATGGCTATAAGGTTGAAGTCATTCGTGAAAAATAATCCAGTAAAGTCAAGTAGAATGTTCGTTTTCTACTTGACTTTTTTTCTTTGAAAGAGTATACTAATACAAATTTAACCTTTAAGGGGAGTCCAGAGAGACTCACAAGGTGTCAGATAAAAGGGATAGGGGACTCTCTGTGGAGACTTTTTAAGTGTGCGCATGAGTTCTGTCCTATCTTGACTGAGACCTTGCAATAGCAAGGTCTTTTCTTTATCTGGTCCCCTTAAAATTTAAGGAGGAAAATCATGAATCCCACATGTAAGAAGCGTATGGGTGCGATTCGTTTGGAAAGCATGAAGGTGGTCGCACAGGAGGAAATCGCGCCAGCAATCTTTGAATTAGTCCTAGAAGGGGAGATGGTTGAAGCCATGCGAGCAGGCCAATTTCTCCATCTTCGCGTGCCTGATGATGCCCATCTCTTGCGTCGTCCAATTTCAATTTCGTCTATTGACAAGGCTAAGAAGCAGTGTCGCCTCATTTATCGGATTGAAGGTGCTGGAACCGCTATTTTTTCAACCTTAAGTCAGGGTGATAGTCTTGATGTGATGGGACCTCAGGGAAATGGTTTTGACTTGTCTGACCTTGACGACCAGAGCCAAGTTCTCCTCGTTGGTGGTGGGATTGGTGTTCCACCCTTGCTTGAGGTAGCCAAGGAATTGCATGCGCGTAGGGTGAAACTAGTGACAGTCCTCGGTTTTGCTAATAAGGATGCTGTCATCCTCGAAAAGGAATTGGCCCAATATGGTCAGGTCTTTGTAACGACAGATGATGGTTCTTATGGTATCAAGGGAAATGTGTCAGTCGTCATCAATGAATTAGAAAAACAGTTTGACGCCGTCTACTCATGTGGGGCTCCAGGAATGATGAAGTACATCAATCAAAGATTTTATGACCACCCAAGAGCCTATCTATCTTTGGAATCTCGTATGGCTTGTGGAATGGGGGCCTGCTATGCTTGCGTACTAAAAGTGCCAGATAGCGAGACGGTCAGCCAACGTGTCTGTGAAGATGGCCCTGTTTTCCGCACAGGAACGGTTGTGTTATAAGGAGAAAGTCATGACTACAAATCGCTTACAAGTTTCTCTACCGGGTTTGGAATTGAAAAACCCCATCATACCAGCATCAGGCTGTTTTGGTTTTGGCCAAGAGTATGCCAAGTACTATGATTTAGACCTTTTAGGCTCCATTATGATCAAGGCGACGACACTTGAACCCCGTTTTGGCAATCCTACTCCAAGGGTGGCAGAAACACCTGCTGGTATGCTCAATGCGATCGGCTTGCAAAATCCTGGTTTGGAAGTTGTTTTAGCTGAAAAGTTACCTTGGCTGGAAAGAGAGTATCCTACGCTTCCCATTATCGCCAATGTTGCAGGATTTTCAAAACAAGAGTATGCAGCTGTTTCTCATGGTATTTCTAAGGCGGCTAATGTCAAAGCTATAGAGCTCAATATCTCCTGTCCTAATGTGGATCACGGCAATCACGGACTCTTGATTGGGCAAGATCCTGACTTGGCTTATGAAGTGGTAAAAGCGGCTGTGGAAGCCTCTGATGTGCCAGTCTATGTCAAGCTTACTCCTAGTGTAACAGATATTGTCACCGTCGCCAAAGCCGCAGAAGATGCAGGGGCAAGTGGCTTGACTATGATCAATACTCTGGTTGGAATGCGATTTGACCTCAAAAACAGAAAACCAATCCTAGCAAATGGAACAGGTGGGATGTCAGGTCCAGCAGTCTTTCCAGTAGCCCTCAAACTCATCCGACAAGTAGCTCAAACAACAGACCTTCCCATCATTGGAATGGGGGGAGTGGATTCGGCTGAAGCTGCTTTAGAAATGTATCTGGCTGGTGCCTCTGCCATCGGAGTTGGAACAGCCAACTTTACCAATCCTTACGCTTGTCCTGATATCATCGAACATCTACCAAAAGTCATGGATAAGTATGGCATTAGCAGTTTGGAAGAACTGCGCAAGGAAGTCAAAGTCAGTCTGAGATAAGCTAGTCTTTCCTTATCGTCAACAAGAAATAGAATCTTCATCAATTTGTAATATTTCCGTTAGTCAACTATGTTACAATAGGTTTTATAAAATAGTAATAGTGTAGATAGTTTTCTACTGAGGAGAATAAAATGAAGAAGATACTACTTGCAAGTACTGTCGTTCTTTCTATGGCAGGATTTGCAAAGACATCTGTATATGCTGAAGAATCTCAGGTTACGAAAAAAACTCAGACTACAGATGTGGTCGAGAAAAAAGAGGAAGCTGCTCCCAAGAAAGAAGTTCCTAAAGTCGAGACGAAGAAAGAGCCGGTTGTAAAAGAGGAAAATTCTTCTAAAGATGACTCATCCAAAAAGAAAAAAAATGAGGACGTTATCAAGGAAGGTTGGAGAAAAGAGCAAGGAAACTGGCATTTTTATGAAAATAACCAGCCCGTCGTAAACTGGACAAAAATTGGTGGTGTCTGGTATTACTTTGATAAAAACGGTATTATGCTCAGTAATACTATAGTTGATGGTTACCTTATCAAAGGTAACGGTGCTATGGCAGAAAACGCTTGGGTAAAAATATCTGACAAGTGGTACTATGCTACAGCTTCAGGCAAGATTTCTCGCGACAAATGGGAAAAGATTGAAGGTGTCTGGTATTACTTTGATAAAAACGGTATTATGTTCAGTAATACTATAGTTGATGGTTACCTTATCAAAGGTAACGGTGCCATGGCAGAAAATGCTTGGATAAAAATATCTGACAAGTGGTACTATGCTACAGCTTCAGGCAAGATTTCTCGCAACAAATGGGAAAAGATTGAGGGCGTCTGGTATTACTTTGATAAAGATGGTGTCATGCTTAGTCGCACCATCTATAATGACTATCTCTTCCAAGGTAGTGGTGCTATGGCAGAAAATGCTTGGGTGAAAATATCCGACAAGTGGTACTATGCTACAGCTTCAGGAAAGATTTCTCGCGACAAATGGGAGAAAATCAAAGGGACATGGTACTACTTCAATAGCGATGGTGTGATGGCAAGTAGCCAGTGGAAAAGTGACTACTATCTGAAAGATAGTGGCGCTATGGCGGAAAAAGAGTGGATTTTTGATAAATCCTACAATAGCTGGTTCTACTTGAAGTCAGGTGGAGCCTACGCTTCCCGTGAATGGATTGGTTCATACTACCTTAAATATGGTGGTTATATGGCCAAAAATGAATGGATTTTTGACAAAGATTACGATGCTTGGTACTATCTAAAAGATGATGGTCGATATGTAACAGGTACTTTCACGATCAAAGGTAAAGAGTATTCCTTCCAGAATAATGGGAAATGGATCTCAGAGGCAAAATATTACAAAGTGAAGCCAATTACTGCTTATGTCTATAGCGCTTCTGGTGAACGATTGAGTTATGTATCGCAAGGAACCATAGTTTCACTTGGGGATGCTCAATCTAAAAAAGATAGTCAAATACCAGTCAATATTTCTGGTTTATCCGGCTTCATGAATAAAAGTGATTTAGTAGCTATTGATAAAGAAAGTGAGTTTGTCCCTCACTATACAAGCGATGGCAAGTATTTTTACCATGAGTTGTCACCTTATGTGAGTCTCCGTGTTGCTCCACATAGTTCGGCTATGACCATTGGTAAGAAATATTATTCAACTGATGGGCTTCATTTTGATAGCTTTACCATTGAAAATCCTTTCCTCTTTAGAGATTTGACTAAACCAAGTAATTACAGTGCAGCTGAATTGGATAAAGTTTATTCTTTGATGAATATTCGGGATAGTCGCCTCGCTGGTAAGGGAGCTATTTTTAAGGAAGCTGAGGAACGATATGGTGTGAATGCTCTTTACTTAATGGCCCATAGTGCACTTGAGAGTGCTTGGGGACGGAGCCAGATAGCTAAGGATAAGAATAATTTCTTTGGAATTGCAGCTTATGATTCGAGCCCGTATACCTCAGCCAAGAAATTTGATGATGTGGATAAGGGGATCCTCGGCGCGGCTAAGTGGATTCGTGAGAACTACATTGACCGTGGAAGAGATCACTTGGGGAACAAGGCGACAGGAATGAATGTTCTCTATGCTTCTGACCCATATTGGGGTGAAAAAATAGCTAGTATCATGATGACCATCAATAGTAAACTTGGTGGAAGAGACTAACTAAATGGTTCTATGTGGTAATATATTTCCCCAAAACAATTAGGCATTATACTAAAAGTAAGGATTGAGTTCTGTATTGTACAGGGCTCAGTTTTTTAGTTATGCGACTATTAATCCGTATAGCTTTGTAAGGTGCGAGATAAATTTATAAGAAAACATTCGTGTGGTATAATAGAGAGGAAAAGGGGTTAAAACTACAGTGGGTAGATGTCATTCAATTCGAGATTTTAAGAGCTTGTATCTTTTGATTATGGAGTGTTTGAGTTAGGGAGGGAGTGGAAATGAAAGAAAAAACGTTATAAAGGACTGGTTCATCTAGGAGAGTTTAAGAACAAATTGGTTTACTATGACTTAAAAGGAAGGAAACTGTTTTTTTCGATTCCAGAAAGAACTTCTAAGAGTCAACAGTACTTTATTCTTTCCCTGATATTACTAGTTCTTCCATTTATTAGATTCTTGAATGGTCTGACAATCTTTAGTATAGCTGAGCACAAGTATCTTTATTTGATTCTATTCTCTTGTCTTTTCTTACTTATCGGTAAATTGCTGGATATCTATTTTAAAAAAGATTTGGAGTTGTATCCTGCTTTATTTTCAGATTTGGAGTACATAGAATTCCTAGAAGTAGTAAAGAAAAGTGGAGCTGTTGTTACTTCTGTACTTCGTGCTAGCTTTATTAGTTTATTAGTTTATTAGTATCCTTGATTGCCTACCTAATATATCCTAGTTTTTTGCCATTATTTTTCCACTCGATGCTTTTGTTTATTCTCTATTTGTGTATAGCCAATAATTTGCACAGGAGAAAGAAGGTAATGGAGAGTTTGATAAGAAATGTGCGCACCAACTAAATCTTTTTTGGTCTATGATAATTCTGCAATGTTAAATAAAGGAAGCAAATTTATACGACAATAGAAATTCAGCAATACAAAAGTTGTACGATATTAAAAAACAACAATGATTATGAGAAATAGATTGAATAAATACCTAGAAATAGGCAGAATTAACCAATGGAGTAATTAAATGAAGACATATAGACTAAAAACAGATACCGAGTGGGATATTATGAGGTATAAAAAAGCAATTGAAAGTCACAGAGAAATAGATGCTTTCTTAGGTATTGATCCCAAGTATAGAATTGCTCACCGCGATTCATATTATCAAGATATTACGGATACCCATATTTTGATAGAATACAGCCTTTATCCAATTTATGTGGAGGGAGACTTTGATATTCCAGATCGAGTTTTAGATATTTTAAAGGAGTTAGCTTCTAGCCAGGATACTATACATTTGTATCAAGTTGTATCATTTATCAAAAAACAAGAAGATTTACTGGGAGAATATGATGCTTTACCTTTTATCATTGATGTGGAGAACATAGTACCTATTGTTCTTGAAAGTATTTATAATCTTCCTAATGAGAAAAAGGTTGATTATTACCGTAATATTTGTAATTTAATTGATTCCATGGAGCTTTTCAAAAGCTGTGATAAAAACAAAGTAGAATATATTGTTAATGAGCAGAAGAAAGAGGAAAATAAGAATAGAAGAAAAATTAAATCAGTTGCAGAAGTATGGCCAATTGTACTAGACGTTACAAATATTGATGCGATGGGTGTTTCAGATGACCATCTAGAGTTGTTGTTGATTGATGAAAACAAATGGATAGAGTCATTAGAAGAAGAACATTTGTTGAAGCTTCAAGAAAAACTCAACAACTATATTTATTTCCTCGAAAGCAAGCAGTATGTGGAGCGATATGGCGATAGCTTTGACAAAAAAATCATTCATATCACCTTCCAGTATTCTCCATCTGACAATGGACTAGCCTTTCTTGCTGCGGTTCAGAAGGCATTACAGCATACAGATATGAGCCTGAAGGTAGAATTACCGGAGTACTAGAGAGAGCGAAAGACGCTCTCTTTTTTTTGTGGTATAATGGGACAAAGACATTTTTCTTTTGTTATTCTATTGGCAATCATTCCAAAACAGATTCAAAAGATGGCGAATGGTCTAAATCAGATTAAAGGAAAAGTTAAGAGTATTTCGAACAGAAATATGGCAAATAAGGGGGAGAAAAATGAAGAAAGTACTAACAATATTCGGATCTGTCCTGTTGGTTGTTCTGCTTCTATGGGGCTATCGTAGTTATCAACAATCAGAGCAGGCCAAGCAAGAACGCCAAAAATATGAAAATATGGGTTACTATACAGGAAAATGGGAAATTGATTCTTATGAGTTTTTAGAAGATGGCAGGGGAGTGGCCGTGCATTGGAAGTCATTAAATCCTGATGAAGATAGACTATTTCAAAAATATAATCCTCGTTTTGGAGATAGCTTTGCAAGAACTAATGGCGCTTCTAATCAAAGGTATATTACTCGATTAAATATTAAAATACAATCTGGTAGCTTAGCTAGGAATCGACCCCAAGATGAATCTGACGGATACTTTACTCTTTCTATCTATCGAATACGGGATAGACGATTGGAAGAATCGAAAGTAGACCTCTATCATTTGGTAGGAGATTACAATGAAAATTATTTTCCAGTATCAACGGGTGATATTGTAGAAATAAATGGGAAAGATTATCTCCCTATAGCTGTTCATAATCCAGATTGGTATATTACTAAGAGAAAGCAGTTATGGTTAAATTTAGAAACCAAACAAATTGATTGGGAAGACACAAAAATACAACAGTATCCTAAAACTCCTTCGGTAGATCTAGGTTCTTCAAAAGAGAAATTGATAGAGATGACTATCTTACAAACTTACTATGATAGTCTTCGCCAAAATCAACTTTCCTTTCATCAAGATGTATTGAAGGGAAGTGTTTTGGAGACAGCTGCGCCTAAAGTTTATCAGTTATTAAGTGAGAAAGATTCACAGTTTTTCCTTTTAATTGATTCCAAGTATGATTATGAGAAGGTTTATGGAGATGTTCCACAGTTTCTTGATTTGTTTCAACTTTTTGTCCCAGCTAATATAAATCTTTACGAAGGGTTGATGATTCCAGCCGAACTCAGTAAGGATGTTCAAGAGCATTCAGTCAATACCAAAGAAGAATTTGACTTGTATTACGATGTTTCTAAAGACCGCGAGCTGAACAAACAACGCCGAATACTGGTTGAAAAAGGAGAATAAGAGGACGGTTAGTCCTAACATTAAGTCAAATAAAGGAGGATTTTTACCAAATGAAATACCTAAAGACTCTCAGCTTCCGAACTAAGGTGTTTGTGGGCTTGCTTCTAGTTTCTTTGGTGGGCTATGGTGTTTATGCCTATACCTGGCCCATATATGTCCAATGGCAGGAAGACCATGAGGTATTGATAGTTAAAACAGAGGTGGAGCGCATTGAAACCTTTGGTTCCCAGAACCGTTATGTTTATTATAAAATGAAGGAGCCTATGATTCCAGTTGTTTTATCCAATCATTTTGTTATAAGTAATGCAAAGTTTGTTGGGAGGAGCGAGAGTAATCTGGTGGAATTAACGCTAGATGTTTATGATCTCAATCATTTAGAGAACCAACCAAAGACGATTGATGTAGTCAAACTAATCCAAACCTATGACCAAAATTATAGAGTGGATTTTTATGAGAAAAGAGGCTACACTGATAACGGGAAAGATTATTTAGTTTTTTCTTTGACGAATAAGCAAAATAGAGAAGATAAGAAGGAGGTTGCTTTGGATGTAGCTTCCGAACAGATAGTACCGGCTCTACCCGAGGTTAAAACAGATTCCAAACGATTTGCCTTCTCTTTTACTTATACTAATTTGGATGATATAGTCACTGAATATGGCTTTGTCCCCATTTATTATTTAGCCTACCGTAATGATTCAAAAGTGAGAGAAGATACTAATATAAACTTTATTAGGGATTACCCTGAATATTATAAGGGCATGGAAGGAGCCGCTAATATAGTAGTTAGAAAAGGTGCCTATTATGATCCAGAAGCTATTTTCCAAGATATGCGCCATTGGTTTGCGCCGGTCGGTCAGGATAAGCTAGATGTTGTTGGGATAGATCCTAAAACAAAGGAAGAGACTCCGCTCAACAGTTACCAAGAGTATCAGGAATGGTATGAGAAGCACGTAAAATAGATTTGGAAGGACTCCACCAAGGCTTGGAGACTGTCAAAAGTTTGGGCAAGAATGTTTCTGATTTTTTTCATTGTATTTCTATTGGATGAAATTCAATCATAAATTAGTTTAGCTCAGCGGAGGAAATAGATAATCAATTAGTAAAAATTGACTGGATAAAAAGGTATGGCATCTGTAGATAATCTGATTTCGTATTTCAATTCTAGTATGAAGACTATGTAGAAATGATTTTATTGGTCAAATTTGAAAGCAACATTCAGTGCTGAGATGCAATATTGTTAATAAAAATTTAGTACAAGTTCTCCTATATTTTTACGTTGATTCAGTCAGATAAATAGCTTATAATGGAACTACCTTTTACGATAGATCGATAGAAAGATGACTTCATCAAAGTAATTCTATTTTAAAAAAGAATATCCTTTATTCTCATTCTTATTGAAATTGTAAATTGTCAACAAAAGGAAGGTTCGACTTTCATGATGAAAAAAATAGCTTTAATCTTAATATCTTTTTTTACAATCCTGTTAATTTTTATTGGACCAGCTCAAGCAGATCTAGTGATACCAGATAGACCTTCTAATGGCATTTATGATCCAAATCATTATTTATCAGGGGCTGTTTCGGATAAATTACAAGAACTAAATAGCAAATCGGAAATTCAAATTGGTATTTATATTGTTGAGAGTCTAAATGGTGAATCTTTAGAAGAATTGTCAAATACGATAGCCAGATCTTGGAAAATCGGTTACTCGGATTCCAATAAGGGGGCTTTATTACTGATTGCTATAAAAGACAGGAAGTTTCGCATCGAAACTTCTAATCAACTAGCTATTACATTGACTGATACAAAGGCTAAGAAAATATTAGATGCCTCTCGTGATAAGATGCGAGCAAAAGACTATGACGGAGCTGTTATTGATATAATCCAAAACATTTCCAATCAAGAGTATAAATTAGCTGACGCACCTGTGGTGGAGAGAAATTATTTACTTGAAATCGCAAAAGGATTATGGGATATGTCAATAGGAATTATTTTGTTATATGGCGGATATTTTATAATTTCTTATTTGATTAATCTTTTTAAGAATGGTACTGTTTCGGAAAGAAAACGAAAATCTAATAAATCATATAAGGGTAATGATAAATTATTCCCCTATGATCCCGCCTTTATTAATGATGGTTCATGGTCGCAAAAAGCATTAAGAGACTTCCGTAGCAAAAATAGAGATAAGTATCCTGAGGGAAGTAGCAGTGATTCCTCATCGTCTTGGTCGAGTGACGATTGGTCTGGTGGTGGTTTTGATGGTGGAGGATCATCAAGTGATTGGTAATTTAGCATAGTTCATAGCGATTTGCCTACCTAGATGAATTAACTTGATTACTTTAAAAATGATGGGATAGAAAAACTATTGATTTGAAAAAACCGCTCTGCTCTGAGCGGTTTTCGTCTATTCTTACCTTTTACAATACCCAAGTACGGATAGCATGGGCAACGCCAGATTCGTCATTTGTTTTGGTGATGTATTTGGCGATTTTTTTGAGTTCTGGATTTCCATTTTCCATAACAACGGGGTTTCCAACGACTTCCAGCATGGCACGGTCATTTTCTTCATCCCCGATCGCCATGGTTTCATCTTTGGTCAATCCGAGTTTTTCAGCCAAGTGAGTGATGGCTGAACCTTTATCTACATTCTTTTTAAGGAGTTCGAGGTAGAAAGGAGCAGATTTGTTGATAGAGTAGCATTCGTAAAATTCTGCTGGAATCTTTTCAATCGCAGCATCGAGAATTTCTGGTTCATCGATGAACATACATTTGACGATTTCCTTGTCAGCCATTTCTTCAGGAGTGCGGTAGAAAATAGGCATGCTGACGAGGGTTGATTCGTGCACAGTGTATTTTCCGATATTGCGATTAGCTGTGTAGATACCGTCCTTGGTAATAGCGTGCATGTGGACACCGAGCTTGCGACTGAGAAATTCCATATCCAGATAATCCTCATAGGTCAAGGATTCGCTGATAATCTCATGTCCTGTAGCAGTTTCTTGGACAAGGGCACCATTAAAGGTCACAACATAGTCACCCTCGTCTCTCAACTGCAAGTCGTCCAGAAGTTTAGCAACACCTGCGATGGGGCGACCAGTTGCAATGACGACTTTGACACCAGCTTCTTTGGCATCTTGGATGGCGGAAAAGACTTCAGGAGTGATTTCCTTTTGACTGTTGACTAGGGTACCGTCGATATCGACGGCGATTAGTTTAATACTCATAAATTTCCTCTTCTAGTTTT
>ERZ773233.2146-NODE-2146-length-11125-cov-2.792593_pt1 | contig 11125 bp, 9 predicted proteins | sample MGYA00580991_ERZ773233 | MGnify/ENA primary metagenome ERZ773233 (study PRJEB29015, sample SAMEA2738178) | human oral metagenome | biome: human oral; feature: human-associated habitat; material: saliva | place: China | collected 2161 ...
AAAATTGTTAAGAAAACTTTTTCATACACTAACCATACTATTTTAGCAGAAGCACTTGAAAAATGGTGGGTAGGGCTTTATCAAGAGGTTGTTCCTAGAATTTTCCAAATAACTGAAGGAATACATAATCAATTCAAAAATGAATTAGCAAAATTATATCCAAATGATATAGATAAACAAAATAGAATGCAAATTATTCAAGGCAATATGATACACATGGCTTGGCTTGCAATATATGGTAGCCATAAAGTGAATGGAGTTGCAGAACTACATACTGATATCTTAAAAGAACGTGAACTAAAAGATTGGTATGAACTATATCCTGAAAAATTCTTAAACAAGACAAATGGAATAACACAAAGAAGATGGTTATTAAAATCTAATCCACAACTTGCTTCATATATAACAGAATTAATAGGAGATGCTTGGATAAAAGATCTATCTGAACTTAAAAAACTAGAAGAATTTTTAGAAGATGAAAAAGTTCTAAATAAAATTTGGGATATAAAGATTGAAAAGAAAAAAGAACTTGTTGAATATTTAAGAGAAACTCAAGGTATAGATATAAATCCAAATTCTATATTTGATGTACAAGTAAAAAGAATGCATGAATATAAAAGACAATTATTAAATATTTTCCAAGTTTATGATTTATATCAACAATTAAAACAAAATCCTAATATGGATTTCACTCCTACTACTTATATATATGGAGCTAAGGCTGCACCAGGTTATAAAGTAGCAAAAGGAATTATCCGTTTAATCAATGATGTTGCTCAAATAATAAATGGAGATAGTGATGTAAAAGATAAACTAAAAGTTGTATTTGTTGAAAATTATAGAGTTACAGTTGCAGAAAAAATATTCCCAGCTGCTGATATTTCTGAACAAATTTCAACTGCTGGTAAGGAAGCATCAGGTACTGGAAATATGAAATTTATGCTTAATGGAGCAATTACATTAGGTACATTAGATGGAGCTAATGTAGAAATTGTAAAAGAAGCAGGAGAAGAAAATGAATATATTTTTGGTATGAAAGTTGAAGATATAGATGAACTTAGAAAAAAAGGATATGACCCAAGATTTCCGTATAATAATGTAACAGGATTAAAACAAGTTGTTGATGCTTTAATTGATGGAAGACTTAGTGATTTAGGAAGTGGTATTTATAGAGAAATTCACTCTTTATTGATGGAAAGAGGAGATCAATATTTTGTTTTAGAAGATTTTGAAGACTATAGAAGAAAACAAAGAGAAATTAATAGAGATTATAAGGATAAAATTTCTTGGGCAAAAAAAATGTTAAAGAATATTGCTAATGCTGGGAAATTTTCTTCTGATAGAACTATTCTTGAATATGCAAATGAAATTTGGAATATAAAAGAAACAAAAGTTTAATAAATGAGGTGGTCTTATGTCTGGACAATTGGAACAATATTTATTTCATAGAGGAGAATATAGGCAGGCCTATGAATATTTTGGGGCACATCCTACACAAAGTTCTACTGTATTTCGGATATGGGCACCATCTGCAAAATCAGTAGCTGTTGTTGGGGATTTTAACAGTTGGAGTGCAAGGGCTGAAGATTATTGTCATAAGATAACTAATGAAGGAATATGGGAAGTTGAAATAAAAAAAATAAAAAAAGGTGATATATATAAATATCAAATTGAAACTTCTTGGGGAGATAAGATATTAAAATCAGATCCCTATGCATTTTATTCAGAACTCAGACCCCAAACAGCTTCTGTTGTAAATGGAAAACCTAAGTTTTATTGGGTTGATAAAAAATGGCTGAATAACAGGAAGATAGGTTATGCAAAACCAATTAATATATATGAAGTTCATCTTGGTTCTTGGAGAAAAAAAGAAGATGGAACTTATTATAGTTATAGGGAAATTGCTGAATTATTAGTAGAATATATGTTAGAGATGAACTATACTCATATTGAAATTATGCCTATTACTGAATATCCTTTTGATGGTTCTTGGGGATATCAAGGTACTGGTTATTATTCAGTAACTAGCCGCTATGGAACACCTGAAGATTTTATGTATTTTGTAAATTATTTTCATAAAAATAATTTAGGTGTAATATTGGATTGGGTTCCTGGACATTTTTGTAAAGACTCTCATGGTTTATATCGTTTTGATGGTAGTGCTTGTTATGAATATGAAGATCAAAATCTTGGTGAAAATGAATGGGGTACTGCAAACTTTAATGTGTCAAGAAATGAAGTTAGAAGTTTCTTAGTATCTAATCTATATTTTTGGATAAAAGAATTCCATATAGATGGAGTAAGAATGGATGCAATATCTAATATGATTTATCATAAAGATGGAGTTAGTGAAAATAGAGCTTCTATCGAATTTTTACAATATTTAAATCAAAGTTTACATGAAAATCATCCAGACATTATGTTGGTGGCAGAAGATTCTTCAGCTTGGCCTCTAGTGACAAAATATCAAGCTGATGGTGGACTTGGATTTGATTTTAAGTGGAATATGGGTTGGATGAATGACACTTTAAAATATATAGAGCAAGATCCATTTTTTAGAAAATCACATCATGGAAAATTAACATTTTCTTTTATGTACGCATTTTCAGAAAATTTCGTATTACCACTATCACATGATGAAATAGTTCACGGTAAAAATGCCATTTTAAATAAGATGCCAGGTTATTATGAAGATAAATTAGCTCATGTTAAAAATTTATACTCTTATCAAATGGCTCATCCTGGAAAAAAATTAAATTTTATGGGGAATGAATTTGTACAAGGTTTAGAGTGGAGATATTATGAGCAATTAGAATGGCAACTTTTAAAAGAGAATAAAGGTTCTAAAGATATACAAAATTATGTAAAAGCTTTAAATACTCTGTACTTAGAAGAAAAAGCTTTATGGCATGATGGCCAAAATGCTTTTGAATGGATAGAACATGAGAATATAGATGAAAATATGTTAATCTTTTTAAGAAAAAATCCTGATACAGATGATTTTATAATAGCTGTATTTAATTTTTCAGGAAAAGATCATGATAAATACCCTGTAGGAGTTAATCTAGAAGGGGAATATGAATGTATTTTAGATAGTAATGAAAAAAGATTTGGAGGTTCTTATCAAGGAAGAAAAAGAAACTACAAAACTATAAAAGGTGCTTGGCACAACAGAGAACAATATATAGAAGTAAAAATTGCTAAAAATTCAACTATATTTTTAAAACATAAGAAGGGAAATGAGGAGGATTAGCTATGAAAAGAAAAAAGATGATTGCTATGATATTGGCTGGAGGACAAGGAAGTCGTCTAAAACAATTAACTGAAGACCTTGCAAAACCTGCTGTAGCATTTGGTGGAAAATATCGTATAATAGATTTCACTTTAACAAACTGCTCTCATTCTGGTATAGATACTGTTGGTGTATTGACACAATATGAACCTCACATACTAAATAACCATATAGGAAGAGGGTCACCTTGGGATTTGGATAGAATGGATGGTGGAGTTACAGTATTACAACCTCATACTAGGAAAAATGATGAAAAAGGTTGGTACAAAGGAACAGCTAATGCTATCTATCAAAATATAAAATTTATAGAAGAATATAACCCTGAATATGTATTAATTTTATCAGGTGATCATATCTATAAAATGAATTATGATAAGATGTTACAATTTCATATTGAAAAAAAGGCAGATGTTACAATAGGAGTTTTTAAAGTTCCTATGGCAGATGCACCAAGCTTTGGAATTATGAATACAAAAGATGATATGTCTATATATGAGTTTGAAGAAAAGCCAAAAGAACCAAAAAGTGATTTAGCTTCAATGGGAATATATATATTTAATTGGCAGTTATTAAAAAAATACTTAGATGAAGATGAAAAAGATCCTAATTCAAGTAATGATTTTGGAAAAAATATAATTCCTAATATGTTAAATGATGGAAGAAAAATGTTTGCTTATCCTTTTAAAGGTTATTGGAGAGATGTTGGAACTATACAAAGTTTCTGGGATGCTCATATGGACTTATTATCAGAAAATAATGAACTTGATTTATTTGATAAGTCTTGGAGAGTAAATACAAGACAAGGAATTTACACTCCTTCATATTTTCTAAAAGGTTCAAAAGTACAAAATACTTTAATAGATAAAGGTTGTATTGTAGAAGGAGAAATAAAACATTCTGTTATATTCTCAGGAGTGAAAATTGGTAAAAACTCAAAGATTATAGATTCCATAATTATGGCAGATACTGAAATTGGGGAAAATGTAATTATTAAAAAAGCTATAATAGCAAATGATGTCAAAATAGCAGATAATATAGTTATTGGAGATGGTGAAAAGATTGCTGTTGTAGGAGAAAAAAAAGTTATAGATAGTCAGTCATCAGTAAAATAATAGGAATGGAGGCTTGAAATTATGATAAGAAGTTATATGGCAATTATTTATTTAGGTGATAACAAAGAAAATATAAGTCCTTTAACTAAGGTTAGAGCCTTAGCATCTATTCCTGTTGGAGGTTCATATAGAATTATAGACTTTTCTTTATCTAATGTTGTTAATGCTGGAATAAGAAATGTTGGTTTATTTTGTGGAAATGAAGAATTAAATTCTCTAACTGACCATATTGGAATGGGTGCAGAATGGGATTTAGCAAGAAAAAAAGATGGAATATTTATTTTTAAAAGAATGCTAGATGATAATTTTTCTTTAAACCAATCAAGAATTAGTAAAAATATGGAATATTTTTTTAGAAGTACTCAACAAAATATTGTGGTTTTAAATGGACATATGGTTTGTAATTTAGATGTAAGTGATTTAATTGAAAAACATGAGGCTTCTGGAAAAGAAATAACAATGGTTTATAAAAAAGTTAAGAAAGCTAATGAACATTTTAATCATTGTTCTTCAGTGAAAATTGATGAAAATAATCGTGTTATTGGAATAGGTCAAAATTTGTTCTTTAAAGAAGAAGAAAATATTTCTTTAGATGCTTTTGTTTTAAGTAAAGAATTAATGTTAAAATTATTAGTTGATAGTATACAAGAAGGAAGATATAATGTGCTTTCTGAAATAATTGCAAGAAATTTACCTTCTTTAAATATAAATGCTTATGAATTTAAAGGATATTTACAATGCATAAATTCTACAAGAGAATATTTTGACTTAAATATGAATTTGTTAAAACCAGAAGTAAGAGATGATGTTTTTGGAATAAAATCAGGTAGAAAAATACTTACAAAAGTAAAAGATACTCCACCTACTCTTTTTAAAGAAACAGCTGATGTGGAAAACTCTTTGGTTTCTAATGGTTGTATCATTGAAGGTACAGTTAAAAATAGTATACTTTCAAGAGGTGCTATCATAGAAAAAGATGTTATTTTAGAAGAATGTGTAATTTTACAAGATTGCCATATTAAAAAAGGTGCTCATTTGAAAAATGTAATTGTCGATAAAAATAATATTATACATGAAAATGAAAAATTATCTGCTTCTAGAGAATATCCATTGGTTATAGAAAAGAGTATGAAATGGAATACAAAACAATATCAAGATTTAATGGATTATATTAGAAATAAATAAAAATGGAGGGCAAGGAATGAAAGTTCTTTTTGCAACAGGAGAGGCTTTTCCATTTGTTAAAACAGGAGGCTTGGGAGATGTATCTTATTCTCTCCCAAAAGCCTTAGTACAAAAGGAAAAGATAGATGTTAGGGTTATTTTACCTAAGTATAATAAAATTTCAAGTGACTTATTAAAAAATGCAAAACACTTAGGACATAAGGAAATTTGGGTAGCTCATCATAATGAATATGTTGGAATTGAAGAAGTTGAATTTGAAGGAGTTATTTACTATTTTGTAGATAATGAAAGATATTTTAAAAGAGCTAATGTCTATGGTGAATTTGATGACTGTGAAAGATTTTTATTTTTCTGCAAAGCAGTTGTTGAAACTATGGATATTACAAATTTTAAACCAGATATTATTCATTGTAATGATTGGCAATCAGCACTTATACCAATATATTTAAAGGAAAGAGGAATATATGATGTAAAAACTGTTTTTACTATTCATAATCTTAGATTTCAAGGATTTTTCTTTAATAATGTAATAGAAGATTTATTAGAAATTGATAGAACAAAATATTTTCAAGAAGATGGTTTAAAATACTATGATATGATTTCATTTCTAAAAGGAGGAGTTGTTTACTCTGATTATATTACAACAGTAAGTGATAGTTATGCTGAAGAAATTAAAACTCCTGAACTTGGTGAAGGTATACATGGACTATTTCAAAAATATGACTATAAATTATCAGGTATAGTTAATGGAATTGATAAGTCTTCATATCCTTTATCTAAAAAATCTCATAAGACATTAAAAGCTGATTTACAAAAGAAATTAGGTTTAAATGTAGATGAAAAAATACCTTTAGTTGCTATTATAACTCGTTTAGATAGACAAAAAGGATTAGATTACATTGTTGAGAAATTTGATGAGATGATGAACCTAGGAATACAATTTGTTCTTTTAGGAACAGGAGAAAAACGTTATGAACATTTCTTTGCTTATCAAGAATATCTTCATAAAGGGCAAGTATGTTCATATATAGGTTTTAATCAACAACTATCTACTGAAATCTATACAGGAGCAGATATATTTTTGATGCCATCAGTTTTTGAGCCTTGTGGACTTTCTCAAATGATAGCAATGAGATATGGTTGTATACCTGTTGTTAGAGAAACAGGAGGTTTAAAAGATACTGTAAAACCATATAATGAGTATACAGGTGAAGGAGATGGCTTTGGTTTTAGACAAGCTAATGCTGATGATATGATAAAAACTTTAAGATATGCTATTAAAATGTATCATAGACCTAATGTATGGCAAGAAATTATTAAAAATGCTAAGAAAAGAGATAACTCTTGGGATAAACCTGCAAAGAGATATAAGGAGTTATATCAAAGATTGATAGAAGGATAAATTCAAAAAACTGTTACATTTCAAATAGATTTGTAACAGTTTTATTTTTATTAAGCTAAATTTTTTATCCAATTATTTAAGAATTCTATTTGTTCATCTGTATGAAACCAATGTTCTCCACCTTTCATAATTGTTAAATTAGCCTTTGATTTATTTGTAAAATTTAATATCATTTCATAAGAAGTCAAATTATCCTTTTCTCCATATAGGATATATGTAGGAACATTCCATTCAATAGGATTTTTTCTTACAAAAGTAAGATAGTCCCAAGATAATGTTTCTCCAAATGAAGTTTTAATTTTTTTCTTTTTATATAATTCTTTTTCAGTTATATTTTCTAAAAACATCATATCAGTAATTAACTTTTCCATATCTACAATTGGTGAAATAAAAAATGCTTTTTCAATATTTTTATTAGTTAATGAAAGCATAGTAAAATATGCTCCTATACTATTAGCAATTATTGATATTTTTTTATACTTTGCATAAATATTTTCAATAAAATTTGAAAATTCTTTTTGAAAATCCCAAGGATATTCAGAAGTATATTTAAAGCCTATAATATCTGCCTCATTAAAAAATTTTTTATAATGTTCAGCTTCCTCTGCTGTACCATATTTCCCGTGTATATAAATTACTACATTTTTCACCTTGTATTTCTCCTAAAAATTTTGACTTATAAAATCTATTTCTTACATATAAAATAAGCAACCTTATAAGTTAAAATATTGTCTTTAAAAGTCTTTATTTTAGAAATAGAAGTTTTTTGAAATCCAGTCACCCCTGTATATTTTAAATGTTTTAAAACCGCCATAGGAGCTTCAAAATCAAGTTTAATAGTTTCACTATAATATTTTACAGAAGAAAAATACTTTTTTAAAATTTCTTTCACCTGACAAACTATCATTCTTATCCTCCTTCAAATAAAAAATAGTATTTAAACAATTAGCAATTACTAACTATTTAAATACTACTTTGTAATTATAATATAAGCAATATAAAATATTAACAAATAGAATTATACAAATTGGTTATGCTCTTCGTTATAATGATAATCAATCATTGAAAGTCTTTCTATAATATACTCTTTATCCAAATTATATTCTTTACATAAATCATCCAATGATGAATTGTAATCTCTAAGCTTTGTATTTATAAGTGATAATAACATCACCGGATCCTTTGGTAATGTCATATTACTCATCCCAGCTATGATATACATTTTGTACATCATCTTCTGCATCCAGAAGATCTAAGATACGGTTCATCTTCTTGATATCTTCTTCATCTGAAAGTGTAACCCAGTTTTGAGGAATCATTGTAACTTCGGCATCAGCCATTGGTATACCAAGCTTTTCAAGTCCTTCTCTGACTGCTGAGAAATTCTCAGGATCTGTAAGTATCTCGTAGCTGTCCTCTTCATCATTGAAATCCTCTGCACCAAGGTCAAGTGCGGCCATCATAAGCTCATCCGCATCCATATCGCACTCTTCCTTATCTATAAGAATTTGTCCTCTTTTATCGAACATAAATGATACACATCCCGGTGTTCCGATATTTCCGCCACCCTTTGTAAAAGCGGCTCTTACATTTGCTGCAGTTCTGTTTTTATTATCTGTCAATGTCTCAACAATAATTGCAACACCGTTAGGACCATATCCCTCATAAGTGTTCTGCTCATAGTTTACAGAGTTTACATCACCGGCAGCCTTTTTAATACCTCTTTCAATTGTATCATTTGGTACATTGTTTGCCTTTGCCTTTGCAATAACATCTCTAAGTCTTGAGTTATTGTTCGGGTCAGGTCCGCCCTCTTTTACCGCTACTGCTATCTCTCTTCCGATTACAGTAAATATTTTACCCTTCGCCGCATCGTTTTTCTCTTTTTTATGTTTAATATTTGCAAATTTTGAATGTCCTGACATAATATCTCCTTTATTTACTAATCCAAAAATTAATTTTATACTGAAATCAGCTTGCTGTCAATTCTATGGCAAGGTTTTTAAGCCATTTCCCCTGTTTGTATCTGATGTATCCTACCAATGCTTTATAAACTTCCGATGAAAGTACCATTGCATAAACTGTATAAATCGGAAATTTAAAATACAAACCTCCAAGAAATGCCATAGGTACACCTATAAACCACACTGCAGATAAATCTAAGAAAAGGCATGCCAATGTATCTCCTCCGCTTCTAAGTATTCCTACAATATTTACAGTAGCAATCGCTTTAAAAGGAAAGAAAAAAGCAAACACCATAAGGCATAACTTTACATTTGCTATCACATTATCGGATACTTTATAGAGTGATACAAAAGGTATCCTTAGTATCATAATAAGTATTGATGCAAAAACTCCTACTAAAAAGGTTAAAACATAAGAATATGAACCATATAGTTTAGCTTTTTTAAGATTATTAGCACCCATCTCATTTCCAAGTATAATTACTGTTGCTATGGCAATTCCCTGAAAGGACACCACCAGTAAATCCTGTAATGCGGTTGAAATGGTTATCGAGGCTATAGCGGCATCTCCCATTCTTCCATATGCTACGGAAAAAAGCGTAGTTCCCACTCCCCAGAAAAATTCATTGATTATTACAGGTAATGCCGTTTTTCCAAACTGTGATATCAACTCTTTTGAAAACGGATTTAACTTTGCTATGGAACATATGATAGGTGATTTCTTTATTGATATAAGTATAATTGTCAATAAAAATTCAAATATTCTTGCCGTTACTGTCGCAACAGCCGCACCTACAACTCCAAGTACAGGCATGCCGAATTTACCGAATATCAAAATATAATTCAGTATAATATTTAACAGTATTGCAAAAATACTTGATATAACCGGTACCTTTACTTCCCCAATTGCACGCATTGTGGATACATATATATCTGTAGCAGCTGTAAACGGATATGAAATACATACAACACCCAGATAAGCGGCACCTATAGCAATCGCATTATCAGATTCTGTAAATATCATCATCAATTTATCCGGCATAATAAATGCCACAGATGAAAAAATAATACTACCGGTAATTGATAATAACAGTCCTATTCCAAGTACTTTTCTTATATTTTTTATATCATCGTTTCCCCAGTATTGAGATGCTAATACTCCTGTCCCACTTTCTATTCCGAATATCAACAATATAAAAACAAAGAAATATTTATTTGCCAGCCCCACACCTGCAATGGCGGTCTCCCCCAACTTTCCTATCATTACAGTGTCTACAAAATTAACTATCATTTTTAATAATGTTTGAAATGATACCGGAAGTGCTATATATAATACTCTTCTGATGTACTCCCTGTCCTCAAACATCTTTAAAGGTAGAAACAATTTATTCTTCGTTAAGCTCTTCATCCTCTTGTGATTTTGTTACTTTAATGGTATTGATCATTCTATTTGATACATGTAATGCCTTAAACTCATAGCCGTACATTATAATATCGAATTTCTCATTATCCTCCGGTATCCTGTCAAGTCTGGATATCATAAGACCATTTATAGTATCAAAATTCTCCAACTCCTCTTCATCAAATTTTATATTCAAAATATCTTCTATATCAGACAGCGGAGTCATTCCCTTCATTATAAATGAACCGTCAGGAAGCTCTTTTATAAGCTCCTCATCTTCATCGTATTCATCCATTATATTTCCTACAATCTCTTCAAGTATATCTTCCATAGTAACTATACCTGAGGTCTGTCCATATTCATCCACTACAATTACCATATGATTTTTCTGAGATTGCATATCCTTGAACAAAGTAACAAGATTTTTATTTTCAGGAACAAATGTAATCGGTCTCAAAATATTCGGTATATCCTTAATTGAAGTATTCTGATAATCTGACGTATTTTCACATATAAGTGCATCCTTCATATTTAAAATACCCATTATGCTGTCTATGTTATCATCATAAACCGGATATCTGGAATTGGTACCTGAAGTAAGCATAAAATCAATTACAGTCTGTAAGCTGTCTTCACCGTTTATGAATACAACATTTTTCCTGTGAGTCATAACATCTCTTGCCTGCTTATCATTAAGCTCGAAGATATTTGTAATCATCTCAGCTTCAGATCCTTCAAAGATTCCTTGCTCGTGACCCTCATTTACCA
>ERZ773233.2150-NODE-2150-length-11104-cov-7.689384_pt1 | contig 11104 bp, 16 predicted proteins | sample MGYA00580991_ERZ773233 | MGnify/ENA primary metagenome ERZ773233 (study PRJEB29015, sample SAMEA2738178) | human oral metagenome | biome: human oral; feature: human-associated habitat; material: saliva | place: China | collected 2161 ...
TTCTTCTGGGTGCTACAAAAATAAACATATTCTTCACTCCTTAAAAACGATAATTTTGTTGTAAGTCTTCCACGTAATTTTCTAAATCGATGACTTCTTGTGAAACAACGCCATCGCCTGCTTCATATTGACGCGCGATTTCGTCTTTCGCGTGTTCGAGTAAGAAGAGTGTTTCTTTCACAAGAGAACGGCGCGCCAGCCAGAGAATGAGGATGAAAATCGCAATCAATACCACCCACAAAATCGGAATCCACCAATACGGTAACAACCGGTCCACGACTGGTGAGGATTTACTTGTAAAGAGCATATATAACGAGCCAAAGATGGCCGCCAGGAATCCTGTCGTCATAATCGTATAGAGCGTGATGATTCCAAAGAAAAGCATACAAAAGAGACGAATCTGACGATTATCTCTCGGCAGGACGCGCGGTTGTTTGCTTCTACGGTTTACAATACGAATGAGTTCACGCAGTCTTGTCGTTTGAGACTGCCAAATTGTTTTTTTATAGTTCATAATGTCCTCCTAATAGTACTTATGTGCTTTTTTCAAAAATTTTTGTAACTCTACTACTTCGTCTGATACGGCTGTGGTTTGACTCCACTCTTCGACTTCACGGTCTGACAACGCCAATAGTTCTTTCCATTCCTTAAAGGTTTCTCTGCGGTGCCATAACCACACTGCAACGAAGACGGCAATCGGTAAGAACCAGATAAGGGCTAGTGGCCAAATGAAGGCAAGATATCCGATTGCGACTCTCAATTGCAACGTCACTAGGCAGACGATGAATAATTGCAAATACTGAAAGAACCCAGAAACTAGTCCGATGACGATGCCCGCAATTGCGACTGCAATCAGGACGTAGATGCGAAGCCCATACGTGCTTTTTGGAAGCTGTTCTCCTCGTCCACTCTTCTCCAAGACGGGCTTCAATAGTCTTCTTAAGGCGCGAACTCGTGAAGCTTCGACGCTGGTTAGGCGTTTTGCTACTTCGTGTTCTTTGCTCACTTTCTCCATCGCAGTGCCGACACTCGTAACGGTAGCTTGTACTGTTTCCTTCACCCAGGAAGGTTTGCCAAGCGCTGCATGTTCCTGTAAATACGCCTCTAGCGCTTCAACAGCTTCGCGGCTGGCTTCTTTTGGTGAGGCTTTCCACGTTGCCACTTCTTCATTTCCACGAGCCACCAACTGTTTCCATTCCCAGCGAACAGATCTATGGCAGCAGTAGAGAATGACCGCTAAGATGGCAAACAGGATGACAAAGTGAAGCACCAGGCCAAAGATGACCTTGGTTACTTGTGCGAGAAGCTCTGAATTCCCCGTCGAAAACGCCAATTCGAGCGTTTTAAAGAAATCCGATTCGGCCAACCCTATGCTTCCAAACACCACTACTCCGCACACCACTGCAGCGACACTAAGAATGGTTATGAAGATGCGTAATGGGAACAAGCTCATCGGCAGTGTGCCTTCTTCTCCATTTTGCTCGGCCACTGCTTCAATCAACTGGCGCAGTTGTCTTACATTGCGTTCCTTCACTTTCCGTTTCTTTTTCATTGTCATTCCTCCTGACGTTCAAAGGTCGTATCTTCTATCCCAAAGATTCTTTTTAAACCGTCATTCCGTATGATTCCTTTAATTCATACATACAATCATCCAAATCTTGTATCAACTCTGCTGGGAGTGCTAAAGATTTTTCCTTGATTCTTTTTGCTTCCTCATCCGCAAGTTGTAACAATTCCGCAAGCTCTTGTTTTGCTTTCTTCTTCTGGAACTGAAGCAGTCCTTTATAAACAATGATCATTCCTATCATCAGTATAGAAAACAAAGAAAATGTTATTTTGAACGTTACGGAGATATAACCGCTAAACATCAAAAGATAACTTAGAACTGAACAAAAAAGAATATCTGCTATCACTATCCATGTTTGAACAAGTTGTAGATTTCCCCATTTCGAGTCCGGTATATCGAATCTATTTGGGTTTATCTTTCCTAACAGTTGTTTTAATCGACTGATTCTGAAATCTTCTCTTTGTATATCATTTTGATTAAAATCAGTACCCCATTTCATCACACTCATAAAATATTTTAACGATACCATTTCCTGCGAAAGAGCCTCTTGAGGTATATTTTCAGATGCCATAAGAAGCCTATTTGCTGCATTCATTAATTGGTCTGTTTCTTTTTTCTTAGAAACCCGAATCAGTCTGTTACAAATAAGAAGTACTAAAAGAGGAAGTCCCCATAATATCAATACGGCATGCCAAGCCATTAGATTAGTGAATAGGATATGCTTTATCACATCCATCATTCCTAAAAATAAAGTTACTACCAATAAAAATGCAACCAGCGGAAAAGCATGGGTACAAAGTAACCCAATCGATATCAACTCCCAAAGAAAGAGGCTCTCTCTCCTTTTTCTCAATGAACGTGGCAATGATTGTAACTGATTATTCTCTATAGAAACCTTCTTCAATAGGTCTCTTAATCGATCAAGCTGATCTTCAGAAAGTCTGTAGTAAAACTTGATTATCTTTTGATTTTCTTCCATTCTACCTTTTCTCCTGGTATATGATATTTCGACTCTAACACCTCTATAAATCTTTGAAGGTGCTTGATTTCTTCCGGAACATTCTTTTTAGCAACACCCTTATACGTTGCAACTTCTGCACGAGCAATCTCAAATAGGTTATCAAACGCTATTTTGCGTTGTTCATGAACACTATATAAAATCCGAAAATACAAGACCCATAGCATTCCTATAGGAATTCCTAAGAAAGTGAGCACGATGACGCCCTCATATTTTGACTCACTGAATGCCCCCATGATTCCCAAAGTGACAAACAAACAAATGCTCAACAATACAATTCGCACGATACGAATCAGACGGCGACGGTACGGCACACCTTTTGGCAACATAGAGGCGTCTTGTTCTTGTTCTGATAAAATATTCACTAACTGTAGACGTAATATAGAAATATCTTTTTGTGAAACGTTTCTTGGAAATAATCGTAATAATGACTTTATAATCGTTTCACCAGATTCGTCGTTGTTGAACGCATCATCATTTCCAACCAAATACCGTTTTAATTCTTTCACACTATTTGGAAGTTCTTTATCGGTGAAGTTTTGCCATTTTAAGACTTCTTCTTTCGCTCTACGCATTATTTGTGCCTGCTCTTTTTTAAACGCCTTATGTTCCCATAGAGAAAGTCCAAATCCAATGATTAAAATGAATAGATAAATTCCAATGAACGGATAAAAAAACTCAATTTGATCCTTTAAAAATTCTAAAGGATGTGTAACCAACCTCTGAAACAATAATTCAAAACCTGGTAAAGAAGCCAGTAAGATTAATGCCGTTAATATTGTCAAGAATCTTTTCAAAATTTTTTTTAAGATACTTGGTGTTACTGAAGCACTAGGGAGCACAACAACTTTCCCTGATCGTTCTCGAATCGCTGCCATTAGCAATACTCTTAGTCGTGCCAGCTTCATTTTTTCAATCCTTTTTTTCTTGTCCATAAATCCCCCTAAATCCATGGTTTGTTCCTTTTTATCACATAAATTCTTCTATGTCATATTCTCATCTTAATCCCTTTAAGAGATTCCTCAATTTTTGCCTCTGCTTAATGTTTTTTAAACCGTTATTCCGAATGATTCCCTTACTTCATACACACAATCATCCAATTCTTGAATCAATTCTTCTGAAAGTTCTAACTGTTGTTTCTTGATTCTTTTTGCTTCCTCATCCGCAAGTTGTAACAATTCCGTAAGCTCTTGTTTTGCTTTCTTCTTCTGGAACTGAAGCAGCCATAGATAAATAATGATCATTCCTATCGTCATTATAGCGAACAAAGCAAGTGACTGTTCAATTGGTAATAACATAGAACCACTAAACATCACAAGATAGCATGAAACTGAGCCAAAAATAATATCTGCTCTCACTATCCATTTTTGAATAAGTTCTAGCCTTCCCCATTTCAAGTCCGGTATATCCATTCTTTTTGGGTTAATCTTTCGTAATAGCTGTTTTAATCGCTGGATTCTGAAATCTTCTCTTTGTTTATCATTTAGATTAAAATCCGTCCCACTTTTCATCACACTCATAAAATATTTTAAAGATACCATCTCCTGCGAAAGAGCCTCTCGAGGTATATTTTTAGAATTCATAATAAGCCAATTTGCTGCATTCATTAATTGGTCTGTTTCTCTTTGCTTAGAAAATCGAATAAATGCGTTACTAAAAAGAAGTACTAAAAGAGGAAGTACCCAAAATATCAAAACTAACGGCCAAGCCATTAGATTAATGAATATGAGATACTTTACCCCATCTATTCTTCCTAGCAATAAAGCCACTACTAAAGTTAGTGCTACTAGCGGAAAAGCACTGGCACAAAGTACCCCAATCGATATCAACTTACCAAGAAAGAGAATCTCTCTCATTTTTCGCAATGAACGAGGCAATGATTGTGGCGGTCTATTTTCTATAGAAACCTTCTTCAATAGGTCTCGTAATCGTTCAAGCTGTTCTTCAGAAAGTCTGTAGTAAGACTTGGGGATTTCTCGCTGTTCTTCTGTTCTAAAATCTCTCATTTTTAACAACATTCCTTCTTTAAATTCTATGACAAATCGTAGTCTAATCGTAACTCTTCTAAGTGGTATTTTAATGCTTTTACAGCATGCGGAATCTCTGCAGATGGAGTGTGTTCCCATTTTGCGAGCTCTTCATCCGCTCTTGCAACGACTTCTCTCACATCTTGTTTTTGAAGGTGCAGTTGCAAGAAATATAAAAAGAGCATCATTATTGGAAGAACTACGATAAAATAAGGTTCATATTGAACATATTTCAGCGCATCATTCACAGCGTATTGATTTCCTTCGTTCCAAACTTTCAAGAAACGAAAGAATCCTCCTACTTTCATATTTAATGCCCATATATTATAGATTTCGACAAACATTAAAATGGTAAAGAGTATCTTTGGAATATACCTATATCCTCGCACTCTAACTCCTTCATTTTTCATGTCAGACACACCCAAGACTTTGTTGACCAATTGTTGTAGTCGATGTATTCTTTCCTCTTCAAATCTTCTTTTCATCTTTTATTCCCCAAATTTTATTTACTTAACCTATCATTGATTGCGTTAGTCTCTAACTTCAACTCTTCCATATAGTACTGCAATCTTTCAGCATCTTCAGGCATTGGAACTTGTTTGTATACAGAAAGCTCTTCTTCGGCGAGTTCAGTTAACATTCCAAACTCTTGATAATAGGACTCTATCCTGAAATAATGTACCAAATAAATGGTCCCTATAAAGAGAAGCAAAGTACCCATTCCTAGTAAAATCCCAAAAAGTAGAAACGGTGGAAAAAAAAGCCCCATTAGAATAAAAGCTCCTCCCGAATCAAATAGGTCCCGATTCATAAATAGTGAACACGCTATGATGATTTCTAACGCAAGAACAAGTCCTCTTACGATTCTTCCATCGTCCGGAAGCTGATTCTCACTATTGTTTTGCGTCATCACAGCACTCAGTAATTCCCGCATCCGCGTCAATCGTCTTTGTCTAATCGCTTTTCTAAATAATTTCATTTCGCATCTCCCGACATATAATATTTCGACTCTAACACTTTAATAAATCTTTGAAGCTGCTTGATTTGTTCCGGAACAGCCTCTATAGCAACATCCTTATACATTGCAACTTCTGCACGAGCAATCTCAAACAGTTTATCAAAAGCTCTTTTTCGTTTTTCATGAACGCTAGAAGAAATTTCAAAATAGAACTTCCAATACATCCCTATAGGAAGTCCAAAGAAAATGAGAGCGATCATTGCATCATAATAGTATGATGCAATCAATGACCATATGATGTACAAAGTGGGGCCCCCACAAACGTACAGCAATACAATTCGTATGAGACTAACAAAATTGAAAGGCGCACCTTTTGGCAACTTTGAGGTGTCTTGCTGTTTTTCAGACAAAATAGTCACAAGCTGTTGGCGTAGTTCATTAATATCTTCTTGTGAAACGTTTCTAGGAAATAATCGTAATAATGACTTTATAACCGTTTCACGCGGCTCTTCGATGTTGAACGCATCATCATTTTCAGATAAATACTGCTTTAATTCTTTCACGCTGTTTGGAAGTTCTTCGTCGGTGAAGTTTTGCCACTCTAAGACTTCTTCTTTCGCTCTACGGACAATTAGTGCCTGGTCTTCTTTAAATTCCTTACGTTCCCATAGAAAAAGTCCAACTCCAACGATAAAAATAAATACATATATTCTAAAGAACGGATTAAACTCCATTTGATCCTTTAAGAATTTAAAAGGGTTTGCAACCAATGCCTGAAGCCCAAAATCAAATCCTTTTAGTAAAGAAAACAGGAAGATGAATGTAGTTAATATTATCAAGAATATCTTTAAAATGTTTTTTAAGATACTTGGCATCACTGCAGCGCTAGGAATCGCAACAACTTCCCCTGAACGTTCTCGGATTGCTTCAATTAGCAATTCTCTTAGTCGTGCCAGCCGAATTTCTTCAATCCTTTTTTTCTTTTTCATATATCCCCCTAATCCCGTAATTTGTTCCTTTTTATCACATAAATTCTTCTATGTCATATTCTACTCTGAAGTTTTCAACAAGATTCCTCAAACTTCTTGCTTCTGCTGATATTTCCTCATTCTCAAGATGTTTTCGAGCATGCAATTCATCAGAAAATTCTTCGAGCTCTTTCTTTTCTTCAGACAATTCTGTAGGATACTCCGTCGTGTCTAAACCTATTTCTTCGTTAGTGAGTTCTAATAATTGTCCCACTTCCCTGTTATAAAGAACTCGCCTTTTTTCGCGAAATAAAAAATAGAATGCTAGCAAAACTAAGATTGCCACCGATACACCTGGAAGCGCTAGTACCAGTAACATTAAATATAATTGCTCTAAATCAGTACCTATAAACATCCAAGTTAAACGTATAAATGTATAAATCATAATACTAAAAACGACTATCAAGAGCCGGTCAATACTAAGTAACACAACTCTCCACCATTTATAGCTCTTTGGCAAGATTTGTGATGATTTTTTCTGACTCATCACTTGCTGTAACAATTCTCTTAAAAGAGAAATATCATTTTCCTTAATCCTTTTTTTCTTTTTCATATTTTCCCTACACTCCATATTTGATTCGTAAAAACAGCACGTAATCGTAGAGTGCTTTAATCGGCTCTGGAATCTTATCCCAAGGAACATCCTTATAGGCAGAAATATCTGCGCAAGCCGCATTTAACAATTGTCTGAAGTGTCGTCCTCGAATAAAGTAAGAGACGGTCCATCCCATCCAACAAATAAACAGACCGACGAACCCTATCCAGAAATTCTGCCATAGAAGGATCAAAGCATGATCCAATTGATCAATCAATGCCAATACAAAAATCATTCCAAACGCAAAAAGGCATAGAAGCCAGAAAATTAACAATCCAAAAAACCGAAAGTCTTCATTCCAATCCTCCGAGCAGCCTTTCGGTAACGATGCTTTCTCCTCAGGATTTCCAGATGAATCCTCTACAATCAGTTGACGGAGTGTTAAGAGTTCCTCTTGAGAGACTTTTGTCGGGATTAATAGCTCCAGTAGCGTATGTTGTTTTTTGACCGGCGCCTCCACTCCAAATGCAATCTTTTCTGCATTCCAACGGGGTGGTAAATCCTCTTCGTACGGTTGATTTTCTTGTAGATAACTTTCTTCAGAAATTAGCTCTGCCTCAACATCTGAATTCTTCATTTTCAATAAACGCTCCACTTCATTTTTATATAGTCTTTTTCGTATCCAACGAAAGACAAAGAACAAGACGATCGCTGTTCTCCACATCATTACTAAACCCGTATTTCTTTCTGTAAAAGAATAGAAGCTCATGGCGAACCATACTCTAAGTGGAAACTGTGTGATGATCAACAGCGCCACCATGAATATTTCTCCATCGGAAAGGATTCTTCTGGCGAGTTTCCTTCCTGGTGGTAATGCTACAGGGGTCTTTCTCTGCTGTATTTTTTTGGCAATTCGTGTCCGTAATTGAGTGATTTCTTCTTCACTAATCCTTTTTCCCAAGTCTATTCCTCCCTAAAACCCGAATCTCTTCTTATAATCCTCAATCAGAAACTCTGCGTCTTCGATGTCATCGTCCATATCTATGCGGTTAGTTTCTTTTAAAATCGCCATGCTCTTCTTGGCAAGCACGATGAGTCCACTGATTTCTTTTTCATAAAATTTTTGCTTTAGAAAAAGGAGTAGGCACCAGAGGAAGAAGAGTGGAACGGCAAAAAACAAGACTAAAAGCGAGATGGAAACAAATCCCGGCTTCTGAGCCACACGATCGACAAGGGCCATTGTTGGGGCTTTGAAAATTTCGGTTTTGATAAAGAAATAGCCTAGAAACCCCGTAATATATCCAATCATAGCCAGTTTTTGTTCTGCACGTTTTGGTTTCGCCTGTGTGACACGTGCTTCTTGCGTCAATATGTCGGTCAAATAACGAAACTGCGCTAATTGTTCGTTCGTAATGCGATTATGAAACGAAAACTTCATCCTCTTCTCCTCCTAAAATCCAAATCTCTTCTTATAATCCTCAATCAGAAACTCTGCGTCTTCGATGTCCTCTTCTAAGTCGTCGCGTCCAGCTGCTTTAAGCGTTGCAATCGCACGTTCCGCAAGTGATACAAGCGCGCCAATTTCTGTTTTCATGACGTTTTGAGCCCAGATTTGATAAAGAATATATCCAATCCCCAACGCCAAGTAGATTGAAATAAATGGTAAGATTAGAAAAATCACGTTCGCTTCCGTGGCAAACTTGTTAATCATGTACTTAATCGGTGCCCAGAAAATCCCCGTACGTCCTAGAATGAAAAGAACGAAAAAGAGGATAATCCCAACAATCGGTGCTTTCTTTTCGGCTTCGTCTGGCATGGTGTCATCCATCCCAGCTTCATTCATCAAGTAGCTTGTCAGTTCTCGAAAGTTCACTAACATTTTTCTTGTCACAACGTCTTTAAATAGAAATTTAAACATGCTCTTCTCCTTCATAGAAAAGTCTTCTTAACTTTCCATTTGCGGTAGGTAACGATTGAGGCCTACTATTCTCCATAGAGACTTTCTCTAGCAGGTTCCGTAATTGCATATTTTCTTCTTCACTAATCCTTTTTCCCACAGTCAGTTCCTCCCTAAAACTCGAATCTCTTCTTATAATCCTCAATCAGAAACTCTGCGTCTTCGATATCCTCTTCTAAGTCGTCGCGTCCAGCTGCTTTGAGAGAAGCAATCGCACGTTCCGCAAAGGGTATAAATTCGCCAAGTTTACGTGTCAGTACTTTTTTAGACCAGATTCGATACAGATAAAAGAATAGCCCCAAAAACAAGTACAAAGATACAAATGGTAAGAGTAGAAAAATCACACTACCTTCTTCGGCAAACTTACTAATCATATACTTAACGGGTATCCCAAAAATCCCTGTACGCATCACTATGACGGATCCAAATAGAATCAAAATCATTATGATGGATGCTCTTTTGTCGACTGGGTCTGGCAGTTCATCATCCATTCCCGCCTCTTTCATTAAGTAGCTTGTCAACTCGCGGAAGTTCACTAACATTTTTTTCGTCGCAACGTCTTTCAATAGAAGTCTAAACATGATTTTCTCCTTCCAGGATAATTCCTTTTTGTGCTAAATTTTCAATACATTCTTTGTAATACGCATCATCGTGCTCTTTGTATAACGGACTCGCCCACGCACATGCTTCCACTTCGGTATACTGCGGACACACTTTTCCACGATACGAAGCCTCTTTCCACTGCGGCGTCACATTGTAGCCACGGCGCTCCATTTCATCCATAATCAACGTATGGTACTGATACAGCACATACGGGCTATAAGTAAACACATAGTCCACCGTCGCATGCTTCTTGCCCCAACCATTGCCTCTGAGCGCACAACATTCGCGGTGCTGCCCCAAGAGTTGCAGACGCGGAAGATGCCCAATCAAGTCCTCATGCCATAATCTCATCCTTGGCCTCCTATAATCCGTATCGCTGGGTGTATTCGTTGATGACCACTTCTGCGTCAATCACGTCTTCTAAATTATCATAGTCATATTCTTTTAAAACGGCCACCGCACGTTTGGCAATCGCCATTAGCTCCTGTAAGTCTCGTTTTCTCTGAGGTTGTTTCCATAACTCATCTAGCCCATTTAAAATCGGAAGGTAGACAAAGAGAAACGCTAACGGCCATAGCGAAAGAAGCGGAAATTGATCAATCAGCGGTTGCGTCACACTTTTGAGCCAATCACCAGAAGAAAGCCATAATATGAAAATTAATCCTAAGATTGACGGAACCCAAGGCACACTCTCATCCTCTTCAGGCACCACTTCATCGGTCCCCGCCATCTTCACGAGCGTCTTCGTTAACTCCCGAAAACTATTCACTCGCTCTTTTGAAATAAAATTTCTAAACAGTTGATTCATTTCTTACCTCTAAATAATTACTTTATTCCCATATTATACCATTTCTTGCGCCCCCCGCCTATTCCCTCACGAATTTCTCCGTTATCCAGGCGGCTTCACCTTCTGCACTTACCAGCACACACCCCTGCCAAAGCACACACTCGTGGCCGCAGTTTCAAGAAATGGAAGAACTGTTTACCAAGAACCTTAAGCTTTTGCATTTCCACATTTAAACATTTGTAAAATGTGAAAAGGACAGGCTCCTAAAGGCCTTAATGGAGAAAGGATAGAATTGTACATATATCTAGTAAAAATCCAGGCTTACATGATAAAATTACTAAGTAGTTAGATTTCTTTGTTACAGAAAGTTTTCGTAGAGATAAAGCACAAGCTGAGGCGCACGATAAATTTCGTGAGGCCTATTGGAAAAACGTGTACGGGATTATATTGGAAGTTGTAAAAAAACTCATATTGAAAGGACTAATCATGAAAGAATTATCAAGAATAGAAAGAAATTTAAACATCTTATTGCCTCAGTCATATAAAAATACCCTTGATAAATTCAAGTTGTTTATGGAAATAGAATTTAAAGATTATGAAATTGATTTATTTAATAATAATTTA
>ERZ773233.2152-NODE-2152-length-11099-cov-6.760322_pt1 | contig 11099 bp, 12 predicted proteins | sample MGYA00580991_ERZ773233 | MGnify/ENA primary metagenome ERZ773233 (study PRJEB29015, sample SAMEA2738178) | human oral metagenome | biome: human oral; feature: human-associated habitat; material: saliva | place: China | collected 2161 ...
AAGAAGGCGAAATCGTACAATGGTTTAAGCAAGAAGGTGACGAAGTAAAAGAAGGAGAAGTCCTACTTGAAATCGTAACAGATAAAGTAAACATGGAAGTAGAAGCTGAAGCAAGCGGAACTTTATTAAAAATCTTACACCCAGCTGGATCAGTTGTACCAGTAGTTCAAACTATCGCATGGATTGGACAACCTGGAGAAGCAGTTCCTGGAGGAGACAGCACTACTGCAGCAGCTCAAGAAATCGTTAAAGAAGTTGCAGCAGATGTTAAAGTACCTGAAACTAAAGCAGGAGAAGAAGCACCAAAACGCGAACGTCGTGGTGAATATGACGTAGTAGTAGTTGGTGGAGGTCCTGCAGGATATGTATCAGCTATTAAAGCCGCTCAATTAGGTGGTAAAGTAGCATTAGTAGAAAATCGTGAACTAGGTGGAACATGTCTAAACCGTGGATGTATTCCAACAAAAACATTCCTACACAATGCTGAAATTATCAACCACATCCGTTCTGCTAAAGATCGTGGTATTAAACTTGTAAATGATGCATTCTCAGTTGACATGGAACAAACTGTAGCAGTTAAGAATAAAATTTCTAAAACTCTATCAGGAGGAATTGGAGGATTACTTAAATCTTACGGTGTTAAAGTATTTAACGGTGTTGGACAATTAACAGCTGATAAAAAAGTTTCTGTTGATGGAAAAGAAACAATTGATGCTGACAGAGTAATCTTAGCTGGTGGATCAAAAGTAAGTAGAATTAATATTCCAGGAATGGATAGTGATAAAGTTCTTACAAGTGATGAATTCTTAGATATTAATGAAGTACCAGCTCGTTTAGCAGTTATCGGTGGAGGAGTTATCGGATCAGAGTTAGGACAAGCATTCTCTACTTTCGGATCTGAAGTAACTATCGTTGAAATGGCTGATCGTTTAATCGCTGGAATGGATAAAGATGCATCTGCAGCATTAGAAAAACAATTCAAAAAACAAGGTATTAAAGTTCTTACATCAACTAAATTATTAGAAATCGTTGACAAAGGTCAAGAAGTAGTAGTTAAAGTTGAAGGAAAAGAAGATATCGTTGCAGACAAAGTATTATTATCAATTGGACGTGTTCCAGATAACACATGTCTTGGTGAATTAGCAGATCAATTCGAAATGGAACGTGGTCGTGTTAAAGTTAACGAGTACATGGAAACATCTGTTGAAGGTATTTACGCTCCTGGTGATATTAACGGAACTAAGATGTTAGCTCATGCAGCATTCAAGATGGGAGAAGTTGCAGCAGAAAACGCAATGGGTCACCACAAAAAAGTTGATCTTAAAGCTACTCCAGCAGCAATTTACACTCACCCAGAAATCGCAATGGTTGGTTTAACTGAAGAACAAGCTCGTGAAAAATATGACATCAAAGTTGGTAAATTCAACTTTGCAGCTAACGGACGTTCATTAGCATCTAACCAAGGTGAAGGATTCGTTAAAGTAATTATGGATACTAAATACAGAGAAATCTTAGGTATCCACATTGTTGGACCAGTTGCAGCTGAGTTAATCAACGAAGGGTCTACTTTAATTCAAACAGAAATGACAATTGATGACGTTATGGATATTATCCATGGTCACCCAACATTCTCTGAAGCTTTATATGAAGCTATGACTGACTGTGTTGACTTATGTATACATTCACCTAAGAAAAAAACTAAATAATAGTTTATAAAGAAAAAGATGGCTAGCAAATTGCTAGTCATCTTTTTTTCTGTATAATGTATCTCTGTTAAATTTAGGATATGAAAAAAAATACACTAGGAATATAGGCATATTTTTCTACTAAAATTTCTAGTGTAATTTAAATTTTTAGTTTTTAACTTCTGCGATACTAATTTTTTCATGAAGAGTAGTTTCATCTATTTTTATATTTTGATATTCGTCATTTACTGGAAATTTTAATGAATAATTTAAAGGTTTAGAAATTTCTATAAGACCGTTTAATATTTCAAAATCAAAGATATGTCCACCCGCTTTTAAATCATTACTAATGTAGTGTAAATGAAATCCACCAACACCTAATCCTTGGGCATAATAAGGAGAGAAAAAACCAACTATTGTACCTTGTGTATTTTCATAATGAAAAATATTTTGATTCTCTAGTACTTCTAGTAAAGGTGGATATGGTTTTTCTTGTTTTTTTGGAGATCTAGTATTCATCTTCTGAAAGTTTCCTGAAATTTTTATTGCATAGAAATAATTTTGATTTAAGTAATCTTGAACTTTTTCTAATAAGTTTTTAAATGTAAGATTATCAAATTTCTTGTATTCTTTTTCGAATGTAGTAATTGTAGCGAATGGTGTACTTTCTTTGATTGATTGAAGATATGAATTACCGAAATAATCTGTTTTATAAACTTTACTATCTAAAATTACCATTTCACCATCAATGCCATCAAATGTACCAATTCCAAAATTACCGTATTTTAGTAGTTCTTCTATAGTTAGGCTTCCACTATAAGCGCCTTCTATAATTCCTGCCATAGTTCCATATTGAAATATCATTTTTATCCTCCTAGTAACTAATAGAATTAAATTCTTCTCTTAATATACCGTATTTTATAGAATCGTAGTATACACCATTGTAATATCTAACTTTTCTAATCCTTGCTTCACAAAGAAGTCCTAGTTTTTCTGCAAGTTTTATCATTCTTGTGTTTCCACTCCAAGTAGTAAGTCCAATGTGTTGTATTTCAGGAAATCTGTTAAAACATAGCTCAATCCACTTTTGTAAAGCAGTATACCCTATACCTTTTGCCCAAATATTCTGATCATATATTACTATCCCAATTTCTAGCCAACGAGTGGCTAAACTTTCCCAATAATAAGTAACAATACCAATAGGCTTATCATTTAGAAATATTCCTAAGACCCGCTCGCTTAAGAAATATTCATGATGGTTTTTTAGTAAGAATGTATCTAAATCAATGTATTTATATTCATTAAAATAAGGTGCATTATAGTTACTCCATTCAGGAGTTTCTGATGAGTAAATTATTTTATATAAATCCTTTAAATGTTTTTCTTTAATCTTTTTTAGTGTAATCATATGTATCTCCTTTTCTTTATTATAGCATACAAGATGTCTAAAATATTATTTTCATAGTTGAATTCATTAGAATATTAAATTTTATTATGATATAATGATTCTTGTATAAAATGTTAAGAGGTGAAAAATGGAGAGGTTTAGTAAAATAATATCGGATATTTTCCTTTGGATAATGAACATCGGATTATTGATCATAGGAATATTATTATCATTTGGATTAATAATGGAAGCTAAAGAAATATATCATGAAGGTGTAAAATTTTTAACTGAACAAGGTAATTATCAACACTTTGTTGAAGGAATATTAGTATTCTTTCTATATTTTGAATTTGTAGCTCTGATTGTGAAATATTTTAAAAACAATTATCATTTTCCACTACGATACTTTATTTATATTGGAATAACAGCAATTATTAGGTTAATTATAGTTCAACATGATGATCCTTACAGCGTCTTAATATGGTCTGGAGCAATTTTATTATTAGTTATAAGTTTAGCTATTGCTGAGAAATTTATAAAAAAAGATTAAGAAAAGACTTCGAACAAAATTTGTTCGAAGTCTTAATTCTATTTCACAGTATATTTACCTGTTTTGTAGTCGATAGTAACACCTTTTTGGAAGTTTGGTAAGAATACATTGTATTTAACACTCTTACCATTATCTTCAACTGACATTGCTTCCATGATAACCCCTTGAGCAACTAGATCATCCCCTTTAAAAATAGGAGTTACACGATAACGTACATGTTTTTTAGTTTTCTTAACATAATCAGCAACTTCATTTTCAAAAGGAATCATATTAAGATTCATAAACCTTGTTCCTGTCATAAGGTTTTTGTCATTATCATTTTCTCCTGCTAGTTGGAAAGCAATTAAATGCGATCTATCGTAAACATGAGTTCCTCTATTACTTTGCCATCCACTTGGACGAACGTGTGCGATTTCTTCACGTTTTTCTGAAGGCATTAAATCAATACCGATAATACCATTTGCTTGTCCAACACGCCCAAGCTTATCTAATGGACTATAGTTTTCAAATGAAGTCGTAGATAAGTCTTCTTTAGAGAAGTATGGATTATTATTATTTAGTACTTTATACTTATTATCGTCAGTTGCTTCACTTTCTTTGGGTGCTGTAAGAGAGTTTATCACATCATCAGGAATTTTTGATACACTAGTGAATGTAGTGGTAGTATTTGATGTTTTATTTGATGATTTATTCGTGTAATAAGTAATAGCAATCGATGCTAAAATTACTATTGCAATTGAAATAATTGAAAATAGTGACAATTGTTGTTTTTTTCTTTTTGCCATAGGGCCTCCTTATTTTTTATAATAATTCAAACGACTAAGAGGAAGAGTAGAGCTCTTCCCCCATAAAATATTTATTTTTTGAAATAGTTAATTCCCATTGCATCTTTTACTTCATCTAAAGTAGCAGCTGCAACTTTCTCAGCTTTTTCACTTCCTGCTTTTAACATTCTATATACTTCAGCTTTATCTTTTGCGAATTCTTCACGACGTTCTCTAATAGGACGTAGGTAGTCTTGCATCACATCATTTAAACGGCGTTTTAGTTTCATATCACCAAGTCCACCACGAGAGTAGTGTTCTTTAAGTTCTGCGACTTCATCAGTACGAGTATCGAAAATGTCTAAGTATTTAAATACCACATTTCCTTCAACTTGACCTGGATCTTCAATCTTAATATGATTTGGATCAGTGTACATTTTCATTATTTTAGATTTAATGTTCTCTTCGCTATCCCCTAAGTAAATACCGTTATTTAAACTCTTACTCATTTTTCCTTGTCCATCAATTCCTACAAGACGAGCATGGTTTTTTGGTGGTAGTACAATCTCAGGTAATACTAGAACATCTTTATTGTATGTTCTATTGAAGTCACGAACGATTTCACGAGTTTGTTCAAGCATTGGTTTTTGATCTTCACCAACAGGAACGTGTGTTGCTTTAAAAGCAGTAATATCAGCAGCTTGGCTTACAGGATAAGTAAAGAATCCTGCAGGAATACTTTCACCGAATTTTTTGTCATTAATTTCTTGTTTAACAGTAGGATTACGGTGTAATCTAGAAACTGATACTAAATTCATATAGTACATATATAATTCTGCAAGTTGCGGAATTTGTGATTGGATAAAAATAGTAGTTTTTTTAGGGTCGATTCCAACCGCAAGATAATCAAGTGCTACTTCTGTAATATTTTCGATAACTTTTCCTGGATTATCAGCATTATCAGTAAGTGCTTGTTGATCGGCAATCATTATAAATACTTCAGTGTCATCTTCATTTTGTAAAGCAATACGATTTTTTAAAGAACCAACATAGTGTCCTAAGTGAAGTTTACCAGTTGGTCTATCTCCAGTTAAAATAATTTTTGTCATAAAAGGGTAACTCCTTTAAAATAATTTTAATAATTCTTTATAATTATACCATAATCTAGCTGAAGTTTGTTTGAAATAACATAAAAAATATTAATTTGGAGAAAAATTTAGTGTTTTACTTAGCAAAAGATGGTATAATAGGGAGTAAAGAAATAGTTAATTATTAAGGAGATTAATATGATATATATAGAATCAAAAAGTAATGATCCACGCTATAATACTGCATTAGAACTTTATGCTTTTAATGAGCTAGCAGAAAAAGATGATGTGTTTATGCTATGGATAAACTCACCATGTATCGTTGTTGGTAAAAACCAAAACACAACAGAAGAAGTAAACCAAAAATTCTGTGATGATAAAGATATCAAAATTGTTCGTCGTGTAAGTGGTGGTGGTGCAGTTTACCACGATTTAAACAATTTAAACTACACAATTATCTCAAATGGTAGAAGTGGTGAAGAATTTGACTTCAAATCATTCTCACAACCTGTGCTAGATGCATTAGACTCATTAGGAGTTAAAGCGGAATTTACAGGACGTAATGACTTAGAAATTGATGGACAAAAATTCTGTGGTAATGCTCAATACGTACGTAATGGACGTATTATGCACCATGGTTGTTTAATGTTTGATGTTGATACATCAGTTTTAGCGGATGCTTTAAAAGTATCTAAAGATAAGATTGAATCAAAAGGTATCAAATCAGTACGTTCTCGTGTAACAAATATTAAAGATCATCTTCCAAACCAAGATATGACAGTTCAAGATTTCGTAGCAGCACTTAAAAAATATATGAGTGAAAAATACGAAATGACTGATTTTGTTGCAACTGAAGAAGATGAAGCTGCAATCTTAGCTATCCAAGAAGAAAAAAATAACTCATGGGATTGGGTATACGGTAAAAATCCTGACTTCAATATTAAACGTAATAGAAGACTTAAAACTGGTAAAATTGAAGCTAATATCATGGTAGAACAAGGAGTTATTACTAATATTAAATTCTACGGAGACTTCTTCGGAGTAATGGATGTAGAAGATATTGCTAAAAAATTAGTAGGTGTAAAATACCAAAAAGAAGATGTTCAAAAAGTGTTAGAACAAATTGATATTAACTCTTACTTCTTAGGAGCAACATTAGAAGAAGTAGTAGATATTTTAGTAGACTAATAAACAATTTTGGAGTGAAGTAATATGATTATTGCAACAACAAACTATATACCAGGAATGGAAGTAGTAGAATATAAAGGTTTAGCTACAGGAGAAGTAGTAGCTGGGATTAATGTCATCAAAGATATAGGAGCAGGAATTCGAAACCTTTTTGGTGGAAGAGTTCAAGGGTATGAAGATGAAATTATTCAAGCAAGAGCACAAGTTTTAAAAGAGTTAGAAGATCGTGCAGCTGAGATGGGTGCTAATGCCATTATCGGAGTTAGAATTGACTTTGATCCTCTAGGAGGAGACGGTAATAATATGCTTTTAGTTACAGTTACAGGAACAGCTGTAGTAGTAAGATAAAAGTAAATAATTTGTAAAATAAAATTAATAGCAATATTTGTTGAGATATTGTATAATGTTAAACAGTGATTAAAATTTCAATAGAGAGGAAAAATATTAATGAAAAAAGTATTTAACTTTAAAAAGATTTTCTCTATTTTACTTTTAGCAATTGCTTTAGTAACGTCTGCTGTGTTTGTAGCAGGATGTAGTGATGATAAAGGAACAAGTTCTAGTTCATCAAAAGCAACTTATACAGTAAGTAAAGAAGAGAAAGATTATTTATCAAAACGTTTTTCAGAATTATCTAAGACGAATAATGAAACTGTAGCTTATGTTTATGCTCCAGGTACTCAATTAGATGAACCAGTAGTTCAAACTAATGACAACGAAACATACTTAGATAAAACATTTGATGGTGGACACGTTCCTTACCTTGGTACTGTATTCATGGATATGGATAACAAAAAAGACTTCCATGATAGATTAACTTGGTTATTCGGTCACGCTCGTGGAAGTAAAGTTGGAGATCACCGTATGTTTAACGATGTTAACTACTATGATAAACAAGAATACATGGATAAACACAAATTCGTAGTTATTGAAACTCCTGAGAGAAAATACTACTATGAAGCAGCATTCTTAACAATCGTGCCAGAAACAACTTCATTCTACCGTTTAGATTTTGAAAATGATGAAGATTTCTTAAACCAATTAACAAATGTTAAGAAAGATGCAGCAACTAAAAACGATAGCGTTCAGCTTAAAGGAAATGATAAATACTTAGTATTATCTACTTGCCGTGAGGAAGACGAAACAATTCGTTCTAACCTATACCTACGTCAAATTCCAGATGATGAAATGAACGACTTCTTAGCTAAACATAAAGATGAATTAAAATATGTAGCTACAAGATAATAAATAACGAAAAGCAATCTAATGATTAAGTTCACTAGATTGCTTTTTAGTTTATCTAAATAATATTTTGTTTAGGCATAGTTCTAAATTCTCTTATTAAGAAGAATAGTGAAACTGAAATTGCACAAAGGTCAGTTACTGGAGTGGCATAGATTATTCCTTCGATACCAAAGAAATGTGAAAGAATAAATAACATTGGTATTAGTACAATAAGTTGCTTAGTTAGGGCAATAGTAACTCCAATTTTTGGTTTTCCTATTGCAGAGAAGAAAGTAGAGCTTGAAATATGAACACCATTGATAAATGTAAATAACAAGAAGAATCTCATATACTTAACTGCAAACTCAAAGTAAAGTTCATTACCATTACCAAATAGACTAATAATTTGTTTAGGAAAAATCTCGAAGATTAAGAAGAATGTAATTGAGATAATCATTGCATACTTCATGGTATATCTCATTGTAGTACGAACTCTTTCGTACTTTTTAGCTCCGTAATTATATCCAAAAATTGGTTGAGCTCCTTGAATTAATCCAATAATAATAGCTATAAATATTATATAAATTTTAGCTACGATTCCAGCTACAGCTATAGGAATATCATTCCCGTACACAGAATTAGTACCGTGAATATTTAATAAATTGTTTGTTACTATTTGAGCTATCATATTAGAACCTTGGAAAACAAATGAAGGCATTCCAAATCCTGCAGCGACTTTTAATAAAGGTATCTTAGGTATGAAGTCTTGCTTAGTAAATTTAACACTTTTGAATTTTGGAAAATATAAAACAAGAATCAAAGCAGATAAGAATTGACTTATAACTGTAGCCCAAGCTGATCCAGCAATTCCCCAACCAAATCCAAAGATGAAAATTGGATTAAGAATAGTATTAAGTACTGCACCAAAAATAATGGCAAACATTGAATATTTTGGACTATTATCCGAACGAACAATAGGATTAGTACTAATAGAAATTAGTAAGAATGGAATCCCTAAAGAAGTAATTCCAGCGAATGTCATTGCATATTCTAAAATTTCGTCTGTAGATCCAAATGCATACATAAGAGGTTTTAAGAATATATGAATTAAAATTGTGATAATAATACCAATTATAAATAATGAAGATACTGCAGTACCAACTACAGATTTTGCTTTTTCAGGATTTCCACGACCTAACTCAAGATTAAAGTTAGAGGCAGCACCAATTCCTATCATTAAACCTATAGCTAAGCAAATAGTTGTAAGAGGAAAGGCGACATTTGTTGCAGCATTACCTAAGTAGCCAACACCTTGACCGATAAAAATCTGGTCAATGACACTATACATCGCATTAATAATATTCGCTGTAATAGCTGGCCAAGTAAATGATATAAGTAATTTTTTTATAGGTTTTGTGCCTAGCGGATTTTCTATATAATTTTGTGTTTTTTCCATATGATTTCCTCCTTAAGTTATTTTATTCAATAGTGTGAAGAAAGTAGAAATTTCTTCTTCAGTTAAGTTTTTAAGAACCTCTTTTTCAGCTGTGTTTAGTAGATTAGAGTAAGTTGATAAAACTTTTTTACCTATTTCAGTTAAATGTAGTGTATAAGAACGTCTATCTTTTATTCCACGTTTTCTAATAACAAAATTTTGTTTTTCAAGAGCATCTATATTACGTCCAACAATATTTCTATCTTTTCTATGTATTTCAGCAAGTTGAGCTTGGGTAACACCTTCATTTTCCGAAACGTAAATAAGAGTAATGAAATGTCCATGTGTAATACCTATCTCAGCCAGAGGTTGTTTAGTATAACTTCTCATATTCTCTAATAGTGTAATAAGCTTATAACCCAACGCATCTTTTAACATAATTTCACCACCTAAAAATAATATAGCTAATATATTATATACCTAGTATACTACTTTGTCAACACGAAAAAGAAAACACTGAAAATAGTATATTTTATACTTTTTTTTCAGTGTTTTCTTACTATTTATGAAACTTTGATTCTGTTTGAACTGACATAGAAATTTAGCATTAATTAATGTTCTAAACCACCTGTTATTTTTGTATCGTCCTTGTCATAAAAAGTCACAGCAGTTTTTATTATTAATTCTAAAGCAACGATAATATCTTCTTTTTTCAGATAAGGCATATTAGGTTTATCCTTAACTTGTTCTTTAATATATGGGATATGAATAAATCCAGCTTTAATATTTGGATATTTTTTTGAAGTTAGGTATAAAGATTCATACATAATATGATTGCAGACAAAAGTTCCGGCAGTATTAGAAATAGCAGAAGGAATATTATTTTTATTCAATTTTTCTATTTCATTTGAAAAATATATATCTGCCCCATATTCGTCTGTTACTTGTTTGAAGCCTTGTTCTATTAATTTTTGTTTTACTGCTTCTTTTGAATCTCTTACTTTAACTGTTAGTTCTATTGTTTGCATTTTATTCCCCTTTTAATGCATGAATTTATTGAATTCTTTTATATTATAACATATTTATATAACTTTTCATATAAAAAATGAGAGCTACTTGAGCTCTCAAATCACATCTTCATCTGCTTTGTTATTCCTCCGGCTTTGCTTCAGCTACCGGAAACATCTTCCTCGCTTCTTCCTGATTAAGTGGAATGACTTCCACTTTTTCTGGTACGATGCACTCTATACTGAATGCAACCGTTTCCTCTTCTTCTTTATACCAATTGGTGAAAAATAGAATTGTCAGCTTTCTGCCTGCTGCCATTTCTAAACTATAGTCTATTATGTCTTGAAAATAGATATAGCTAAAAAGTGGAGAGAATTCTGCGTATTTTTTCTCCTTAGAGACAACCTGAATTTTCGTTATTGGAACATCACTTTTAAAAGCTATTCCTTGTGAATCAATTAAAGTATCTCTACTCTTCTTTGATACTTTAAGCATCTCGATGTGGGAATCAATTCTCCACTTCTCGAGACTTGCTTTAGCCATTTCCTTATCGGTCTTTTGAAGCCCCTTTTCATTTAGTGTTTCCCAAAGCCTGTACTGCTTTGTGTCATGCGATGTCCATATACCCTCCGGTATCGCATATACTTGTGTTGTCACAGCTACTGCTAAAATGAATAATACTATTATTACAAAAAAACTTTTACAAAATTTGTTACAAATAACAACCATTTTTTCCTCCAGAAATGGCCCAAAGTGAATAAAGCAAATAA
>ERZ773233.2153-NODE-2153-length-11098-cov-32.310604_pt1 | contig 11098 bp, 9 predicted proteins | sample MGYA00580991_ERZ773233 | MGnify/ENA primary metagenome ERZ773233 (study PRJEB29015, sample SAMEA2738178) | human oral metagenome | biome: human oral; feature: human-associated habitat; material: saliva | place: China | collected 2161 ...
CTCCTACTTAGGTAACGTTGTTATCGTTAATCGAAGAAATTATACTATACATTGTATATTTTATCAATAAAAGTACTTGTAATTCCTTTGCATAGCAGGTATTAATAAATCGCATGATACGTGAGTTTATAGGCGTTCTTCCAATTCCATCCACCGTTCGGTAAGCGCATCTATTTGGGATTGAGTTTCTTCTCGCTCAACCATCAAGGCTTGCATTTTTTCATAATCGGTAGCAACTTGGCTTATCATCACATCTAGGCCCTTCACTAAATGCTCCAGCTTTGGCAACTCATTCATAATGCTCGCATATTCTGCCTCTTCCGCTTTATTGAGGCCTTTTTTAGGGGTTTCTTTGAAAGTATTTACTTCACCACTAATTACACCACTATTATCGCCAGGTGTATTAGAAAGATTAGCTTCATTAAGAATAGAGTCATTGGTATCTGCATCGTCAGTTTCTACAGTTCTTACAGCTTTGGCAGTAGCAGCTGTGCTACTATTTGTCATATAAAATGGGCGTTTTCCACCACTACTTTCATCAAGAGCATCCTTATAATCAGAATAGGAGCCATGAACAATTTCAATATGACCATCACCGGTAAATACAAATAGCTTGTCAACTACGCGGTCAAGGAAATACCGATCATGACATACAGTAACGATGACACCGCCAAAGGAATCTAGGAAATCCTCTAATACCTCTAATGTAGGGATATCAAGATCATTCGTCGGTTCATCTAGCAACAATACATTAGGCGCGCTCATAAGCAATTTTAAGAGATATAATCGACGACGTTCACCACCAGAAAGCTTGCGAATCGGCACACCGTGAAGTTCAGGCGTAAAGAGGAAGCGCTCTAGGATTTGCCCAGCGCTCAATGTAGAACCATCACCTAATACCATATAAGAATGGTCTTCACGAATATAATCGAGAACACGCATATCTTCGTCGAACTCAGGCAGTTCTTGTTTGAAGTGAGCAATACGTACCGTCTCACCTTTACCGATAGTACCGCTTGTTGGCTCGTAGGTACCATCAAGGATATTCATAAAGGTAGACTTCCCTACGCCATTGGGCCCTACAATACCAATACGGTCATGACGCACCACGTGATAAGTAAAGTCCTTAATCATAGGTCGTTCATCAAAGTAAAATTCTAAATGCTCAATATCGAAAATGGTTTTTCCTAAACGGGTCTTTAATGCAATAGGATCCATTTGGTCAGGACGGCGCGTTTTCTCCATATTTTTTAGTTTTTCATAGCGGTCTAAACGAGCCTTTTGTTTTGTAGTTCTCGCCAAGGCACCACGGCGAACCCATTCAATTTCTCGTTTTAAAAACTGGCGACGCTTCTCTTCCGTAGCAGCCTCACGAGCCTCTCTGTCGGCTTTTAAAGCAATAAACTCTTCGTAGTTTCCATCGTATTGATACATACGACGATTAGATAGCTCCAAAATGCCATTACATACAGAATCAAGGAAATATCTATCATGGGTGCTGATTAAGAGTCCTCCTTGACGGGCACTTAAATAAGACTCAAGCCAGTCGATACTATCTTCGTCTAAATGGTTTGTCGGTTCGTCCAGTAATAATAAATCGCATGGGTATAGCAACGCTTGACCAAGCGCTAAACGACGCTTTTGACCACCAGATAACAAGGCTACCTTTTGTTCTACATCGGGAAAGCCCAGTTTAGACAAAATGATACGAGCCTCCTGCTCTACTTGCCAACCATCTTGCTGATCCATTTGTTCTAACGCATTCATATAGTTACGAGACAATTTAGCATCATCTCCACCAGTTTCTTGCATTTGACGGTATTCGCGACTAATGGTTTCAAAGGCTTTTACCATTTGTAATCGCGGATGGTCCCCATCTAGAACGGCCTCTAGCAAGGTGGATTCCGCATCAAAGTCAGGGGTTTGCGCTAAGTAATGGATACTTGCCTTGCCATTGCGCTCAATGGTGCCCTTATCAGCCTCCATTTGGCCTGCCAATATTTTTAAGAACGTAGATTTCCCCGTGCCATTGATGCCCACGAGACCCAGTCGTTTTTCAGTGGTAAATGTAATATTTACATCTTTAAAAAGCAGCCTTGTGCCATACGATTTCTCTATATTTTGTAAACTAATAACGTTCATGTTATTCTCCTATTTTGTAATTCTGTTACTTATTATACTACACATTACCATTGACAGTAACATTCGCCCTCAGTAGAATAAACGTAACATATATATTCATGAGGAGGTCCACATGGCGACGGATATGCTTTTAGACTTTTATGAAAGTATTAACTTTGAACTTATCGACATCGATGGGTATGACACATTATTTACTGAACTTTTAGAAGATGGCACCTATGCAACTGTGTCCGACGACGACGGTCATATGCCAGAGGACTTGGAGACACCAATCGTATTCAATGTATACGATGATAATGACTCCTTCCAGTGGAGTGTTACATTAGATGATTCTTATCAATTAAAAGATCTTTTAGATAGTGCTAAAAGCACAGATGAGTTCTTAGAAACACTACAAAGAATTAGAGAAGAACATATTGAGCAATACCAATAATACAAAAGCGATGACTTTAGGGTCATCGCTTTTCTTTTACTATATCAAAGTTTGATTAGCCAATTACTTCTTCAGCTTGTACTAATTCCGCCTGCTTTTTAGCGTCTAAAATTTCAATTAAGCTATTTACAATATTAGCTGCTCCATCTACATGCCATTCACGAGCGCGCTCAGACATTTGTTGTAGTCTTGGAGGATTAATAAGAAGTGCGGTCACAACGTCTTCTAAGTTGTGAATATCACGGGCCCAACGAGCACAGCCCCGTAGCTCTAATAGTTCTGCATTGGCCTCTTCTTGTCCGGGGATGGCATTAAAGAATACCATAGGCAAACCAATGGTAACCGCCTCCATACAAGTCAAAGCACCAGGCTTTGTAACGAGTAAGGACGATGATTTCATAAGCTCTGAAATATTGGTCGTATAACCATATACAATGGTCTTTGTTTTCATGGACTCACTAAGGGTAACTAAGGATTCATAGAGAGACGTATTTTGACCGGCTACTACTGTAATTTCATCGATGCCATTAACCTCATCTAAATGTTTAAGTGCCGTTTCGAGGGAGCCCAAACCAAGACCACCACCCATAACGAGTACTTTCACAGGCTCCTCTAAGCTATATTCCTCAATAGCATCACGGAAAAAGGATCGGCGCACAGGGATACCAGACACATGAATACGAGCTTCATCAATACCAGCGGATACCATTTCGGTGACCATAGACTCGGTCGCTACATAGTATGTATCAATTTGTGGATAGAGCCAAAATTGATGGCTACTGAAGTCCGTCATAATCGCTACCAATGGCACATCAATATGACCTTGGCGCTTTAAAATAGACGCAGCCCCACATGGAAATGGATGGGTAAAGACCATCACATCTGGCTGCTCTTGTTGAACAAGCTTGAGCATACGACTTTTAAGGAGATACGATAATGCAGTTTGCAAAATAGTCCCCCGTCGCTCCCCTTTTGATACGCGATAAATCATATCGTATAGCATGGGGAACACGTCGATCATCTTGATATACGTTCCCTTAATTAAATGCTCTACAGACATGGTTTCTGTATCTAAAAAGTCCACATGAGTAATCGATGCGTGTGGCTCTTTTTCTTTCCAATATTCTTCTATGGCTCTTGCGGCCTGCATATGTCCTGTCCCAATAGAGGCGGACACGATGAGAACCTTCCGTGATGTTTCGTTATTCATAGTGCACCCTTTCTCTGTGCATTATACCATAAATAGATAAAAAAAAGAGACCTCGAAAGGTCTCTTTCATATCCTTTAGGGATTATTTTTTGCGTTTTTTAGCTTTTGTAGCGTTAACTTGCTCTTTCAAACCTTTACCAGCTTTGAATGCAGGGGATTTGGAAGCAGCGATTGTGATAGTTTTACCGTTTTGTGGGTTACGGCCTTCACGAGCAGCGCGTTCACGAACTTCGAAAGTACCGAAGCCGATTACTTGTACTTTACCGCCAGCAGCTAATTCTTCAGCAACTGTGTCAAATACAGCTTTTACTGCTTTTTCAGCGTCTTTTTTAGTTAATTCAGTTTTTTGTGCAACACTTGCGATTAATTCTGTTTTGTTCATGACAGAACCTCCTTAAAAATACAATACCTTAGAAGTATGCAAAACCTCTAGGTTACTTTTCCTGCACTTTAGCCTCCTCCCAAAAAGCATCCAGCTCAGCTAATGAAAAGTCTTCCCATGAGCGATCGCTTTGGTTAACACAAGCCTCTACATGTAAAAAACGCTGTCGGAACTTTGTGTTTGTGCGATTTAGTGCATTTTCACCGCTTATTTTATACCATCTGAGTAGATTAATCAAGGAAAAAAGTACATCTCCTGCCTCTTTTTCCATATTTTCTCTATCTTTTTGTGCTATAGCCTCCTTAAATTCACCCATTTCTTCAGAAACTTTCGCCCAAACCGGATCGAGCTCGTCCCAGTCAAAACCTAGCTTTGCAGCCTTTTCTTGAAGCTTATAAGCGGCCACCAAAGCAGGTAAACCTTTGGACACACCATCTAATACAGATTTTTGAAAATTTTTCTTTTCTTGAGCCTTTAATTCATCCCATGAGTATGATTTTTCATCATTTTCAGGGTTAAAAACATGGGGATGACGACGAATCATTTTTTCAGTAACGTCATTTATGACATCTTGTAAGGTAAAATGATCCGCTTCCTCTGCTAGTTGACTGTGAAAGACAACTTGCAATAATACATCCCCTAATTCTTCACGAAGATTGGGCATATCTTTATTATCAATGGCATCTACTACTTCATAGGTTTCTTCAATGAAATAGCGTCGTAAGGATTCATGCGTTTGTTTTTGATCCCAAGGGCACCCATTAGGCGCACGTAAGGCTTTTACTATATCCACTAATGGTTGTACAGATACGGGTTCCTTAGTATTGTTCTTCATAGAGCTTTGCTTCCTCCTTATCTCGATGAGCTTGTAAACGCTTACCGATAATTGGGAAATGATACATATCATCCTTCACAACGGCCTTAGTAAGCCACAAAGATAGTCCATACACGAATACGGCCACTACAATAGCGGCAGCTACGGCACCACCATTACCTAACAACTCTACGGTACTCACATAGATAACTTGCGTTGCGCCCCCCATAGCCATAGCAGATACGGCAATTTTCAGCAATTCAAGTTTATTAAGGACAGAACCTACATATTTCTTTACAAATATATAGTTTATGAGTGCAGCAATGGCAAAGTTTAAGTTTGTAGCCCACGCAGCACCATTGATACCAAGTTCAACAGTTCCTGTCAATTCATAATCCAAGAATGTTTTCGCTAATAAACCAACGAAAATCGCTACCATAGGGATTACAGTTCGCCCCAAACCTTGCAGAATACCAGCTGTAATTTGTTGCCACCCTAGGAATACAATACTTAGGCTAATAACAGCGATAACAGGCCCCGCATTAGGCGTTGCATAGATCAGCAGAGAAATAGGTGTCGCCAGCACACAAAGGCCAATACAGGCAGGAATCGTGAACATATTAGCAATTTTAATAGCCGTTCCTGCCCGCTGCATAATACGATTAACATTACCTTGTGCATGAGCTTCAGATACAGCCGGCACTAAACTGGCCGCCAAAGAGGTGGTCAAAATGATAGGTAAACCAATGAGTGACGTGGCCATCCCTGTCAGGTAGCCAAATTGTGTTGTTGCTTCATTGAGGTAATACCCAATATCCATCAAACGCTTCGGCACTATAAATGTATCGATGAGAGATACCATAGGAAGCATGATATTCGCCATAGATACTGGTATAGCAAGACCAAATAATCGTTTCACTACAGCGCTGTTACTTTCACAGATAGCATTTGGATTCTGTTGTGAAAGCATCTGTTCCCGTACCCGTCGCTGACGATAGTAAAAGAAAATTAATACCAGTAAACCTGCTAACACACCTGGGAAAGTGGCAAAGGTAGCACCCCCAGCCGCCAAATGTAAGCCTCTATCGATGAAGTAGTAAGCTAAACCCACCATAGAGGATACGCGGAAAATTTGTTCAAAGATTTGGCTCGTCCCCGTAGGCACCATATATTGGAAGCCTTGGAAATAACCTCTAAAGCAACTCAGAATAGTTACTACAAAGATAGCTGGTGATAGCAACTGAATGGCTATGAGTGCTCGTGGATCTGTAATAATCTGAGTCTCTATGAGCCACGGTGCACTGCCATATAAGGCCAAGCTAAATACTAAACCTAAAATAGTAAGTACCCTTAAGGATACGGAAAACACTTGTTGTACGCCCCGCATATCATCATTGGCGAGTTTCTCCGCAATCATAATGGAAATGGCTACTGGAATGCCTGCCGCAGAGATGCTGACGATAATTTGGTAGATTGGATAGGCCATCATATATAAGCCAATGCCTTCACCACCGAGAACGCGGGCGATAAGAACTTTACTAAACGCACCGATGACCTTCACGATAATACCGGCTAAGGTTAAAATCATGGCGCCCTTTAAAAATCGATTCATAGGCCCTCCTTAGTCGATGACTTGTAGCTCAGTGCCTTCATCACCGCTTCCGTAATGGTCAAAATAGAACCTTTCATACCGTTAAGGCTCACATATAATGTGGCTGGCTTGGTATCTGCAAATTTCATTTTTTTCCATAAATCTTCCCGTACAGCTCCCATATCCCAGTCGGCCATTTTGGAGTCATCATGCCAATGGATCGTTAGCTGTTTATCTCTACGGACGATACTTTTAATACCAAGCAGGCGTGCTTGCTCTTTAATTTGAGCAATACGCAGTAATCGGTCCACCGGATTGGTAGGCGTACCAAAACGATCGATGAGTTCATCTGTCATGTCATCAAGTTGCTCTTTAGATTTGATATGTAACAACCGTTGATACACAGAAATCTTACGCGCACTATCTTTAATGTACGCATCATCGATAAAGGCATCTACCTCTAAGTCGATAGCAGGATCAATGGATACCTCGCGCTCTACCTCTTTATTTTGAGCCTTTGCAATCGCTTCTTCAAGCATACTTACGTACATGCCAAAGCCGACAGATGCAATATTGCCATGTTGCTGTGAGCCCAATAGATTACCTGCACCACGAATTTCTAAGTCTCGCATAGCAAGTTTGAAACCAGCACCTAACTCCGTAAACTCTTCAATAGCTTTTAAGCGCTTTTCTGCAGCTTCTGAAAGCATTTTGTCAGGTCGATACATAAAGTATGCATAGGCCCTTCTACGAGAGCGCCCTACGCGTCCACGCATTTGATATAGCTGAGATAAACCTAAACGATCCGCATCATAAATGATGATAGTATTGGCGTTCGGAATATCTAGACCTGTTTCGATAATACTTGTGGACAATAATACGTCATAATGACCTTCATAGAAATCGGTCATAATTTCTTCAATTTGACGGCCTGTCATCTGTCCGTGAGCAATAGCATAGCGTAAACCCGGTAATGCTGCTTCTAACAACTCACCCATGTGATTAATAGATGCTACACGGTTATATACAAAGTAAACTTGTCCGCCCCGTGCCAATTCTCTTTTAATCGCATCTGCAACAAGATTCATATCATATTCCACCACATAGGTCTGAACAGGTAATCGTTCTTCTGGTGGCGTATTGATGACGGACATTTCACGAACACCTACGAGAGACATATGTAAGGTCCGTGGAATTGGGGTGGCACTCAAGGTGAGCACGTCAATATTACTAGCCCACTCTTTCCATTTTTCCTTTTGCGCTACCCCAAAGCGTTGCTCCTCGTCTACAACGAGCATGCCTAAATCTTTAAAGACAACCTTTTTGTTAAGTAGTGAATGGGTACCGATGAGAACATCAATAGAGCCGTTCTCTACACCTTTTAAAACTTGTTTCTTCTCAGCTGTACTGCGGAATCGATTGAGTACATCTACTTTTACGCCAAATGGTGAAAAGCGATTCAAGAAGGTTTGGAAATGTTGTTGCGCCAAAACGGTAGTCGGTACGAGCACCGCAACTTGCTTACCACTCATAACAGCTTTAAAGATAGCCCTCATAGCTACTTCAGTTTTACCAAAGCCTACGTCTCCAGCTAGCAAGCGGTCCATAGGAACAGGTCGTTCCATAGATTCTTTAATTTCTGCCGTAGCTTGTAACTGATCTTCCGTCTCTTCGTAGGGGAATGCATCTTCAAACTCTTGCTGCCATGGTTGATCTGGCAAGAATGCAAAGCCTTCTGTAATTTCTCGCTGTGCATATATTTCAACTAGCTTATCTGCCAAATCATCAATGGATTTTTTCGCCTTTGTAACAACCTTAGCCCAGTCACGGCCACCCATCTTATGAATACGAGGCACATCGCCTTCATTGCCGATGTATTTTTGTAACTGATCTAAATTGTTGGCAGGTAAGAACAGTTTATCCGTTCCTGCATAAGCGATTTCAATATAGTCCCGATGAATACCTTCCGTTTCTATCGTTTTAAGGCCAATATACTTACCGATACCGTGCATACTATGTACAACATAGTCACCAGGGGTTAAATCCGTGAAATAATTGATTTCTTGGCCCTTTTTAGGCTTGTTACGAAGTTTGCGCTTTTGTTGTCCGTAAATATTGCCTTCTACGACCACTACTAAATGGCTATTGGGCAATTCAAAGCCATCGGTCAATAAACCTTGTAATATAACAACCGTATTGGGCTTAGCGGTCCATTCTTCACTATGAATAAAGTCAATATTTTCGCTTTCAAGGGCCCTTTCAATGCCTTCTCGTCGTTGTTGGTTATTTAATACCAGAACAACTTGATGATTTAGACGATGCCATTGCTTAATTTCATCGGTTAATAAAGGAATTTGACGCTCAAAGCTCGTCATCGTCTTCCCTTGAATACCAATAGGATTAAATCCAGTAAGACCAATAGAGCGTTGTTGCATAAATGTGAATGCCACTTGAGTTGTGGCATCTACAGTGCGCTGCAATTCGCTCCAGTCACAATGATTTTTACGATGTGTAGGATCTTCCTTGAGGAACTTCTTTAACGCTTCTTGAATACGTCCTGGCTCATCGTAAATGAGGAGACCATCCTTTACATATGATAATAAGGTACTCTCTGCATCACTTTTACCAAGGAAGAAAGGTGTCACTGTATACGAATCAATTTGTTCAATAGACCGTTGATTCTCTACAGAGAAAAACCGCAATGTATCGATTTCATCACCAAAGAATTCTATACGTATAGGATTATCGCTATTAACAGGATAGATATCTAAAATGTCGCCGCGCACAGCAAAATGACCACGTTGTTCCACCTGGTCTACCCGTTCATATCCAATTGTGACAAGTTGTTCAAGCGCTGTATCACGCTCAATCGTATCATTTAAAGCAAAATGTAGCGATTGTCCTTTTAAATATTGGGGAGATACAACGTATTGTGTAACCTCCTCTGCATTAGCAATAACCACAGCTGGCTCCTGCCATGCAAGAAGGGCTAATGCCCGCATTTGGGCCCCTTGGTCTTCAAGGCTACGAGCCACAGTCGTAAAGTCTACATGATCTGTGATAGGAAATGATAGGACTGGAACATTAGGCATGAAAAAAGCTAAGTCCCGTTCCCACATCTCTTTATGGTCCTTATCATGGACTACGATAACTACAGGCTTTGTAAGCCCTGTAGTAAATGCTTGGTTTAAGAGGAAACTCTTTTGAGAACCACTAAGACCATATATAACTGACTTTCCTTTCCGCTGAAATGCGTTTAGCCCATCCACAAAGGATGGGTTCTGTGAAAGCAGCTTAGTTAATGTATTATCCATACTGCACCATATAGTATTAATCTATTTCTTATAATTGGTTAATTATAGCATATCACAAATATACTTTAGTATAACTAGGTCACACCACCAATATTTATAATATAAATTCATCTTACTAATTAAAATAATGTTATAAACATATAAAAATTACAAAGAAAAACCCGCTTTCAATATTAGCGGGCTTTATATGTATTTATTTATTATATAAACTATTTACAGTTTCTATACCTATAAAATATCTCAATAAACCATCAGTTTTATCACTATCAATTAAAGTAAATCCAGCTTCTTCATAAAATCTTTTAAGATAATAAATATCTTTACACTCAACTATTATAGCCCGCCCACCAATCATTTTGTGGGCAGAAACGATAGAGTCTATAGCTAATCGCAAAAGTTGTTTACCTGTCAGTAAATTAGCGCTATTAATTTTATCTTTATAGTTCTTAGCAAGTTGACCAATGAGATATACTGCACATGATTTCCGATCTTTATAACCAGATATCTTCCTTCTTTTATTCCCTGAAACACCGGTCCGAAGAGTTAAATCTTTCATAGCTAAGGCGTAATATCCTACTAGTGTATTTTTACCTTTATATTTAGCATAAACTAAATAAGTACGGGATAAATCCATTCGTTCAAATTGAATAGCTTTATCCCGTAAAAATAACTCAACATCTTCATTTAGTTGACATTCAAATTCATTTATTATAGAATGAAAAACTTCCTCAGCTTGATCATCACATAATATATCACTTAATTGAATGATATTAAACCCCATATACTATTTTTCCATTCCTAAAAATCTTTTAATATCCTCTCTCTTAACTTCACTTACAGTAAAGTCTTTTGGAAGATTCATTCTTTGAGTAGAATTTAAAACTCTAGCCACTTTTACTGCATTTCTTTTATTTACAGAAAAGCTTTTCATAAAACTTTGAGTAGCCATGTTTATCACCCTTTTCCTAGAAGCGAATATATATAATTTTCGCAAAATCCCTTAATTCATTATCCCATATCAATGCTTTATAAGTCAATATCTTAAACAATATGTCTAAGCAAACTTATTTAAAAGGAATATATTGTTTTAAATACAAAAAAGCCTCAAACGTAATATATATAACGTTACGAGACTATACAATATACTTATTAACTTTATAAAGTTGGTGCGGGAGAAGGGACTTGAACCCCCACGCCGTAAGGCGCCAGATC
>ERZ773233.2157-NODE-2157-length-11091-cov-16.162015_pt1 | contig 11091 bp, 8 predicted proteins | sample MGYA00580991_ERZ773233 | MGnify/ENA primary metagenome ERZ773233 (study PRJEB29015, sample SAMEA2738178) | human oral metagenome | biome: human oral; feature: human-associated habitat; material: saliva | place: China | collected 2161 ...
TCTTTCAACGATTTCTCCTCAAATTCCCCATAATTTTTTCTCAGTTCACAAACCGCATTTCTAAGAATTTCCCCTTTTCTCACTCTTTTCGATATTCCCCAAAAAACTCTATCCAAAAAATCCAAATTTTTATACCTAGCCAAAACTTTTTCTCTCTTCAACCAGTCAAAAAAACTTTTAAAATCACTTGGAAAAAATTCATCATATTTTTCAATATTTTTAATTATTTTTCTTTCAACTTTTTCCACATTTTCAAAATCAGAATTTTTACAAAATATATCCTCAAAATTTTTGCACAAAAAATGGTCAACATACATATCCGACACAATTCCTTTAAAAATCCCAAATTTTTCTTTCAAAAGTCCACTCAAAAAATTCTCTTCTCTATCAGAAATTTTATCAATCAGTCTATGCAAGATTATCCCGCTTTTCAGATTTTCTTGTAATTTGATTTTCTCAACCTTCCCTTTATAAAAATCTCCGGTAAAATTGCCATAAAGCGTATTTCCATTTATTTTTTTATCAATTTCAAGCGATATAACCGAATGAGCTAAATAATTCATTTTGACTCCTGTTTTTTCAAATAATCTAAAATTTCATCAAAATTCTCAAACTCAAAAAAATCAATCTCACTTTCTTGGCAAAACTTAATCGCTCGAGTCCCTTTTCTAACAAAAGAAAAATCTGCCACTTCAATCGCCCTGTAATCCGAAGGTCCGTCCCCAACGAAATAAACCGTATAACCTTCATCTTTATATTTCTGAACAGCCTCTTTTTTGTCAACACCGTAATATTGCTCTTTATCTAAGTAAGGAAATGAAACAGTAATTTTATTCTCATCAAATTTAATATCATTTGATATAATTTCATCTTCATTCAGGTCAATTCCATAATTTCTAAGAACACCTGATATATTTAATTTTGTCCCAGCACTTACAATCTTAAATTCAATACCACTTTTCACAAAATCTACAAACGTTTCGTCAATTCCAACTAATTTCAATGTTTCCAAAAATTCCTCTTTCGTAATATTCAAACTCTCAATCCCAGTCTGCAAATATTCCTTCATTGTAATTTCGCCACTTCGATATTTTTTCCTAATATCTGCCTTCAATTCTGGCTGATACACCGAAAGCAACGTATCCGTCGAATCTCTTTTACTAATCGTAATATCAAAATCTATTAAAAATATTAATTTTTTGCTCACATTTTCTCCTTTAGTTATCAAAATACTATTATTTCTCAATTTTTAATGACTTTATTTTTATAAACTTTTCAAATATTTAATTTCATCTTCATTCAAAGCACGGTATTCTCCCACTTGCAAATGTCCAAGCGTAAGTTCTCCCACTTTAATTCTTTTCAGCGAATTAACATTATATCCCAATGTTTCCAGCATTTTTCTAATCTGTCGGTTTCTTCCTTCAAAGATTGCAATTCTAAGTTCTTTTTTATCAATTTTTTTAACTTTAGCAGGGGCTGTTCTTCTTCCATCAATTACAACTCCATATTGCAATGCTTCGATGTCTTTATCATCAATTTCACGGCTAACTTTGGCAATATAGCTCTTGTATAATTTTTTTCTTGGGTGCATTACGTGATTGTAGACATCGCCATCGTTACTGATTATAATCAGACCTTCTGTCATGAAGTCCAGCCTTCCATAAGTAAAAAGTCTGGCACGTGATTTTATAAAGTCAATCGCAAGTTTACGCCCAAATTTATCTTCATTTGAACAAATAACTCTTTTTGGCTTATTTAAAATATAGTATTCATATCTTGTGTTAAGTTTCACTCTTTCCCCATCAATTCTAACAACATCTTCGGGCTTTATATCCATTCCGATAATCGCTTCTTGCTTATTTACTGTAACCCTTCCTTCGTTTATCAGTTCATCAGCCTTCCTACGAGAACAAAATCCCGTTTCGGCTATAAATTTATTTAATCTCATTTTTTACCTCTTTATTTTTAATTTTTTAAACATTTTCATTATCTGAATTTTCAGTTTTCATTTTTTCATCTTCCCTATAAAGCAGATCAATTTTTTGAAACTGCTCACTTCCTGGCAGTTCTTCCCTTCCGTGAATATTCAGGTAACTGTAGAAATCCTCCGTCACTTCATATAAATTTGGAGTTCCAATAGATTTTTTCTTCCCAGAAATATAAATTAATTTTCTTTCCAAAAGATTAGCCATTGTCTTATCAGCCCCAGCACCTCGGATCTGTTCGATTTCAGCTTTAGTTACAGGCCCTTTATATGCAATAATTGCCAATGTTTCCATCGCTGAACGTGATAATTTCTTTAATTTCATTTCTGGATTAAAAAATCTTTTTACATCAAAGCCAAAAAGCGGGTTTGACACTAAAAAAACTCCTCCATTTTCAATTTTTAAATTTATTCCAGTATTTTTTCTCTTTTCCCTTAAACTATGCAGCACTTCTTCCATCTCAAAGTTTTCCATCGCATAAAACTGTGCAAGCTCCTGGACTGTCACCATTTCCTTTGCCAAAAAAATAATCGCTTCCACTTTCTCTTCGATTTCACTAATTTCGAGTTTTCTTTGAACACCAATTATACGGCCTTGCTTCTCTTCTATTTTATTTTCTTTTTTTTCAAATTTTTCCATATTCTACCATTTTTATTTTTTATTTTTTCTATAACAATACTTTTATCTAATACTAAAAAATTTTTATCCTACTACTATTTTCATTAATAGGGGAATTCTCCTATTTCGTTTCCTTCAGAAAATTCCCCTAATTTCTAATTATTCAAATTAATATTCGTGTGTTGGTGAAATAATAATATTTTTGTATCTCTTGAAATCTGTCAATACTTCTGCAATTCCTGTTACTACAGCATGGATTGCATCATCTCCAACAGTTACCTTAAGCAATAATTCCCTTTCGATTCTTTCTTTTAAGATTTTTATGCCTGCTCCACCACCAGATAAGTAAATTCCTGTTTCATAAATATCTGCTGCTACTTCAGGTTCTATTTCTTCTATTGTAAGTCTTACTTCATCAATAATTGCGTCAATATGTCTTGTAATTGCTCCATTTATAGCAGAAGCCTTGATTTTCATGCTTTTTGGCAATCCAACTCCTAGTTCACGTCCTCTTATTTCATATTCCAATTCAGGATCATCTTGACTTATTGTATTTATTTTTAATTCTTCTGCTGTTCTTTCACCAATCAGCAAATTATATTCATCTTTTACAAATTCCATAATATCTTCATTTAAATGATCTCCAGCAATTTTTACTGACTTAGATAATGCCGCTCCACCTGATACAATAAATGCAATTTCAGTAGTTCCTCCACCTATATCAACAATTAAATGTCCCTTTGGCTCAAATAAATCAATTCCAACACCAATTGCAGCCGCTATTGGTTCTTCAATTAGATAAACTTCTTTTGCTCCAGCATCTTTTACAACTTCAATTACTGCTCTTCTTTCCACTTGTGTAACTCCGCTCGGAACACAAATAATTACTCTTGAACTTTGGAATTTATCCTTCTTTATTCTATGTAAAAATTCTTCAAGCATTCTTTCAGTAACTTCATAATTTGAAATTACTCCATTTTTTAATGGACGGATAATTTCAGTATGCTTAGCTGTTCTTCCAATAATTTCCTTTGCCTTTTCTCCAATGTGTTCCAGCTCTTCAGTTTTTTTATTGATAGCCACATAAGTTGGCTCATCCACTTGAATTCCTTCACCCTTTACATACATGACAGTATTTGCTGTTCCTAAATCAATAGCTATATCACGTGTAGTCTTTGGCGCTATATTTGTCTTAAACAAGTCAAAAAATTTCATCTATTCTATCTCCTTCATTTTTTTATTTTTTTAAAAAACATTTATTAAATTATTATAGCTTTAAAGTATTTTACCATTTTTTTTGAATATACTCAAGCAACTTTAAGGGGTAATTTGCTATAATATTAATTAATATTGCAAAATACATATTTTTTTAATCATTTTCATCAATATTATCAGTTATTATCTGATCATCATAACTTATAATTCCATGATCCTTTAATTGATCATAAATTCTCGAAGCTCTATTAAATCCAACTTTCAGCTTACGTTGAAGCAGCGAAATTGAAACTTTATTTTCCTGTCTTATAATATTTACTGCATTTTCAAAATAAGGATCAGTGTCATCTTCAATTTCTTCTTCAGGTTCCTTCAAAATTTCATTTTTATATTTTACCTTTTTAGCAGATTTCAACGTATCGGTCAAGTTCTTAACCTCTTCATCAGAAATATATGCCCCTTGTATTCTTTCCATTTTTGAAGATCCATTGGCAAGCAGCAGCATATCCCCCTGTCCTAAAAGTTTTTCTGCCCCAGCCGAATCAAGTATTGTTCTCGAATCAATCTGTGATCTTAATGCAAAGGAAATTCTGCTTGGCAAGTTAGCCTTTATCATTCCCGTTATAACATCAGTAGATGGCCGCTGTGTCGCAACAACTAGATGTATTCCAACTGCCCTTGCCTTTTGCGCAATTCTTGCAATTGATTCTTCCACGCTTCCAGAAGCAACCATCATAAGATCCGCCAGCTCATCAATTATTATAACGATATAAGGCATTTTTTCCACAAAGCTCAACGAATTGTAGCTTTTTATATTTCTCACTCCATTTTCCATAAGTTTCTTATATCTGTTTTCCATTTCATTAACTGCCCATTTTAAAGCTATTGCAGCCTGCTCTGGATCTATAATTACTGGCACTAAAAGATGTGGAATATCGTTATATGGCATAAGTTCCACCATTTTAGGATCAACCATTATAAATTTTACTTCCTTGTCGGATTTTTTTGAAATCAATGTTGAAATTAAAGTGTTCACACAAACCGACTTCCCAGAACCTGTTTGCCCTGCAATAAGCAAATGCGGCATTTTAGCAATATCTATAAACTTATCTCGCCCAACAATATCTTTTCCTAATATTACCTTTAGTTCCCCGCTGTCAAGTTCCTTATTTTTTATAATATTTGAAAAATGCACAGGCTCCTTTATTTTATTCGGAGTTTCAATTCCAATTGTATTTTTTCCAGGAATTGGAGCTTCTATACGAATACTTTCTGCCGCAAGATTCATTGCAATGTCATCTGAAAGTCCTGTTACCTTGCTTACTTTTATACCCTTTGGAATTATAATTTCATATCTCGTAATAGTTGGTCCATATTCATAATTTACAACTTTCGCATCAACTCCAAATTCCTTTAGCACGTTTTCCAGATGATTCACATTTTCTCTTATACTTTTTTCAATTTCCTGTTTTTTCTCAAGATCCATCGGTTTTGATTTAAAAATTTCCGCAATGGATTTTTTCACAATATCGTCATATCCTTGATTGCTGTCAAACATCGCATTAACTTTTCTCAATTCCTCTTCAAGTTCTTTTCCCTTTGAGTTGTTGCTTTCAAAAGCCTCAAGCTTTGGAAACTGCTGAAAATTTGGATCCGCATTTACAGAATTTATTTCTTCTCTTTTTAAAGGTGTTACAATTTCCAGTTTTGTTTCCTTTTTGCTGTCTTCATCTCTTTTGCTTTCATTCTTATTATTTTCATTTACGCTTTCGATCTCAATTTCTCTTTCGCTTCCGACTTCCTTTTCTTCTGCAACATTTTGCTTTTCAGCATTTAAAATGTTTTCACCACTATTTTCAGTTTTTTCTACAGTTTCTGCTTTTCTATTTTCTAGCGGTTTTACAACTGTATCCAGTACATCTTCTTTTTTTCTTTTTTCCTTTTCCTTTAATTTTTCTCTTCTTATGCTTTCATCCTTTTCAAAATTTCCCTTTTCCTTCTCTTCAAAAATTTCAATCCATTCCTTTTCCTTTTCTGCAAGCTCTTCCTTAGAATAAACTTCTGTTTTTTGCAAAAAATTTTCCTTAGGCTTTTTCGCAATTTCAAAACTTAATTTTTCATTTCTGGATTGTATTATTTTTGCCTTTAACATTTCCTTCTGATAACGTTTATAATCTGTTTTTTTCAAATTTTCAGCATATTTTTTTGCCGCCAGCTTTCTTTTTTTCTCCTTATACTCATCGCTTTTGTAATATTTTATTATTTCCCTCAAAACTTCATATCCAAGTTCAATAAGATCTCTAATTAACCATACTGCAAAAAACAATGACAATATCAAAAGAATAAAAAACATCCATTGAAAATGCAGCACCTTGAAAAACGGCATTGACAGCAATGCTCCTAAAATTCCTCCACTTTCACGGTTAAACCCTATTTCCAAAAGCTGTCTGCCCGCTTCAGTAAAGTTTCCCGACAAGGGTTTTCCATGAACAACAGAACTTCTTATCAAGATCATTCCCCAGCTTAAAAATAGTCCCGCTAATGCCGCAGCCTTTCCTTGTGTCAAACTAATCCCAATTTTTTCATAGAAAAACAGAATTATTCCATACAGCATAGACATTATTGCAATAAACCACGTCATTTTTCCAAAAAATAGCGTAATTCCACTTAATATAAGTGAAAATATATTTTCACCAATATTATCACTGAGCATTTTTGATTTATTTGCCAACAGCAATATCAATATAATCCCAGCAACAAACCAGATTATACCTTCAACTTTTCTTCTACTCATCTTAATTATCCTTTCTAAAAATTCTATCTAAATTTAATAAATTCCAAATCTAAAATTCCTAATCAATTTTACCATATAACAAACCTATTCTCAAAGCTATCTAAAAATTATATAAAATAAATAAAACTCAAAATTTAGATTGGAATAGAATAGTCATCGGTTTTAAAGTGACTTTTCTACATTATACTATATTTTTTCAATTTTGTCATTTTCTATTTCCTTAAAAAATAAACTTAGAATACAAAAACAAAATTTAGTAAAAAAAATATAATTTTTTTTCATTTGGGCACTTGTTAATTGAAATAAATGTGGTAGAATTAGTATAGAGCAGAAAAATTTATTGATTCAATAAATTAAATTTTAAATCAATAGTTATCCTGCTTAAATCCATTTTTGATCAAAAAAATTTTATCAAATTGGATAAAAAATAATAAATTAAATTTTTTAAATAAAACTTTAGGAGGAAATACCATGGATTATATGAAAAAATACGAATATTGGCTAAACTCAGATGCCATTGACGAAAAAGACAGAGAAGAATTGAAAAGCATTGCAGGGAATGAAAAAGAAATAGAAGATAGATTTTTCAAAGATTTGAGTTTTGGAACTGGTGGAATTAGAGGAGTTCGTGGAATTGGAACTAATAGAATGAATAAATATGTAATTAGAAAAGTAACTCAAGGACTTGCAAATTATATGTTGAGTTTTGATGAAAAAGCGGCAAAAGAAAAAGGAATCATAATTGCTCATGACTGTAGAATAGGTTCGAGAGAATATGCACTAAATACTGCAAGAGTAATGGCTGCAAATGGAATTAAAGCATATATTTATGAAAGTTTACGTTCAACTCCTGAATTGTCATTTGGTGTAAGATATAAAGGATGTATGTCAGGAATTGTTGTTACAGCTTCTCATAATCCTGCAGAATACAATGGATATAAAGTTTATTGGGATGATGGAGCACAAGTTGTTGACCCACATGCACCAGCAATTGTTGATGAAGTAAATAAAATTTCTACATTGGAAGAAATAAAAGTTATTTCTGAAGAAGAAGGAAGAGAAAAAGGATTAATTATTCAACTTGATCATAAAATTGATGATGACTATATAGCAGCGATTAAAAAACAAACTATACATACAGATATTCCAGGAAAAGAAGATTTCAAGATTGTTTATACTCCGCTTCATGGAACTGGTGGAAGACCAATGAAGAGAATTTTATCTGATTTTGGATACAATTTTGAAGTTGTAAAAGAACAAATTGAACCAGATGGAAACTTCCCAACAGTAGTTTATGCAAACCCAGAAGAAGTGGCAGCATTTAAATTGGGAACAAAATTAGGAAATGAAATTGGAGCACAATTAATTTTGGCAAATGACCCAGATGCTGATAGAATCGGTATTGCGATAAGAGATGACAAAAATGAATGGTATTATCCAAACGGAAACCAAGTAGGATTATTGTTATTGCAATATTTATTGAATTACAAAAAAGATATTCCAGCTGATGCACAAGTTATTACAACAGTTGTTTCTACACCAATGATTGACGTTGTTGCACCTGCTAAAAATGTTGGAGTTATGAAAACATTGACTGGATTCAAATATATCGGACAAAAAATTAGACAATTTGAAAATAAAGAATTAAAAGGATCATATTTATTTGGATTTGAAGAAAGTTACGGATATTTGATTGGAACTCATGCAAGAGATAAAGATGCGTTGGTAACTTCAATGGTTATTTCAGAAATGGCAACTTATTACCACTCAAAAGGAACTTCTATTTACAAAGAATTGCAAAAATTATATGAAAAATTCGGATATTATTTAGAAGGAATTAAATCAGTAACATTGAAAGGTAAAGACGGAATTGAACAAATGGCAGCATTGATGTCTAACTTGAGAGAAAATGTTAAAGATGAATTGCTTGGTAAGAAAATTAAAATTAAAAGAGATTTCTTCTCACACAAAGAACATAACTTGGAAACTGGTGAAGAAAAAGAAATTAATTTACCAAAAGAAAATGTATTACAATTCGTGCTTGAAGATAATACATTTATTACAGCAAGACCATCTGGAACTGAACCAAAAATTAAATTCTATTTCAGCGTAAATGCAGATTCTAACGAAAATGTTAAAGCTAAACTTGATAAAACAATGGAAGAATTTTCTAAATTTATTGGATTATAATTTTTTGAAGTAAATATTTTGAGAAATTTGATAGACTTAGAAAAAATAAAAATTTTATACAAAGTTTATAAAATTGAGTAAAAATTGAATTAAATAAATAGATGAAAACAGGGAAATTTCTTGTAGCGAGAATGATTTTCCTGTTTTTTTATTTGTAATGGAAAATATTTTTGAAAAATGTACCATAAGTTACACGTTTTAGAAATAAAAACATGATAGAATAAAAGAAAGTTTTATAGTCAAATATTTTTTAAACAAAATTAAGTTATGATAGTTTTAAAATTGAATTTAGAAGAAACGAAATATGAGGTGATATGTTTTATGGAAAAAGCAAATATGAAGGATCATTTGAATATAAATTTTGATTTGATTGAGAAAATGACGAAAATTAAGAAAAATTATATAGAAGGAAATGTTGATGTAGAGACTACGAGAAAATTGATAAGGGAGACTTTTAAAGATAAAAAGATAACTCCTGCTGAGTTTGCCTATTCTGAGCAGAAAATAAAAGATTTAGGATTTGATGATGCGACTGTCCATGATAAGATGAATGATGTGCTTGATTTGTTTGATGAAATTATTGAAAGAGAGGACTCTTCGTTGCCTGAGGGACATCCGATAAAAACTTATTTGAAGGAAAATGAAGTGGCTAGAAAGTTGATTGCTGAAATGAAGGAAGAATTGAATAGGAAATTTATAAAAAATAGATGGCTGGAGTTTTACGATAAACTTTATACATTTAATTTGACACATTTGGCTAGAAAACAGCATCAATTATTTTCAATATTAGAAAGAAAAGGATTTGACAGACCGTCTAGAATAATGTGGACTTTTGATAATGCGGTTAGGGATAATATAAGTGAGGCTAGAAAACTGTTAATGGAAGATAAAATGGAAGAATTTTATGCGAAACAGGAAATTGCTTGGGAATTGACGTTGGATATAATGCATAAGGAAGAAGAAATCTTATTTCCAACTTCACTTAAAATGATTACTGAGGAAGAATTTAGGAATATGAGAAGTGGAGATGATGAGATAGGATATTTCTTGATTGATAAGCCTAAAGGATTTTTGCCTGAGAAAAAAGAAGAAAAAGCTGAGGAAAATGAAAATTTGAATGAAAATATGTCTCAAACAGGTAACTTTATGAACGACTTAGCGGGACTTCTTTCAAAATATAATATGAATGCAGGTGGAGGAAAGTCTGATGTGTTAGATGTTAAGCAAGGAAAACTTACTTTGGAGCAAATAAATTTGATTTTTCAACATATGCCAGTAGATTTGTCTTTTGTAGATGAGAATGAGATTGTTAAGTTTTACACTGATACAAAACATAGAATTTTTCCTAGAAGTGCAGGAGTTATAGGAAGAGATGTTAAAAACTGTCATCCGAGAGAAAGTGTCGCTTCGGTTTTGGAAATAATTGATGCATTTAGAAATAATGAGCAAGATGAAGTTGACTTTTGGCTTGAAATGAATGGGAAATTTATTTATATTTATTATGTTGCTGTGAGAGATGAAAATGGTACATTTAAAGGGGTTCTTGAGATGATGCAAGATGTTACGAGAATAAGAAGTCTTGAAGGGAAGAGAACGCTTGTAACTTGGGAAAAACCTAAAAAATCTGAAATTAATCAAGAGAATGAAAAAGATTTTGAAGAAAATAAAAATCCTTATGGACTAACAGAAAATACAGTAATAGGAGAAATAATAGATAAATATCCCTACATAAGAGAATTTATGCCAACATTATCACCTACATACAAGAAATTGCTTGATCCAATTCAATATATGATAATGTCTAAAGTTGCGACACTTGATATGATTTCAATGCGTGGTGGACTTCCTTTAGATGAATTGATAGAGAAAATTTCTGATGAAATTAGAAGAAATGAAGTTGAAAAATAGTTATTATAGATAAACTGCTAAGTAATAGTAAACGATTTTTATTTTTAGAATAGAAATCAGAATATTTAGATAAATTTTTAGAATAAATTTTAAAAAAGTTGTGGAACTTGCTAAAAAAGTTGTAAGGATAACAGGAATTTTATTATTTGTACAATTTAATTTGGCAGTTCCATTTTTTATTTTTAAAATTGGTAGAATAAAAAAATATTTGACTAACATAAATTTTTGATATAAAATATTATTGTTATCAAAATAATTTATAGAAAGGGAAAACGGATGTTGTTACATTATTTTATCGCAGGTGGAATATTTATGTGGGGAATACTGCTGGCTTCTATTTGTGGAGTTGCAGTAATTTTAGAAAAATTATGGATTTTT
>ERZ773233.2158-NODE-2158-length-11086-cov-28.774998_pt1 | contig 11086 bp, 6 predicted proteins | sample MGYA00580991_ERZ773233 | MGnify/ENA primary metagenome ERZ773233 (study PRJEB29015, sample SAMEA2738178) | human oral metagenome | biome: human oral; feature: human-associated habitat; material: saliva | place: China | collected 2161 ...
CGGCGATGGCACGAATCCTCTGCGTCGACAACTACGACTCGTTCGTCTTCACGATTGTGGGCTACCTGCGCCACCTGGGCGCTGTTGTGGACGTCGTGCGTAACGACGTCGTGGATCCCGCGTGGTTCGAAGCCGGCTACGACGGCGTCCTCATTTCCCCCGGACCCGGCGACCCCAAGAGCGCCGGCGCGTCCCTGCAGACTATTGCCGACTGCGCCGAGCGGGAGATCCCGATGCTGGGCGTGTGCCTGGGCCATCAGGCCCTGGGCGAGCTGTTCGGCGCGACCGTGGGGCACGCACCCGAACTCATGCACGGCAAGACCTCCGTCATCACCCACGACGGGCGCGGCGTGTTCGAAGGCGTCCCCTCGCCGCTGACTGTCACCCGCTATCACTCCCTCACGATCGACCCCGCGACCATGCCCGACGAACTCGAGGTCTCCGCGAGCACCGAATCCGGCATCATCATGGGCGTGCGCCACCGCTCCCTGCCCCTCGAAGGCGTCCAGTTCCACCCCGAGTCCGTCATGACACAGTCCGGGCACCTCATGTTCGCCAACTGGCTGGCCGCCTGCGGCGACACTGACGCGCGGGAGCGGGCGGTGTCCCTGAAGCCCGTCGTCGCGGAGCGCTTCAAGCTGTAGGGGGCGCGTCGCCAGCCCACTGGCTGGACACGTTCAGTGAGTACAGCCGCGACGTCGGTGGTATTGAAGGCACGCCGTCGGTGTGCTTGCTTGTGGGTGGCCGCATGCGGATAGGAAATGACGTCACGGATAGGTTACGAGCATGCGGATAGGCTAATAACCTATCCGCGAACGCATAACCTATCCACGTAGGCGCAACCTATCCGCGTAGGGGTGTGCCCGGCGCGGAAACGTCGTCGTCCTGTGCATCCGCCGACGAGGCCGTGGCCGGGATCGTGGCAACTCGTGATTGTTGAGTGGAGTGTGAAACCGCTAGACGGAGACTGGGACATCTAGCTGGAGTGTGGGCCTTCTGGGTCGAGCGTGGGCGACCCAGCCCACGCTCGACCCAGCGGGTTCACGTGCGCATCAGGGGGTTTATCCGCCGGTTAGCGGGCTAAGGCTCTAGTTAGGCGTCCCGCGTGCGGGGAGAATCGCGAGGATATGCGGTGTCTCGAGGAATCCGCATAGCTGCCACGGCCTCGTATTCGCACTAAAGCTCAGAACAATCCTCGCAAGCTGCCCGAATGACACACCGAAGCTCAAGACAGTCCGCGCATACTGCGCGAATCCCGCCACGGCATCGTACCTCCCTGACCATTGCACGCGGCCCATACCGACGCGGGAACCATGCCACGGCCTCGTACCCGCCCTGGAAGCCGTGACAGGAGCGCATGCATGTGGAGCGGAACCCACCCCACACACGACGGGCCCGCACCCCGCACGCAAGGCCAGCACCGCATACGACAAGGCCCGCACCCCAGGAGGAATCCTGTCGGTGCGGGCCCTGATCGTTGGGTGAGTCGGACTACTTCTTGGTAGAGGGTGACGGGCTGGGCGTCGGGAAAATGGAACCCTTCGAGACCTTGAGCTTCACAGTCGAGTTCTTGTCCACCTTCGAACCCACGCCGGGTTCAACGGCGGTGACCTGACCGGCGGGCTGGGTACCGGTGACTTCCTCGACGGTCACGGTCAGGCCCAGGGCCTTGAGCTGCGCCTCAGCGTCCTCGCGGCCGATGCCGACGACGGAGGGGATCTCCACCTGTGCGGCCTTGCCACTGGACACGGACACGGCGATGCTGGTGCCCTTCTTGACCTTGGAGCCGCTATCGGGATCCTGCTCGACGATACGGTCCTTCTCCTTGTCGGAGTCGACGGTCGACACGTTGCCGAGTTCCAGGCCGACTGCCTTGAGGGCGCTGCGCGCCTGGTCCTGGCTCATACCCGACAGGTCGGGGACCTCAACCTGGTCGGAGCCGGAGGACAGGTAGGCGGTGATTGTCTGACCGGCCTTGACCTTCGAGCCGGGGGAGGGGTTGGTCTGCGCGACCTTGCCCTCGGGCACGGTGTCGGAAGCGACCTTACTGGAGTTGACATCCCACTTCAGGCCCAGCGCCTCGACGGCTTTACGGGCGTCGTCGGGACTCATACCGACCAGGTTGTCGGGCAGGGTGACCGAGTCGGGGCCGGACGAGATAGTGACGCGCACGGTGGCGCCCTTCTCGGCCTGGGTGCCGCCTGCGGGGTCGGTTGAGGCGACCGAGTCCTTGTCGACGGTATCGGAAGCGACCTTGTCGGGGTTGAGTTCCCACGTCAGGCCGGCGGCTTCGATCTGAGACTTTGCGTCTGCTTGAGACAGTCCAACGACGTTGGGGACGGCGACGGTCTCCGGCTCAGCGGCGCTGCGGCTCAGCGCCCAGACGCTGCCGCCGATGAGGAGCAGCGCGATGGCGACGAGGGTCGCGATGATCGCGGTGCGGCGCTTGCGGGCAGCGGCAGCATTACTCGTCCCATCGTCGTCGGAGGAGACGGCGGGCAGCGACGTTGACGTCGATGTCGGGGGGGTCCCTGCCGCGGACGTGCTCACCGTGGAGGTGGTCGTCGGTGCTGTGGCGCGCGCACCGACGAGGCCGGCTGCGGGCAGCACCTCGGTCGCCCACGAGTCGGCAGGCGGGGCGCCCACGTCCATGCCGCGTGCAACGCGCTGTAGGTCCGAGAGCATCGCGGTGGCGCTCGGGTAGCGGTCGTCGCGGTTCTTCGCGAGCGCCTTGAGGACTACTCGATCCAGGGAATCCGGAATGTCGGACAGGATCGAGGAAGGCGTGGGCGGGATCTGCTCGACGTGCTGGTAGGCGACGGCCACCGCCGAGTCGCCCTTGAAGGGCGGGCGGCCCGTGAGCAGCTCGAAGAGCACGACGCCGGTCGAGTACAGGTCGGAGCGCTCGTCGACGGTCTCGCCGCGGGCCTGCTCGGGGGAGAGGTACTGGGCGGTGCCGACGACGGCGTTCGTCTGCGTCATGGTGGCCTGCGAGTCGGTCAGGGCACGGGCGATGCCGAAGTCCATGACCTTGACCTTGCCGTCCGACGTCAACATGATATTGCCCGGCTTGATGTCGCGATGCACCAGGTGGTTGTCGTGCGAGTACTGCAGGGCGGACAGGACACCCGACACGATCTCGATGGCTTCGTTGATCGGGACGGCCGTGCCGTCGGAGATCAGCTCCTTGACGGTGTGCCCCTCGACGTACTCCATGACGATGTAGGGGATCGCGATGGACCGGTTGGTCGCGTCCGAGACGATTTCTTCGCCGGTGTCGTAAACGGCGACGATGTTTGGGTGATTCAGCGACGCTGCCGACTGAGCCTCGCGGCGGAACCGCGCCTGGAAGATCGAGTCCAACGCCAGGTCGCGTCGTAGCATCTTGATGGCGACGACGCGCGACAGGCGAGTGTCGAAGCCCAGGTGAACTTCGGCCATTCCGCCTCGCCCGATGAGCGAGCGGACCTCATATCGGCCAGCTAGACGGTGGGCCATGGGCTGTGCCATGTCCTAACCTCCTCGGTGATGGTTGCCCCCGCGTTGCTTGGGATGAGGGAGCTCAGCATGGATTTGATCGTAAAGGCTGCAAGTACGGTCAGCGCGATCACGATGAGTGCGATGACCGCAATGCGGATTAATTTCTTAGATGCAGGGACCGGCGGGGCAACGACACTACGCGAGTAGGCGGTCTTCGCTGCCGGGCGCTTGTGCTCGGTGGTTCGGGCGTCAAGTTTGTGCCAGTGCGGTCCGCCCGAGTCCTTCTTGGGCTTGGACTCGTACACGGAGCGACGTGGACGCGTGGACGCATTCTTGTTTTTCTTGTCCTTGCCACGGGGTTGGGGAACGGTCCCGAAGACGCGCGGCGTGGAGCTGGTGGTCGTCGTGGTCTTCGACGAGGCCTTGGCGGACTTTGCACGCTCGTCCTTGACGTCGCGGGACGGCTGCGGGTCGGGCGCGGAGGAGGCGCGCTCGGACTTGCGCTGAGCCTGCTCGGCTTCGCGCCGTTGACGGGCCTCACGGCGTTGGCGCTCTTCGCGGGCTTCGCGTAGCTCACGCTGGCGGGCCTCTTCTTCGCGAGCGACCTGGGCGCGACGGTGTGCTTCGGCGGCGTCCTCGGCTTGGCGGTCTTGTGCCCGCTGGCGCAGGCGCTCGTTGAGGGCGGCGCGCCGCTCGGCTTCTGTGGGCGCAACGGGCGTAGCGGGTGCCTGTGTGGGCGTGGGGGTTGGCTCCTTGCGCGGGGTCGCCGAGGCCGTGGTTGCCTTCTTGGGAGCCGGTGCCTCGGCGCGCGTGGGTGTTGCCGGGCGCTCGGTGGCCGTGGGGCGCGCGGGCATTGCCGGACGTTCGGCGGCCGTGTGACGCGCCACGGGCTTCGTCGGTGTAGCCGCCTGCGACGGGTCAACAAGCGTGGCCGGAGTGGGGGTCGCAGTTGGCACCGCGGCCTTCGCGGTGGGGGTCTTGGTGGTGGGGGTCTTCGCAGTGCGGGGTGAGAGTGATTCTGGAACCGCCGCGGGCTTGGAGACGACGCGCGTGGGGATCGAGGTCGAGATCGGACCCTGTGGGTTCGAGGGAGCGACCGTGTGGCGTCCCGTAGATGTCAGGGAACGCACGGAACCGGACACCAGTGTCTGTTCGCCGGTCGTATCGGGGATGATGCGACGCACCCGCGTGGGTGGAGACAGGGGGTTGGTGGACGGTGGCGGTGCGGGTTCATCGATGATGCGTGGGAGCATGGTGTGGCGTCCTGTGATCGGGATCATCGAGGATGAGGGCGCGACGGTCGTCGCCTCGTCGATGATGCGGGGAACGACGGCGTGGCGACCGGTCGCGGCGCTCACGTGGGGTACGAGGCCCGACGGGGGCTGGAGCATCTCGTCGGGGAGCGTGCGGCGAGTTAGGTGACGCACGGGTGCGAGGATCGGGACGGAGGGCTGGACGGGCGTGCGCGTCTCGGGGGCGAGCTGCGCGGCCTTGGGCAGCGGCAGTGGGCGAGGTGTCACGGATATGCCCATGGCCTTGGCGGCACCGGCGATCTCGCGGACGGCGGCGGCACCGGATTCGGGGCGCTTCGCGGGGTCCTTTTCCAGCAGGTGCAAAATGACGTCGGCGAGGGGCTCGGGGACGAAGTCCGGCAGTGGAGGCACCGGGTCGTTGACGTGCGAGAACGCGATGTCGACCTGGGTTTCGCCCGTGAAGGGGCGCCGACCAGCGGCGGCCTCGTAAGCGATGACGCCGAGGGCGTAGAGGTCACCGATGGGCGTGGCGGTCTCGCCCATCGCCTGTTCGGGCGGCAGGTATTGGGCGGTACCCATGACCATGCCCGCGGCGGTCAGATTGACCTGGTCCCTCGCGCGGGAGATGCCGAAGTCGGTCAGTTTCACCATGCCGTCCGGGCGAACGAGGATGTTCGCCGGCTTGATGTCGCGGTGCACGACGCCTGCGCGTGCGGCGGCACCGAGCGCCATCGCGACCTGCACGAGGATCGGCATGAGGTATTCGGGCTCAATGCGTGTGCCACCGCGCAGATAGTCCGTCAGCGGGTAGCCGTCGACGAGTTCCATGATGATCCAGCCGATGCCGTCTTCTTCACCCGAATCCTGGGTGTTCGCAATGTTCGGGTGCGAGATCGACATCGAGTTGCGGGCCTCGAGGCGCAGGCGCGACAGCGAGAGTTCCTCGCCTGTCAGCTCGGGACGTAGAACCTTTGCGGCGACAATGTGGCCGCTGACGCGGTCGCGGGCCTTCCACACTTCACCCATTCCACCCTGTGCGATGGGGGTGAGCAGTGTGTAGCGGCCTCCGAGGACGCGGCCGGCACCGGATGTCATGCGCGGGACACTCACTGGAGCCCCGCTTCCAGGACGGCCCGGGCGACCGGGCCGGCCACGTCTCCGCCGTGCGGCGCGGGAACATTGTCGTCACCTTCGACGATGACGGCAAAGGCGATCTGGGGGTTGTCTGCGGGGGCGAAGCCCATGGCCCACGCGTTCGCGCGGTCGCCCTCGCCGGTCTCGGCGGTTCCGGTCTTGGCTGCCACCGACACGTTGGGGATGGCCATCGGGGTACCGGAGCCGTACGGCTGGGAGACGACGGCCTGCATCATGCTGGTGAGCTTCGAGGCTGTGTCGGCGGAGATCGGCCGACCGGCGTCCGTCGGTTTCGTCTTACGCATGGTCTGGTTGTCAGCGTCGACGATCTGCTTGATCAGGTAGGGCGCCATCATCTGGCCGCCGTTGGCGATCGTCTGCGCGACCTGGGCCATCTGCATGGGAGTGGTCTGGACCGTGTACTGGCCGATTGCACTCATGGCGAGCTGTGCGCGGTCCGCGTCGGAGGGGAACACGGAGGGAATGACCGTCAGCGGGATTTGCTGTTCATGATCGAAACCGAAGCGGTTTGTGACGTCCGTGAGTTGCTGGTTCGTCAGCTGCTGGGAGGCCAGCACGAACGTTGTGTTGCACGAGCGTGCGAATGCCTCGGTCAGGGTCGGGTTGCCGTCGCCACAGGTCGAGGATTCGATGTTGGAAACCTGTGTGACCGTGCCCGGAAGGGTTGTTGTTACGGGCGAGGCCATGTGAGTGTCCGGATTGGCAATGCCATTCTCGATCAGGGCGATGGACGTGATGACCTTGAACGTCGAGCCGGGCGCGTAGCGTTCCGAGATCGCGCGGTTGAGCATCGGTTTCCTCGGGTCGGCTTCCAGCGCCGCGTAGGCATCGCTCACCGAGCCCCCGTCGCTGGAAGCCAGCGTGTTCGGGTCGAAGGTCGGGGAGGAGTAGAGGGCGAGGATCGCGCCGGTCTTGGCGTCCAGTGCCACAACGGCACCCTTGCGGTCACCGAGCGCGGTGGCTGCCGCCTGCTGCATGGAGGCGCTCAGTGTCAGCTCGACGCCGCCGCCCTGGCGCTTTTCGCCCGTCAGGAGGTTGCGCAGGCGCTGCCCGAGCAGAGTCTGAGACTGGCCGTCGAGAACGTCCGCCTCAGCTTCCTCGATGCCGGTTGCCCCGTAGCCGATTGCTGAAAAGTAGCCCGTGGCCGATACGTAGAGGGGACCCTCGTCGTAGACGCGTGTGTAGCGATTGGAGTCCTCTTCGAGTTCAGAGGAAGCGATCGCCGTTTTTTCCACGATGATGGGTCCGCGGTCGACTTCCGCGGCGTGGCGGGTCGTGCGCACGTTACGCGGGTCTGCGTTGAGCGAGGGCGCGGAAATGAACTGCGTGTTTGTTATCGCCAAGCCCAGCATGGCGAACATGATCAGGACGACGACGAAGATCTTGCGAATCTGTGCGTTCATGCGTTACTCGTTCACCCCCAGTGCCGCCGGAATACCGGAGTTCCACGGGGACTGCGTGGACGCCGGGCGGCGGGCAGCGTCTGACACGCGGATCAGCAGTGCGACGGTTATCCATGAGGACACCATTGAGGAGCCACCGGCCGCCAGGAACGGTGCCGTCAGGCCCGTCAGCGGGATGAGACGGGTGATGCCACCGAGCACCACGAAGAGCTGGACGGCCAGCGAGAAGCTTAGACCGGTGGCCAGAAGCTTACCGAATCCGTCGCGCACCGTCAGGGCTGCGCGCAGGCCGCGCTGGATGAGGATCAGGTACAGGATCAGGATCGCAGCCATGCCGGTGAGGCCCAGCTCCTCGGCCAGGGAGGAGAGAATGAAGTCGGAGTTGGCCAGTGGAACCTGGTCCGGATATCCGCGTCCCCATCCGGTACCCATGAGGCCGCCCGATGCCTGGCCGAAAATACCCTGCGCAAGCTGGTAGGAACCGCCGTAGTAGAACTCGGGTTCGAAGGCGTGCAGCCAGCCGTTGAAGCGCGTCTGCACGTGGGAGAAGAAGCGGACGGCGAGGGCGACGGCGGGGGCGAAGAGCGTGAAACCGATGAACAGCCAGGATACGCGGTTGGTGGCCACGTACAGCATTGCGACGAACAGGCTGAAGAAGAGCAGCGACGTGCCAAGGTCGCGTTGGAGAACGAGGATCGCGATGCCGATGAGCCAGACGATCATGATGGGGCCGAGGTCGCGGGCGCGTGGTAGGCGCATGCCCAGGAATTTGCTGCCGCCGATCGCGAGATTGTCACGGTTGGTGACCAGGTATCCGGCGAAGAATATGGCGAGCGTGATCTTGACGAGCTCACCGGGTTGGATCGAGACGGGACCCAGGCGGATCCACACGCGCGCGCCGAAGGTCTCCTGGCCGAGGCCGGGGATCATCGGGAGGAGCAGCAGGAAGAGGGACAGTGCGCCGAAGGTGTAGGTGTAGCGGCGCAGCATGCGGTGGTCGCGTAGCGAAATCAGGATGATGGCGGCGACGACGATTGCGATGCCCACGAAGAGCGCCTGCTTGTAGCCGACCTCGGCCTCGTCGTTTTTCGCGTAGGACAGGTCCAGGCGGTAGATCATCGCTAGGCCCAGGCCCGTCAGTGCCACCGCGATCGGCAGGATGACGGGGTCCGCGTAGGGTGCCAGGAAGTGGATGCCGACTTCGCCGATGATCGCAAGGGCGATGAGTACCCCGATCTGAGGGATCAGGTTCGCGGGCAGGGTTTTCGTCAGGTTCAGTGAGGAGAGTACGTAGCCGGAGATGCCGACGGCCAGGGCCAGGGCCGTGAGGCCTAGCTCGAGGAATCGGCGCGGCTTAGCGGGGGCGATCGAGACGGTTGCCATCAGAAGTGTTCTCCGCTCTGGGCCCCGGATTGTACCTCACCCGACTGCGGGACGGGTCCGATGTGCCCGGTCGGAGGCGTGACGGCGGAATGCTTGAGGCCCTCAATGTACTCGTCGATTTCCTCGCGGGAGGAGCGCAGCACCGGAGTGTCGAGGCGTTGGCGGTCCACGGGGGACAGCTCCGAGAGCGCGACGTCGGAAACTTCGACGGCGTGGGAGAGGCGCCAGGGGCCGATGGCCTGGGGAATGCCCTGGTAGATGACGACGTATCCGTCCTGGCCGATCGCGTAGTACTGCGTTTGCGTCCACTTCCAGGACAGCCAGGACGCGGCTACCACGAGGACGGTCATGAGGGACACGAAGATGGGGGTCCACCAGGAGGTGCGGGGCTTGAGTTCGATGGGACTAGCGTCATAGTCGGCACCGTGGCCCGAGGCCTTGGCTCCTAGCGCGGCCGCGCGCGCAGCCGCTCCCTGGCCGCCGCGCGACTTGGCGTTGCGGTCGATGGCAGCGGCACCGACGATCTGCGGGGGTGCGGGCGGGAAGGATCCGGCGGGGACGATGTCCGCGATAACGCACGTGATGTTGTCGGGTCCACCGCCCAGGAGGGCGAGGCGGATGAGTTCTTCGGCGCATTCGCCGGGGTCGGCGAAATCAGCCATGACCTGGCCGATCGTCTCGGGGGAGACGAGGCCGGACAGGCCGTCGGAGCACAGCATCCAGCGATCACCGACGACGGCCGTGCGGATGGTTTCATCGGGGGACACGTCGGCCTGCGCGTCGCCGAGGATTTTCAGGACGACGTTGCGGTTGGGGTGGTGCTCGGCTTCCTCGGGCGTGATCTGGCCGGTGTCGACCAGGTATTGCACGAAGGAGTGGTCTGTCGTGACCTGAGTGAGCGTGTCGCCGCGCAGCACGTAGGCGCGGGAGTCTCCGATGTGGACCATGGCCAGGCGGTTGCCGGAGCGCATGAGGGCGATGCAGGTGGTGCCCAGGCCTTCGAGGTCGCGGTCGCGGCTCGAGCGGTCGGTGAGTTCCTCGTGGGCGTCGAGGAGGGCCTCGCGCAGGAGAGGCAGCATGGAGTCTGCGGGGTGCGAGTCGGTGTCGAGGGGGACCAGGTGCGCGAGGGCAACTGATGACGCGATGTCGCCGCCGGCAGGCCCACCCATGCCGTCGGCGAGGACCAACAGGTTCGCTCCGGCGTAGCCGGAGTCCTGGTTGTTGGAGCGCACGAGGCCCACGTCAGAGCGGGCAGCATAGTGGAATTGAACGGCTTTCCCTGGCATATCAACCCACCAATTCGAGAGTTGTCTGGCCGATGCGGATGATATCGCCGATTCTGAGTTGACGCGGTTGCATCAGGCGCTCGTCGTCGATAAACGTGCCGTTTCGGCTCGAGAGGTCCTCGATCCACCAGCCGTCGGCCTGTGGAGTGAGCGCTGCGTGGCGGCTGGAGGCATACTCGTCTTCGAGCACGAGGGTGCACGCGGGGGAGCGACCGATGACGATGGGTGCTTCGCCGAGGGGCAGCATGGTGCCGACCAGCGGCCCGCCGGTGACAAGGAGGTCTTTGGGCATCAGCGGGTTGGTGGAGGTCCGCTTCGTCTCCTTGCGCCGGGTGCGCGAGGCCTTGCGCCGGGAAGCGGCCTTGTCTCGTCCCTTGCCGCGTGGGGTGACGACGGTGCCGAAAATGTCGCGTCGCAGCGTGTTGACGGCTGCGAGCACGAGGAGCCAGAGTAGCACCAGGAACCCGATGCGGAATACGGTAAATGCGAGGTCAGTGGTCACTTCATTAAACTCCGCTCTGGTCAGGATGCGTCCAGAAGAGGATCTTGGTACGTCCGATAACGATCTGGTTGCCGTCGAGCAGGGTTGCTGCATCGATGCGATGGCCTTCGACGAAGGATCCGTTGGTGGAGCCCAGGTCGGTCGCGATCACTCCGGTGGGGGTGATGCGAAGTTCGAGGTGGCGGCGCGATACGCCGGAGTCGTTGACGACGATGTCGGCTTCGGAGCCGCGACCGATGACGGTGACGGGTTCGGTGAGCAGCCATTTGTCGCCGTCGATGTCGATGATGGGGTGTTCGGGGGAGGCGGACGAGGCAGTGGCGGGAGCTGCGGCACCCCTGCGGTTTTCGGCGGCGACCTTCAGGGTGCCGGCGGCTTCGGTCGAGTCGGCGACGAATTCGATGCTGACGGGGCCGAGGAGGGAGTAGTCGTTGTTGGAGGCGTGCTCGGTGGCCTGCTGGGCGAACTCGTCGGCGAGGACGTCGAGGGAGGCTTCGAGAGAGAAGAGGTCTTCACGTGAGGCGTAGACGGTGAAGTGGTTCGCTGCGATGATGCGTGAGGCGGAGACCTCCTGGACGGAATCGTCCATGGCGCGGCGGATCGCCGTGGTGATGTCCACGGGCT
>ERZ773233.2165-NODE-2165-length-11075-cov-3.315517_pt1 | contig 11075 bp, 16 predicted proteins | sample MGYA00580991_ERZ773233 | MGnify/ENA primary metagenome ERZ773233 (study PRJEB29015, sample SAMEA2738178) | human oral metagenome | biome: human oral; feature: human-associated habitat; material: saliva | place: China | collected 2161 ...
TGTTTTCAATTTCTTCGGTCGACTCATCGATAAGATCCATTGCGTCAGTATTTGCGATAGCTAAGTCTTGAGCTAGTTGCTCTTCTTTTGTTCTCGCATCCGACAGCAATTGCTCCAGTCGTTTAACTTCTGCGACTGCTGAATCATGTTGATTTTGGATAACTGCCAGATTTTGGCGCTTACGGGCATTCTCACCGTTTTTGGCAAGAATAGCCTGCTGTTGTTGAATTAGCTCAGCGATAGAAACTAATTCTTTCGGAGCGTCTGGATAGTACGGCTGTTCTTTGGCAAACTTCTCCTTTTGGTCAGCAATCACACCAATTGCATGACGCTCGTCATACTTAGCCTTTTCTTGCATTTCCAGTTCAACGAGTTGCGGGCCAACTCCAATAATCTGCAGCAATGTCTTCGCTTTTTCTTTGCTGGTCTGCTCCATAAATTTCGGCAAGTTAATGGCCAGCTCCTCAACAAAGCTATCTAGTAAGTTTTGGCCTGCTTTATTACCGCTTGGATCGATGACCTTGAGAGTGCTGTTCTTACCGCTACGTTCTACAATCAGGCCATTCGATAGCGTGATTTTGAGACTTGGTGGAATCGTACTGCCTTCTCTCTGAGCTTGGCTAGGCTTGTATTTATTGCCTCCTAGCGCCCAAGCAATCGCATCCAGTACGCTTGTTTTACCCTGATTGTTATTTCCACCCACGATTGTCAAACCAGTCGCTGATGGCTCTAGCTTGACTGCTTTAACGCGCTTGACGTTTTCAATTTCTAGTTTATTGATTGTGACCATCGCTATTCTCCAATCTTCATTTTTCGATTTCGCAAGGCTAATTCTTGCTCAAACATTATTAAGCGATATTTCGCGCTACGATAGTAATTGTTTTTTTCTTTTAGGCGATTGATAATTGCTGTGCTAATTATCATGTTTGTTACTAGCAGACCAACGCTGACTAGTAAAGCAATTCCTAATATCATTTCAATTTTCATTTTTTCTTACCCTCCCGAAAAATCCGTTTCTCCTGTCGCTTTATAATGCTGGTACTCATAATACATTTGATTAAACTTGTTAATCATGATGTCTTGACGCTGATTTGTGTCAGCTTGCGTTCTGATACTGTCGCGATTGTCCGCTATCTGTTCCTGCAGCTCACGGATTTGCTGGTTTTGTTTGCCAATCGTCTGTGCGCCAGTGATGGCTAATAGAATGATTGCGACTGCTTGTAAAAACACTAATCTTTTAAGGTCTTTTAAGCTCATCTAACGCCTCCAATTTTTCTACAAATTCCACATATGCTTTGTAATAATTGCCTGACTTATCATTGTCCTGATAAGCTTTGTCAATCAGTTCTTGACCCGTTCCGTAGAAACAGCCTACTTTCCACATTTTATTAGATTTTGTGTAGGTAAAGTGCCGTCCACTTGACCAGTGATTCTTAAAAACGATAACATCCCCAAGATCCGATACTTCGGCATTGCCCGATACTTCGGCATTGCCCCATACTTTGGCATCGCCCCATACCCAGGCATCGCCTTCTTGGCTTAGATTATCTTCTGTATGGATATATCCACCAAAATCTCCAGCATCCACACTCCCAAAGCTGATTAAGGCTTTAATTCTAAACAACTTCCAACCCCAGAATGTGATTGTATCATCGACTACTAATTCATACTTTTTACTCATTTTTCTTCATCCTTTCTTAAACGTTACAATCTTATCTCCGCCGATCAGCTTGCCGCCTCGTGGCACGACTTCAAGAGACACATCCTTTGCTGATTGCTTCAGATTTTCCAGCTCGTTTCTGACGACTTTGACAGGCTTCTTGGCCAGTCTGTTCTTATAGACATTCCCAAGTCGCCAGTTGTCACGCTCCCAGTCCAAAATTATGCGTATTTGTTCAAAATTTTGCATTTGATCACTCCTTTTGTTATAATTAAGTAAATATTTTGGTTTGCTGCTCATTTTTGAGCAGTTTTTTGATATAATCTTTCAAAAACGGAGAATTTGTATACAAGAGTATATAATCCCTATCATTTCAGCTGCCGTATCTGTTAGTTCAATTTTTGTTTCAAATTGGCTTGGTATGAAAAATCAGCTCACAAACAGAAAAATTGAAACAGATAAGGAAATTTATTACTCTTTGTACGTCCCGTTAATAAAATGGCTTTCTAGCAAAACATTCTCTTTTAAAAGCTACTACTGGTTGATAGCCTTTCCTAGATATGCGAACGGAGAAGCCGATTTCTTATCTCAATTACTGATTGAGAATTTCGAAAAATTACCTGTTTCTGTTGCCGAAAGGTATGGCTCCTATGCTCAATACTCCGCAACCGCTTCATCTTTTTATTATGGAGAAACTTACAATTATGATTTTAAAGGCGACGCTTCTGAAGCTTCTAAAAATTTCGATTTTATTATCCTAAGACTTTTACAAGAAGGATCTGCAAAAGCACGAATGTTAGGGTTACCAGACATATCAAAATCCATTTTAACCAGTTTTTTAGAGGATAAAGAAAACTATATCGGCCCCAGATATCTATCACTAATAACGCATAAACAACCCCTAAAACCTGCGAAAATAAAGCCAACATCATAATTTCCTCCTGCCCTTTTCGGGGCTTTTTTTATTTTGCAAGAGACCGGCAGAACCTCTGGGCATCTTCTAGGTCATAGAGATACTTGCCACCTTTTGACTTCTGCATACTGCGGAATTTCCCCTGGTCTCGCCAAGTCTCCAGCGTTCCACGACCCCAGCCAGTTTTCGCTTGCAGTTCTTTGATACTGACCCAAGTAGTCTTTTGGGTTAGCTGTTTTTTCGCTTCGGTCAAAGCCTGCTTGTTCAGCTCGACCAGCTCTGCGAATAACTCAGCCTTGAAGCCGTCTCCGAATAATTCAAGAGCCATGACTAGTACCTCCTTAAGCCACATCTTGCTGCTCAATCAATGGCAAAATTCCTTTTTTATTTTTTAATAGATCATAAAGGAATAAGCGTCCTTTTTGAGTCCAGTAAGTATGCATCTTACTATGGTCTGCATCAATCGTATGCGTTTTAGATTGTGTGTAACCTTTGCTGGCATATTTCTGATACAAAAGCCAAGTATTACCTTGTTTGTATTGAACTTTAAGTTCATGCAAGAGCTTATTCAGTTTTGTAGCACTCATCCCGTAATCTTTAGCGATCACTGAAATCGGTACAAGTGATTTATTTTGCAAGACTAAGTCGTAGTATGTCGCTTTCGGATGTAGTTCTTGAATAATTTGATTCTTTTGAGCCACTTCCTCCTGCGCTTGTAAACGCAATTGTCGTTCTTCTTTCAATTTCTGAAGCGCTGCGATTGCCATGTCTGGATTCTCCAGCAGATCATCAATAGCATACAAGCCATGTTTACGGATCGATTTCAAGATTTCTTTTACTTTCTTCTTGAACTCTTTTGCCAATGGTTTGCGAGACTGCATAAGAACTTCATAGAGACCGTTCTCTGTTAAGAACCATACTTCTCTATTTTGACCTGAGGTAAAGATTGTTTCCCTCAGCTTTTCGTCTTCATCGACTGTATCGATCATGATTGATGGTTTACTATGCTCAATCCATTCTGCAACATCTTTTGCAAGAAAAAGCGGTTCATCTGCTGTACCATATACCGTGAAGTGTTTTCCGAGAACTTCCTGCTCGTTAATAATAGTTAATTCCATATTATTCCTTTCTAATTTAGCAACCTAAGAATTCATGTTTGTTGAACTTTGTATTTAAAAAAATATGCCGGTATTTCATGAACTTCGAATTCAACCGCCCGTGCAATTTCTTCGTCTTTCCACGATACCTTGTTATTGAGCTTTAGTGAAATGCTACGCTCTGACAACTTCATTGCATGTGCAAAGTTTGCTTGAGTACCAAATTTTTCAGTCATTCTACCTAACAATTTAGAATAATCATTACTCATGGTTTCACTCCTTTCTTGGTTCATGTTTATTGAACCTTTATCGTGATTTAATATTATCACGTGCCGTGAACTTTGTCAACAGAAAAATTCACTTTTTTTGAACTTTTTTTATTGAACTTTTGTTCAAAAAGAGTTATACTAAAGAAGAAAAATAGGAGGTTGCAAGATATGAGACAGTACACTACTGCTGATAGACTAAAGCAAATAATGTCTGAAAGAAATTTAAAACAGGTTGATATTATTGAAAAATCAAAACCTTTTCAAACAAAGTTAGGTGTAAAACTTGGAAAAAGTGCATTATCTCAGTACGTGAACGGGATTCAATCTCCCGACCAACATAAATTATCATTGCTTGCTATGACTCTCGACGTATCCGAAGCGTGGCTAATGGGCTATGATGTTCAAAAAGATAGGGAACAGGAAGAGTCTTCACACACTTCTTCCGTAGACACCCCACAATTACGATCTATTCAACGAAAAGCTAAATCTCTAAGCGTAGCGGATCAAGAAAGGCTGCTGCAACTTATGGATCTAACGTTTCAAGATGTTCTAAGTGGAGGTGGCGACAACGAGCACGACCTATAGAAAACTCAGCTATAAAGAACTGCAAAATCTAGCTTACGACTTTTTGAACAACTACACAGATGGTAAATTACCAGTTAATCTAATCTACATTATCGATCAAATAGATAACTTGCATTTGATGAAATACTCTGAATTTGCTAGGAGGCATGGGTTGGAACTGGAAGAAGTCGCAGATCTTCTACAAAGCGATGATGGTGCTTTGTGGTATCAAGAACCTACTGATACCTATATTTTACTTTATAACGATACTGTAATCAGCAAAGAACGTATTCGTTTTACGATAGCTCATGAGCTAGGGCATTACGTTTTACGTCACAATGAGATTACAGATAAGACCATCGTATCAAGATATAATTTAACAAATTCAGAATACAATGAGTTTGAACGTGAAGCAAATTTTTTTGGAAAGCATCTTTTGGTGCCGTTCCCGGTCCTTAGCAATTACGCTCAATTCTTTCATGCTATGGATGTTCAGTTCATTCAACACATTTTTTGCGTCTCTTATACAGTAGCTACTTATGTTATTAAAAATTTAAAAAATATGCAAAAAGTAGGATTGGTAAAAGTCGGACATAATGTAGAAGAAAGGTTTGAGTCTTATATAACAAAAGATAAGACCACTAGGATTTGTTATGCTTGTCGTTCCTCAATCTCGAGAACAGTCAACTATTGCCCTATTTGTCAGTCACCACACGAAAAAGGGGAAAATGATATTTCTTTATTTTTGGAAAAAAAGGAGGCAGAAAAAGAAGAAATGAAGTACTCACAAATATTGCTCAATGAGGAAGGATTTCCATTCAGTTGCCCTCGTTGCGAAAATGAAGACATTGATATTTCTGATAAGTTCTGTTCTATATGCGCAACTTATCTTAGAAATATATGTATAGGCTCTGGACCTTTTAACGAAAACTCTTTTTCCCCGCACCCTACGTTTGAACTTTACAAGGAAACGCAAGGTTGTGGGAAAGCTTTGCCTGGATTTGCTAGATACTGTCCTGATTGCGGTGGCCATAGTTCTTATTTTAATCAGGAATTATTAAGCTCTTGGCAAAGCGAGAAGGAACGGCAAGAATTATTCTAACGCAAAAGGAGAACACTATGAGAATTATTGTTTCATTTATTGTATTGGGAGCCTTATTTGGTATCTGGTACTTTATTAAAAAGCAACCAAACCCAAAATATCGAAATATTTCAGCCTTGATTGCTCTAGTCGCTTTTGTTATTTTTGGTATCTTCTTTCGTGAGGAGGAATCTCAACAGTTTACCACGGCCTCTGTCGCCAGTTCTTCCGCTCTTTCTTCGAGTTCATCATCAATAGAACAAAGTTCTTCTTCGGAGCCTAACGAGACCTCGTCAGATGCTACATCTTCATCATCAAAACATTTTAATGATAAAGATGTACAAAATTATGCTGTGCAATTCCAAGAAAAATTGAACGAATTAGTCCGAGAGACAGGTCAAGCTTATACTGTTACAGGGCGGGGTCGCATAATTTATCTGACTGTACCTCAAAATTTCAAGTATAATTCGAAAGATTCTTTGCAAGAGTTTGCCGATAAAGTGCTTGAAATAAAAAACGAAACCTTTCCAATGTGGCTTGTCGAAAATGGATATGCACCACAAGAAGCGAGTATCCACTTACATATTAAAGCCGAGGATGGGACAACGCTTGCAAAAGAAAAATTTTCAGGCGCTATGAAAATAACAGAGTAAAATATCTGTAAACCAAAAAATCCCCACACTCGCAAAGTTTGGCGACTCTGAGTGTGTATAGAGAGAAATAAAAAACCATCGCTAACGAAGCAATGGTAATAGATGAGTATAGGTCTTTAACAAGTCAATATTAACAATTACCGAAAATCACACATTTCGGTGATGATTGGGAGTGAACAATTCACATGAATGACAATGAACATAAACGAAAATTAACAACTTCCAGAGATATACTGCTTAATGTGGCCCTAAATCCACACAATCAGAAATTTTTCTCTTTACCACAACACGAAGTTCTTCGTGCCAAAATTTTCCGATCTGAAAACAATAATAAACAGAAAAAGTTTATGAGATATAAAAGAGGAACGATTGTATTTATACATTTTGGGATAAATACAGGAACAGAGTTCTCGAACTCTCATTTTGGAATAGTGCTAGATAAGGATGATCATCCTAATCAAGGAAAGCTGACCATCCTTCCACTTACTTCAAAAAGCGGGAAACAAAATATTTCAATTGGGAAAGCTATCTTTTCTGGAATTATGAATGATGCCGAAAAACAAGTGAAAAAGATGCAAGAAATCTTGAATATGACTTTTGACCTTGAACGTTTACATTATTCATTACCAAAACCTCCTAGCCACTTCCATATGAAGGAGAATCACCCTAATTATAAGGATTGGCATGAATATTATAATCGACACGATCCAGATGGCAAACATATACCGGTTGCTAATGTTACAATAAAGCAATGGATCCAATCAGATTTAGATAAGATTAATCATTTGAAGAAGCTATATCGAAATTACAACAAGGTTTCTTATGCAAAGATTGATTCTATTACTTCAGTTAGTAAATTAAAAGTTGCGAAACCAATAAACGACTTGGATCCTGTTGGGAGAATTCAATTAAGTAAAGAGACGATGGACGAAATAGACCAAGCTCTTGCAAGAAAGTTGTTATCTGGCCCTTGGAGACGTATTGACAAACAAACAGAATAGTGTTAAGATAATGGTGTAATCTTGGCAAGGTATCTTGCCATTGAGGAATTATTTTGTGTCCAAAAGGACTCACTGATAGCACCTGTCTTAAAAGATAGGTGTTTTTCTTTTCTATAAACGCAAAAAAATCCCCGCACTCTCCGACGGCAATCTTGAGTGTGAGGAGCAGCTAGTATAGTAAAAGGCATTCAAAAGCCTCTTTTACTATACCCATTTTATCAGAAAATGAGGTAAAAATCAATGGAAATTAAATCTTACAAAAAGAAAAACGGTGAGACGGCCTACATGATCCGCGTCTACCTGGGAAAAGTCAACGGGACGAGTCGCTATGTCACCCGTAGGGGCTTCCCAACCAAGGCGAAAGCACGCGCAGCCATCTTGAGCCTTCAGGAAGAGCTAGAAACAGCCGAAGTTGCTAGAACTGAAAAGACAGTCAAGGAAGTTGCTGAGCTCTGGCTCAAGGAATATTATGACACGGTGCAGGAAAGCACCTATATCAAAACATCAAGAAATATCCAAAACCACATCTACCCCGCCTTAGGAGAATATAAGATAGCCTCTCTCACCCCTCTCCAGATGCAAGAACAGGTCAATGTTTGGTCAAAGAAACTGGTCTATGGTCGAAAATTAAAAGGTTTAATGGACAACATCTGCAAGTATGCTGTGCGACATGGTTACACAGATAATAACCCTATGGCCAGTGTGATCACGACCGGGAGAAAAAAAGTTGAGAATGCTAGTGACTTTTATGACAAGGACGAGCTAAAAACATTTCTCAATCTGGTTGACCAGACAAAAGACCTTGAGAAGATTACCCTCTTTCGTCTTCTAGCCTTCACAGGAGCACGTAAGAGCGAGATTTTAGCCCTTGAATGGACTGACTGGGTAGATAATACCCTGAACATAAACAAAGCCGTCACACGCGGTTTTGGAGGGGAAGAAATAGGCCCTACCAAGAACGCTAGCAGCAAACGTCTGATTAGTTTAGACCAAAAGACTGTTGAACTGCTAAAAGACTGGCAGGCCAAGAGGCAAGGAAATAAGTACATTTTTCAAGGGAAAGAAGAAAAGCCGATGCCAGGTTCGCTCCCTCGTAAGTGGCTATTGCAAATTTTAAAAGGCCAGAAGCTCCGACCAATCAAGATCCATGGCTTTCGTCACACGCACGCTAGCCTCTGTTTTGAAGCTGGTATGACCTTGAAGCAAGTCCAGCACAGACTTGGACATTCCGACCTGAAAACGACTATGAACATCTATACTCACATCACCAAACAGGCCAAGGATGACATCGGGGAACGCTTTGCTAATTATATCGACTTTTAGGAGGTAGCACCTCCTTTTTGTAACTCCTTTTGTAACTCCCTTTTTCGAAAAGGTTCGGAAAGGTTTAGAAAGTTTAAAACAAAAAACGCTGATAAATCAACGTTTCAGAAAGTTTTGAAAAGGTTTGGAAACCAAAAATGGAGCCGGTGGGAGTCGAACCCACGTCCAAACACCTGCCAACACATTTGTCTACGACCATAGGCCATGTCTTCATTTAACTTAGCTTTGACACATGGCTCAAGCCCAAGCTAAGCGAGTCTATCAATCTCTTGTAAAATCCCTAGACTTGATTTTACCGTAGCTTGCTCATAATAAGACCTGTCATCAGACACAAGCAATCCGAATCAGGTCACGCTGGCTGGTTTTTAAGCAGCTAAAGCGTAAGAATTGTTATTTTTTGCAGTTATATTTAACTGGCGTTTTACATCCGCTAGATGAGTCGCAAAATATGTCTCATAATGCCTGTCGAATCCGTAACGACCCCAAGACAATAAACTATTATACCAAAATAATGCTCTCATTGCAAAAGTCAAGATAAAATTACTCAAAACATGCTAAAATTCCCTTGATATAATGCACCAAGGGAATTTGACTACATATGATCTTTCACTGCAACTGCTACCATTCTAGCCTTGGCTCTTGGCTGTCCTGCTACTGACATCTCCATCACGATAATAGCTTTCCTTGCTCCCAACTCCTCAAGCTGCGAAGTGACGATGATTTCCTGATCAATAGGCGTCGGGCTCTGGTAATCAACTTCTAAGCGAGCTGTGATAAAGCGCCCAATGACTGTATCTTCGGTCAAGTCTAAGCCTTTCTCTTGATGGGCAAACCAAGCCGCTGAAGCCGTTCCATGGCAATCAAAAATCATAGCAATCATGCCACCAAAGAGATTGGCCGGCACACCACCAGTGTAGTGAGATGCTGGTCGTATTCTAGTGACACATTCCTTCCCATCCAAGCTAGGATAAGTCTTTAAATGCAGACCTAGTTCATTCTTAGGGCCACAGCCCCAGCAATGTTGAAATCGGTCGCCATATGTATCTTGAATAGCAATCTTTCTTGTTTCTAAAGTCATACCAGTTCCTTTCAAAAATGATTTGTAAGCGTTTTTTTGATTATTATATCAGCCTTTGGAGCAATAGTAAATAGAAAGCAAGGCCAATATATTTTAATTGTTGCTATAATCTGATTTTATAAAAAGCACCTAGGTTTTCTACCTATTTCTTGAATTAAAAATACTTATTGTCAGTCTTAACAGCCTTTCTAAAGCACATAAAAACCAAGAAAGTCCAATCTGGCTTCTTGGTTTCATCTAATCTTCGAAATTTCTCTATTAGAATAGTTCCTGAATCGGTTCAAAAATAATCCGTTCAATATCAGACAAGTAGATAGAAAGCTGTTGCTGCTTGTTGAAGAAGGCTGACAAAAGCTCATTTCCTTGGATTTTATCTCCAAAACTCTGCATTTCTTCCTGAATATCTGGAGTCGGCATTTGACCTGTTTGAGCCAGTTGCTGCAACTCTTTCTGGAAAGCTAGATAGTCATCAAAAATAGCTTTGGCTTCACTGTCCACATTGATAGCCTGCTTGCTTTCTACCACAGCTTTGTACTCTGGCATTTCGCGAAGTCCACGACTGAGTTCATTGGCTAAATCATAGATATTTGTCATAAGATTCTCCATTTCTTTTTAGTCCAAAAATACTTCATAATCCGTATTTTCTCTTACTATTTTAGCAGATTTTTCCAAGTCTTGGCGATTTTTAAAGGTGATTTGCAGAATACCGTGGGTATCTTCGCGATTTTCCTCGTTGATACGGATATTGACGACTGAAATTCCGCGTAAGAGCTCCAGAATACCCAAAATCGCATCTTCTTCGTCGGGCACCTCAATAAAGAGATCATAAAAGCTATCCACACCAGCTCGTTTATGAATTTCCATCTGCTTGCGGCTTTGTCGTCCTCGGTCGAAAAATTCCCAGATAGCTGTCTCGTCCTTGGCCTCAATCGCAGCGGCAACCTTGTCTAACTGGTCTTTAAAATCTTCCAACCTCTCCAAAATGGCTTGAGGATTAGTCAAGAGAATAGAGGTCCACATGCCCGGCTCGCTCTCTGCAATCCGTGTCATATCACGAAATCCTCCAGCAGCGAAATGCTGCGTCATCTCGTGTTGATGAGTATAGGCAGCAGCTTGATCCATAAGACTAGAAGCGAGAATATGCGGAAAATGGCTAATTTGACTGGTGACACGATCGTGCTCTTTAGCATCAATCTCAATAAAACGAGCATGCAGACCAGATAAGAGATTCTTCATTTCTGCTATCGTGCCGTCTTTCGTCAAATGAGACGGAGTAAAAATATAATAGGCATTTTCAAACAAATTCACATCTGCTGCACTAGCACCTGACTTATGACTACCAGCCATCGGATGAGCACCTATAAAGCGAATGTTTTCCTCCTTTAGAGCTTCTTCAGCAACAGTTACAATTTCAGCTTTGGTAGAGCCTGCATCTG
>ERZ773233.2168-NODE-2168-length-11060-cov-3.638255_pt1 | contig 11060 bp, 9 predicted proteins | sample MGYA00580991_ERZ773233 | MGnify/ENA primary metagenome ERZ773233 (study PRJEB29015, sample SAMEA2738178) | human oral metagenome | biome: human oral; feature: human-associated habitat; material: saliva | place: China | collected 2161 ...
AATACATTCGCCCTTTCCCATACTATTGTGTGGCAATGAGAAGGGCAATGAGACCTTATATAATAGGTTATGAAACGAAAAACCATTCTATTATCAGTTCTGCTCGTTACGCTTTCTTCGGCGTCATGGGCAGATGAGGTGAACGACTCCATCTATAAGTCTTACGAGTTAGAACAGGTTGTTGTCACGGGAACGCGTACACCAAAGCTACTTGCCAACACACCTGTCTTGACGAAAATCATTACATCAGATGACATTGCAAAGACCGATGCTACCAATCTGCGCGACCTATTGCAACAGGTGATGCCGGGCGTTGAGTTTTCCTATGCAATGAACCAACAAGTGCACATGAACTTCTCTGGTTTTGGTGGACAAAGCGTGTTGATACTCGTTGATGGGGAGCGTCTAGCAGGTGAGACGATGGATGATGTCGACTTCACAAGACTACTGATGGACAATGTAGATCACATTGAAATCGTGGGAGCAGCGTCTGCTCTCTATGGCTCGAATGCGGCTGGTGGGGTCATCAATATTATCACTAAAAAGAATATACATCCATTCTCTCTCAACCTGAATATGCGTTTGGGCAAGCATAACGAGCAACGTTACGGATTGAATGCGCAGTTGAAACAAGGGAAATGGAGCAACCTCTTGACCATTAACAGGGGCAAGGCAGATAACTACAACGTGCAGAATGGCGACCATCCTATTACTCGTGTCGTATCAACGATATACGGCGATGCAACTTGGAATATTAAGGAACAACTATCCTATACACCGAGTGATAAACTCTCATTGAGCGGCAGGGCGGGTTACTTCTTTCGCCAACTTGTTCGCACAACTGCGACTCCTGAACGTTATAGAGACTTCACGGGCGGACTTAGAGGAGTATGGACTCCGACCGAATCGGATAACTTTGAACTTACATACGCATTCGATCAATATGACAAGTCGGACTATCAACGAATCGCAAAGATCGATGTGCGCGACTATTCCAACGTGCAGAATAGCTTCCGATTACTCTATAATCACAACCTCAAAGGAGGCGATGTTCTATCTGTGGGTGCCGATTATATGCACGACTACTTATTGAATGTGAACCTTGAAGGACGCACCCGCAAGCAAGATTCCTTTGATGCTTTTACGCAATATGACTGGAACATCAACGAGCAATGGGAGGCTGTTGGTGCATTGCGTTACGACTACTTCTCGGATGGACATATCTCTCGTGTGACACCAAAGATAAGCCTTCGTTACCAGCCAATACACAATCTTAATCTCCGTCTTAGCTATGGGATGGGCTTCAGAGCACCAACGTTAAAGGAGAAATACTATAACTTTGACATGGCAGGAATATGGATTGTGGAAGGGAATCCAGCCTTGAAACCAGAGGTAAGTCATAACTTCTCCCTGTCTTCTGACTATACACATGGGCATTACAACTACACTCTTACGGCTTACTACAATAGGATTAAGGATAAACTCGCTACTGGTGCTCCCTATTACAAGCGTGCTTCTGACCTTATTCCTCATCTACCCTATCTTAACTTAGGCGGCTATTCCGTCTGTGGAGGAGAGGCTTCGGCACAAGCGAGATGGTCGAATGGTATCACCGCACGTCTGTCTTATGCTTATACCAATGAGCACCTACCAAAGGATAAGAACAATAACTCGGTGAATAACCAATACATCCCTGCTCGCAAGCACGCAATGACGGGGCATATTGATTGGGACCATCAGTTTGTGAAGAACTATGGGCTGAATATAGGACTCGATGGTCGCTTCTTATCATCAGTAGACAATCAAGAGTTCGTTGATTATTACGACATCTCGAAGGGAATCCGCACCATTCATTACCCTGCATACGCACTCTTTAAGCTCGCTATTGTACAGCGATTCAGTAAGAGTGTGAAGTTGAGTGTTGCCTTGGATAACCTCTTCAATTATAAACCAGAGTATTACTATTTGAATTGCCCATTGACAGATGGCATGAACCTGCAGGTTGGCTTGTCTGTTGATGTGGATAAACTATTTAAGTTCTAATATATAATAATGGAGAAAAAGAATACTTATTGGTGGCGCACGATAGCCTCCTTTGTCCTCGTACTATTCACTATGCCGTTAGGTCATGCACTAATGATTCTGATGGAGAAGTTTATGGATCCCGTGGCAGTACATTATGCTGGTTTCACCATGGGGTTCGTTGGTTTGATGATGGTTATCGTCGGTGTCTTTGTCAAAGGAGATACTCGTCAAACCTTATGGGGGCTTATTGGCGGTTTATTGTTTTGGACGGGATGGGTCGAGTTCCTATTCCTCTATTATGCACGCCGTTATGGAGTTCCACCCGAGATAGAGCATGGTAAAGTCGTTACCAAGCCTGAATATCTTATTATGCCAGCCTCCTTTGGATTGTGGATGATGGTCATGACGATGTATATCTTTAGTACCCGTAATGGTTGCGACTTCATCACATGGATACAAGAGAAGCTCTTCGGAAAGCATAAGAATAAGATAGTTGTGCAGCCAATGACCCACCACACGTCCATAATCACGTTCATGGAACTGAACATGATACTATGGGCTTTCTATCTGTTGTTGATGTTCTGTTATGATAAAAACTTCCTTGGCGACCACCATCCAGTAACTTATCTCATCGGAATAGGCTGTTTCATTGGTTCACTCTTTATGTTCCGTCGACAGCTCCATATCGCCGCTTGGGGTGCAAACATTCGAATGGCTGTGGCGACAGTGATCGTCTTTTGGACGCCAGTAGAGATACTCGGACGCATCAACTTCTTCAAAGAGTTCTGGGTTCACCCACAAGAGTATGGGTTCTTGTTGTTGTGTATCTTGGGTGCATTCATCCTTTTGTTGGTGTATATGTGGCTGAAGGGTGCTAAGAAGAAACGCATTGCAAAGCAATAAAAGTCTTATCAATAACATCCTTTTTCCTTAATGAATACGAAGGGAGATGAGCGCATTTATATTATTTCGATGTGCACAGGCTTCTATCGACTGGATGGAAAGTAAGATCAGTAAGGAGGGTACGCTCAAAGTGGCGCATCCTCCTTTTAAAATGGTAGGAAGTGGTGAGGACTGATATAGAAAGTACTTTACAATTTGTTTTCTCATTCTAGCTTTCATTCAAAGCCATACTTGTTAGAAAACGAACCAATATGTGGCTTTTTATGAAAACGTACCTCCGTTTTTATGAAAACATACCTCCGTTTTGGGCAAGAAGTACCTTCGTTTTATGCAAAAGATACCTCCGTTTCGGGTAGAAAGCACCTCCGTTATGCGTAAAAAGTACTATCGTTTTAGCTAAAAATAGCCTATTTTTTGTGCTTAAGATTACTTCCTCCTACCCAAAATGAGGCTTACTCTTATGCAAATAGCTATTAATCAAGTAGTTATATATGTCTTGTAAAATCGCTCTCTAATTCCCGTATTTGTGGATAAAGTCCCTTGTTCTTCTGAAAAACGCAAATAGAAGCCCTGAAATTAGCAGTATTTTATTACATTATTCAAAGTATCTTGCAACGCAACAAAGGGGTAAGAAGGAGCAAAAAAGATAGGTTTAAATTAAATATTAATCCTTCTGAAGGGGCTATCGAGAGTTAAGAACGAGGCTAAATCGGGGCTGGAAAGAATCGAAGATGGTATTTCAAACCATCTTGACGACCCTCTATTTTACAGGAGTTAGCGAATACAAGCCTTTGTCATATCGCTTTTTTTTCGTATATTTGCAACCTAATTATAACTAAAAACGATGAATAAATTATTTCTATCCCTTTGTCTTTTAGGGGCGAGTGTGGCTGTTGGTGCGCAAGAGCGACTGCCCAAAGTGACCCTTAAAGATCTAGAAGGAAGGACCGTACAAACCGACACTATCTCTAATAATGGCAATCCTCTTGTTGTTACCTTCTTTGCTACTTGGTGCAAGCCATGCGACCGTGAGTTGAAAAGCATTGATGAGCTTTATGACGATTGGCGCCGAGAAACAGGTGTGCGAATCGTTGCTGTATCCATTGATCAGGCTCAAAACGTCAATAAAGTGAAGCCTTTGGTCGACCAGAATGGCTGGCGTTATGATGTATTACTCGATCCTAATGGTGAGTTCCGACGCTCGTTAGGTATTCAGTCAGTGCCTTATACGGTCTTACTCGATGGTCAGGGCAGGATTGTTTATAAGCATAATGGCTACACAGATGGCGCTGAGATGGAGCTATATAAGAAGGTGAAAGAGGTTTCGAGAAGGTGATTTTATGAAAAGATGGATGATGATAGGACTGCTCATGAGCCTGAGTAGTGCATCAGTTTATGCACAAGAGTCCGACAAATTACACCTTTCTGGAAGTCTTCAGAGTGATATGCTGTTGGCACAAAAGGACAGTGCGACGGGCGCAGAGGCTACAGGAAGTCGTTTCCGAACGAATACTTATCTCGACTTGAGGCTTTCAAACAGTTACTTTGAGGCTGGTGCAAGGTTGGAATATATGCCCCATCCACTCCCAGGATACGAGCATGACTTTAAGGGTTGGGGCGTTCCTTACGCCTACTTGAAGGGTCGTTATAAGAATGCGGAGCTTACTTTGGGTAGCTTCTATGAGCAGTTTGGCTCTGGTTTCATCCTCCGTTCGTATGAAGAACGTAGTCTTGGAATTGACAATTCATTGCAAGGTGCACGCTTGAACTATCTCCCTTGTGCGGGAGTTGCGGTCAAGTTGCTTACGGGTAGACAGCGTCGTTACTGGCACCACAATAAGAGTTGGATGACAGGAGCGGATGTGGAATGGAACATGGAAGAGTCGTTTAAGTCGCTTCAACAGCATAATACCTATATAATGTTGGGTGCTTCCTATCTTAATAAATACGAGAGAGACGAGGTGGTGATGGTCGATCCGACCCATCGGTTGCGCCTTCCTCGTTATGTCAATGCGTTCGATTTACGTCTACGAGTGCAACATCACGGCTTCAATGTATTGGCAGAAATGGCGATGAAGACGCAGGATCCTTCGCATGATAATGGTTACATCTATCGTAACGGCTATGTGGCAATGCTCTCAGGGTCCTATTCTAAGCGTGGAATGAGCCTATTGCTACAAGCAAAACGCAGTACGAATATGGGCTTCCGAAGCCGTAGAGGAATGGAAGGAATCTCCTCTTTCATCAATCATCTACCGCCTTTCACGGTGGAGCATACCTACACTTTGGCTGCACTCTACCCCTACGCCACACGCCCCGAGGGTGAGTGGGCTTATCAAGCCACGGCAGCTTATACCTTTCCAAAGGGCTCTTGGATGGGAGGAAAGTATGGAATAACAACGAAAGTGAACTTCTCTCATGTCCATTCAGTGCGTAAGAAGGGTACAGGAAAGATGGGAACAGAGGGTTATGGTAGCCCGTTTTGGGCATGGGGTGACGCTACCTATTATCAAGATATTGATGTGCAGTTGGAGAAGCGGCTCTCCAAAGAAACGAAGTTAAACCTGATGTATATGTATCAACGATACAATCAGACTTTGTTAGAAGGGCATGGAGGAATGCTAAACACGCATATCTTCGTTGCAGATGTCAAACAGAAACTCGGAACGAACGCCATCTTGCGTGTCGAAGGGCAGTATCTTGCATCAAAAGAGGGCGATAAAGACTGGCTATTCGGGCTGGGGGAACTATCGTTCGCACCGCATTGGATGGTCACCGTGAGCGACCTCTACAATGCAGGAAACACCCATGTGCATTACTACCAAGGCTATGTAACCTATAGCGGTGGGGCTCATCGACTGCAATTAGGCTATGGTCGAACACGTGCGGGCTTTAATTGTTCGGGGGGAGTATGCCGTTATATCCCAGCAACAAAGGGCTTGACACTCTCTTATAATTATAACTTTTGATGGAAATGAGACGTTTTTATATACTTATCTTGGCTGCTGTTGCACTCTTGACAGGCTGTGATTCTGTTGGTTCTGACGAACGATTGATAGAGATTCCGCCTGCAACTGTTCAGCGAAATGTACTCATCGAGGACTTTACAGGGCAACGTTGTATCTTCTGTCCGGCTGCTTCTCAGACGATAGAAGAGCTGCAAAAGCTCTATGGAGCAGACAGATTGATAGCCGTGGGCATACATGCTGGACCGCTCGCAATAAAGAGTATGGGTGGAGTTAAGGGCTTGCGCACTGATGCAGGGGATGTTTATTACAAGAATTGGGCGGTTCCTAATGTGCCAAAAGCCATTATTAATCGTCGTGGAGGTGTCCTACAAAAAGATACTTGGGCTGGTCGTATCTACGAAGAGTTCGCTCAAACAACTACAATCAATATAGCCCTTCAATGTCAGTATGACGCTGCCACACGTCAAGTGAAGATTGAAACCAACTTAAAAACATCGTCTGATGATGTGAAGGGAAGGCTTCAGCTTTGGTTAGTAGAGGATAGTGTCGTGGCTCCACAGCTCTTTCCAAACAATAAGATGGATAAGGAATATGTGCATAATCACGTGTTCCGTGCTGCTATCAATGGTGAGTGGGGAACGGAGTTAACGCTCTCTTCAATGCGAACGCACGTGGAGCAAACAACGTACACACTCCCAGAAGATGTCGTACCAGGCAATGCGTGGATAGTAGGATTCGTCTATAACGATAGCGGAGTACTGCAGGCTGTGCGCCAAAAGGTTTCTATTTCGTAAATAAGTCATCATCAATTAAGTAGATAAATATAAATTGAACAATATGAAATTACGCTTACTCGTATTAATCGGACTGCTGACCAGTCTTTTAGTTAGTGCTCAAGCACAGACAAGTAACAATGATGTTGCCTTCGTAGATGCGCAAGGTAAGGTTATTCCCAACGGCACAACGGTGGTATTAAACGCTGTGAAAGAAGCCATGTTCCCACCTGGATGGAAGGAAATAGCAGGTGAGGTGTATATTAAGAATACGTCGGATAAGAACCTGACAGTGACCCTTTTCAGTAGAATTAACAGCGTTGATGAAGGCAATGTGACGGTTTGTGCACTCGGCGGATGTACTCCTTTGGAAGAAGATAACAGTACTGAGATAGGAAGTCAGATGTTACTTGCAGGCTCGGAGAGGGAGTCTATTGCGATAGAACACACTTACGAGCATAGTGAGAAGGGCTCAATTACACTGAAGCTTACTACCAAAGAACTTGGTTCCGAACAAGAGATTGAGGGTCCAACTATTATTGTTAAGTTCGATACTAACGCAACAGGAATAGTTGAGGTAGCGTCACAGAAGGGGCTTACTTACGATGTTTTCAATACGCAAGGTACCTTATTATATAGGCAGCTTACGTCCTTGTCTGGTCTTCCTAAGGGCATTTACATCTTGAAACAGACGGGCTCAAAGAAGGCAATTAAGAAGTTCGTTGTACGCTAAGTATTCATCTTTAATCATTCATAACTTGATATGTTACGCAGAATTTACATACAATTTATTACCCTGCTTGCCATTCTCTCTTATGCAGTAAACGCTCATGCACAAGAGCATATACTTATCCCTGTTGCTGGACAAAAGGTGTATGTGCCACTTACGGGATCGAGTGTAAAAGGAAAGATTGTGGTTTCCAACATTGGTAGAACTCGCATTCAAGACATTGACTATACGCTTTCTTTCAATGGAAAAGAGCTAGAGTCAAAGCATTACACATTACCCCAAACATTGGGACATAATGATGATGAAGTGATTGAAGTAGCTGTTCCGCCATACACAGAATTGGGTGAAGATGAACTGACCTTCACGATTACGAAAGTGAATGGAGGGCGCAACGGAGCTACTATCAGTGAAGCTCGAATACCGCGAGTAACGGTTACTAAGGTGGCAAAGAGGAAAGTTGTTGTAGAAGAATACACGGCAATGTGGTGCCGATATTGTCCATCAGGTATTGCCCTTATGGAGAACTTGTCGCATACTTTTGGCGATGACTTCGTCGGCATAGCGGTGCATGCTGATGATCCATTGACCTGTTGGGACTATTATGCAAAAGCCAGGGAAGACCCTCGTCGTCCCTCTCTTTATATGAATAGAAGCCGTAAGTTAGGGTATGTCAAGGCTGTTGATGAGTTCAAAGCAGAGCAAGATGCAGGTGCAGATATGGATCTTGAAGTATCTGCCGAATGGGATAAAGAGAAGAACAACATCACTGTTACGCCTGCAGTAACGTTCCGTTTGAATCGTGAAAAAGCCCCTTATGGCTTTGCCTATGTGCTGACTGAGGATGGAATGTCACGTCCCCAATGGGTTCAAAACAATGCTTATGCGGGTAGCGAGAGCGACCGTGGAGTTACAAAAGAGTTCGATGTGTTCATCGATTCACCAAGTGAGATCCGTAATCTAAAGAACAACTTTGTTGCCATTGCGGCTACTGGTGTGGAAAAGCCAGTGGATAGTCTCATCGAAGCTCCTATCAAAGCCGACCAAACGCAGAGCCATTCTTACATCTTCAAGGATGTCTCGAAGATAAAAGCTCTACAAGACAAAACAAGGTTAAAGGTATGTGTCTTGCTGATAAACACCCAAACAAAAAGAATAGAAAATGCGGCTAAGTGCAGTATTGCTGACGCTCAAACAACTTCTATCTCATCTGTTTCTGATAGAAAGGAAACCGCTGTTGAGACCGCACGTTATACATTGGACGGTCGGCGAATTACGGCTCCACAAAAGGGAATCAACATCGTGAAGTACAGCGATGGACGTGTTCGTAAAGAGGTTATAACGCAATAAATGCTTTCAATATAGTATATTTTTTTATATGAATAAGGATCTAACAACTTATTATCAACGGAAAGTTGAAGAAGAGAACAGCCTTCTCTCAAGGCTTCGTAACCGTAGTCGAGCCTTCATACTGGCTGAAGTAAGCTCTTTCTTACTTGCTATTGGCTTCGTAGTACTCTATACTTTGCTTGCTAATGCAGCCTGGACACTAGCTTGTGGGCTGTTAGCTCTCTTCTTATATCTATACATTCGCAAGTTAGATGTGCGTAACGACCGCCGTATCAAGGAGGGAGAAGCAATGGTGATGACCTATGAGAATGAGATAAACTATCATCATGGCGACTTCAGTAAGCTCAATGCTGGCACGCAATATGTCAATCCGCAGCATCCATACACATACGATTTAGATGTGTTCGGAGCTGGTTCTCTGTTCCAACGCATCAACCGCACCATCTCAACAGGTGGTAGCGACCAGTTGGCAGAGTGTTTATCAATGGAGTGGGGAAGTGCGCATCAGAGGGAACATGTTGAGCAAATCCATCAGAGAATGGCATCCATTCAAGAGTTAGGACAGGCAGAAGCGTTTCTAACTCGGTTCAAGTCGTTTGGTGTAAAAGGGCAGATTCAAACGAAGGAAGTGCTGATGGCACTGACAGATGTGCATCAAAAGCAGCTACCCAAATACTTCTCTCATCCACTTTTCCGCCTTTTCTGTTCTGCAAACTTGCTAGGTTTCTATGCCAGTATCGTACTATCATTCATGGACATCGTGCCCTCCTTGTTGCCAATATGGTGGGGAATCTTCAACTTCCTGTTAGCTTTCTTGTGTTCGCATAAGCACATCCGTGTTATATCCGAACTGATAGCAAAGGTGCAAACAGCGGTTGACGGCTATTTACAAGTGCTGAGGCTCATCAATCAAACCGACTTTCAAGCGTCTGAATTGCAGGCATTGAAAGGGCGATTAGCAGGTGCGGAAGAGTCATTAGAGAGGTTAGCACTCATCTTACAGAAGATAGATAACCGCAGTAATGAGATTGGTATATTCATCTTTAATTGCTTTGCTTTGATTGATATAACCATTGTTCGACTCTTTCAGCAGTGGCAACGAGCGTATGAAGAGCGCACAAGTGAATGGATAGAAACGCTGAATCTCTTTGACACACTGGTATCTATGGGCAATTACAAACTCAATGAGAACAAAGCGGTGCAGGCTGAAGTTGTGGCAGAGAATCAGGTTGTCTTTAATGCAAAAGCGCTCTATCATCCTTTCTTGGGAGAGCATGCTGTGGCAAACGACTTCGACATTCAAGATCGTGAATATTATATAGTAACAGGTGCGAACATGGCAGGTAAGAGTACGTTCCTGCGTTCGTTGGGTGTGAATTATCTGTTGGCAATGAACGGATTACCCGTGTTTGCCAAGCAACTAAGGGTCTCCGTCTTCCACTTATTCACGAGTATGCGCACCACAGATGACCTCACTCATGGTATTTCCTACTTCAATGCTGAGCTCTTACGACTCGATCAGCTGTTAGGCTCTCTACGTGAGTCTACACCGAACCTCATCATACTTGACGAGATACTAAAGGGCACTAACTCCTTGGATAAGCTAAATGGTTCACGTCTATTCCTACAACACATCGCCTCACGAAACGTCACGGGCGTAATTGCCACACATGACTTAGAGTTGTCAAAGATGGAAGATGAGGAGCCAAAACGCTTCCATAACTATTGCTTCGAGATTGAGTTAGGGGAGCAAATCACCTATTCTTATAAGATAAGCAAGGGTGTGGCACGCAATCAGAACGCAACGTTTCTGTTGCAGGGAATACTGAATAAAGAAGGAGCAAATAGATTATAAAGGCAAGAGAGCATGGCATTGTCCTGATTAAAAAACTGTTACGACACGTGCTACTTCTACCTTATTCCGTCTTTTAAAACCTGTTTCTTTGTCAGAACTGACGATGATATAATAAAGAAGGTGAAGTTCTTACAACTTCACCTTCTTCTTTTTTCCAGTACTCTCATTGCTCATTCTGTCTAGAGCAGTGACCACATAGACATATTTCTGATTGCCATCTTTATAATTCAAGCGCACCTTGTTCTCATAAGGCATGGCTATAATCTTCGATGGGTCATTGGTGTTTATAGGCTCATCAGGCGTGAACTGGTACACAACATATTGATGTGCTTCATCTTTCCAGCCCTTTCCCTTCGGTGCTTTCCACGTGAGGTAATAGCCATCGCGTTCCCATTGTGCCTTCAACCGCTTGGGATGTTTCGGTGCATCAGAGTCTATGAAAGGCATTAAGGGTTGCA
>ERZ773233.2178-NODE-2178-length-11030-cov-5.123645_pt1 | contig 11030 bp, 12 predicted proteins | sample MGYA00580991_ERZ773233 | MGnify/ENA primary metagenome ERZ773233 (study PRJEB29015, sample SAMEA2738178) | human oral metagenome | biome: human oral; feature: human-associated habitat; material: saliva | place: China | collected 2161 ...
AAAAAGATGCATTATTCATAAAAAGAATAAAAAATCTGATTTTTGTTTCCTTTTTTAATGATAGTAAAGAAAATCTCTTTTTCAAGAGTTTTCTTTGAGAAAATAATTTAAAATGCTTGTTTCTATTGTTTCTGCTTGATTTTGTTCGTGGGATCCTTATAAGAAATGCTCATAAAAAAATAAAAAAATGACAAAGATCGCATTTGATTTAAATCCTCAGGACGGATCTCGTCTCATTGAGGTAGAGCTTAAGTCTCTTTCAAAAGATTTTCTCGAAAGAGAGCAGGAGAGGATCAACCAACATGATGTTTGGCTCTCTAATTTCCCATCTAAGGATGGACAAACAAGCTATGATATTAGGCTTGCAACCATTTTACAAGAAAATGGAGTAAAACAAATCATCACTCAAAAGGGGTATGAACCTTCTGATTTCATACTTCTTCAGGGGAAAATTGTTTGGGAGTATCGCGAGGATTTTCTTCGTAATAAATCTTACAAACACTACCAAGAGTGCAAGATCAAATTTTTTCAATCTTCTCCGAAAGCGATACTCGTTTTACAGGAAAGTTGATAAAGTAGATCGTCAAAAATCAGTTCGAGTTTATCTTGAACTGTTTTTTTTAACTAAAAAAAACTTCTTGCATTTTGTATAAATATTAGTATGATGAAGTCAGATTTTGTTTTATCTCTTGTATTCAACAAAAATGCTACTATTTAATTTCCAAGACTTCATCTCAGAAATGAGAGAAAAAGCTGACAAAAAAGAGATTGTAGAAAAATATGAACAGCTTTATGGACCAATTCAAGGGGATATTTACGATCAAGTTCGATATACAGATTATCTGAGCAAATTTTCTTATGTAGAATATGCAACTTCTGAGGAATTATCTGATGATTTTGACTGGGATCTCTTGCAAAAGCTAGTATTATGATCATTTTCTAGTGATTATGAACTCAAATTTGACCAAGAAAAACATGAATACGAACTCTATATCGCAGTAAAAAATTGAGATCAGAGCGTTGTAAAAACACTTTCTGAACTTTGGTCTTTTCAAGTGCTCAGGCTCTATGAAATCTATATTGAAGAGCAACTCAACCTCCATATCCTCAAAGCTGAGGACGAAGATCAAGGAGCAATTGATGCACAAAGAGAAGTTAGACTCAAGAAATGGTGAGCAATCCTAGATACTATGGATAGAGTTCAGCTTGCGGAGGAAGTAAAAGCCTCTCAAGAAGAAATGCTTGGAGATCTAATGGGACAACTCTAAAATATAAAAAAATATAAAAGACTGACTATGAAAGTCAGTTTTTTTTATTTCTATCAGAAAATACTAATCTTTTAGCTACCAAGAAGAATAGCAACCAATAATCTATTGAAATAATTAAAACGAAGTATAAATCAAAAAACTCTCTGATAAGAGAGAGTTTTTCTCTAGTGTGAGAACATCCTGATTATCTAGTTCTCAAAGTCAAACTAAACCAATTCATAAATCCTTGATAGAATCTGCCCCAAGAGCTGAATACCGGATTTCTTTCTCCATTTATTACAGCTCTCATATTATTGTAGAATCTATCACTTTCTGACTGCCAAAAACTACTATTTCTAAGCCTTGGATAATCTCTCTTGAGCGTTGAAATAACTCCCTGCCAGATATTATAAACAGCTCTAAGCTTATCATATTCAGCATTAGTATAGTTATAGTTATTGTTGTTTTGTCTCCAAGTATTATCATAATAACTTCCTCCAACAGAAAGTTCAATACTATCAGTTATAGAGCTATCAGATCTATCAGTAAAAATAACCTTGTATTGTCCATTATTTCTAAACCTGATGAAATTTGTAAGATACTTTCTTCCATAATCTGATCTATAAAAGTTAACATAACTAGAGCTAATATCATAATCTGAGCTTGAAGCCGTAGACCAGTAATATCCATCTTTCTTTTGCACCTTTACAGAAAGCTCTCCATTATAATTTTCATTTTTAGAATTTGAGTATCTCTGATATACGGTAAGATTAAGGTCCACCCAGCTACCAGCACTCACTGAACTACTTCCTGATTTTTCAACTCTTAATTGGCTACTTGCATTATTATTTCTTCCTCTACCAACATGAAAATTCGAGGTAGTAGTCTCTCCATTATCAAGTCTAGCTGTAAGTCTAAATTCTCCATCTTTTCTAAACTTCAAGAATGAAGAGAATGATTTTGAATTTTCTGAACTGTAGAAGGTATAACTAGATCTATCTAAATCATAATCTGAGCTATATGCTGATCTCCAGTATCCATCTCTATACTCCTCTACCTCGAATCTCACAGTTTGAGAAGAATAAGAATTTCCATCTCTCCTCACGCGAAGTGAAATCCATTGATCTACACTAGGAGAAGTTGTACTAATATCATCTATCGCTACCCAGTTACTTCTATTATTGTCCCATCTATTATTATTACCGTTTCCAACAGTAAAAGTCTGATATGCAGTATAATTTGTTCCATCTATCTGCGCTAGAATCCTATACTGCCCATTATTTCTAAACCTAAGAAAGTTAGTTAACCTTCTTTCTCCAGCATCAGAATAAGAAAAATCATAACTTGATCTCTCTAAACTATAATCAGAACTTGAAGCAGTTCTCCATGTTCCGTTCCTATACTCCTCTACGGTAAAATTTACTCTTCCATTAAAATAATTACTATATGAAGCACTTGTGTTTCTCACTCTCAAAGTCATATCAATCCATTGATCAGTACTTGGATTGTTGGTAGAAACCGAACTAAAATCTACCTGATATCCCCAGTAATTATTATTCCAGTCACGATTATTTGAATCAGAACCATCAGTAAATCTTCCATTTCTAAAGTCATAATTTGCCACTAAAACTGAATATGCATTTGGCGTATCAGCTCTAAGCTCCACTCTCATGTCAGATCCCCCATAATTAAAATTTCACTGACAATTAGGCAAATCAACACGATTATTATTAGGCAAAGTCAACCTACAACTAAGTGAATTTGAACTCACACGAGAAGAACTTACTTCTGCCCTATAAGTATCAGTTCCCGTCTTAGCAATATCAAAACAAAACGAGCTTCCATCAGTAAAACTAATAGTCTGACATCAAGCAAAAGCCGAATTTGCCAGTCCTGCCACTGGAAGCATAGCTGCTAAAAGCAAATAGTGTACTTTCTTCATTATGCATTAGGATAGAAAATAAAAAGTCTGATTTTCATCTTATATCCTCTAAGATAACGATTCTATGAGTAAATACAACCTCTTTTCCCCCAATTCCGATAACCAAACGCTAGCAGATTCCCTTTACAAATCCAAGAAAAAAACTAAAAAAAGAAAAATCAGAATTTTACCCTTTTTTATCAAAAAAATGCCTCAGAATACTCAAGTTCTCACCCTAAGAATATGCAATATATGATTCAAAAAGCTGGTCAACTGAGAAATTTCTAACAAATATAGAGAAGTAAAGCCATTTTGGACCTCAAGACTTTTTGAAGCTGATTGAAGTCCTAAAAACTTCTCAGAAATCCACATAAAAAACTGATATCAACCAGACTCTCCACTTGCAATTTACGATTTTTGAGGTATTCAAGGACAAGAGCTCCACGAGTGAAAACTCTGTTACAAAATCAAGCTAGGGAAACTCAAAGAAATAAGAAACTTTGAAAAATAAATCATTACTAACAATAAGAAAATCCTTGTGTAAAAACAAAAAACCGCTTGAAATCAAGCCTAAAATCATGATACTAAAACTGATTGTTTTATCTTAGTATTTCTCAAGCTCGTGGCAAATCCTCTTATTGACGATCTTCTAGCCTCTACTGATATCGTCGAGCTCATCAGTAGATACGTTCCCCTCAAAAGAGCCTGAAGCAACTTTTCTGGTTGCTGTCCTTTTCATAATGAGAAAACTCCATCTTTCATGGTCTCACCTACCAAGCAGATCTTCAAATGCTTTGGCTGCGGGAAAGGGGGAAACGCATTAACTTTTTTCCAAGAGATAGAAAAAATTGATTTTCGAGATGCTGTAAAAGAACTCGCAAAAACCCAGCATATTGACATTGAAAAATATAATCTCAACACCCAAAAAATCAGCGATGAGAGCGACCAAAAAGCAAAGCTCAAAAGAATGCATTCACTTACTCAGCAACTTTTTCTCGCTCAGCTCAAAGAATCAACTCAAGCTTTAGACTACCTAACTACTCATAGAAAACTTTCAAAAAATCTGATCGAAGAATATGGTATCTGATATGCACCAGATAAACACTACCAACTCATCCAACTCCTGAGAGAAAAAGGTTTTACAGACAATGATCTCTTAGAAGCCTCTCTGGCCAAAAAAAATGCAAATGGAGAAATTTACGCCTTTTTTAGAAATAGGATCACCTTTCCAATCTACGATACCATGGGAAATATTGTTGGATTCTCAGCTAGAGTACTCAATCCTGAAGACAAACCCAAATATCTCAATAGTGCCGAGCATAAAGCCTTTGAAAAATCAAAACTTCTCTACTGACTAAACTTTGCCAAAAATTATATCAGAGAACAACAAAAACTGATCGTTGTGGAGGGACAAATGGATGTTCTCTGACTAGCAAAGCTTGAGACACCAGTCTGAGTCGCAACTTCTGGAACTGCTCTCAGCCAAGATCATATCAAACTTATGAAGAGATACACCGAAAACATCTTTCTTCTTTTTGACAACGATAATGCAGGTCACCAAGCAACGTTAAGAGCCCTCAAACTCTTTTATCAGCAGAATATGTTCCCAAAAATTATCAAACTTCCAGAAGGATTTAAAGATGTTGATGAACTTTCGAACACTCCAGAGGGGAAATCAGCTTTTGAAGCTTGTCTCATGAATGCTCAGGATGGTTTCCTAGGAATCTACCATCAGATGAGGTCAGAACTTGATATGACCTCACCTATCGACAAACAGAAACTCATAAATACCCTCTTTGAACTCATTATCTCAGTTAATAGCCTCACCATCCAAGAACACTACAAGCAACTCCTTGCAGAAAAGCTTGGATTCGCTTTTGAAATCCTTGATGCGCAGTTCAAGAGATACAAAACAACAGATGGAAAGCTTATTCTAAATCAACAGAATAGACAACAACAGCAAGAAAACACTGATCGTTACCAACTTCATAGAGATGAACTCGTTGTCAGTCTTTTTTACCAATGAGCACTAGAAAAATATCTCTGAGATTTCCAAGGAGCAACAACACTTTTTGATATCATTACTATCATCTGAGCATCTAAACCAGATTCCCTCCTCGCACAAGCATTAAATAACAAGCTCACACCGGAACAAATTTCCTCTCTTAATGAACTTGGAATGTGGCGAGACGCACAGCTTGAGGAACATCAAACCACTGAAAAAAGATACCAAATCATCCTCCAAGCCATTCTCCCAATCCTTCAAAAATGGCTTCAACTAGCACTTAAACATTCGGCACTTTCAGCTGAGCAAAAAAGACAACTCCTAGAACTCAGAAAAAAACTATAAAAAAATCAGAATAAAAAAACTCTAAGTCTATACTTAGAGATTTTTTAATATCTGCTCCAAAGCAGGATTTTGCTTTGCCTTTTCCGTCAAAAGGGTAATCATCTGCTGATCTAAAGCAAAAATTGAAAATTCCTTCAATACATGCTCATTATAAAAAACCTTAACACGATGAAGACCAGAAACGACAGGAGTCAGATTTATTTTTCTTTTTTCTCCCAAATAGCTTATACGATCTGGAAATACCTGCATTCCACTTCCAACTTCTACCTTGATCTCTCATTCAAGAAATCCTTGATCTCCTCTCTTATTCCTAATCATCAATTCAATAGATTTTCCAAGCTTTACAATAGGATAGGACAATTCTCAACTAATGTCCCCTGCAGTCAACAAATATCCAGCTGAACTAGTGCCTTCATTTAACTGCTCTGCCTGAAAAATTCTCCCCTGTGTCTCTAAAAACAAAATCGGATCCAAGGTATTTTTCTGGATCAATGACCAGCATTTTGCCTCATTTACAACTTGAAAAAGATTCTCGGCCTCACAGTCAGTCTGCGGATAATAAGGATGCTTTCACTCATTAGTATCGATCTGAAAATGAAGGTGAGGACCAGTTGTATTTCCAGTATTTCCAATTTTTCAGACCAATTGCCCCTCTCCTACTTTATCTCCTACCTGCACCAAAATTTCACTCAGATGCACATAATTTGAATAAATAAAACGACTTCAAATCTGATGTTTAATTGTAATAACATTTCCCCATTCACCCTTAGCGTGAGCCTGAACTACTTCACCAGTTCCCATTGAATAAACTGGAGTTCCTACAGTCGATACAATATCTACTCCTTTATGTGCTCATTGCCCCATATCTCGACCTCAGACATAGGTTGCACCCCGCAAAACAGAGTATACAGAACGATGCAAAGGATTTTTTATAAAAGAAAGATAATCCGCACCTTCAATCTTTGGCAACTGAATCTTACAAAGTTCTTGAGTGCCGCAGAATTTCCCCTCCACTTCTGGTACTGGATACTGCCAAGCTCAGGTATACGAAGCTGTGATTCAAACACCCAAAAAAACAGAAAAAATCAGATTTTTTACCCCTTTGTTCATTCCCTTCCAAAAATTATATTCTAAAATCAGAAAATCAGTATACTCCTCTCCTCCAGAAAAACAAGGAAAGTTTTAGACTACCACATTATTTAAGCAAAGTGCGAAGCAAACTAGTTACATTCACAATGCTTTCATTTGTCCTAACGATATCTTCCATAATCTCATTTGGAGCTCTACGGATAATTTCTTTGATATTTGAAAGATTTTTGGCAGAAAGATCACAGTCTTTTATCTCTAAAGATAGGAGAATCAAAAAATGAGGTCAGACTTCTCTTTTTTTGAAAGCTGAAATCACTCCTTGAAACTCTTCAAAAGTAGTTGGCTTATTCTTAGTCATTTTACGAACAAGGTCAATCTCATAATACCGAATCTGCTCAGTAGCTTTGGTCTTGTCAAAGAAGATAATATTAGTCTTAACCCCACTATATGGCAAGAAAATTCCCGCAGGTAAAGAAACTATAGAATGCAAATTAAAATCTGAGAGCAACTGCTTTTTGACTTCCTGAAAGGCATTAGAAGGATTAAACAAAACTCACTCTGGGACAATGATCGCAGATATTCCTCAGGTCTTTAATCTTTCCATAAAATGTTGGAGGAAAATTTATTAATCTTCGTGTATGTTATTCCATATGCTCTAATCAAACATAATTATAAACTTCATCATCAAGAGGGCTCAAAATTGTTTTAGAAAATAAAATAATTTCAGAAGGTTTTTTATTATCAATTAGCCATATATCTAAATACAAGTTAGTTAAAATCAATAAAATTCTTAGTATACACCTTTATTTTTGTAAATTCTTCTAAATTATATCTATCATTAATACCGGTTGTAAAAATGAATATCTGGGGAAGCACATCTTTTAATTCCCCCTCATACAAACTCTGTATTTTTTCAAATAATTTATGTCATTTATCTTCATCAATACTCTCGAAAATAGCATCAAACACACATATATTCAAAAGTCTTCATCCAATTTTTTTTGAAAATGCATTTAATAAAACTCAACAGAGGATTCTAATCATTGACATCTCTCACTCACTTCTTGCATCATCCGATTTTATCATTTGGTTCGTTAAATCAATTCTAATTTTTATAAAACCTAATATTTTGAGCCATCACTCAATAAATTTTTCAGCATCGTTGATAACTTTATCAATCTCTTGAATTTTTAATGAATTTTGATTACCTAAATATTTGATATTTTCTTCATATTCAGAATATAGATAAATCATATCTTCTATTTTTGAATTCTTATCCAAGTAATATGCCTCTTTTTCAATATTTGAAATTAAAAATAACTGTTTTTTTAATAATAGAACAGTATCTTCAATCTTTTTTTTCTCATTGTCTAAAATTAATAACTGAGTTTGTAAAAAGCTTAATCTATCTTCAGACGAACTAGAGCCCCCCCCCTCTCCTTCTAAATTTAAACGAATTTGAATCATGCTCCTTAAATGATCTGCTGCAACAGTAATATCTCCCAATGTTTTTCTTGCCGCTTCATATTTCTTAAAAATTCCTTCTGTCTTATTCTCAGAAAATAACGAAAATACATCCCTATATTTTAAGTATTTACTTTTATTCTTTTCTGTATAATCTACTCTCAAATAATATTCCTCTAAACTACAAAACTCCTTGTTACTTATATCTATTCACAAGAAATATCCCAATAGAGCTTTTTTCATATAAAAATCAAAGTGAGAATTCACAAAAGATATCTCCCTATTCTCTCCCCTATTTTTCTTTCTAATATCATGATCACTAAAAAACAAATACCTAAACATTGATTTAAAAGTATTCTTCTGTGGCTTATTTTTATCATATTCAAATTTTAGATTTTCAAAGATCCTTAAAAAAGTTCATAAAAATTGATGATATTCCTCTTTTGATAAAACTTTTCCATTCTTAATTATACTAATTGTTGTTTTCGCTAAATTGAAGACATATTCATCATCTCATAACCTTAAATTTACTTTTAAAAGAATCTCTCCATACGTTTTATTTATATTATACGAATCACTTCCAGACAAAGCATTAAACAACATTGTGAAAAGTAATGTTTTCCCGCCCCTATTTTTCATATAAAAAACATTAATAGGACTCTCTTCTAAACAGTCTCGAGAGAAGTAATTATATTTATCAAATAGATTAGCAATTTCTCAATTTATACTGACGATATATGAGTTATTCATGTTGTTTGAGATAATAGTCTAAAAAAGAAATATATAGAGAGAATTGCTTTTCCTGCCCAATTATCTGTGAAAAAAGAAGAAAGAAATCTTCAGGCTCAATACCTCATACTTTATCAATTTTATTCTGTATAATTTTAAAATTTTCTTCTCTCAAAGAAATAAGATTTTGATGAATTGTTTGAATTTCTAACTTCATTCTACCTGATTAATTTTTACATAAATACATTTTCACGTTTCAGAAACAGTAATTTTCGCTTGTTGATTTACATGATGCTGCAAAACAATGCCCCTCTTAGCATCATCTTCATTCATCAAACATTTTATTTCAGTTCACTCTCTTCATAATATTTTTTCGATTTCTCATCTAGAAAATTCTAAGAAATCCCAAAGACCAAGAGTCCTGAATAGGGTATGATCATGAAAGGTATCAGATTTTTTATCAAAAATAAATTGTTCTAGTCCAGAAATAACATCAAAGGATGCTGTTCATGCATACCCTAATTTATTATAATGGTATGTTCTATAAATTCTGTTCACTGTATTGATTTCATCACAAGATGGAGTTCAATCCAACGAACAAATAGTTTCTTCTGTATCATCAGTGTTTTCTGTATAATTATTTTTATGAAATTCTTCAGCAACAAGCTCATTAAAAAAATATTTTTGACGCAGATGTGTATATTGATGTTTTTTTAAGTCATTTTGCAACTCTGGTCATGTTATATATATAACTTCTAATTCTTCTTTTATAGACTTAAGTTTACTATTTATTCCCTCTCTACTACTATTAGTTAATGTCTTAGATATAATAATATATAACCTATTTATATTCTCTAGATCTTCTTCTTTAAACTTATGATCAGTACCATTAAAAAAAGAATCTTTTATCTGTTTTACAATATCAGAATTAGATAACTTTGCTTGAAAAGCTATATAAATTCAATCCTTATTTTTTATTGGTGATGCCTCAATCGCAGGATATCACTCGATAATTTGAAATGTTTCAATACAATTTTCCCTTAATTCTATATACTCTTTACAAAGATTTTCAAATGCCTCATGTTTATCTTTAAAGCCACATTGATTTATATGATTAAAATCAATTGGATAATTATAATATACCATATTTCATGTGTAATGATCTAAACACAAAATCCACTTCACACAAAACACTATACTCATCCTACGAACATTTTCAACTCAAACCTACTTTTTTCAAAAGTCTCTTGCAATACCCTTGACTCACGCCTAGACTTGTGAGGATTTTTATCCTTAACCAACGATCAGTATGGCCAGTAAGTACCATATCATGAAAAGAAAAACCTAACTCAAACAAACCGAACTAGCCAAGCTCTAATCCTTAACAAAGAATAATGGAACAATAAGTTTCAAAGTTCTTGCGAAGGAAATCTCAGCTGCAAGATATACCATATAAGCCTCTAAATACATTAAACCTAAAAAAAATAAAAAACATACAGGAACTTTTCCACTTTCCCACACTAAAATCAAGGGAACTACCCCCATTCAAAAAACTTAAACAAAGAAAAAATCCTAGATAAAATCTAGGATTAATCCATATTCTAACAGATACTGCTGAATACTTGAGTCTTTGTCGCATTATTACGAGACAAAGTTTTTGCTGATTCAATCTGAGAAAGGAGATAATTAATTTCCTTACCAAATTCATCAGACTCAGACTGTTTTAAAAAGTCTGAGAGATGCGTAGAATCAATCATTGAAAACCGATTAAATAAATGAGGACATTTCCCAACAAAGGTGATCAGATGAATTGCATTCATCTTTGCCAATACATCAGGAGATCCAAAACGTTCATGCATAATACAAAGGATCCTCTGATACGCATCCTCCCTCCTTTTTGAGAGCGTATGCCCTCCAGCCAAAGAATTTTGACGCATATAGGTCAAGACATCTACAGTCTCCTCAGGATGAGAGGCAAAGTCTAACAGCCTCTTTTTCTCAATTTCGAAATTTTTTGTTTTGTTCATATGATTACTAGTAATTTTAACTTTTTTTATTTTAGGGTTTGTGAATATATAAATTTCGAGTAAAAAGTCAAGATATATTTTAAAAAAACAAAAAACTGACTCTAACAGAATCAGCATTTTGCTTTTATCTTCTTAATCCATAACACAATCAGGGCTGGCAAGAATCGAACTCGCGACGCGGAGCTTTGGAGACTCCCGCTCTA
>ERZ773233.2184-NODE-2184-length-11010-cov-7.312369_pt1 | contig 11010 bp, 7 predicted proteins | sample MGYA00580991_ERZ773233 | MGnify/ENA primary metagenome ERZ773233 (study PRJEB29015, sample SAMEA2738178) | human oral metagenome | biome: human oral; feature: human-associated habitat; material: saliva | place: China | collected 2161 ...
AGTTTACCTAGGTTCTTCATTCGCCTTTATCACGGCTATGTCTTTAGCCATGAAAGAAATGGGGGGCGATGTTTCTGCCGCTCAAACTGGAGTTATCTTGACTGGTTTGGTCTATGTCCTTGTAGCTGCAAGTGTTCGTTTTGCAGGTACAAAATGGATTGATAAACTCTTGCCACCAATCATTATCGGACCAATGATTATCGTTATCGGTCTTGGTCTTGCTGGTTCTGCTGTAACGAATGCTGGGCTTGTGGCAGACGGAAACTGGAAAAACGCTCTTGTAGCCGTTGTTACTTTCTTGATTGCCGCCTTTATCAATACAAAAGGAAAAGGGTTCCTACGAATCATTCCCTTCCTCTTTGCCATCATCGGTGGTTATATCTTCGCTATGATGCTTGGTTTAGTTAATTTTACACCCGTTCTAGAAGCTAACTGGTTCGAAATTCCTGGTTTCTACTTGCCATTTAATACTGGTGGTGCCTTTAAAGAGTACAACTTATACTTTGGTCCTGAAACTATCGCAATCTTGCCTATTGCTATCGTAACCATTTCAGAGCACATCGGTGACCATACCGTTTTAAGCCAAATCTGTGGCCGTCAATTCTTGAAAGAACCAGGTCTTCATCGTACCCTTCTCGGTGACGGGATTGCAACATCTGTATCTGCCTTCCTCGGTGGACCTGCTAATACGACTTACGGAGAAAATACAGGAGTTATCGGAATGACTCGCATCGCTTCTGTCTCTGTTATCCGTAACGCAGCCCTTATCGCAATTGCTCTTAGCTTCCTAGGTAAATTCACTGCCTTGATTTCAACCATTCCAAATGCTGTGCTTGGTGGGATGTCCATCCTTCTCTACGGAGTTATCGCCAGCAACGGTTTGAAAGTCTTGATTAAGGAACGTGTGGACTTTAGCCAGATGCGTAACCTAATCATCGCAAGTGCTATGCTGGTACTTGGACTTGGTGGAGCAATTCTTAAACTCGGTCCAGTAACCCTTTCAGGTACTGCCCTATCAGCGATGACAGGTATCCTTTTAAACTTGATCCTGCCATACGAAAATAAAGACTAGTCATCTAAATACAAAAGCTCCACTCAGTTTGACCTGCACCCCAAAAGTTAGACAGAAAACTCTAACTTTTGGGGATTTTATTATGAAATTGAATTATAAAGATAAAGTTCATATCTATGAACTAAGAAAGCAAGGACAAAGCTTCAAACAGTTTTCAAAAAGATTTGGAGTGGATATTGCTGGCCTAAAATATATGGTGACATTAATTGACTGTTATGGAATAGAAATCGTCAAAAAAGGGAAAAATCGTTATTGTTCTCCAGAACTAAAACGAGAAATAATGGATAAAGTTCTTCTTGAAGGTCGTTCGCAAAGAAGTGTTAGTCTTGATTATGGCCTCCCAAACCAAGGAATGCTTCCAATTATAGTGAGCACAAAGGAAATTATGGCTATCGGAGAGTTACTCTTGAACTAAAAAATCGTGGCTTCATGGTGAATCATAAGAAGGTTCAACGTCTGATGAAGATCCTTGGTTTAAAAGCTCGAATTCGTCGGAAACGCAAGTATTCTTCCCACCAAGGAGAGATTGGCAAGAAAGCAGAAAATCTCATTCAACGCCAGTTTGAAGTATCAAAGCCAATGGAAAAATGCTATACGGATGTGACAGAATTTGCCATTCCAAATAGCGCTCAGAAACTGTATTTATCGCCTGTTTTAGATGGCTTTAACAGCGAAATTATTGCTTATCATCTTTCCACTTCGCCTAACTTAGAACAAGGGAAAGCTATGCTGGAGCAGACCTTTACAGAGAAATACTATGAAAATACCATTTTACACAGCGACCAGGGCTATAAGATCAAATTATCAGCCAGCGCCAAAAGACCCTCACTTTTACATTGTTCAAGCCTCATTCCTCTTGACTCATCACTTTCCTCTTAAAGAGACTTTGGAATTACTTACCACTATCCCTAAAGGAATTCTCATATTCTTTTACACTTAATTTATCTGGCGCAGTATCATGCCTTGCTCGTTCTCGAATTTCTATACTCGTGAAGAGATCATTTACTGGATAATTTCTTTAATCTTGAATCTATTTCTTTATTGTGGTTCCATTAAGTCCTATACTGTACTCACATAATAACTTTCCGCCCAGAAATTCCGATTCCCAAACTTGGACTTGAGATTGGCGAGTTTGTCAAAGATTATGAGTGTACGTATATTGTATATTCAAGAGGCGAAAAGACCTCCTCAATGCACACTACCCATGACAAATTGAACAGTATAGTTAAGTTAAGAATAAAGTTCAGCGTTATGCTAGACAGCATATCGTTTTTTTTTATTTTCTGCTTGAAGATTTCCTAATTCTTTCATTTAATCCCAGCTTATCTTTAGATATGTTCCATTTTAGATAGTCTTCCTCTTCTTTTAGAAGCAATAAGTATAGACGTTTTTCTCATATTGTGCAGACAAGGCGGAAGCATTTCACGATTCGTAAGATCAAATTCAATCCAAACACTTAGTTGCAAACAGCCTTCAACCAGAAGATTCGAAAGAATAAGCTTATATTTTTCTATAAGCGATTAAATCTAGTTCCTTTTGTCCTTAGCTAATAGATATGGACTTTAGGCTCATAAATTACGGCATCAGAAAACACCCCAAAAGTTAGACACAAATAATCTAACTTTTGAGGTGCTGTTCAATAGAATAGCCCCAATTTTATTTTAAAAATCAAGTTCTACCCAGCTGAGAGGTGTATAACCTAGGAGTTCAACACCATCAAACTCTACTGTTTTAACGATTTCTTGAATATTTGTTTTCAATTCTTCCATAACAGAGTTATCTGGACCATCCAAGACTAGTTCATCTTCTACGACAAACAATGCTTTTTGGTAACGGTCATATAGACTATTCATAACCAAACGAAGACCAACTGGATCAGCTAATTTTTCTGTGCTAGTCTCAGCTACATACTTATCAGCAAAAACTTCTTCAGAGTTATTCGATGCATGATAACTAAAGCTTATAAAATCAACTGTACCTCTGTTTAAGCTAGAAAGATCTTCATCTGAAATATCCAAAGCAATCTGCTCACGTTCCAAGCGACGCAAGAAGTGGTTTGGATAGTAACCGCGAACTTGAACGTCCGTAAATACATAGTTTTCACGATTCTTAACTTCAGCTTCCATAGCATCTATAGCATTATCAATTTGCTGGCTATAGTTTTGACTGACGACAAGCATTCCACCAAACTGAAACTCTGGATTGATTGTTTTTCCTAGTTGAACAACACGAGCAGATGCAACTAATTGATAATGAGCCGCTTGCCAGATTAACTGTTCACGATTATCTCTATTTTCAAATAACAAGCCTCCACCCAAAAATGGTAAATGGTGCAAAATATTAAATTCATTGAATGTAATCCAGTATTTTACCTTGTCTTTAAAATAATGGAAAACAGCTTCTGCGTAGCGCTCAAATAGTTCAATCATCTGACGACTTCTCCAGGCACCGTACTTTTCATGTAGGTTAAGAGGGATATCAAAATGACTGAGCGTAACAATTGGTTCGATATCTTTCTCCAGAACTTCGTCAATGATCGTTTCATAGTACTTCAATCCTTCTTCGCTTGGCTCTAACTCTTCTCCAGTTGGAAATAGGCGAGCCCAAGAGATAGAGATACGATAGGCATTAAAGCCCATAGATTGAATCAAATTCAAATCCTCAATATAGTTTCTTGAACTAATCGGTTTAGATTGTCCCAGTAAATCGTAAAAACCTAGTGGTACTGTTTTATAGTCGATTTTCCCGTGCAATACTCCTCCACGAAATTCACCAACTGGAAGAACATCTGTTGTTCCTAAACCTTTCCCACTATTTGACAAAAAATTTCTAATCATGACGACTCCTTTTATTTTTTTCTTTATAAACTAGATTGTTATTATTCAAAAATATCATTAGCTATTGAATGATTCTTTCCGCTCTTGTTATGAATAATAGAGCTCAAACCAGATAATCCACTTACGACATTTTTAAATTCACGAGATAGCTGCTGAGAATCTGATTTCTGCAAGTTCTCTTCCTTCTCTTGCCCTATCCATGAATTCCCATTCTCAGAATCCTCCCACGGCTGAGCTTCTTGAATACTTGCCTCATACACAAACTCGCCTACATTATCTGCAGCTTCTACTAAATTAACTAGATGTTTCGAATCTACTTCATCTGAATCATTTTCTGAGACAAAGTCTGAAACACTTTCAGAGGTCAATTCTGATGCTAAAACGCTTAGGTCTTCACTTTCTGAGATAAAGTCTGATGTACTAAATGAAGCAGAGGCGATGTCTTGCTCCAATTCGGAGTCACTGTGGCTCTCGATTGCTGAGATAAAATCTGAAGAAATTTCAGAGATTGATTCTGGTTCTAAAACACTTGGGTCTTCACTCTCTGAGACAAAGTCTGATGTGGTGATGGAAACAGAGGTGATGTCTTGCTCCAATTCGGATTCACTGTGACCCTCACTTGCTGAGATAAAGTCTGAAACACTTTCAGAGATTGATTCTGATGCTAAATCGCTTGGGTCTTCACTTTCTGAGATAAAGTCTGAAACACTTTCTGAAATTGATTCTGAGTCTAAATCACTTGGGTCTTCACTCTCTGAGACATAGTCAATGACTGACAAGGACTGCGAAAGACTAGGCGATTTTGACTCAGATACACTAGAGCTTTGGCTAGACGAAAGATTCTCTGAATCAGGTTCACTCTGATTCGAAACTTCACTAGAATCAGTATGACTAGCAATACTTTCACTGCTTGATAGCATGCTCGTACTCACCGAATCAGAAACATATAAACTATGACTCACAGATTCTTGAATAGACGTAGCCGTAAGCGATTCTGACACCGAAACAGAATCACTGAGTGAGTTAGCCTCAGACATTGAATTACGCAGAGAATAGCCTTTTTCAGAAATACTTTGACTATAAGATTCACTGTAGGAAATCGCGATGAAGTCGCTAAGAGAAGCGAGCGCACTAGTTGATAAACTCTGGCTAACATTTTTTATCAACTCGGCCATGTTTAAACTATTTTTCTCCTGAAAAGCTTCTAAAACTTCCATAACCGAAACAGACTCTAGTGGTAATTCAAAGTCCTCACTGGCCTTCCTCACCATTTCTTTCTGTTCCTTCATCTTTTTGCTAACAGGTTTCAGTTCGACTGCATCAGAATGATGATCATCATAATCATTATCTTCCTCATTGACCAATCGCTTAATCTTCGATAACAGGCGTTGAAATCCTGATAACTCTTCTTTTTTGCTCATTATATTATTATTTCTCCCAAAAACTATTTATCACTACTATTATAAGGGTTGAAGTTCAATCTGTCAAAGCATTACCCAGAAAAGACCGCTAATTTTCTTTTGTTATCCATATCAATATAGAATTGACTCTCATTTTATACAGTGAATAGCATTCTGTTTCTGTTTTTTCATTCACAAAATTCATCAAAGCCTTTCAACATCAAAAGGTGTAAACTGTCGTGACAATCTGAACTCTAATTTTTATATTGACTACATTTTGCTAAAATCTGTCATACACAGATTAGACTTTCCTACGGGTTTTCAGGACAAGTGATTCATAGAAAGGCATTCTTAGGTTACATTTTCCCTCATCCACTCTTCAGTTGTCTCTAGATTTATATTTTTCAACAAAGCCGACTGATCTAACAGATAGACAAAATTGGATAAGTCCTGAGATTCCATCTTCGAACTTCCATATTCTTTAACTCTTGTTGAATCAAAGCGATATAGCAATAAATCCCTAAAAATCGGATAATTCACTCGTTTTCGATGACGTTCCAGTAAGCGATGATAGTCTAATTCAGCTAGAAAACTATCTGTCACTAAAGCATAGGAAGTTAAAAATTGTTTTGAGTAAAACAGGGCCGCAATATTTGAAATGGGTCCATAGCCAATAAAAGCTACTTTTTCAAAAGAATACTGTCTTGATAGGCTTTCAATTTTTTCGAGTAAAATTCCAAAAAACTCTTTTTCCATATATAAAAGTGAACTTTTGTAGGAAGAGTTCACCATTACCAAATTTGGAAAATGTTCCTGCACTCTTTCTGGAACAAAACCTGTCCGATTGAACTCAGGCTCTGTAAAGCAAACGTAAATGGTATTCTTCTCATTGTTCTTATGAAGCAAATCTGAAATCCAATAGCGATTAACTGTATAGTCTGTCACACCTTCTTGGGCAATATAAATCCCCTCAAACAAGAAGCGCTGACAGCCTCCACTGACCAATTGAATTTTATAATGATGGGTGTCAGTTGGTACATAAACACTCGCTGTCTCCTCTGGTTTCACACTATGAGAAAAAATTTCCTCATCAGCCGAATCCATAAAGATAACTTTTAAGTAAGTTGAATTCTCAGGAAGAGTTTCTAGATAGCTTCCAATGACATACTTCTCTCCCCGCTTCAAATCAGGAAGTTGACTTGTATTTCTCAATTCCTGATAATTGGCTTTCGAGTACCATTCGTGAATAACTGTCCCAGACGGCATAAATTGATTCTCATATAAAACTCGACCATCCTCTAAGACCCTGACAGATGAACCATATAAATACTGAGATACACTTTGCATATCCCAATAAGCAAAATAGACTTCCTCCTTATATCTCACGAATTAAATTTCCTTTCAAAACTATTCATTAGCAGTGCTATGTATTGATTAAAAAACCATCCGACGACACCCTGTGTATCATCATTATGTCGTCCCTCAAAGCCCTTGCTAATCAGGCTAACCTTATAATTACGATTTTCGAGCTCTTCCTCCAAGGTAGAATAGGCACGGCCATCATAATCATCCTGACACATATAAGCCATGATAAATTTTGTTCTCGAAAAATCAGCAGCTCTAAAGGCTTTCCAAAAATACTCATTTAGTTTTGTTGCTGTCTCATCAGATAGCTTGCCCATCGTACGATAAAGGATATCCAAAGACGTTGGGAATCCGCCAGGACGAAGGGAAGACTCATTTACAGCAATATCACCTAAATTTACCAAGGGTTTACCGACAATAACGGCGTGAGGTTCTAGTTTAGAAGCATAGTACAGGGCGCCAAATGTCCCCATTGATAAGCCAGACAAAACTAGCTGATCGGCTGTAAATTCTAATTCATTCAAACAGTGGCGAATCACTTGAATGAGCTTTTGTTCTAACTCATCCGATCCAAGATAAAAGCCACCGCCCTCTGAACGCGGATCTCCAATCAATAAAAAGGGAGCTCCCATACCAGCCATCATATCGAACCCTTCAAAGCCTTCTGCTGGACGATAACCTGAAAAATATACATTGAGAGGTGGTCTCAAATCACCTGGATGAAAGAAATAAATCAGTTCCTCTCTATTTTTATCAATAATGCGATTTCCACCAACTAACAAGTCACCATAGCCTAAATGAGAATCTCGATGATGAAGGGGACCTATTTTCACGATTCCTTGTCCCTTAGCTTGAATACTAATGCTTAGATAGTAGGAATCCTGCGTGTCTAAAATTAGAGGTTTGTCATAGACCGTTTCATCATAAACCCATTCTTGCATTGGTGAAGGCGCGACAGGATACCCTTTGATGACATAGCGGACTGAGCAGTCACCTGAAATTCTAAATTCTGGCCACAAATCCAAAGGAGTATCTGCATCCAGATAGATATTATACTGATAGTTCGCTAGGGTTTGATAGTCCTCTCCAAATCCCCCTGCCAAACTGAGATAATTGCTTCCTTCATAGTTAATCTGTCCACTAAAGAGAGAATGAACTGCTAAATGATTTACTTTGAGCTTGGAACCACTTTGCTGAGGAAAGAAAGCACGAGAAAAACGATACAAAATCTGCTCAGGATTTTCAAATTGAGATTTGACTGCTTTCTTACGAAACAAGAATGTTTCCAAATCTTTCGTAGTAATCTGGCAACGTTCATGGTAAAACAAACGATAAGGCTGAATCAGGCTATCCAGAACAGTGATGTATTCAAAATGTTCTAGCGTATCCACCAATATAAGGTCATAAATCTTTGCAAGCCTTACCCTATCTTCTATGCCCCCACTCAACATCTCAATATCAGTAGGTACAAGTGATGCCATATCCTCTGGCTTAACAAATCTCCACCTTATATTACTAGGAATATCATATTGCTCTTGCCAGTTCTCATCAGCAATTTGTAGAACACTAATCTCTCTCATTTTCCCTTAATTCCTTTATTGAGTTTTTCCACATTTCGACAATTTCTCCCCTTTTGTACTGCTCCATTCTACTCAAAGAATGAGCCTTGCATTTATATGCTGACTCTATATCCGTCAAATAATACAATATTACATTTTTTAGGATAGAAATGTCAGTTATAATCGAACCATTTTCTGCATGCTTGACATAAGAGGAACTATATAAATTAATCTGAGGAATGCCTCCACTTAGCCCTGCAATTTGTAGAAGCATATCTGCTGGATTTCCCAAATCAAGAAGGACACGAACCTCCTTCAAAATTTTTGCTAATTCAGTAGAACTGCGATGTGTCTTAATCTCCATTCTCTCTCTGAGAGTTTTTCCTTGTTCCAAAAGAGCCTTACTCTCCTTAGGCTTTATATCTTCATGGATCTGTGCTTTTTCTTCTGAACCTAGCTGATACGATAAATACTCTTTGAGAAATTGTCTGATAAATACTGCCCTTTCAGACTCCAAACTCTGAGTTCCAATCAGTAACTTCATCCATTCCTTCTCTAGCATCATATCAAATATGGTTCTAAAGACAGTTTGAAGATGTTCTTGAGGTAAAGTATCAACATTGACATAGACAGTTGCTGGCTTTTCCTGCTGGCTTTCTTCTGCCTGCAGACGAATGTCATAAGGAGCCACCTCATAATAAGGGGGAAGCTGGGCTTTGCCAATCAGTTCATCCATCTTTTGAACCTTACTAAAGCTATCAACAATAAAGAATGGTGTACCCTGCAAATCCCCTAGGATTTCTTCTTTATCCTCAATTGGGTAGCGTTCACCAAAGAAAGAGAAGGCAAGATTGTAATGCCTCTTAGCCTTATGGAAAAGATGGTTATGTTGAGGATCTGCTGAAACAATAAGCATATCATCTCTTGTTAGGGCAGAAGATAAATACTGGTCCAGTTTTTCCTTGATTAGCTCCTCAATGTCACTATAAACATCCTTTGCGAATGCTTCTTGGACTTCAGGATTGACAAGCACTTGATGATTATCTCTTGTCAAGAATTCCCTAAACTGCCACTGACCTTGTGGATTCAGATAATCTTGATGGTCTGGCTGATTATTTTCAAAATAAATCACACTAGAAACTATGCCTCGATCATCAAAGACCAAACGGTGATCCATCTGATTATTTTTAAAATAGATAATATCGAAAATATTGCCAGTCTGAGAAAAATTAATCTGGGCATAGTGGTTCTGATTTAAATAAACATCCACAAGAAAGGGAGTATAAAAGAATTCCGCTCCCTGTGGCCATTTCAAATCATCCAAGCCGAGCTTTCGAGGCAAAACATCTGTCAAACCTTGTAGATTATCAAATAGATTCCACATACTAGCTGGCTCAATTCTCTCTTGATAAAAAAAGGTTCGAATATGGGGTGAATAGTTCAAAATTAAAATTGTACTATCTTTTTTCTCTGGTTGAAACATCTGTAATAAATTCATAGTATCATCAAACATCATCTGGTTTGATGAACAATAAAAAGGCAAAGCTGTAGAATACCATTTCCTGCCTTGACAATACCAAGATGGTACAAAGTAAAACATTTCCCTCTATCTCCTTAGCATTCAATTTTTCATTGTAGTCAGTTCTAATTCTCAAGATAAATCCCTTGGTTGTCAAGCATTTTCATCTAAGAAATGACATAAAAGTCTCTGAAAGAAGACCTATTTTTGTTAGATTTATTTCTTATTTTCCCTGAATGAATCGTTCTATAAAAATCCACTAATTCCCTTTAGTATAGCATATTTAGCGACTTTCTTCAAACATCACTTGGCTCTTTAAAGCTACGCCGATTGCAGAGTTAGAAGAATCATTCGCAGTTCATCTTCTTATTTTAAGTCATCAAACAGAATCACAAGAAATCTGGACAACTTTATTAGAACAACAGATAGAAAGACCAGAGCATCACTCTGGCCTTCTACTATCCTGTTTAGTTTCTAACCAAACTTAGTCTTCTTTTTTACGCATAGATGCTACAAGTCCTGTACCTAAGCCCAAGAGAGCCAATCCTGCTGCTAATATTGACATAGAGGACTCGCTTCCTGTATTTGGAAGATGGTCTTTTCCAGTCTGACTAGCTTTTTCTTTTTGCGGTTTTGGTTCCGCCTGTCCCTGTTCACGCTCATCTGGCTTAACAGGTGCTTGCGGTTCTGGTTTCTCTTGTGCTACTGCAGTTCCAACTTCCACGATACGATCTTGCGCAACTATCTTATCAAATGTTTCTTTCAGTGTACGCTTACCATTTTCGACTTCTACTAGGTGGACACGAATACCTTTTTGACCTTCTTGAAGAACACGGGTTTGACCTAGTGGGAGTTTATCGTTTTTACGTTCTTGCACTTGGAAATCAATGTTCTCTTCTTCTACTAGAAGTTCTGGTTTTTCATGAACTAAACCTGCAGCTCCATCAAGTGGTTGGGCTGTACCTCGCTTAGTTCCAACGAGAAGAACCCGGTTAACAGGAGTCTGAAGTACTTCACGAAGTTTCTCTTCACGAGTTCCATCTGGGCTTACAGATGTAAGAATGCGTTCCTTGCCAACTTGTCCTTCTCGTTCTACACGGCTTTCACCTACATATAGACTTGAATCTTCCTTTTCAACAGTCTGGAAGGCAAGTTCTTTTTCGACAACCTCAAGACTTGGATTTTCTTCTTGAATAGCAGGGGCTGTTTTCTCAGAAACTGGTTTTTCCTTGACTAGTTGGATACGATATTCCTTGAC
>ERZ773233.2185-NODE-2185-length-11009-cov-7.562352_pt1 | contig 11009 bp, 6 predicted proteins | sample MGYA00580991_ERZ773233 | MGnify/ENA primary metagenome ERZ773233 (study PRJEB29015, sample SAMEA2738178) | human oral metagenome | biome: human oral; feature: human-associated habitat; material: saliva | place: China | collected 2161 ...
TGGTTAAAACATTAGATAGAACCAAAGACATTTTCTTAGATACAATGCTTTTGGGGAATGAAATATTAACGAAAAAAATAAAAACAACTAATAAGACTAAAATCACTGTAATCCTAGCTGCTTATAGAAATGTAGGAAGACTGGAAAGTATTATTAAGGATTTATATAATCAAAGTTTTCAAGAATTTGAAATAATAGTAGTTGATGACCTTTCTGGATCAGAGATTGAAGAAGCGGTAGTTACATTAGATAATAATAAAATTAACTACATAAAAAAACAACTAGGTTCTAACTCTTCAGCAAAAAACTGTGCGTTAGACTTTTCTAAGGGGGAATATGTAGTTTTTGTTGAAGAAAGCTCAAAATTAAGATCTAATTATTTGGAATTATTATTTAATGAAGTATCACAGAAAAATCTTGATATAGCAATATTAACAAGGAATGGTTATCCAATTATATTAAATGAGACTATATCATCAGGGCAAGATTACCTTATAGAAGAAATTAAGAGATTAAAAAGTGATTTGAATTATAATGTTACTTCTTGTATTTTTAAGAAAAAATTCTTAGATGTTTATAATTTAAGATTCCAAGAAGATATGTTAGCTTTAGAGAATTTGTACTTCAAATTACGTGTCTTTGATGTTGCAGGTAAAGTAAGTCAAGTAGCAAAAGTAGGTTATAAAGATTTACAAGAAAGTAAATCTGTAAGAAATAATGCAATGATTGAAGCTTCAACAAGAAGAATAATGATTGCATTTAATAAGATTGAAGAATTTAAACAAAATAAAAAATATGAGGAGAGTTTAAATTTACTTTGTGGATATTTACTTTTTGATGTGCTTAGAATGCATGAAAATATGTCCGAGGAAATAGAGATTTTAGAGTTAATAAAATCAAGAAAAAATTATTTTGATAGTGACACATTCATAAATAAAACGATGATAGCAATGTCTCCGATAATGTTTGCAAATCATCTTAACAGAAAGGATAGGAGATAATTATGAGGCGAATATTACATAATGTGTTTTCATATGCGTTCATAGCCTTGTTTACAATAGCTTTAACCTGGGCATATGTTGCACCATTTGTGTATGAAAGAATATTGAATCCGTTGGCACTTCTGTTAGGAGTTCCCGTGGTTTTCATACTGTTTATTTATGCAGTAAAAAAAGTGTTAGCAACAGACGAAGTTGGATTGAAAAAATATAATAGAATTATAGTGTTAGTATATTTAGTATTTCAGGCGATTATTTTATCTATGGATACACTAAACTTTTCAGATGGTGCAGAGATAGAAAATGAAGCACACTACATGCTAAACTACGGAAAATTCTCTGGTGAAAGATATTTTTTAGTTTATCCGAATAATATTACACCGACAATTATTCTATATTGGATATATCGTATAGCTGCATTTCTACATATATCAGAAGTGTGGACATTACATATATTCTGTTTCTTAGTAACAACAGCAACAATATTTTTAACATATAAAACAGCTGGAAAATTACTTACAAAACAAAAACAAACGATAATTTTTGGATTAATGATATTATATATTCCTTTCCAAATGTATAGTTTATTCTATTACTCTGATACATTAATGGTAATTATGGTTGCTTTAATAATATATGTTCTTATACCATCAGATGGAAGTTTTATCTTTAGAACAAAGCATATTGTAGCAGTAGCTATTCTAGTTGCATTTGCATGGAACTTAAGATCTAATATTATCATTATTTTACCAGCGTTAATAGTGTACTTACTATTTTTTAAATGGTATAAAAATTTAGTTATATTATTAGTGACCTTTGGAATTGCATTTGTATTCTTTGGAAAAGGATTCGATATGTTGTGGGCACACTATGGATTTTGGAAAGATGATGGATATAAGTTTCCGATGTTACACTGGGTAATGATGGGAATGAGTATTCAAGGTGGTAGTTATAACTGGCAGGATTTCCAATTTACTTATCTTAGTCAAAACAAGATGACAGATGATCTAGGTTTATTCTTTAATAGGGTGACTCATAGACCATTTTTCCTTAATTTACTTATGATTGTTCTTAAAATAAGAGGAAATTGGAGCGATGGTACTATTAATTATACAAATGGTACACGTGCACTAAGAGATGGTGATGGTTTCTTGTGGCAACTTTTCTATGGAAGTAATAATAGTTTCTTCATATATCTTTCTCAAATGATGTATGTCGTGATTATCTTTGGGATGATATATTATATCTATAAACGTAGAAAAGAGTATATTACTTCATGCTTCTTATTCCAAATTATTATCTTCGGAGTGTTTATGTTCCATTTAATTTGGGAAGCTAAACCAAGATATGTTTATGCGTGGATGCCGATAATCTTTATTCTGGGAGCAAAAGGTATAATATTATTTGCTGAAAGATATGAGACGACTATATTTGATAAGTACAAGAAAAAACTTTATATTGCTTTTGGAGTAGTATTTGCTCTTCAAGTAGGAAGTGATAGTTTCTTAAGACCATCTTATTCGATGAACCTAGACTATGATTCACGTGTAATAAATGGTATTAGTATTTATGCAACGGATAATTATTTAAGAGATGGAATAGTTAGAGTAAATAAGGATACAGAGGTAGAACAAACATTTAAAGCTAATCGCAGCTTCAATTATGTTCGAGGATATATTTCCTCATATGACGAGAAAAACAATTCGAAGTATAAAGTAGAAATAATAGACAAAAAAGATAATAAAGTTGTAAGAGAACATGAATTTATTTATCGTGAATTGTATTGGGAAGTACCACTACAAACATATACTCTTCGTTGGTATTTCGATGATCTTCCAGCAGGAGATTACAGTGTGAAATTCTCACAAGTTGAAAGTGATAATAATGGAAGCATAGTTATTTCTAGTGTACCAAATGAAATGATTGATATGTATGAAGCTGGTAAATTATATATTAATGGCGCTGACCAAAATAAAAAAGATTTATCATTACAAATAGGACATAGATATCAAAAACTTTGGTGGTATTAATAAGATAGTGAAAATAATATCTTTAATTAAGATAAGAGGCTCATCTTCGGATGGGCCTTTCTCTATATTTAAGTGTAACGATGGATTTTAATTTAAGTTAAGTTATAGCATAAGGTTAACATAAAGTAGAGAAAGTATAATATAAATATGAGAGTAACTTGACAAAATCGATTTCTCCAAAATTATGATTTTCGAATCACTCTCTTTCTCCAAATAACATAGCATAGTTCTAATTTGCAAACGATTTATTGTCAAAGAAGGTAAAACTATGTTATAATTAGAATACAACATAAAAGGAGCAAATAATTATGGTAAATATTTATGATAAAGCAAATGAATTTGAAAGAGCATTAAGAGAATCTGATGAGTATAAAGCATCATTAGCAGCATCTGAAGAATTATACGCAGATGAAGAAGCTAATGCTTTATATACAGAATTCGTATCTAAACAAAAAGATTTAATGGAGTCTGCTCAAGCAGGAAATGAACCTACAGAAGAAGAATTATCAGTATTTGAAGAAATTCAACAAAAATTATTAGGAAATGCTAAATTCTTAGAGTTTGTACAAACTCAACAAAAGTTACAATTTTTAATTGAAGACTTAAATAAAGTAATGTACAAACCTCTAGATGAACTATTCGAAAAATACGGAAACAAATAGAATAAGATTTAACACGAAGTATTAGATATTTTCTAATACTTCGTGTTACTATTTAAAAATCACCTAGGAAACTAATTTTCTAGGTGATTTCTTTATATACATTTAACTTTTATTTATCTTTGTTTTCTTCAACATAATCTATTAATTCTAAAGTAAGATCATATCTAAAGAATGGTGTTATTAGATAAATTCCTTTGAAGTGTTTTAAAGCAACATCAAGTAACTTTTTACTTTCTTCTAAAGCAATTTTTTGACAAAGTTCTTTGTCATCTTTTACTTCTTCTAGTTTTGCTAAGAATTCTTCTGATAACTTGATACCAGGTACCTCATTGTGTAGGAATACAGCATTGTTGTAGCTAGTAATTGGCATTATACCAACGAAGAATGGAGTATCTGGATAATCAGCAGCAAATTCTGCTAATTGCTCAATTTTTTCAGCTTCAAAGACAGGTTGTGTAATAAAGTAATCAGTACCTGCTTTAATTTTTTTCTCAACTAAACGTTTTGTTTTACTTAAGTCGCGAACATTTGGATTATAAGCAGCAGCAACTGTGAAGTTTGTAGTCTTTTTCAGAGAAGCCCCGTTGTATCCAAGTCCTTCGTTAAGTTGTTTAATGAAAGGAATTAATTTAAGACTAGTCATGTCATAGACACTAGTTGCTCCAGGGAAGTCACCAAGTTTACTTGGATCTCCAGTAAGAGCAAGGACATTATTAATTCCAAGAAGATCAAATCCCATTAAGCGAGATTGTAGTCCGATAAGATTGTGATCACGACATGTTAAATGCAGAAGTGTAGGGGTAGAAATGTGCTCTTTAAGTAACGTAGCAGCAGCTAAATTACAAATTCGAGTGCTAGCTAAAGAATTATCTGCTAAAGTTATAGCTTCGATATTCTTTTTATCTATTGCTTTTGCACCTTCGATAAATTTATCTACATTTAAATGTTTTGGTGGATCTAGTTCAGCTATTATTGTTACTTGTTTTTTCACTTTATCAACAATTGTTGGTTTATTATTTGCTACTCTCACAAGCTCTTCCTCAGGCGGTAAAGGTGTGATAATTTTTCTTTTAACAGGTTTAAGATCTTTAATTCCTTTTTTAATAGCACGAATATGCTCAGGAGTAGTTCCACAGCAACCACCGATTAATCTTACACCTTCTTCTACAAGTAACTTAGCACTTTGTTCGAAGTAAGCTGAATTTTTTCTAAAACGGTATTCATTACCATTAATAGTTTGTGTTAACTGTAATAAGCTTGCATTAGGATAAGCTGATAGGTAGCTTTGTGCAAATAATGGAACTTGTTTTAAACTTTTTATCATATGATAAGGACCAAGATGACAGTTTAAACCAACGATATCAGCACCTAAGTTAACAAGGGTACTTAGAGCATCAGTTACTTTTTCCCCATTTTGAGTTATACCTGCTTCTAATAATGAAATATTAGTAATAATAGGTAAGTCAGTTAATTTTCTAGCTTCAGTTAATACAGCACGAATTTCTTCTTGATCATAATAAGTTTCAAAAAGTAATGCATCAACTTTATTTGTTGATAACAATACTTTAACTTGATCGATTGTTTCATTGACAATTGTTTCTAATGATAGTTCACATTCACGAAGTCCTCTAATAGCTCCAATAGTACCGAAAACAAAAGTGTTTTCTCCAGCGGCTTTACGAGCTATTTCAGCGGCGCGAATATTAATTTCTTCAAACTTATCTTCATAACCATAGGTTTTTAGCTGACATTTTTTTGCAGCATAAGTATTTGTTTGAATTATATCTGCTCCAGCTTCGATATAAGCCTTATGAATTTTCTCTACAGAATCCGGATTAGAGATATTATTATATTCATGACAACTTTCCAATCCATTACTATAGAGAGCTGTACCCATAGCTCCATCAGCTACGAGTACATTTTTTTCTAATCTCTCTAGTAAGTTTCTCATATGAACCTCCTATTTAGCGGCAAGTTCATTTCTAATTTCTTTAGTTACCTCAACTAAAACTTCTAGTGCTTCGATTGTTTCTTTTTCAGCACGTGTTTTTAATCCACAGTCAGGGTTAATCCAGAATTGTTCTGTAGATAGTTTTTGAAGTGGACGTAAGATGTTTGTACGAACTTCTTCTTTAGTAGGAACACGTGGAGAGTGGATGTCGTAAACTCCTAAACCAATACCTAAAGGATAGATTGCAGTTTCGAATGCAGAGATTAATTCTCCGTGACTTCTACTAGTTTCGATAGAAATAACATCAGCGTCTAATGCACGGATAGAATCGATAATTTCATCGAAGTTAGAATAACACATATGTGTGTGAATTTGTGTATCATCTTGAACTGATGAAGTAGCTAGACGGAATGAGAATACTGCTTCTTCAAGATATTTTTCTTTTTTGTTATCTCTTAGAGGTAATCCTTCACGGATAGCTGGTTCGTCAACTTGGATAATTGTAATTCCAGCTTTTTCTAAAAGTTCAATTTCATTTTTAAGAGCGATAGCTATTTGGTTGAAGATTTCTGCTTTAGAAATATCAGTTCTTTCGAATGACCAGTTTAGAATTGTAACTGGTCCAGTTAACATACCTTTAACAGGACGGTTAGTTAAGCTTTGAGCATAAGCAGTTTCTTTAACTGTAACAGCTTCTACGTGTTTTACATCTCCGTAAATGATTGGTGGTTTAACCCCACGAGAACCGTATGATTGAACCCAACCGAATTTAGTAGATGCAAATCCAGCGAAACGTTGCCCGAAGAATTCAACCATGTCTGTACGTTCGAACTCACCGTGAACTAGTACATCGATATCAAGATCTTCTTGGATTTTAATCCAACGAGCGATTTCTTCTTCAATGAATTTTTCATATGCTTCATTAGATAATTCACCTTTTTTCCATAGAGCACGTTGTAGACGTACTTGTTTAGATTGAGGGAATGATCCGATTGTAGTAGTTGGTAATAATGGTAAGTTGTATTTTTTATTTTGAACTTCACGACGAACTTTGTAATCAGATGGACGAGTAGAACGAACATTTTCACTTGATTCTAATTCAAGGTTTCTGAAGTCAGCATTTTGTAGTTTGTTGAAGTCTTCAACGTGTTTTTGGTATGCTGCATCTTCTTTACCATCTAATTTGTTAGCTAATAAGTTAAGTTCTTCTAATTTTTGATCAGCAAATGCTAAACCATTTAATAAAGTTTCTTCTAATTCTGTTTCATTTTTTGTTGTAACTGGAACATGTAGAAGTGAACAAGAAGGTTGGATTACTAATTCAGCAACATTTGCTTTAAGCTCTTCTAATAATGCAGAACTATCTACGAAGTCATTACTCCAAACATTACGTCCATCAACAACCCCAGCAAAAACTTCTTTGTCTTTGAATAACCCAGCTTTTATATTAGCTAAATTTTCTTCTCTACCGTGAACGAGGTCTAACCCAAAGGCAACAGGTAAATCTACAAGTTCTTTAGCTTCAACTAGAGCTTCAAAATAAGTTTGGAAGATAAATTTAGCATTTACTTCATTATTGAAATGATTATAAACTTTATGAGCTAGCTCTATGTAGTTTTTTCCTTCATCAGTAACGAAAATTGGTTCATCTACTTGGATATAAGTAGCACCAGCCTCGACTAATTCTTTAAATACTTGTGTATAAAGTGGAACTAATTTATCAACAGCTTTTTCAAGTTCTTCTTCAGCTATCCCACTTGATAAAGCAACATAAGTTATAGGTCCAGTAATAACTGGTTTTGCTTTATCTCCTACGATTTCTTTTGCTTCTTTGTATAAATCAAGAAGACGAGTATTATTTAATTTAGGGTTAACGTCTTTCCATTCTGGCACGATATAGTGATAATTTGTATTAAACCATTTTTTCAATGCAGATGCAACATTATCTTTGTTACCACGAGCGATATCGAAGAATAAGTCTACATCAACTTCTCTTCCTTCGAAACGTTGTGGAATAACGTTGAATTGAACTGATAAATCTAAAATGTGATCATAAAGTGAGAAATCACCAACTGGGATAAAATCTAATCCAGCATTTAATTGTTTCTCGATATAAAGACGACGAAGTTTTCCTGCTTCTTCAAATAACTCGTTTTGACGAACTGTACGAGCCCAGTATCCTTCAATTAATTTTTTCCATTCTCTTTTTTCCCCTAAACGTGGGTATCCTAAACTTGAAATTTTTGTCATTATTTCTTTCCTCCTGAAATTTTCTCTTTTTTGTATATTGAATTATAAAAATAAAAAACGCCCTTAAACAATAATTAAATATTGTCTAAGGACGTGCGTTTCATACGTGGTACCACCTTATTTTATGGAAAATCTAAAATTGTGAATTAAATTTTTTAGTTTTCCACCTCATTAAAATTTTAACGCTATTTTCTGCGTAATTATCTAACTTTCGCTCGATAATTAAAACTCAAAGACCATCTTCAAAAAAACTCATTAATCTCTTTTCAGCTACCGAGACTCTCTGGTGTAAATCCTTTTTTCTACTCATCTTATCAATGTTATAATATATTAATTTGTAAAAATATTTTTTTATTCAGTCTTAAATACGACAAAAGGGTAGTAACACAAGGGACGAAATGACCGTGTTACCACCCAATTTTATAATCTTAAAATAAATTTTAATCTTACCTCAATGATTATTAACGGTTATCAACCGGAACTAACTTATATATACTCATTAGTTCAGCTCTGTGACCATTTACAATACACTCAAATCCTTTTTTTCACCAACCAAAAGGTCTCTAATAATTAAGTAATATTGCTCTTCACTTCTTCGCTTTTTAAAACTGTTAAAGAAATATTAACATAAGATATTTTCTTTGTCAACACTTTTTAGTAAAAAAATTAAAAACTTTTTTCGAAATTGTCAGAAATTTAATTTAAACCATATATATTAGTATATTTTTAAAATAATTATTTTATAATATCTATTTAAGAAATATTTAAACATTTACTAATAGTTACTTAATATCTATAAGGTATACTGTATTCATCAAACAAAAAGTTTTGGTAATAAAGTATTAATAAGAGGAGAAAAATACAAATGAAAAATAACTTTATGAAATCAGAAAATTTTACAAAATGGGCAATAAGAAAAGTTAGTGTTGGAGTAGTATCAGCAGCTATTGCAAGTGGTATTTTTGTAATTGTAGGAGGTGGAGAAGCTCACGCAAGTGATAAACAGTTAGATAAAGCTCCAGTAGTAGAAACTGTAAAACCTCAGGCAGATGAAAATGTAGTTACTAAACCAACAGAAAAAGCTGAAACAGTAGAAACAACAACAGTAAAAACTAAAGAAGTTGATAAAACAGTTGAACAACCTGTAGTTGGAACAGATAGAGAAGCTAAAACTGAAGTAAAAGAAAATGACATATTAAGTCTTTCTAAAAATACTGTAGATGCACCAAAAGAGGATGCAGTAGATATGACTACACACAAAACAACACCAGCTGAAGTTAAAAAAGCAGTGATGGATAATACTAAAGATACAGTAGACGTACCAGCTAAATACTTAGATAAAGCGAACTTCCCTGGGCCATTTACAGCGGGAGTAAACCAAGTAATTCCTTACCACTTATTCGCAGGTGACGGAATGTTAACAAGATTAATCTTGAAAGCATCAGATAAAGCACCATGGTCAGATAATGGATCAGCGAAAAATCCAGCGCTTCCACCAGTAGAGAAATTAGGACATGGATTATACTTCTATGAAGTAGATTTAGCAGGAACACAAGGAAAACAAGATAAAGAATTATTAGACTTATTAAAAGCAAATGGAACACAAAGTTACAAAGCAACAATCAAAGTGTATGGTGAAAAAGACGGAAAAGCAGATTTAACAAACGTAGTAGCAACAAAAGAAGTGACTATAAATCTACATAAAGAAACTAAGCAAATGGATATGAAACCAGGAGAAGATATGATGCAAAATAATACAGCTACTGGTTCAATGAATTCAAATGTAAGTGGAAAAGTAATGAATATGAGTAAATCTGATAGTATGTCTATGAAATCTAGTATGAATAAAGCTATGGTGCCAGAAAATATGACTATGGATTCTCATATGAATAAAGATATGATGCAAGATAATATGACTATGAATACTCATATGAGTAATGGAATGATGAAAAAAGGTATGCTACCAAAAACAAGTGCGGCACCTGAAGGAACAATGAGTTCAACAAATTCATCAAATACTGGAATACTAGGATTAATCATTGCAAGCTTCTTAGGTCTATTAGGATTCAGAAGAAAAAATAATTAATAAATAAAATAAACTTGTAGATTTTATCGAAATAGTGCTATACTTTTATTGTATAGTACTATTTTGATAAGAGGAGTTAAATATGGTTAATAAAATTTTATTAGTAGATGATGAAATAGAAATAACGGAGATAAATAAACGATATTTAGAGCAAGGTGGATATGATGTTGATATCGCTAATGATGGTAAAGAAGCTTTAGAGAAATACAAGAAAAATAAATATTCTTTAATAATTACAGATATAATGATGCCAAATATGGATGGCTATGATTTAATCAGCGAAGTACAGTATTTAGATGAGGAACAACCATTTTTATTCATAACAGCGAAAACAACAGAACCAGATAAAATCTACGCTTTAAGTTTGGGGGCAGATGACTATATAGTAAAACCATTTAGTCCAAGAGAATTAGTTTTAAGAGTTAGAAATATACTACGTAGAATCGAGAAAAATAGTAGTGAAAATATTTTAACTTTAGGTGATTTGAAAATTAACTATAATAGTAGAATTGCTATGGTAAATGATAGACAATTAGAACTAACCGTGAAATCTTTTGAATTATTATGGCTACTGGCTAATAATCCGGATCGTGTTTTTTCTAAAACAGAATTGTATGAAAAAATTTGGCAAGGTGAATATGTAGAAGATGCAAACACGCTAAATGTGCATATACACTCATTAAGGAGAATCTTAACAAAATATTCAACAGAAAAAACACCGAGTATAAAAACAGTATGGGGTCTAGGATACAAAATGGAAAAACAAGTTTAAAAATGGAAAGGAAATATAGAATGAAATTAAGAGATTATATTATTGTTGGATATATTTTATCATTTTTAATAACTATTATGGCTGTTTTTTGGGCTTCAAATTTAATGTTAATTGAAAAAAAAGATACATATTTTATAGTTGCGATAACAATAATTGCAGGACTAATTGGAGCTACGATTAGCATTATATTACTAAAAGGTGTATTTAAGTCATTACATGTATTAAAAAGACAAATGATTAGTATAAGTGAGAAAAATTTT
>ERZ773233.2190-NODE-2190-length-10995-cov-2.631444_pt1 | contig 10995 bp, 15 predicted proteins | sample MGYA00580991_ERZ773233 | MGnify/ENA primary metagenome ERZ773233 (study PRJEB29015, sample SAMEA2738178) | human oral metagenome | biome: human oral; feature: human-associated habitat; material: saliva | place: China | collected 2161 ...
GCCGACGTAAAGGCGTTGCTAGCCGAGCTAAAAGGCGAGATCACCTACGTACCGCCCAAATTTAGCGCCAAGCACGTGGACGGCAAGCGTGCGTATGAGCTAGCAAGAGCAGGCGAAGAGTTTGAGCTAAAAAGCCAAACGATGAGCGTTTTTGACGTAAATTTGACTGCGTATATGCATCCGTTTTTGAGCTTTCGCATTGGCGTTAGCGAGGGTTCGTACGTGCGTTCGTACGCTCAAATTTTAGCCGCAAAGCTTGGCGCGAAAGCTACTCTAAGCGCGCTAAAACGCGTAAGCGAGGGCAAATTTATTTACGAAAACGAGCGATTTTTAAATCCGCTTGATTTTATCTCATTGCCGCGAAACGAATATCTAGGCGACCCCGCTGATGTGATGCTAGGCAAAAAACTGAGCGTAGAAAAGCTAAAATTTGGCGCCGAGGGACTATATTTAATAAACTTTGATGAATTTTTTAGTATCATTGAAATCAAAGACGAAACCGTAACATATAAACTAAATAAGGTCGAAAAATGCTAATACTCGCAAGAAAAGAAGACGAAAGCATAATGCTGGGAAACGATATCAAAATCACGGTCGTGGGCATCTCAAAAGGCGGCGTAAAAATCGGCATCGACGCGCCTAAAAATATGATGATCCTGCGCTCGGAGCTAGTAGAAGACGTAGCGGCGGAAAACAAACAGGCCCTAAACGGCGCGGGCGAAGCGAGCCTAAAAGAGCTGAGCGATAAAATCGTAAAATAATGAAAAGCTACGCGAAAATCAACTCCTTTTTAAAGATTGTCGGCACTCGCGGCAACTACCACGAGATCGTCTCTCGCTTTGTTTTGAGGCGCGAGATTTATGACGAAATTTTCTTTGAAAAAGCGGATGTTTTCGCGCTAGAGTGCGATAACGAAAATATCGAAAATAATATCGTTTTAAAGGCCAAATTTGAGCTGGAAAAAGCAGGCTTTAAAAACGAGCTGGACGAGTTTTTCGCCTCGCATAAAATCGTGATAAAAAAGCAAATCCCGCTGGGCGCGGGTCTAGGCGGAGGTAGCTCAAACGCTGCTACGTTTTTAAAGATGGCGAACGAGGAGTTAAATTTAAAACTAACTCACGACAATTTGATGAAAATAGGCGCAAATATCGGCGCGGACGTGGCATTTTTCGCTAGCGATTTCAAGGCGGCAAACGTTAGCGGTATCGGCGAGATAATAAGCGATTTTGACGACGAAGTGCCAGAGGTAAAAATTTTAACGCCCGGCGTCTTTTGCTCGACGCCTGCGGTTTACGGCGAATTTAGGGCAAATTTTATGGATAGTATCGACGTAAATTTGGCGGCAAAAATGCGCGAGATGACGACGGCGCAGCTGCTGGAGCGATACGAAAACCGCAAACTAAACGATCTTTTTGCGCCGTGTTTTAAAATTTATCCGCAGATGGATAAATTTAAAGATTTTTTCCTAAGCGGCAGCGGCGCGAGCGTGTTTTTCTTAAAATAAAAAGGTAAAAAATGGGTAAGGATTTAGCCAAAAATAAAAAGGCTTTGTTTGACTTTAGTATCATCGAGACCTTTGAGGCGGGCATCGAGCTAAAAGGCAGCGAGGTAAAGGCTCTACGGGCGGGCCGAGCCAATCTAAAAGATAGCTTTGCGCGTGTGATAAAGGGCGAGCTGTTTTTGCTAAACGCGCACATCAGCCACCTAAACACGACGCACTCGGCGTTTCGCCCGGACGAGCGGGCTCCGAGAAAACTACTGATGCACCGCAAGCAGATAGATAAAATTTTCGGTCAAGTCACGCAAGAGGGTCTCACGCTAGTCGTTTTAGCGCTCTATCTAAACGACAAAAATATCGTAAAGGCGCGGGTTGCGCTGGCAAAAGGTAAAAATTTGCACGATAAGCGCGAGACGATAAAACGTAAAGAAGCCGACAAAGAAGCGCGTTCAGCTATGAAAAAATACGCTTAAGGAAAACCGATGCCCTACGTAAATATAAAAATCACAAAAGAAAAAGAAGCCGTAAGCGCCGAGCAAAAGCGCGCGATAATAGCAGGCGTGACAAAGCTGCTAGGCGATACGCTAAAGCGCGACGCGAGCAGAACCGTCGTCGTGATAGAGGAAGTCAGCACCGACGACTACGGATTTGGCGGCGAAAGCATAACCGAACTAAGATCAAAACAAGGAAAATAATATGAAAAAAACCATAAAGGCGATTTTGGCGGCTTTGGTCTGCGCTATATTTCTAGCAGGCTGCGGCGAGGACGAGACGGCAAAGGCTCCCGTAAAGATAGAGGGCTATAAAACGGGTGAAGAGATCGCGCTAAAGAGCGTGTTTGGCAAAGACCTCACGCTAAAGCGCGTCGATGGCGGCTTTGTTATTAAAGGTGATGAGGATAAAATTTTGATGTTTGATATATTCGGCACATTTTGTCCGCCGTGTCAAAAAGAAGCGCCCGATCTCACCAAATTTCAGATCGACAACCTAAATGATTTTACGATCGTGGGGCTAACGCACTTTGAAAACGTCACGAACGAGTACGTAGTAGAAAATTTCGCGCAAAAATACAACGCCTTTTACTTTATCTCAAACGACATAAAGACAAATGACAAGCTTTCGGCTCAAATTTTAGAGGATATAAAATACGAGCGACTCGAGAGCGTGCCGATAAAAATGGTGCTAAAAGGCGGCGTATATCAGGAGCTAACCGACGTAGATAGCGGAAAATTCGGCGTGAAATACTACCTAGGCGGCATCCATCTAGACGCGATGACGAAAGATTACGAGAGAATAAAAAATGTCCGATAAAACCGCCACCGAGCGGGAGCACGGCATAGACGTAAAGGAAAAACCTGAATTTCCGCGTAAATTTAAGGTTGTTTTGCTAAACGACGACGTTACGAGCATGGATTTCGTCGTGAGCGTGTTGGTCGAGATTTTTCACCACACAGCCCAAAGCGCGGTAACCGTGATGTTAAAAATCCATAACGAAGGCAGCGGAGTGGCGGGCATCTACAATAAAGAGATAGCCCAAACCAAACAAAACCAAACGCTAAAAGCCGCAGCCGCCGCAGGCTATCCGCTAAAGGCAGTCGTCGAGGAAGAGTAGCCCGTAAAAACGGGCGCGCAAAAGGCGCAAAGAGGAGGAAATGATGTTTGACTCGGATTTAAGCTATCTTTTGGAAAAGGCCGGGCAGTTTGCCTACTCGAATTTTCACGAGTATCTAACCAGCGAGCACGTGCTTTTCGTGCTAGTAAATTTAAACGAAGAGACTAGAGATATCCTAGTAGAGGCCGGACTCACCGACGTCGAGGGACTAAAAAGCGATCTAAAAAACTATCTACTGCAAACCAACGAACAAGTCCCGCACCACAAACAACCGCGCATGACGGTGCTTTTGGAGCAAATTTTTAAAGAGCTAAACACTGAGCTAAAAGATAAAAACGTCGGCATCAGAGATTTGCTCTTTAAAATCGCGGCCAGAGGCGACACGTACGGGGCTAAAATTTTAGAATTTTACGACGTCGATCCGCAAAAGATTAAACACCCCGCAAAAGACGACAAGCAGGCTCGCGCTAAAAACTTCCAAAACCTCGCTAAATACTCGTCAAATTTAACCAAACTAGCCGCCGAGGGCAAGATAGACCCGATCATCGGGCGCGAAAACGAGCTAGCAAGGCTAATGCAAACGCTAAGCCGCCGCAAGAAAAATAATCCAATCCTAGTGGGCGAAGCGGGCGTGGGCAAAACCGCCGTAGTCGAAGGGCTCGCGCTAAAAATCGCAAGCGGCGAAGTGCCGCAGCGGCTAAAGCAGGCGCAAATTTTCGCCCTGGATATCGGCGCGATGATAGCGGGCACGAAGTACCGCGGCGACTTTGAAAAACGCCTAAAAGACGTGATGGACGAGGTGGCCGAGCAAGAAGACGCGATAGTTTTTATCGATGAGATCCACACGATCGTGGGCGCGGGAGCTACAAACGGGGGCGGGCTTGATATGTCAAATTTACTAAAACCGGCTCTCGCAAACGGCTCGCTGCGCTGCATCGGAGCGACGACGTACGCGGAGTATCGCAGCTTTTTTGAAAAAGAAAAAGCCCTCTCGCGCCGATTTGCCAAAATCGACGTCGTAGAGCCGAGCGCGGACGAGAGTGTCGAGATACTAAAAGGGCTTCGCGCCAAATACGAGAGCTTTCACGGCGTCAAATTTAGCGACGAAATTTTAGCTAAAAGCGTGGAGCTAGCCAAAAAATACCTAAATGATAGATTTTTGCCAGATAGCGCCATCGATCTCATCGACGAGGTCGGCGCGGCTCTAGCTCTGCAAAGCAAAAACAAAACCGTAAAAATGTCCGATCTAAGCACGGTTTTAAGCAAGATGGCAAATATCCCGGATACCAATCTAAAATCTGACGCCGCGGCAAATTTGAAAAATCTAGCACAAAGGCTAAAGTCTGAAATCTTTGGTCAAGACGAAGCCGTCGATACGCTAGTAGCGGCGATCAAGCGCTCGTATGCGGGGCTAAAGCAGCCAAACGCGCCTGTGGGGGTATTTTTATTTACGGGATCTAGCGGCGTGGGCAAAAGCGAGCTAAGTGCGGCTCTAGCGCGAAATTTGGGCGTACATTTCGAGCGGTTTGACATGAGCGAATACATGGAAAAACATAGCGTATCGCGTCTCATCGGCGCGCCTCCGGGATATGTCGGGTTTGAAGAGGGCGGCATACTCACAAATGCCGTTAAAAAGTACCCTTATAGCGTGATTTTGTTTGACGAGATCGAAAAGGCCAGCGACGAGATGATAAACGTCTTTTTGCAAATTTTCGATGGCGCTAGCCTCACCGATAACACGGGCGCAAAGAGCGATTTTCGTAACGCCGTCATCATAATGAGCTCAAATTTGGGCTCAAAAGAGGCTCCGACGCTTGGCTTTAGCAAGGATGAAAGCGGCAAAGCAGACTCGGCGGTAAAGGGATTTTTCAGTCCCGAGTTTCGCAACCGCATCGATAAAATCGTGCATTTTAACGACCTTAGCGAGGACGCGCTAAGCCTCATCGCGCAAAAAATCATTAACGAGATAAACTCAAGCCTCGCCGAAAAAAAAGTCGTCCTAAAAGCCTCCGCCGAAGCCAAAAAATACCTCTGGCAAAAGGGCTATAGTAAAGAATTCGGCGCCAGAAATCTAAAACGCCTGGTCCAAGACGAGATCTCAACCAAGCTTAGCGACGAGATACTTTTCGGCGCCCTAAAAAACGGCGGCGTCGCAAATATCGCGCTAAAAAACGGCAAGCTGGCGTTTAAATTTGAATCCATAAAATAATCGGACGCGGGGTCAAATTTGGAAAAAATCTATAGCTTTCCCGACCCCGCAAACGCCCCTGCAAACTCGCCTTTGGCCGTCGGCGGCGATCTAAGCGCCGAGGCCCTTTTGCAAGCTTACGACAAAGGCATTTTCCCGTGGTTTTTGCCCGGCGAGCCCATATACTGGTGGTCGCCAGATCCGCGCGCTGTGCTAGTTCCAAGCGAAGTAAGGGTGCAAAAAAGCATAAAATCCGCGCTTAAAAAATTTGAAGTGCGGTTTGACTACGACTTTGAAAATTTTCTAAAAATCTGCAAAAGCGAGCGCGAAAAACGCGAACCCACGTGGCTAAGCAAAGATATCGTGCGCGCATACGTAAATTTGCATCGTCTAGGCATCTCGCACAGCGTGGAAGTATACGAGGATGGCGAGCTAGCGGGCGGACTTTACGGACAAATTTTCGGTAAGGTCTTTTGCGGCGAAAGTATGATCAGCCTAAAAACGGGCGCGTCAAAGGTTGCTCTCATCGCGCTTTGCCGCGCTTTAGAGCCGTTTAGTTTTCTCATCGACTGTCAGGTTATGAACGAACATCTAAAATTTATGGGCGCAAAAGCGATGAGACGAAGCGAGTTTTTAGCCAAATTTAACGAACTAAAAAAGCAGCCTAGCGGGTTTAGCAAATTTAAAAATTTACTCTAAATTTGGAACGTCTTTTGCTTATTATCTCGTAAAATTTAGAGAAAAAGGCAAGAAAATGTTCGCAGGTATCCAAACCTCAAAATCAAAACCGCTCGTAGAAAGCGCGCTGGCAAGCAGAAATTTACGCCAGCAAATGATTTCTAGCAACATAGCAAACATCGACACGCCTTTTTACAAAGCCCGCGATATCGCGTTTGAAGCGGCTTTATCGCAAACGGCGCAAGAAATCTACGGCAAAGACGAAAATAAAATTTTAAAACTCGCCCAAACGGACGACGCGCACTTTCCTCGCGTGGATTTTCCGGCGTCAAACGGGGCGACGATATTTTTACGCGATGGGCACATGGCGCGAAACGACGCAAACACCGTCGACCTGGACGTGGAAACGACGGAGCTAAGCAAAAACGCGATAATGGTAACAGCGCTTGATCGCGCCATGAGACAAAGCGGTCAGATATTTAAAAACGTTATCGACGCTAGCAGCAAAATTTAAGGATAGATTATGAGTAATTATTTAAGCGACTTTGACATCAGCGGATACGGACTAAGCGCCCAGCGCTTTAGGATGAACGTCATTAGCTCCAATATCGCCAACGCAAACACCGTGCGAACGGCGGAAGGCGGCCCGTATAGACGCCGCGAGGTGATATTTAAGGCGGTTGATTTTGATAGCGTACTAAACGACGAAGTAGCAAAAAAACATAACTTGCTCGAATACGAAAATCCGCTAGACGATAAATTCTATACAAAAGACGCAAAACCTGCTATAATGAGCGTCGTAGTTGACAAGATAGTGCGCGACGATAAGGATTTTAAGCTAAAATACGATCCGTCTCACCCTGACGCCGACGCGAGGGGCTACGTAGCGTACCCAAATATCAATCCAGTCATCGAAATGGCGGATCTGATCGAAGCCACGCGCGCCTATCAGGCAAACGTTTCGGCATTTCAGTCGGCTAAAACGATCGCTCAAAGCGCATTAGAATTATTACAAGGTTAAATTTTATGACGAACATAGATAAAATCGGCTCGGTTGCTTCGCCGTTTGAAAAAAAAGAAGCAAAGACTCTGCAAAATCAAAAAGGCGAGTTAAATTTTGGCGACGTACTAGATAGCTCGCTAAAAGAGCTAAACGAGATACAAATCAACGCAGACAAAGCCATCGCCGACCTAGCAACGGGCGAGGTAAAAGACCTGCACCAAGCCGCTATCGCTATCGGCAAGGCCGACACGTCGATGAAACTCATGCTGGAGATCCGCAACAAGGCCCTAAGCGCATACAAAGAAATCTCAAGAACGCAAATTTAAACCTTGAATCAGCGAAAATCAAAAACAATCGCTTTATTTGCGTTTATTCTATTTTTTATCTGCATATTTTTGGCAGTTATTTTTTACCGAGCAAATATCGAAAGACGACTGCCAAAACTAGAAACTAGCGATATAAACACAGCCCTGCGCGGCAACATAATAACAAAAGACGGCTTTAGTATCACCGGCAGCCAAAAGCTCTACAAAGTGATGGTAGATACTAGAAACATCGACCCCGATAAAAAAGATCTATTTATCAAGCTCTACTGTATATATAGCGGCGACGATATCAAGCGCGTAACCAAAATCATCAATAGCCAAAAAGGTGCCGTTACGCTATCCTATAAGATCGATGCCAAAGGCGCGGCGTATCTACAGGAGCTATCAAAAAAGCTGTATAGAAAAAAAATCTTTATCCCGTACGAAGACCCAAGCACCGGAGCTGCGATACTGCGTAATATGAGCATAATAGAAAGCGGCGAAAGCAGGCAATATGTCGCAGCAGACGCACTCACCCCAATGATAGGCTATGTAAAAAAGGTCGAAAAAGACGGCATCACCAAAACAGAGGGCGTAAAAGGCGTAGAAAAAGCCTACGAATACTACATCTCCTCGATCCAAGACGCCAAACTGATAGGCCCGAAAGATATCGGAAACAACATTATCTTAACCAGCGATTCAAATTTAGCCAACCGCGTGGACGGATACGACATCATCCTAAACGCCTCGCTTAAACTGCAAACCAGACTAGAGCAAATCATCGACGAAAAGAAAGAATTTCTAAACGCAAAAGAGATAATCGTAGGTATCATGGACTCAAAAACGGGCGGTCTACTAGCGCTTGCCAGTACCTCTCGCTACAGCCCGTCTAACATCAGAAAACAAGACTACAAGTCGCTAAACTCCTCGGCAACCGAGTACGCATACGAGGTCGGCTCGGTCTTTAAGCCGTTTATTTTCGCCGTTCTTTTGGCAAACGACAAAATCAATCCACTCGAGCGCATAAACACCTACAACGGCGTCTATCAGCTAGGAAAACGCACGATAAAAGACACGCACCCGGAGCCCTTTCTCACAGCCGAAGATATCATCGTATATAGCTCAAATATCGGCATGATACAGATCGTCCAGCGCCTAGACGGTTCTCAAATTTACTCAGGGCTTCTAAATTTCGGCTTCACGCAAAAAACCGGCATCGATATGCCATACGAGCAAGTAGGAAACATGCCGCCGGTAGCCAAGCTAAACTCATCAACCTATAAGGCAACTGTGAGCTACGGATACGGCTTGCAAGCGACTTTTATCCAGCTTTTAAAGGCGTATAACGTATTTAATAACAAAGGCGTAATGGTGACGCCAAAGGTCGTGGACTCGCTCTATAAAGACGGCAAATTTTTCGTCGTAAACGACCCAAAACCCGTCGAGGCCATAAGCCAAGAAGCGGCCGAGAGGATGAAGCGTATCCTGATAAAAACTGTCGAGATCGGCACCGGCAAAAGAGCGAAGGTGGAGGGTCTAGAAATCGGCGGCAAAACAGGCACCGCACACATCGCCACGACCGGCGGCTACGCAAATACCTATAACGGCTCGTTTTTCGGATTCGTCAACGACTCACAGGGCAATAGCTATACGATAGGTGTTTTAGCCAGAGAGCCGAAGAAACCGTATTATTATTTCGGCGCACAGAGCGCGCTACCGACGTTTAGAGCGGCCGTAGAGCTGATGGTCGAAGAGGGATTTTTAAAGCCTGATCAAAATTTGACTGCACCGGAGCAAACTGCGCCGACAGCCGAAAATACAGAGAAAAAAACCATAAACTCAAATTCTAAAAGCAAGCAAAAAAAGAATTAAATTTTAATCACGCATATGTCGTTATTGTATGCATTTTAATTATTAGCTTTTATACCCTCTCCCAATTCTTAAAAAGTCCATGCGGTAGCCTTACGCCCACATGAACAAAAACTTTTTGAATCTGTGCAGCAGAGACCTTTTAAAAGCTCTTAAAAGGCTTTTTTGCCTTTAGCTTATCTTGTTTTGTTACCGTCTTTCTTTTTTATACCCTCCCTCGTTGCCACGAAAAACCACGAGATAGTTCTCCGCTATCCTCTTACTAAATATAAAAAGTTTTATTCATTAATTCTATCGGCTTGCAATATTTCTTTTTGGCTCAAGATAAGTTAAAAACTTTCAAAGAAGTTTTTAACTATGATTTTATCGATGAAAAACAAATATATAATCCGTTCCCGAATTTCAGAGAAGGAATTTAGAGAAATTCTAAAGTACTTCGCAGAGGATATAAAAGCATCAAAGATATCGAATTTAACTAAAATTTCAGAAGCAACCATATGTAATCTTTAGAGAAATAAGAATTCTTATGTCTAAAGAGTGTGAAAAGATATCTAAGTTTTCAGGCAAAATAGAAATAGACGAAAGCTACTTCGGATCTAAAAGAGTAAGAGGAAAAAGAGGCAGAGGCGCAGCAAATAAAACACCAGTATTTGGAATGCTAAAACGTGACGGTAAGGTCTATACCCAAGTAGTTAAGAACTGTTCTGCAAATGAACTAATACCCATACTATCAGAATTTAGCGATCTGGACGAGAGCGTTATTTACTCTGATTGTTGGAAGGCCTATGACGGTTTGGTAGATTACGGGGCTAAAGCTCACTATAGAGTAAAGCATTCAAAGAATGAATTTGCAAACGGTAAAAATCATATCAATGGCATAGAAAACTTCTGGGGATATGCTAAACATAGACTAGCTAAATTTAAAGGGATAAAGAAAGAAAATTTCTTGCTTCATTTAAAGGAATGCGAATTTAGATATAATACTAAAACTACACAGGAAAACTTATATCAGAAACTGTTGAAACTGATAAGAGAAAATCCGCTTAAGTTTAATTGAGCCAAATTTTAATACTGAAGATAATATGGTAGAAAATCCAACTTTAGTAGCCGAATATGGAAAGTACGCGATAATGAGTGCTGCATGGTTTTGGCTTTCTAACAATCTACACAAAATAGCAGATGAGAGTAAAAAAGACTCAAATAACGAAAATATAGTGGATAAAATAACTTATGTTATTAATAAAGGGACCGACGACCAAAGCAAGAAAGACAGAAAAGAAAACTACACAAGGATTAGAAATGCTAAAATTTTTCAAATTTTTAAATAGTGCGTTTTTATTAATATTATTGCTGGCTTGTAATGGCATGGGAAAAGATGAAATACCAAATTTTAAATACAAAGACGCATCTAATTATTATTTTAAAATAGGCAATGATGACTATTCTGCAAAAATTTTACGTAATTATAATGAAGACAATTTAGGTCGCGCTATAGATATAAAAGAGTGCGCCATTATTTACAAAGATAAGATAAAAAAATGGAGTTTCTGTTATGACGATATGTCTATGTGGAACGTTACAGCTAATGGTAATATAATTGAGTTTAAAGGCGGAACACAAGACAGAGACGGAAACATAGTGGATTTTTATATACTTTTTAAAAATTTAGCCTCAGAATTTTATTTGTATGAGTACATTTGGAAATTTGGATATATAGATGAAACTACAAACGATGAAAAAATTAATAAGGTAGAAAACTACTATACAGATCACGGCAAAAAGAATAGACTTTATATAAATCAAATTACTCCAAAAATTCTTAATGACATGAGAAAAAACTTT
>ERZ773233.2194-NODE-2194-length-10982-cov-2.625698_pt1 | contig 10982 bp, 11 predicted proteins | sample MGYA00580991_ERZ773233 | MGnify/ENA primary metagenome ERZ773233 (study PRJEB29015, sample SAMEA2738178) | human oral metagenome | biome: human oral; feature: human-associated habitat; material: saliva | place: China | collected 2161 ...
GCGGCAAAACGGAGCTTTTTATAAAGGAGCTTGATCTGGCGCTTAGCGGTGGAGAAAATTTGAGCGAAAAGGACGGCGACATCGAGTTTGAGGCCAAGGGTTCGAAGCTGATTTTAAATGATTTCAACGCAACTCTAGACCTGCTAGCCTACAGCGGTCAGAGTGCGGGCGGGACGGTGAGATTTGATGCAAAGCCCGCTCGCGGTAACTTTTCGCTCATAAAATCGGACAAAAAATTTGAAATGTCGGCAAACGACATCAGGGGCGAGTTTATCAACTCGATCTTTAACATCAAAAGCTTTGAGGGCGGCAGCTTTAAAATGCGCGTTTTAGGCAAAAGTACCGATGATTTTAAAGGCGAAGCAAGGCTAATCGGCGCCACGCTAAAAGACTATACGTTTTACAACCAGCTTCTGACGTTTTTAAACTCCGTACCGTCCCTGCTCGTGTTTAAAACGCCAGACTTCGGTGCGGACGGGTATCCCGTGAAATTTGGCAAAATTTTATTTGAGAAAAAGGGAGATGTGCTAAAGTTTCTAGCTATCGAGTTAGAGAGCTCGAGCGCCGATATCGGCGGACACGGCACGATAAATCTCGCGACCAAAGAGATCGACGTGGATCTGGAGCTAAAGCTGCTAAAGGACGCCAGCTCCATCATCGACAAAATCCCGCTCATAAATCAGATCGTGCTAGGCAAAGACCGCACGCTCTCGACAGTCATCAAGGTGCGCGGAACTCTGCAAAAGCCGCAGTACTCGACGCAAATCCTGCAAGACGCACTACTCTCGCCGTTTAAGATAATTAGAAACGTACTTGAAGCGCCGTTTTTGATATTTGAGTAAATTTGACGAGCCGTAAGCCTCTGCGCTGCTAGTTTGCGGGTTAAATTTGAAGCCAAAATTGATACTCTGCGCAGCTAGCCTATGCAAGGCGTTCGCGGGCTATTGGCAAATTTAATCAAATTTGCGATCTTTGCTATTTTTGAACGGCAAGCATGAGCGCTACACTTAAATGCCGCCAAAAACGGAGTCAAAAATAAAGCCCAAAATCGTAGCGTCAATGACCGCATGGCAAAAAATTCGCCCTTAAAATAGAGTGGGCTCGCTGCGGATTTTTATAAATTTGTAATCTTTATAGGCCGTGAAAAACGCGAGCAAAACGCTAAACGTCGCTGCGATACTTCGCGCCGCAAAGCCAAAAATCGCGCCCGCGTCAAATTTGATAAAAGCGACACCAAGGCCAGCAAGACAAAAACGGCGTAGATGTAGTATACATACGCGCCAAACGCGCTCTGGGCAAAAAACGGCCCCTATAAAATTAGAGCGCCGGCCGTAGATTTTGCACATTTCTTGTAAATTTACGGCGGGTTTTGGGGTTTGGCGCCGTCTTGCCGGGACTACGAATTTTATTAAATTTGCTTGTTTTTTAAATTTTTCGCTAGCGGCTCGGGCGTTTTAGGCATCAAATTTAGCTTTTGATTTCATCGTCAAAAAGCTCGCGAACGTCCACCCAAAAGCTTTCGGGCATAAAAATCGGCGAGTCCAAAATCTCCAGCAAACCGTCCTTAAAAGATAAAAACTCCGCGACTCTTTGGAGTCCGTCAACGGTTTTTAGGCTCATGTCCGCTAGCCGCAGTACCTTTACTTGCTGCATTTTATGAGCCGTCCACTCGGCAAATGCCAAAAACCGCGAATCGTCCGAAAACATAAAACACGCCGTAGCTTGCTCGCTAAGTAAAACTTGCTCACTCTCGCCGCTTTGGCTAAAATTTACGTTTTCGCTCTTACTATCGCTTTCTTCGCGCTTCAAATTTAAACCTTGTGCCTCCGCGTTTGCGTCGCCGTTAAATCCGCTTTGCAAATTTACGCCGCCTCGCAAAAGCTCAGCGCTCGCGTAAAGCCGTAGCTCGCCCAGACTCGGCGCACCCATAGCTATCTCATGGCCTTCAAATTCCGCGCTAAATTTACCGTCCGCGCTGCACTCTTTCGCGCTGTAATTCCAAGCAGAACCCATTTATTTCCTTTCAAATTTATTTAGCTAAATTTATCCGCGCATTTACCCGCGCCGCCGCATAAAATCTCGCGGTCTCACGACTCAAAATCAAAGCAGTAAAAATCATCCGCCTCGCTCCAAAGCTCTTTGAGCGACTGCCCGTCTATCTGAGGCGCGGCGTAGAGTTCTCGCAGCGTGGCGAAATACCGCTCGCCGCTCGCGTTTGCGCCGGGCTCGTCCGAGCACCTTTGAAACGAGCAGCGATCCGCATAGGCGATGATCATATATTCTGCACCGAGCAGATGAAAACCAAACTCGGGCTCGCCGCCCTCAAGGACGCATTTTAGCAGCATTTGCTCTATGGTTTCAAATGAATATTTAGGTATTTAGCTTCTTTTTAAATTTATTTTACAGCGTTTTAAAGAGTGGAAAATGCGTAAAATTTGCCGCGTTTTTGGAAACAAATTTTAAAAATCGCTCAAATTTAAGTATCAAATTTGAGCTAAAATTTGCGGCAAAATCACCGCATCTCAAGGCGCATGAGGTGCATATCCTCGCCGCCCGTGACCTCAAGCTCCTGTGAGCCGCAGGTCGGGCAAGTGAAGTCGTTTTCGCTTAGCTCGCCACTAAAGCCGCAGCTTTTGCACTCCACGGAGATGTTTTGCACTATGATCGCAAGCTCGGCATTTTCGCAGATTGTGCCCGTTTTATAAACCTCAAACGCGCTTTCTAAATAGTGAGGCTCGACGCCGCTTAGCCGCCCGATACGCACCTCAAGGCGCACGACCTCTTTTGCGCCGTTTGCGGCGGCGTTTTTCTCGCAAAGCGCGACTAGGCTTTGCACTATACTTAGTTCGTGCATCGATTTGCCTCGCTTGCGGACGGAGCGGATTTTATTTTTACGCACGCGTCTAAGGTGCAAATTTTATAAATTTTGCGAGCCCGCTCTCGTGCCGTCCAAGCCTCAAAAGTCAATGAGATTAAATTTGATCTATCCATTGCTGTGCCTAGCATATTCGCGGTAGCAACTCGCCCTTCGGCGCTTCTAAAAAGCGCTTCGAGCCATATGCATTTTGCAAGATGACGCGGCCGTTTGCAGCGCCTAAAATCTCGCCGATCAAAGCCGCGTTAGCGTCAAATTTGCGCAAAATCTCAAGCGCGCGCGCCTCATCTTTTTCATCTACGGCTAGCACGAACGTACCCTCGTTGGCTAGCTCATAAGGCTCAAAGCCAAACAGCTCGCAAACGCCTGTCACTTCGTCGCTAACCTTAATATCCTCCTCGCGCACGAGGATGTCTAGGCCGCTAAATTTTGCCCATTCGTTTAGCACCGCCGAGAGTCCGCCGCGCGTCGCGTCGCGCATACACAGGGGCTTCACGCCGCCAGCAATCAGCGCCTTTACTACGCCTACTAGCGCTTTGCAGTCGCTTTTTAGCTCGCTTTGCAAATCGAGCTCCTCGCGGCTAGCCAGCACCACGGCGCCATGCCTGCCCACGTCGCCCGAGATCAGGATCTTTGCGCCCGCGCGCAGGCTTTTTAGCTCCACGCCCTCGCAGACGATCTCGCCGATACCGCTCGTGTTGATAAAAATTTTATCGCATTTGCCGCGCGGTACGACCTTCGTATCGCCGCAAACGATCCGCACGCCGTTTTCGCGAGCGACCGCGGCTAGTGAGCCTAGCACGCGCTCTAGCTCAGAGATCTCTAGGCCCTCCTCGACGATTAGCGCGCAGCTTAGGTACTTTGCCTCGGCGCCGACCATGGCTAGGTCGTTTATCGTGCCGCACGCTGCGATCTTGCCGATGTCGCCGCCGTTAAAAAATATCGGCGTAACCACGAAACTATCAGTGCTAAAGGCTAGTTTGCCGTTAAATTTAGGCATCAAATTTGCCGAGTCGCCAGCCTTTTCGTCTGCGCGAAAATCACCAAAATTTAGTATCGCGCTATCGTTGCTCTCGCGCAAAATTTCATTGTCGAATATCCTAAAAATCGTCTCGTTTATGAGCGAGTTCATCTCCTCGCCGCCGCCGCCATGGCTTAGCATTATCTTGCTCAAATTTGCCTCCTCTTAGCCCGCGCTTTTGACGTCGCCGTATTTGTAGTATGCCGCGCATGCGCCCTCGCTAGAGACCATGCACGAACCCACGGGAGTTTTTGGCGTGCAGGCTTTGGCGAAAATTTTGCAGTCAAACGGCTTTGCACGCCCGCGTAAAATTTCAGGACAGATACAGGCCTTGCTCTCGCCTTTGCTTTGCACGCTGCAGTCAAATTTGACCCTCGCGTCAAGCTCGGCGTACTCGGAGCGCAGCTTCATACCGCTTTGCGCGATCGCGCCAAGACCGCGCCAAGAGAAGTCGCACGGCTCGAAAAACTCGTCTATGAGCGCCTTTGCTTTTTGATTGCCCTCGCGCGTGACGACTCTGGCGTATTCGTTATAGACCTCGTGCGTGCCCGCGTTTTGCTGGCGGACTAGGTTTAGGATGCCGTCCATCAGATCAAGCGGCTCAAATCCACTAACCGCGATAGGCTTTTTATACTCCGCAGCGATGCTCTCGTAGATGCCATATCCCGTGATCACGCTCACGTGGCTAGGTCCCAAAAACGCGTCGATCTTGACGTCTTCGTCGTTTAGGATCGCTCGTACGGGTGCGGGGACCGTAACGTGATTTATATGGAAAAATAGATTTTTTAGCCCGAGTTCTAGCGTCTTTTGGACTAAATTTGCGCTCATAGGCGTCGTCGTCTCAAACCCGATCGCAAAAAATATCACGCTCTTTTCGGGATTTTCGCGCGCGATTTTGATGCAGTCTAGCGGGCTATATAGCGCTCTGATGTCGCAGCCTTCGCCTCGCAGCTTTTGTAGGCTGGTGTTTGAGCCAGGGACTCTGAGCATATCGGCTAGAGTGCAGAGGATAGTGCCCGGCATCTGGGCTAGTTTTATCGCCTCGTCTATGCGGCTCCTTGGCATCACGCAGACGGGACAGCCCGGGCCGTGGACGAAATTTATATGTTCGCCCACTAGCTGCGGTAGACCAAATTTCATGATCGAGTGCGTGTGTCCGCCGCAAATTTCCATGATGTTTAGCGGTTTTACGCTCTCTTTTTTGATGAGTTTTGAAAGCGCCAAAATAAGCTCTTTATCGCGAAAATCATTGATTAGATTCACGCTTTTTCCTTCGCGTTTGGCGTATTTGCCGCCGCTTGCATGGCGCCTAGCCCGGCGTCGCCTTCGTCCGCGCTGATTTGTCCGCTTTGCATATCTTTGGCGATTTGGCGGTAGATTTCGATACTCTCTAGCGCAAATTTCGTATCGATTTTTTCCATCGCGTAGCCGACGTGGATGAGCACGTATTCGCCCACGGCTACGGGCTCGGCGATGAGATCGAGGCTCACGCGGCGACTCACGCCTAGCGTCTCGACGGTAGCGACGTTATCTTCGTCGATCGCGACCACTTTTGACGGGATTGAGAGGCACATTATCTAAGCTCTTTTTTAAATTTTAAGAAATTTAGCCACTTCTCCATGCCTTCGCCCGTTTTTGCGTCTAGTTCGATGACGTCGACTTTCGGATTTAGCTTGCGAGCCTCTTTGACGACTTTTTTCACATCAAATTCAAAATGCGGCAATAGCGAAGTTTTGGTTATCACGATGAGATCGGCGGCGCGAAACATGACCGGGTATTTAGCCACTTTATCGTCGCCTTCAGGTACTGAGAGCAGCACGACGTTAAAGTGCGAGCCAACGTCGTAGCTAGCGGGGCAAACGAGGTTGCCGACGTTTTCAACAAAAACTATATCAAGGCCCTCTAGCGGCAGATGATGAAGCCCCTCGTGCACCATAAAGGCATCGAGATGACATGCCTGCCCGGTCGTGATCTGATGGGCTTTGCCGCCTGCTTTTATTATGCGGTTGGCGTCTTGGTTGGTTTCTAGATCGCCCTCTACGACGCCGATTTTAAATTTACCGCTTTTTATCGTGGCTTCAAGAAGCGTAGTTTTGCCGCTGCCGGGGCTACTCATGAGATTTACGCACAAAATCCCGTGTTCGTCCAAATGAGCGCGGTTGTGCGCGGCCTCTTCGTCGTTTTGGGATAAAATTTTAGTTATCACTTCGACGGTTTTGCTCTCGTTTAGCGCAGGGTGCGCGTGGCCGTGGCTATGCTCGTGGGCCGCGCCGTGTCCGTGCTCGGCGCCGTGATCGTGAGCGTGAGAGTGAGTCGTGCCGTCTGCGTGAGTGTGGGCGTGATCGTGCCCGCCGAGCGAGCATCCGCAATCTTTACACATTTTGTTTCTCCTTAGCGATTTTTGGGGTTATTATACTCTTAGATGTTAAAAAATTGCTTTAGTTTCATACCTTGCGGATATTATTTCGTTGCGTTTTATTTATATTTTGAGATTTTTGCGGCGACGGAGAGATTAGTTAAATTTGACTCAAATTTAAGCCACGTCAAATTCTATGGCTTAGGCTAAATTTGAGTTCGGATTAGCCTAGTCAAATTTAGCCCTCTTTGCCGATAAATTTAATGTCCGCGAGACTTGCCCGCGTTTGATTTTTCTACTACGATATCCTTTATGCGGGCTTTGCCGTTATCCATCACGCTGATGACTGCCGTGGCGTTAAACTCCATCATATCTCGCTCCATCTGCTGCGCCTTTTTAGGCGGCATAAAAAAGGCCTCGATGCCGAAATTTGCGGTATTATAATCAACCCTGCCGGCTAAAAACGTCCCGCCGTTAGGTCGCTCGAAGCTATATTTGTCAAATTTATATTTGCCGTCTTTGTCCTGCTTTAAGATAGCGTAAATTTTACTACCGTGCAGCTGCTGCCTTTTTCTCAAATTTGAGTCTCTTTTATCCAGCTCATAAACGTCCGCAAAGCCGTAGCTAAGGCGCACGTAATCGCCGCGAAACATATCGCGCGGATCGTAAAGCGTAGTTTGCAGCAAGATCTCTTTACCAAAATATATAGGCGCGTACGCATACGCAAGCATCGCTACCACGGCTAAAATTTGAAATACCGCGGCAGCAAAAATCAGCTTTAGTTTCATCTCGCGCTCCTTTTTTTAGAGATCCTAGATACCCCGAGCACCACCAGCGCAAACACCAAAAACAGCGCGCTGGCGCTGACGTAATCGCCCACTAGATCGACATATCGCACGAACGCCACCCAAAAGATGAGCGCGATGCCGAATTTCATATTATTTTGTTTGATGAGAGCTACCGCAACGCAAACGCCGATGAGCGAAAACACGCCCTCCTCGTAGCCCGCAAACGCGTCCAAGATAAACGGTAGCGCGACCAAAAGCGCTCCGACTATTGCGGCGGCGTATTTTTTAAAGTAAAACGCAAGTCCCAAAGAGGCCGCGCAAAATACGGCAAATAGCGCTCCAAACACGCTTTTTAAAAATGTAACGCCGTTCCAAACATTCTCGTAGTTCCGGGTGCCGTAAGGCCATGGACGCGAAAAATGCAAGTCCTCGTAAAGCGACATATCAAAGCACAAGATACCAGCGCCACAGACGATGCCGACGGTTTTGAGATAAAACGCGAGTTCAAATTTACCCGCTCTCTCAAGCAAAAACGAAGAGCAAACGGCTAGCAAGCAGTAGCTAAGCGCAAAAAAATGAACGCCGTAAAACGCGTCCTCCACGTGCAAATCAGCTAGAAAATACCTCTCGTAAAGCACGAAAGAGACGATATAAGCAAACACGCTCGCAAAAAGCGCAGCGGTCAGTAGACGCGAGTCATCGCGCCAAAGCACCGCAGCCGAAGCTACTATAAACAGCAAAAATCCATGCGAAACGCCGCTAAACTCAAACTCCATCAAAAACCAAACAAGCCCCAAAATAAGAGCCTGAAGCGTGATGATGGATTTACGCGTAGCAAGCCCGAGCGCTAAAGCTCCGACAGCCCACAGCAGCACGCCGTTTGGCATATGTTCGCCTAGATGGTAAATTTGCGCGACTAAAACGATCGCCGCGCCGTAGCAAAAGTTACCCAGAAAAAACAGCGTCGTAGCCTGCGTCTCTTTGCCGTTTTTCTGCGCCAAAACTCCGCTAAAATTTACCGCCGCGAGTATGCCAAGCACGATGATTAGCCTTAGCGCGCGCGGCAACTCCTCCCAGTTTGCGCCAACTAGAGTAAATAGCGAAAGCGCCAAAAACAGATACGCGACGAGCTTTAATATAAAGCTTCGCCGCTCGTTTGCGCCCGATAAATCTATATCGTATCTAGCCGCTATCTTGCGCGCCGCCTCATCGCTTACCAGCCCTTCTTCTCGCCACTTCGCAAGCTCGTCTGCGAGAAAATTTTTATGAAATATCATCATTTTTCTACTCCACGCATTTCATTATCCTGTGTTGCCCCGCCCAGTAGAGCACCGCATAGCCCGTAGCACCCGAGATCAGCGATGCGATTAGCACCGCGAGCTTATCGGCGTACGCAAACTCGTAAGTGTCGTGATAGGAGAGCGAATTTATAAAAAGACTCATCGTAAAGCCGATACCGGTAAGCAAGCAAAGACCGTAAAACTGAGCCGGGTTGCAGTATTTTGGTAGCTTTGCGAGCTTAAATTTGATCGCAAGAAAGCAAAATCCAAACACCCCAAGCTGCTTGCCCGCAAATAGTCCCAAGATGACGCCTAGCGATACGGGGTGGAAAATCTGCTCCAGCCCGATGCCTTTTAGCGAGATGCCAGCATTTACGAAGGCAAACACCGGCAGCACGAAAAAGGCGACGTAACCGTGCAGGTCATGCTCTATCTGCTTTAGCATCGAGCCCTCGCCCTCCTTTGCCTTAAGCGGTATGAAAAATGCCGCCACGACGCCCGCTAACGTCGCATGTACGCCTGATTTTAGCACGCTCACCCAAAGGATAATGCCCAAAATCACGTAGCAGGCTTTTTTATTTACGCCGGCCAAATTTAAGGCTAAAAGCCCCAAAGTAGCCGCTCCGGCAACTATAAACGATACTGCCGAGAGATGTCCGCTGTAAAATATCGCCATTATCAAAATCGCGCAAACGTCGTCGATGATAGAGAGCGTCACTAGGAAAATTTTAAGACTCGCCGGCACTCTTTTGCCAAGGATCATGATAAGCCCCAGCGCAAACGCCGTATCCGTCGCAGTCGGGATCGCCCAGCCTTTTAGCGCGAAAGCATCGGCGTGGTTAAACGCGTAAAAAACGAGCGCGGGCATGACGATACCGCCGGCCGCACCCACGATAGGCAGCACGATCTGAGCGGGATTTCGCATCTCGCCCTCGACTATCTCGCGCTTTAGCTCCAGCCCTAAAAGAAAGAAAAAAACCGCCATAAGCCCGTCGTTTACCCACAAAATAAGCGGCTTTTGCAGGCTAAATTCGCCAAAAACCACGCCCATGTTTATGCGCAAAAAGGAGTTGTAAAATTCGCTCAAAAAGCCGTTTTGAAATATCATCGCAAAAATCGCGGCAAGGATGAGCAAGATGCCCGAACTCGCCTCGTTTTGGACGAAATTTTTAAAAGAAATATGTTTCAAATTTAACCTTGAGATAAAAAATAACGATCAATTTGGATAATTTTAGCGTCAAAGAGATAAATGCGTAATAAAAGAGAGACTTTCGCGGGCAAATTTGATAGAGCTTATCAGACCTGCCCGCATTTTAAGCGCTATGAGCGCGGGATGGCGGCCTTGGTGAGTTTTGCAAATTTAACCCCTTTTAGTCCGCCCATTTTTTCCGCAAATTTCTCGATAGACCCTGCTTTGCCGCGCAGTATCAGAGTCTCTAGGCAGTTATCGTGATCCACGTGGACGTGAGTCGTGCAGGCGATATGCAGATTCGCCTTGTGCTCGATGTCCATCATTTTCACGACGAGGTCATTTTGGTGATGTAGATAAATGAGCGTCAAAACGCCGATGAGATCCTCGTCCGCGTCCTTCCAGCTGTCATTTACTATTTTTTCCCTAATCAGATCGCGAGTAAACTCGCTTCTCGAAGCATAGCCCTGAGCGCTTATTTTGTTGTCAAGTTCGTCTAATAACTGCTTTGGCAACGAGACGCTAAATCTTATGATATTTTCCACTATCGCCTCCTTAAAGAAATTATTAGATATTATACATCAGAAAACTTTAATTTAAATTAATGTAAGCGCGATTTGACCGATGGCTACCGAAGAGTCGTTTGACGAAAAATTTTTATTTATGTAATACTTCTTACCTTTTTGCTTAAGAATTAAAATTACATTTTCAAGCAGGGCTTTATTTTGAAAAACTCCGCCTGCGAGCAAGATATCGTTTGACTGCGCGCAAGCCATGTCTGCTACGAGCTTTGCGAGCCCTTTTATAAAGCCCGTCGCAGCCGTTTTAGCATCGTCTTTTAGAGCTCTTTTAAAGGCCTCTTTAAAGCAAATTTTGTCACTCCTGATTTCAAACTCATAGCAGGCGTCCAAATTTGCGTCAAAAAGCGCCTCTAGGCTCATCCCTGCCTCGCCCTCGTAGCTAATGGCATCAAGCCCAAGGATCACCGCCGCAAACGCGTCGAAAATTCGCCCAAGCGAGCTGGTTTTGACGCAGTTTATTTGCTTTTCGTGCAGGATTTTTAGATTTTTTAGCTTAGCGGGCTCAAATTTAGCCAAAAATGCCTCCGCCTCGCGCTCTAGATCATATTTTAAAATCGCAGCATAAGCGATCTGCCAGATATTTTTCACGCTAGCTTCGCCGCCGATCAGCAAAATTTCTTCAAATTTGCAAACTCGCTCGTACTCTTTGCCGCGCACTTTTAGTATCTCTCCGCCCCAGACGCTCCCGTCCGCGCCGTATCCCGTACCGTCAAAGCAAAAGCCCAGATACTCGCGCTTTACGTCCAGATCGTTTTCTAAAATCACCGATAGCAAATGCGCGTGATGATGTTGTATTTGCGTGATATTTGAGCCGAAATTTACAGCATATTCGCGCGCCCATTTCAAATTTAAAAAATGCGGGTGCAAGTCGGCTACGATCTCGTCAAATTTT
>ERZ773233.2196-NODE-2196-length-10971-cov-19.715555_pt1 | contig 10971 bp, 11 predicted proteins | sample MGYA00580991_ERZ773233 | MGnify/ENA primary metagenome ERZ773233 (study PRJEB29015, sample SAMEA2738178) | human oral metagenome | biome: human oral; feature: human-associated habitat; material: saliva | place: China | collected 2161 ...
CTATTAATTTTTAATTTTATATTTATTATTTAATTTTACTTTTAAACTCATTTTTGTTATTTCTAAATTTACTTGTAAATTTTTATCTTTAGCTTCTTGGATATAATTTTGAATTTCTATATCCAATAACTTATTATATTCAGCTTCAGTAATTTCAATTTTTTCTATTGGTTTATATTCTTCTATTTCTTTTTTATTTTCAACTGTTTTTTTATCTTCTTTTACAGTTATTTTTATATTTTCTTTTGATTTTAATTGGTCTAGGATAGTTGTTATATATTTTCTAGTTTTAATCTTAGTTTTAATATTGCTGTTTAATAATTGCCTTATACCCAGTATTATTATACTTTCTTCGTAGTGTTTTAAAAGATATTCTAATACAGAAGATTTTTCTAGTATTTCAAGTTTTTCATTTTTAACAGCTTCATTTAACAATCCTTTTAATTTTTTACTTATTTCTAGTGTTTTAACTTCTTTTACTTCAATTATATTTTCTATTGGTTTATTACTCCAGCTGAACAAATAAGAATTAATTTCATTTTTAGAATTTGCAGTAGATTTTTTAATAGTTTTAATTTTTAAATTATAAAATACTTTTGGTAAATCTTCTTTTAAAGGTTTTATAACTTTCTTATTAAAATTACTAATATCTTTTATATAGCTTTGTGGTACTCCTAATATTGTGAACAATTCTTCTTTTTGAATTTCTAATTTTTTTATACTATTCCACTGTGCTAGTTTAGGCATTAAAATTCTTGAATATTTACTTTTTAAAGATTGAAACTCTGTAAAACTAAACTGAGTATAATATTCTACTATTCCATTTAAAATATAAGAGTATTCAGGATTAACTCTTATTATCATTTTATTAGTAGTTAAGTCAGCATCAAAATCATAAAAGAAAGTTCCTTTTTTTATTCTTTTTTCTGTTTTTAAAGTATATTTAAGACTTAAAAACTTATCTTGGACATTTTCAAGATATTCATTAAATCTTTTTTTATTGACTTGTGGAATATTAAATTCTTTTCTAAATTCTGTAATATCTATGGTTATAACATCAATCCCTTTTTCTTTTAATTCTAAGCAAATAGCATAAAATAGCTCTAGTTCTTTATCTTTTAAAGTTGACATATTCAACTTATTCAAGTCGTTGTTATATTTTACAATGTCATTTTTTTTCACTTTTTCCACTCCTATATTTTAAGATATTACTATTATACTTCAATAAAACAGTACTGTCAATATATAAGGTACTGTTTTAATTGACAAAAAGTACTTGTTTTATTACAACTTAGAATTTATCTATATTATTGAGAGTTTTATTATTTTAAGATAGTGGAATTAAGAATATTTGTTGAATTGTTTTAATTGACAAAAAGTACTGTTTTAATTGACAAAAAGTACTTGTTTACACTATTGTAATAATGAATTTTAGTTATGTATAGCTATGCCTAAATTATTTTAAAGATAAAAAGAATAAAAGACAACAGATAATAGATTAAAATGTTGTCTATAATGGGTCTATTTACAACTTTAACTATGCTGATGGATAAATTATACCTCTAAAGATTTAGAGTGTTGTTATAGCTTGTTATAGCTTTAAACTTGTGTTATAATAGACTTGCTAAATTATTATATTTATTTTGATTTTGATTTATTGAAAAGGCTTATCTCTATTTATACTATATAGAGAATTTTGAGCCTTTTTGCTTTTAAATCTTTATAATTGATGTTATAATACAGTTAAACTTATATTTATATTTATTTGATTGTTTAAAAGAGAAAAAGACTTTATCCCTCTCACATTAGAGCCTTTTTCTCTTTTTATTTAAGAATAATTATAAAAAATAGAATGTATTTTTTATAATTTTATGGTATTATATAAAAAGTTAAGTAATTTCAAATATTTTTTAATAGGAGAGTGGGAGAATGAAAAAAAAATTAATGTTTATTCTATTGGTATTAAGTATGTTATGTTTTGTAAGTTGTGGGACAGGGTCAGATAGTTTTTTGTTACCAGCAGAAGATATTACAATTGCTGATATTAATAAAAATATAGATAAATATTGGACCGGAAAAAAAGTACCTGGGAAAATTTTTGCAATTATTAAAGGAAAATATGCTAAAACAATGTTTGAAGCTTCTAATAGAGAAGTTGCAGGTGGGTATTTTTATTTTGAAGTTAAAAACCAAAAAGAAATAGATGCAATAAATGAATATGTGGAAGAATTTAATAAAAATGAAGAAAATAATATGACTATAAAAAGATATGGAGATGTTTATCAACTTGAAGATGGAACAAAATATCTTGCATTTGGAGGTCGTATTAAAATGGATAGACTTGCAAATAGACGTTAAATTAGAGATAATTTTTTAATGGTATTATATAAAAAGTTAAGTAATTTCAAACATTTTTTTAATGGGAGAGTGGGATTTATGAAAAAAGTAATAATATATTTAATGTTAGTATTAGGAGTTGTGTGTTTAGTAGGTTGTGGTAAAGATAAAGGAGAAACAAGTGCAGAAAATACAAGTGTAGGTATTACAGCTGATACAGTGAAAGGTAATACCTATGATGAAAAAATAATGGAACTTCTTACAAATGAAAAATATTGGAAAAATGTTAAAAATTTTAATCAAGCATACTTTTACCCTAAATATAAAGAGTTGGTTTGTGAAATATATGCAAATAGAGAAACACCAAAAAATCAAGTAATAAAATTTTATTATGAAACAGAAGAAGAATTAAATGAAATAATAGAATACGCAAAAGAATTTAATAAAACTCACGAAAGAATGAAATTAACTGAACCTGATATTGTACCACAATGGAAAACTGTTAGTTTTGGAAATCGTTTTCCTGAATTAGATAAAAAATAATAAAACAAAAAGGCACATATAAATTGTGCCTTTTTTATTGATAAAAATATAAAAAAAGAAGTAAAAAGTTATGAACTATTTCAAAACTTTCACAAAAATCAAAATAATGGAAAAGTTAAATAAAAAAAAGAGATTAAAATATGAAATTCTAATCTCTTTCAGAAGCTCTTTAGTCTTTATAGTGTCCTTTACATTTGAAAATGTAAATATGATTATCTTCAACAGTATAAAGTAATCTATGTTCTTGGTCTATTCTTCTGCTATAAACTGCTTTATTGTAGTGCTTTAGTCTTTCAGGTTGTCCCTCTCCACTTAAAACTCCATCTCTTTCGATACTTTTTAATAAATCATTTATCTTTTTTAGTTTTTTATAATCCTTATTTACTATCCAATAATTATATTCAGTCCAAGCGACTTCAACCCAGCTTTTAATCATTGTCAACACCTTTTTCAATTTCTTCATTCATTTTTTTATCTATCAACATTTGTTCAAAAGCTAAGTCTAATTTTGCTAAATATTTTGCATTTTCAATATCTTTTATAAGTTGATTATATTTATCAAGGCTCAATATAATTATATTATCTTTTTCATCATTGGCTGTTAATATAATATCTTCTTTATCTTCAGTTATTTTTTTTAAATTTCTTTTTAAATCATCATTTTCAAAATTTTCTAAAGTCATTGCTAACATTTTCATCACTCCTACTATCTTTTTTAAATTATTTTGATATTATACCATAATTCTTAAATTCTTAACTGTGGCTTTTTATAAAGTACCATATAACATAATTCATAAATGTTGATATTGGAACGTTATTTTTTTGAGCCATATCCTTTATAACTTGGTACTGCTCTGCATTGGCTTTAACGTTTATACCTCCTGTATTTTTCAACTTTAGTACCTCGCTCGGTATTTCAATTTCTTCTCCGTCAAGAATCTTATAAGATTTCTTCTTGTGTTCTTCAATTAGACTAATTAGAATCTCTACGTTTTCTTTTTCTTTGAAGTAATTAGCAAGTAACTGATTACTTACTGTATTTGTACTATCATTTACAGTAATTTCTTGCTTACTGCTAGTAATTTCAGACTTACTGTCAGTAATTGATGACTTACTCTCAATAACTTCTGCAACTTCAACTATTATTTCTTTTTCTTTAGAATCCTGCTCTTGCTTTTCTTCCACTGGCTCTATTGATTTGACTTCTTCCTTTTCTTTAAGTGGCTTAAATTCTGATATTTTACCATATACTTTATGGATATATTCTAGGTAGTCTAAGTCTAATGGATTAAAATATGTGTAAGTTCTGTCTAAAAACTCTTGTTTCTTCTTCTTGCTATTAAAAAATTTCTTCTCAATCTCTTTTAAATCTTCTTTGTTTTCAATGCTTTTTTTAATTTTACTAATCTTTTCTTGTGTCTGCTTGTTCATAATAAAAAAACCCCTTTCTTTAAAAAAATGCTATATATATTTTTTCTTTTGATTGTGAATCTATTTAGTAAGTAGTGAGTGAGTGCTTACTTACCACTTACTTTAATACTCTTCTATATAAAAAACTTTTTGTTACTCCTAATAAATTAGCTAGTTCTACCTTGTTTATCTTTAATTTTCCACTCTTAAAATCTTCTAATAGTTCTTTTTGTCTTGGTGTAAGTTCTCTCGGTTGACGTCCTACAGGCTTTCCAGTTCTGTTACTGATAATTCTTCCTTTGCTATCCCTCTCTAGTGAATCATAGGCTTTCTTTTGTCTATCAAGTAATGAGAGTCTTTCCTGTTCTGCAACCCAGCTGAAGATATTAAGCATAAGTTGACTTATACCAGTTTGACTGGTGTCTATCTGTTCCTTAATGAAAACTACTGTTATTCCTTTTTGCTCTAGTAGTTCTATTTGCTTGGTTGTTTCCCTTACGTTACGACTGAATCTATCTAAACTGCTACAAACAATCTTATCTCCTTTTTGACATACTTCTATAAGACTCTTATATACTTCTCTCTTTTCAAAAGTCTTTCCTGTTTCTTTTTCTTCGTATATATTAGTTTCTAGGACTCCATAATCTATAAGTTCTTTTTTCTGCCTTGTTAAGTCTTGCTCTTGTCTACTTACTCTCGCATATCCATATAACATAGTCTTAAAAACCCCCTTTTTAATTTTGATACTAAAATCTACTAAAATATAAAAATAGAATCTCCATTTTATGTATGTTTATCTTACTGTATATATTATATCACATAAGTTTCAAAAAGACTACTTTTTAAAACTATATTTTGGAATCTTTTAAAAAGTAAGGAACATTAGATAAAATTGATAGTTACTCCTAGTAAGTGAGTGCTTACTCACTAAAAAATAATTAAAATAATTACCGTGAGTAACTGCTTACTTACCACTTACTATAATAGAATCTAGGTCTAATTACTGTAAGTGATTAATTACTGACTGCTTACTAAGAATCTAAAAAAACTGCTAAAATACACTAAAAAAGGACTTCACTTTTAAAGTGTTTTTTCTCCTGCTATATATAGTAAAAAATTAAAAATATAGTTCTATACTTTGATATTTTTATATATAGTTTATAATTTATATTCTATTTTTTCAAAATAATATACTAAAATACATTTTATTCTTAAATAAGACTATATAAATTAGTATAATAGATTAAATATGTAATCTAAAATATCTTTGAATACCAATATAAAATTGATGTTATACAGCTGATAGAATAATAATAAAAAATATAATAATATGTACTAATAATATACAATAAGATAAATTAAATATTAGACAATCAAAGTAATAAAATACAAATATAGTATAAATATACTACAATATAAATCTATTTTTTTATAAAAAAATGCTATATAAAACTTATAAAAACACTGTAAAAATGATACTTATAACAAGTTAGAAAATGGAATCTGCTTACTCTCTTTTGTGGACGTGAAAAATCTGAATTATCTTTTATCTTATAAAAGTAATGAACGATTTTTTACGTTATGGGGTGTGGGTACTCCCACAAATTAAAGAGTTTATAAAAAAAAGAAAAAGGACATTTTAGTCCTTTCCCTGCTTTAGTTTAATTAAAGTCTATTTCTCTGTCTTTCTTCTTCTCAACTTCATAATCCTTAGAATCCTTAGTCTTAGAATCAGAATCCTGCATATATTGTTTTGCTAGTTCTTCTGTAATAGTTGTATTTTCCTCTAAAAACTGTTTTATTGTACTTTTAGAGTAGTCCTCATATCCTGCATACTCTTTAAAATTATCCATACTGTCAGTATAGTAAATAGTAAAGAGTCCTGTATTATCCCATTGTTTTATGTCTTTAACGTTCATATTATCCCAATATTCCTCGCCTTTAACATCTATAATTAAAGATTTAGCTAAGTAAGTATCTCCCTCTCCACTGCTACTATCGTATATAATATCCTCTTGTATAACTTGAAATGCTGGTAATGTATCGTACAGGTCGTATTTTTCTACTAGCTTATAAGAATCTATCTTACTCATTAAGGAATCAAGGTCAACCTGTTCCTCTTGCTTACTGTTAGTAATTGTGTAATCACTATCTGTAACACTATTGGTAATTATAGGCTCACTGTCGGTAATTAAAGGCTTACTATTAGTAATTACAGACTCACTATTAGTAATTTCTTCCTTACTCTCTACTTCTGCAACTTTCTTTTCTGCCTCTCTCCTAGCCTTTTCCTCTTGTTCTTTCTTCTCTTTCTCTAGTCTTTCTTTTTCTTCCTGTTCTTTCTTAGCTTTAGCCTCTTGTTCTAGTCTTAATCTTTCCTTTTCTGCCTCTGCTCTTGCTTTTTCCTCTTGCTCTAGTCTTAATCTTTCTGCCTCTTGTTGTCTTTCTCTCTCTAATCTAGCTTTTTCCTCTGCCTCTCTCTTAGCCTTAGCCTCTTGTTCCCTTGCTCTTTCTTCCTGCTCTAGTCTTAATCTTTCTTTTTCTGCATTTGCTCTAGCCTCTGCCTCTAATCTTTCTTTTTCCTTTAGTTCTTCCTCTAATGCTTTTTGTCTAGCAATTTCTTTTTCTTTTTCCTCTTGTTGCTTTCTATAAAATTCTTCTAGCTTAGCCTTTTCTATTCTTTCTAGTCTTTCTTTCTCTGCCTCTGCCTCTTTCTTCTCTCTCTCTAATCTAGCCTTTTCTTCTGCCTCTGCTCTTGCTCTTTCTTCTCGTTGCTTTTTAATTTTTTCTTGTTCTAATCTAGCTTTTTCTTCTTGTTCCCTCTTAGCCTTTTCTTGCTCTCTTTTTCTTTCTTCCTCTTGCTCTTTTTCTTTCTCTTTAACTTTAAAGAAATTATCATAATTAAACACGTTCTCGCTTGAATCCTTTTTTAATTCCTTTTCTTGTGTTTCTAGTGTGTTTAATTTAACTGCAAGTTTTACATTATCTTTTGTAACTTCCTCTTGGCTTTTCTTTTTCTTCTTGTTTAACTCCTGCACTAATTTTAATTTTTGATTTGTTCTTTTTCCCTGCTCGTCCAATAAAGCAAACGTTATATACTTTTTATCTTTATTGTGTCTTGTTACTTCAAGTCCGTATTGAGTTGCTATATCTTTTATATTGTCCTCTGTTATATCCTCATTCTTATATATTTCCTCTAGCCTGTCTTTAATCTCATTCGTCCACGAATCTTTATCTTTCTTTGCTCTGTATTGTTCTTTCGTTAGCCACTTCCTACCCTCTTTTTGTTTTTGCTCGTGCATATACTCGTAACGTTCTTCTATTGAAATATCTAGTCCGTGCTTAATGCAAATGTCCTCAAATAATTTTCTTTGATGTTCATACACAAACGTTTCTGGTTTCTCTTTTTTCTTTTGACTCATAGACTCATATTGTTTCTCTGTAACTGAATGAATCATATTTCCTGTGTTAAAGTTCACGTTGTCGGCGATAATGTGGCAATGAATATTGTTTGTGTCGGTATGGACTGCAAAAAATGAGTTGAATCCTTTATCGTAAAAATTCTCTGTGCAAAATTCTTCCACTATTTCAATTACTTTTTCTAAGGGTACGTCTACTCCAAAACTTGCCATAACGTGATATGTGAATCTATCTTTCCCGTCCCTGTTCTTATCGTATAAGTCTTTGTTGATTAAATATTGTCTACTTGCAATATCTTTATCATCACTTACACCTACACCAAACGTCTTAAAAGAATCCCTACTAATATAATCCATTAATTGCATAAATCCTGCACGTGTTTTTCTTTGTTTTTCTGCTATTTTATATATTACTTGCATATAAAATACCTCCATTTTTTAATTACAATTTCTTAAAAACATTTTTTAATTTCTCCACTAAGTCAATCACTTCAACCATAGTTTCATTTAACATTTTTTTCTCTTTATTTGTGTATCTAGCAAGTTGATTAAGATTATTTCCGATACTGTTTAATTCTTTTATAGCTTGTTTTAAGTCTACTTTAAAATCTGCTATAACTTCTGTGTCTTTTATTATGTAGTCTTGCTTAATTAATTGTCTTATGTATTCACTCTTAGAGAGATTTAGCTTGTCTACTTGTACTGCAATTATCTTTTCAATTTCTTCATTCGCAAGAAATTTAACCTGCTTGTTATACATATAAATTACCTCCATAGATATATAAATTTTAAAAAAATAAATAGAGTAAAGGCTTGGAATTGGCGATACAATTCCAATAAAAAATTTTAATAAGACTCTTAAAACTTACACTCGCAAGATGTAAATTTTAAAGTCGCAATTATAAATTTTTTACAAAAGGGGTCAAGGGGAAACCCCCCTTGCCAGTGCCGAAGGACAAAAATAGCGAAAGCTATTTATGTACTGAAGGGGAGACACTGGCAGGATTAATATTTTAAAAAAAATATAGAGTCAAATTTGAAAAAATTTTACTCTTATATTTTAGCATAAATTTTTTTGGAATCAAAAAAAATTTTGTGATTTTAAAATATATAATCCTCATTTTTTTTGACTACACTTTTTACTTGTTTAATGTTAGAATAACATTAAATAATAAAAATGGAGGAATAAAAAAATGGGAAAGAATAAACAAGGTAAATTAAACTTAGATGGAATAATTAAAGTGCTGGAATCACATAACATTACAACAGATGATTTAAAAAAAATTAATGACTTACAAAAAATTAGACAAAACAACTTAGATATTTTAACACTGTTAAATAAATTACCTAGTGCTTTTAAAAGTAAAAAATTATCTTATGAATCTATATCGGAAGTACAAAAAATAATTTTAAAAAATTTAAAAGATGTTGTTCCTGCTCCTGTAAAAAGAGTTAAAAAAAATAAAGATAGTGAAGTTGTAAGTGAGAATAAAGAAGATTTAGAAAAAAACATAAATATTTAAAAAAAACGAGGCTCTGAGATAGGCTTTAAAATCATTTTAAAAAGGGTAGCCATAGTGTAGATACCCTTGTTTTTTTAATTTATATAAATTTTTTTATTGTTGTCCCAAGTAAGTGTTGTTAATAGTGGCATTTTATTTTTTTTAGTGTTTACTTTAGTAGCTAATGTACTTTCAGTTTCTCTTTTTAAATCTCTAAAGGATAAGCAAAATTCTAATATTCTTTTATTCTTTACAGCATTAAATATATTGTCGCTCACTTCATCAGAATAAAGCATATTTTGTATTAAATCTTCTTTGGCAATATAATTTGCAACTTTAGTAATGTCTTTATCTGTTTTGCCAATCTTTTGAATATTAGGCTCAATTATATCATCATCTTTTAAATATTTTTTAAAATAATCGTGGAACTCTTTAACTGTAATATGGTTTTTATAGTAATTAATAACAGCTATTGCTGTATGTATGTGTACATTATAATCTTGCTGTATTGGATTATATTTAATTTCTAGCTTTTTAACATAGCCTTTTATATTTTCTTTTAGCTTTTTTGGTACTGTTAAAGTTTTAGTAAAAGCTGTATTTATTCTATTTATTTCATTTATTAATTCGCTTTCTTTGGCATTCTTAGTTGTAAAAGTAGCATATAGTAAAGTTTTTTTATCAGCTCTAGCTTTTAATAATACTCTTTTAATAATATCAGCATTTTTCCCACTTTTAATAAAAGAACAGATAGGACAAAATCTATTATTACAATAATGTACTATAGGTTTACTTGTGTTTGGAATAGTTAAATCAGTGGCACAACTTTTAATTTTATCTATATCTAATAGTGTCCCTTTAAAATTATCTAAGATTTTTAATTGTTCCCTTTTCTTTTTGGTCGCTTCTTTAACATAAGGGTTTATAATGTTCTCTATTTCATCTATAACTTTTATAACATTTTCTACAGCTTCAGCCTTTTCTACTTTAAAAAATGGCAATAGTAGTAAAGGTTTTTCTTCCAATAATAATCTTTGTTCTTTTACAGCTTTATTAAGTCCTTTTTCTTGTTTTATTAATATAGGTGGTGGAATATTATCACTAGCATTTATAAAAGCTAAAATATGGCTTTTAAAATTGGGTTCAGCTATATTTATTACAGTTGAATTTATAAAGGCTGTATTTGTATGTATGGTTGTTATTGGATTGGAAGCAATTACATTAAATAGCAATACTATTAGCATTATAAAAAAGCTAAACATTATAAAAATAGGCATTATAACTATATCTTTTATTAGTTCAGCTACTTTTAAAATTCTTTCTAAAATAAAAATTAAGAAACTTATAAAAAATTCCAATGCTGGATTATGTTCTTTTGACAAAAAGTTATAAAGTTCTAATTGTAATTTTGTTATTTTTCTGTTATAATGAGTTGTAAACATTTTAAAAACTCCTTTCGCATTTTATATTATAATTATTCTTCAACAAAATAATTATAACATATAAAAAAAGAAATTGGAGTTTTTTTCTTTAGTTTAATATATTATAATCTTTTCTGTAGTTAAAATACAGCTTCTAATATAGATTTTATCTGTCTTAGATATAGTTTTTTAGGTGTAAAGTTAAAAAAATAATAGTTTTCTTTTTAATACCAATGATTTTTTAAAAATATATATTAATAACAAAAAAAGAAATAATCTTAAAAAATGATGAAGGTTATGATATACAAAAATGGGAAATTGGAAGGAAAAAAACACTTA
>ERZ773233.2199-NODE-2199-length-10967-cov-24.995968_pt1 | contig 10967 bp, 12 predicted proteins | sample MGYA00580991_ERZ773233 | MGnify/ENA primary metagenome ERZ773233 (study PRJEB29015, sample SAMEA2738178) | human oral metagenome | biome: human oral; feature: human-associated habitat; material: saliva | place: China | collected 2161 ...
AAAAATGAGGAGATTTTATTATGATCGAAGCTTATAAGAAGTTTTGGAAGGGCTACGTAGATTTTGAGGGACGTTCAACACGTTCAGATTATTGGTTTGCGTATTTGGCAAATATGTTAACAGTTATTGCTTTTTATGTATTGCTAGCAATCTTTGGAGGCATTGCAAATGCGACAGAATCAAGCTTTTTAGCTGTTATTTCATTTATCATCCTATTTATCTTTTTTGCCTTTGGTATTGCTGCGCTTTTACCTGGTATTGCTGTAACAGTTCGTCGTTTGCGTGATGCTGGCTATAATTGGGCATTTATCTTTATTCCTTTGATTCCATTTGTCGGTGGTATTATCTTCATTGTTCTACTATGCCAACCAACAAAAGTAGAAGTGCCATTTAACAACTTTAATAACCCACAGCAATAATAATGACTTAACAGCCTCGCTAGGCTGTTTTTTAGTTGATTTGTCAAGCGCCTCTTGTCTTGTTATACTGGGAGTATCATAAAAAAGGGGATTTTATTATGATTGAAGCCTACAAAAAATTTTGGAAGGGCTATGTCGATTTCAAGGGACGTTCAACACCCTCAGATTACTGGTTTGCATATTCGGCACATGTATTGATTCTCTTTGCTTGTTATTTGCTCGAAGCAGTGGTTGAAAGAATGACAGCTGAAACAGGATCAAGCGATTTATTTACTATTGGACTTATTTTACTACTTATCTTTTTTGCCTATGGTGTTGCTATGGTTTTACCTGGTATTGCTATAACTGTTCGTCGTTTGCGTGATGCTGGTTGCAATTGGCTGTATATTTTTATTCCTTTAATCCCATTTGTCGGTATTTTTATCCTTGTTTTTCTACTATGCCAACCAACAAAAGTAGAAGTGCCAGTTAACAACGTCGATAACCCGCAGCAATAATGACAACCAACCAACTCAAAGAGTTGGTTTTTCTGATGTCAAAAAGTTTTATGTCAATGTTGCACATTTTAATATTTCTGATATAATCTTATCTGAGACTAATTGATACTAAAAATATATTTAAGAAATGTGAATATTCTATGAAACTACTTCGTCATTTAAAAGAAAAACGTTACCTTATTTTGGCTTTTACCCTACCAGCTATCCTTTTGGCTTTGGCAATCGTCTTTTTGCAGCCTGCGCACAATCATGCTAAGGTCCAAGTCAAGGTAGCCACTAAGCAGTCATCATCAAGCAAAGCCAAGTCTTCGTCCAAATCATCTAGCTCTAGTTCATCATCATCTTCAACAAGCTCGAGTGAGTCATCAAGCGAATCTTCGTCATCAAGCTCAACGGTAGTAGCGGCTAGTCAGACAGAGGCGAGCTCTAGCCCTGCGGTAGCGTCAACCCCATCTTCAGCACAAGAGACTTATCAAGCTCCTCAGTATAACTATGTGCCACCAACAACTTATACCGAGTCAAATAGTGAGGCCTCAAGCTATACAGCCCCTGCCTACAGCGCAGATGTTAGCTCTACTGTAGCCGAATAGAAAGAAATTAAGATTATCATGAAAAAGAAATAATTGTTATTAGCAACTGGCTTATCTAGCCTAGCTCTTTTGGCAGCTTGTTCAAACCAGCAGAATGGTTTAACTTCAACGACTTCATCTTCATCAGTAGAGCAGTCCCAATCATATAGTAGCGAAAGTTCAAGTGAAGAGAAGAAAGTAGATAGCTCTGCTTATGATGACATCATCAGCAAGTATCAAACAGCTGTAGCTGACAATCAAACTGACGCTTCAATTAATCCTTTGGTGGTGACCTATGCTAATTCTCAAACAAGTCCTGCCTCAACAGTCTATACTTACCGTGATTTGGATGGTAATGGGGTTGATGAGTTGATTCTTGCTTTTAAGCCAGGTAAGCTCTTTAAAGACTATATGATTACGGATATCTACACCATTTCCAAGGATGATGGCCAGGTGATTCGTCTGACTGATGGTTCGCAATTAGGCATGTTGGGTGAGCGTATGACCTTGACTTACCTCAAGGATAAGACCTTTAGCTACTATGGTAGTGCCGGTGCCACGGCAGGCGGTGGTTCAGGTTATCACTTTAATGACGATGGGCAGTCTCTTGTCAAAGACGATAGCGATTCAGGTGCTGAAAAAGCAGATCTTTCTAGTTGGGATTGGAAAGACTTGGACAGTGCGTCAAGTAATAGTAGTTCTAAAACATCGTCGGAAGGTAAAACAAGCTCAACCTCACTTAAGGCTGATGAACTGAAGAATGGTAACTACAAATCGGCTGTAGGGACATGGAAGTCTTCAAATGGAAAGACCATCACCATTACTTCGGACGGACAGTTGGATTTCTGGGGCTATACTTACCCTATCGACCAAGTCTCACCCAATCAGCATGTGTCTGGGATATATAGTCTAACTTATGTTGATTCCAATCCAACAGGTAATATCCCGATTCAGCTTTGTCCTAAGGGAGTTAGTGATGCAAGTGACGCGGGAGATAACAGTAAAGACCGAATCTTAGCGACTAATGGGATGCCTTCAGAGGAAAGTTATTATTACAGAGTAGACTAATTTTTTGAAACCAATATATCAATCATAAAGTCAGGCCTAGGGTCTGGCTTTTTTGACATCCTAACAACTTTCAAGGCGAGACAATTTCTCTGTTCTTATGCTATAATAAAAGTTATGACTAATGAATTTCACCATGTAACCGTTCTTTTGCACGAAACTGTTGATATGCTTGATATCAAGCCCGATGGCATCTATGTAGATGCGACTTTGGGTGGCGCAGGACATTCGTCTTATCTTTTGTCACAATTGTCTGAAAAGGGACATTTGTATTGCTTTGATCAAGACCAAAAGGCTATTGATAATGCTCAAGTGCGTCTCAAGGACTATATTGATAAGGGCATGGTGACCTTCATTAAGGATAATTTCCGTAATCTCAAGTCCAACCTTGAAGCCTTGGGGGTGTCTGAAATCGATGGCATTCTCTATGACTTGGGTGTGTCTAGCCCTCAGTTGGATGAGCGTGAGCGTGGTTTCTCCTACAAACAGGATGCCAAGCTGGATATGCGCATGAATGAGGAGGCAAGTCTGACTGCATATGATGTGGTCAATACCTATCCTTACAACGATTTAGTGCGTATTTTCTTCAAATACGGTGAGGACAAGTTCTCTAAACAAATTGCACGTAAGATTGAGCAAGCGCGTCAGGTAAAACCTATCGAGACGACGACGGAACTGGCAGAAATCATTAAATCAGCTAAGCCTGCTAAGGAACTAAAGAAGAAGGGGCATCCAGCCAAACAAATCTTCCAAGCTATTCGAATCGAAGTGAACGATGAACTTGGTGCTGCGGATGAATCTATTCAGGAGGCTTTGGATCTCCTAGCTGTGGATGGTCGCATTTCGGTGATTACCTTCCATTCTTTGGAGGACCGGTTGACTAAGCAGCTTTTCAAGGAAGCTAGCACGGTAGATGTACCTAAAGGCTTACCTTTTATTCCCGAAGACTTACAACCTAAGGTAGCTCTGGTTAATCGCAAGCCTATCCTACCTAGTCAGGAAGAATTAGAAGCCAATAACCGCTCGCACTCTGCTAAGTTGCGTGTGGCTAAAAAAATCAGGAAATAATTATGGAAAATAAGGAACATCAGATTGTCAATAGAGCCATTAGAAACCATATTCGTTTTATGACGCGTATGGAAAAGGCTTTCTATTCGGCAATTGTTTTGACAGCTATTGTGATGAGTATCGCAGTTGTATTTTTACAAGGGCGTAATCAGGCTATCAAGCAACAAATCACAGACCTTAATAGCAAGATTAGTGATGAAAAAACAGAGCTTAACAATGCTAAGCAGGCGGTTAATGAGTTGACTAACTCTGACCGTATTAAAGAGATTGCTAATAAGGCAGGCCTGTCTATTAATAACGATAGTATTAAGAGTGTGAGGTAACCAATGAACAGATTAAGAAAACTTAAACATTTATTTCTAAACTATGTCGTTAGGGATAGGCGAAAGCCAGCCCAGAATCGACAGCACGTTGGTCAGAACCTTATGGTTCTCAGCATCTTTATCTTTTTCGTCTTTATTATCAACTTTGTGGTGATTATCGGGGCAGACAGTAAGTTTGGTGTCGATTTGTCGACCCAGGCTGCTAAATCTTATAACACTAAGACCACAGTGGCTGCCAAGCGTGGGACGATTTACGACCGAAATGGAAATGTTTTGGCTGAGGATTCAACCAGTTATGCCATTTACGCTATCGTGTCGACCAGCTATGTGTCAGCGACTCAAGAAAAACTCTATGTCCAAGATAGTCAGTTTGACAAGGTTGCTGATATTTTAAAGGATAAGCTAGGAATTGAAAAGAGTGATTCCTTGGCCCAATTGCGTACTAAGGGTGCCTACCAGGTTTCCTTTGGGCTAAAGGGGAAGGGAATTACCTACTCTGTTAAAGAAGAACTAGAAAAAGCCTTTAAAGATGCGGGAATTAAGGGGATGGCCTTTGAAGCAACAACGTCACGAATGTACCCTAATGGAACCTTCGCGTCAGAGTTTCTTGGTCGTGCCGAAGCTGTTGAAAATAAAAAAGACGGCTCATATTCTTTAATTGGTCAAACTGGTTTGGAGCGTTCGCTCAATAGCCTCTTGACTGGGACAGATGGTGAGGCCATCTATGAGAAGGATAAAAACGGTAATACGCTTCTAGGTACGGAAACCATTACCAAGGAAGCTATCGATGGTAAGAACATCTATACAACCTTGTCAGCGCCTCTTCAAACCTTCCTAGAAACGCAGATGGATACCTTTATGGAGCAGACGCAAGGGGTAAATGCTTCAGCGACAGTTGTTAATGCTAAGACAGGTGAGATTCTTGCGACGACACAACGTCCAACCTATAATTCTGATACCCTTGAGGGACAGGCTAAGAAGAATTATGACTGGGTTAACCGTCTTTACGAAGCCCAGTATGAGCCTGGTTCAACCATGAAGGTTATGCTCTTGTCAGCTGCTATTAACAATGGAAGCTTCAATCCGAATGCGACCTTCAGTAATGCTAATGGTATTAAGGTTGACGACGTTGAAATTAATGACTGGTCAATCAATGAAGGTATCTCAACAGGTCGTACCATGTCATTTGCTCAAGGGTTCTCTTATTCAAGTAACGTTGGTATGACCATGCTGGAACAAGAGATGGGAGACAAAGTTTGGTCTAACTACTTATCTCTTTACAAATTTGGTCTTCCAACCCGTTTTGGGATGGTCGGTGAGTCTTCAGGGGTTGTCTCTCGAAACTCTGTTAATATAGCTCAATCATCCTTCGGACAAGGGATTTCAGTGACTCAGGTCCAAATGCTTCGAGCCTTTACCGCCATTTCAAACAACGGTATCATGTTGGAACCTCAATTTATCAAACAAGTTGCCGATGTTAACCAAGGTACAGCTCGTACAGCTAAGAAGGAAGTTATCGGTAAGCCAGTTTCTAAGCAGGCTGCTTCTGAAACGCGTAACTATATGATCTCCGTTGGTACGGATCCAGAGTTCGGTACCCTTTATAATAAATCTGAAGGGGCACCTATTATCAAGGTTGGTAACTATGACGTAGCGGTTAAGTCTGGTACGGCTCAAGTTGCCGATGAAAAGACTGGGACTTACAAAGTTGGTTCCAAAGAAACCCTCAATTCAGTTGTAGCTATGGTACCTAAAGATAATCCAGAATACATCATGTATGTGACTGTTCTGGAGCCTAAGACTTGGGATAATAATTTTTATGCGACTGTGGTTAACCCGGTTTTGGAAGAAGCCATGTCTATGGGAGACACCCTAGATACTTCTGTGTCTGAAGGTAGTGAAAAGACCGAGGAAACGAGCTATCAAACCGGCGATATTATCGGTAAGAGTACGGGCGAGACAGCTAACACCCTTCGTCAAAACTTGATTCATCCGATTGTTCTGGGTGTTGGTGATAAGATTGAGAAGGTTTCTGTAGATTCCAAAGCCAATATCAAGGCTAATGAACAGATTCTTATCATGACCAATGATTTCACAGAACTTCCAGACATGTATGGTTGGACCAAGAAGAACGTTGAAACCTTTGCCAAATGGAAAGGCATTAAAGTTACTTATAAGGGTGGCAAGTCAGGGACTGTTACCAAACAAAGTGTTGCGGCAGGAAAAGCCCTGTCTAAAACCAAGAAGATTACCATTACTTTAGGAGACTAAGATGACTATGAGTCTGATAGCAGGTGTGGCCGCCTTTGTGTTGACGGTGCTCGCCATGCCTCACTTTATTACTTACTACAAAATCAAGAAAATCGGTGGCCAACAAATGCATGAAGATGTGAAGCAGCATTTGGCTAAGGCTGGAACACCAACTATGGGAGGGACAGTCTTCCTAGTGGTTGCCATCTTGGTTAGCTTGATTTTTAACTTCCACGTCTTTAGCGAGGGCCACCAAGCCTATGGTGCTACAGTAGGGATTCTCTTTGTAATTTTGATTTATGGAATTATCGGCTTCCTTGATGATTTCCTTAAGATTTTCCGTCAAATCAATGAGGGACTTAAACCTTGGCAAAAGATGGCCTTGCAGATTATTGCGGGTTTGCTTTTCTACTTTATCCACGTACTCCCTAGTGGGACAGATAGCCTAGCTATTGGTGGATTAACCATTCATCTCGGTGTCTTTTATGTTCTATTTGTTTTATTCTGGATTGTCGGTTTCTCAAATGCTGTGAACTTGACAGACGGTATTGATGGTTTAGCTTCTATCTCTGTGGTTATCAGCTTGATTGCCTATGGGATTATCGCTTTTGTCAAGGGTGAGTTCGCTATCTTGACTATCATTATCACTATGATTGGGGCACTTCTTGGCTTCTTCGTCTTTAACCACAAGCCAGCCAAGGTCTTTATGGGAGATGTCGGTTCCTTGTCACTTGGAGCTATGCTTGCGGTTATCTCTATTGCCCTACGTGTAGAGTGGACTCTACTCTTGATTGGTGTGGTTTATGTCTTTGAGACAGCTTCTGTCATGCTACAGGTCAGCTATTTCAAATACACTAAGCGTAAGTATGGTGAAGGTCGTCGTATTTTCCGTATGACACCATTCCACCATCACCTCGAGTTGGGTGGTCTTTCAGGTAAGGGTGACAAATGGTCAGAGTGGAAGGTTGATGTTTTCCTTTGGACAGTTGGAGCACTTGCAAGTGCCATTACCCTTTGGATAGTTCTTGGAAACGTTATGAAATAAATGAAAAGAGCAGAAATGCTCTTTTTCTGTTATAATGATAGGGATAGACTAGATAGAAAAGAAGAAGTAAACATGTCATTTAAAGATTTTAATTTTAAAACATTTATTCAGGAGGCTCTTGACGAGATTAAGTTTAAGGAGCCAACACCTGTTCAACAGAAATTGATTCCAGTAGTCCGTTCAGGTCGTGATTTGGTTGGTGAATCAAAGACGGGTTCAGGGAAGACACATACCTTCCTCTTGCCAATTTTTGAGAAACTAAATCCAAAGAGTGGTGATGTTCAGGTTGTTATTACAGCACCATCACGTGAATTGGCGACACAAATTTACCAAGCGACAAAGCAGATTGCCAAACATTCTGAAACAGAAATTCGTGTCGTTAATTACGTAGGTGGTACGGACAAGCAACGTCAAATTGAGAAACTTAAGGTAGCCCAACCTCATATTGTTATTGGGACACCGGGGCGTATTTATGACCTGGTTAAGTCTGGTGACCTGGCTATCCACAAGGCTCATACCTTTGTTGTTGACGAGGCTGACATGACCATGGATATGGGATTCTTAGATACTGTAGACAAGATTGCGGCAAGTCTGCCTAAGGAAGTTCAAATTTTGGTCTTCTCAGCAACCATTCCTCAAAAATTGCAACCATTCTTGAAGAAGTATTTGACCAATCCAGTCATGGAACAAATTAAAACTTCAACAGTTATTGCGGATACCATTGATAACTGGTTGGTATCTACCAAGGGGCGCAACAAGAATGAACAGATTCTTGAGATGCTTAAGGGGATGCAACCATACCTGGCAATGATTTTCGTTAATACCAAGGAACGTGCTGACGATTTGCACAGCTACCTAGTGTCAAATGGTCTTAAGGTTGCCAAAATTCATGGAGGTATTCCACCACGTGAACGTAAGCGTATCATGAATCAAGTCAAGAAGCTTGATTTTGAGTACATTGTAGCGACTGACCTTGCAGCGCGTGGGATTGATATTGAAGGGGTTAGCCATGTTATCAATGATGCCATCCCTCAGGATTTGTCTTTCTTTGTTCACCGTGTAGGACGTACAGGACGTAATGGTTTGTCAGGAACAGCCATTACCCTCTATCAACCAAGTGACGACTCAGATATTCGTGAGCTTGAAAAGATGGGGATTACCTTTGAACCTAAAGTCTATAAGGACGGCGAGTTTCAAGATACCTATGACCGTGACCGTCGTGCCAACCGTGAAAAAGCCTATCAAAAACTTGATACGGAAATGATCGGTTTGGTTAAGAAGAAAAAGAAAAAAATCAAACCTGGCTACAAGAAGAAAATTCAGTGGAAGGTTGACGAGAAACGCAAACGTGAGCGTCGTGCAGCTAATCGTGCGAAGGGGCGTGCTGAGCGTAAAGCTAAGAAGCAAAGTTTCTAAACATTGGCTTCTAGGTGAAAGCAATTTTAATTTAAAAATTCAAGAGGTTGAAACCAAAGTGTTTCAGCTTTTTTGATTATTATTAAACTTTTTGGAAAGTCAAAAGACCTTATTTAGTTTGAAGATAAATACTTCTTTTGAGCCTAAGGTCTCAAAACTTCCCAAGGCTTATGACTACAAAGTTTTAGGCGTTTTTATCACAATGGAAAGTCTTAGTTTTTAGAATCTTTCCGTTAAAAGTAAAAGAACTTGTAAGTTCTAAGTTGAAGCAACTCTCAAAATCAAGTAGTGACATTGATGTCACTATTTTTTTGTTGGCTTACCACCTATAATAAAATCATTGTTTTTAAGAAAAGGCTAAAACAAAATAGTTTAAAGGAGGTTGTTTTAATGACAACAAAAATCATTAACAATTTTAACTCACTTAATTCCGAAGATCTTTCTACTATTAAGGGTGGAGCATGTAGTTTTTGGGGAGCTACAGCTGCTGTAGGTGTCGGGGCTGTTGGAGGAGCCGCAAAAGGTGGTATTCAAACAGGTACTTGGCAAGGTACAGCCTTAAAGGGTATTGGTTATGGTATTAAAGGTGGGATTACTTATGGCCTTACTTGTGGTTTTTAGACGACTCCTGAGTCAATTTTTTGGCCAAATAGTACTTGCTCTCCTAATTTATGGACTTATCTTCCTTGCTTGGCAACACTTTAGAGGGGAAGTTTTCTCAATTGTGTGCATCTATGTCAGTATATCCCTGGCAGATGACGTCTATCATCTCGCAGAAGAATATGTTAGAAAGAAAGTTAACTAGGATTACGTTCCTGTTTGAAAAATAGTATGTAAAAGCTTGACTGAATGACTGTCAAGTTTTTTTGTGGTAAAAGTGTTAAAATAGAAGTCATGAAAGACAAGATTCGAATTCTCCATATCAATGATTTGCACTCTCATTTTGAACAGTATCCACAACTCAAACGGGCTGTGGATGATTTGAGTCAGACGGATAGAGAGTTGATTAAGGTAGATCTTGGGGATAATGTGGATAAGTCTCATCCTTTGTCAGATGCGACAGCTGGGCGTTTTAATGTAGCCTTGATGAATGAGTTGGGGATAGACTATGCGACTATTGGAAATAATGAGGGGATTGGTCTAGCTAAGAATGAGCTAGACTGTCTTTATGAGCAGGCTCAGTTTCAACCGATCATAGGAAATCTCAAGGACGAGGGGAGACAGCCTAAATGGTCCAAGCCCTATCTTATCCACAAAACTAAAGCTGGTACAAAAATTGCTTTCTTGGCCTATACCTTTCCCTATTACATTACCTATGCTCCCAACGGTTGGCAGGTGTTAGAGCCTATGGCTAGGTTGGAAGAGGATTTGGCTCGCTCTGAGGTAAGGGATGCAGATCTAGTCATAGTACTTAGCCATCTAGGTGTGCGTTATGATGAGCAGATTTCAGAGACTTATCCACAGGTCAACCTTGTTATCGGAAGCCACACCCATCACCTTTTTGAAGAGGGCAAATTGATTAATGAGACCTATTTGGCAGCTGCTGATAGATATGGCTATTATCTTGGCTGTATTGACCTAACTGTGGAAAATGGGCAATTGATAGCGTGTCAGATTGAGGCTATTCCCACCAAGTCCTACATCTTGGATTTGGACAAGGAGGACGAAGCCTTTATCAAGGCTATGCGTGAGGAAGGCCATCGTCGTTTGGCCCAGGAAAAAGTGGCTAATCTAGGTCGAAAACTAGATTTTGATGAGACCTGTCAATTGGTTTTGCAAGCTGTTTGTCAGGAGACAGATAGCCAGTTAACGCTTTTAAATACAGGTCTTATCATGAAAACGCTAGGTCCTCAAGTGACCATGGCAGACCTTCAAGAAGCCCTTCCCCATCAGATGCGGATGGTACGTCTAGTCGTGACGGGGCAAGAACTCAAGGAAATCTGTCGTGAAGTTTTTACCAAGGCTGAACTCCTTAAAAACCAAGCTATTAAAGGCATGGGCTTTAGAGGTAAGATATTTGGTGAGCTAATTACAGGGAATTTTGCTTACAAAAACGGTAATTTGTTGTATAATAGTAGGGTTGTAGATTCCAATGAGAAGTTTAGTTTGGTCCTTGTGGATCAGTACTACTTTGCTTCTTACTTCCCTACAATCAAGGAAAAGGAAGTCACGCTTCTTTTTCCGGATTTGTTAAGGGAACTTGTGGCCAAGTATTTAAGAAAAAATGGTGCTGATTGGGATAAGAGATAAGAACATTATCACAGCATCAGGATAGAAAATAAGAGAGAGCAGAAAGGATGGCACATGCGTAAAGA
>ERZ773233.2200-NODE-2200-length-10962-cov-4.796186_pt1 | contig 10962 bp, 17 predicted proteins | sample MGYA00580991_ERZ773233 | MGnify/ENA primary metagenome ERZ773233 (study PRJEB29015, sample SAMEA2738178) | human oral metagenome | biome: human oral; feature: human-associated habitat; material: saliva | place: China | collected 2161 ...
GAATCTCCTAGGCCTTATAAAAGGCCTGTATGTTGGCACTAGCCTCAGGATCGGAGCTGCCATACTTGAGTTCGCTCTCCACCGCCCCAGGGTAGAGGGTCGTTACGCGGATATTATCCTTAGCTACCTCAGCACGTAAGCCTTCGCTAATGGCTTTGACGGCAAACTTGGTTCCACTATACACGGTACCACGCCCTGCTGCTACACGCAATCCCGCTACTGAGGATAGGTTGATGATATGCCCGCTGTGTTGCTGTTGCATGGTTGGGAGTACTGCTGCAATGCCATAGAGCACTCCTTTTACATTGATGTCAATCATCTTGTCCCACTCCTCCACCTTGAGTTTGTCCAAAGTGGCTTGTGGCATAATCCCTGCATTGTTAATCAGTACATCGATACGACCATACCTCTTGAGTGTCTCCTCTGCAATACGCTCTACATCGCTTTGTACTGCCACATCGGCAACTACCACAAGGGCTTCGCCTCCTTGCGAGGTGATCTCAGAAGCTAATTTTTCCAAACGCTCCTTACGCCGAGCGGCTAAAACTACCTTAGCTCCATATTTTGCCAAGAGCAAGGCAGTCGCTTCTCCCAGCCCACTGCTGGCACCAGTGATAATCACTACTTTATTTTTGATATTTTCGGTCATAATTACTATATATTACTTTGTCTGATTGTGGATAAAGACTTCTGTTGTTTACCCTGCGAGTCGAAATTCTCAGGGGAGAGCCATTGCTCAAGAGCGCGTTTGTTAGCTTCCCATTCCTTGTCAATCATAGCAAACCAAGCGGTATCGCGCGAACGCCCTTTGTAAACGACAGCTTGCCTGAATGTGCCCTCATATACAAAGCCCAAGCGTTCTGCAGCACGACGCGAAGGTGCATTAAGGCTGTCACACTTCCATTCGTAACGCCTGTATTGGAGGACTTCAAACACATATTTTGCCAACAAATACTGCGCTTCTGTAGCCATACGCGTACGCTGCAAAGCCGGAGAATAGTTCACCCATCCTACTTCTATTACTCTGTTTTTAGGGTCTATACGCATTAGGGCGAGCGTACCCAATGCTTTTTGGGTTTGCTTATCTACAATCGTCAGAAAATAAGGGTCGGTAGAGGCTTCCTGCTTGGTGAGTAAAGCGTGTAACTCCTCTTTGTTCTTTGCAGGAGCTATAGATAAATAAGTCCAATCGGGCATCACAGCATTGGATTCCAAATAGAAATCACTCAAATCGTCTAAATGTTTGGCTACCGAAAGAGGTTCCAACAGACAATAATTTCCCTCTAAAAGGGTTATATGAGGGGTTGCTCCTACTGAAAAATCAGGTAATGCCTCCCCTATGGGTTGATTGTATTGGTTTGTGATCATTGTATATTTTTAGATAATCGGTTGATACGCCAAGCATTTGTCTACTACTTCCTCGACAGTGGGGTCGTAGGAGGAAATATCCATAGTTTGTATGAGTTCTTCTCGGGTCATAATTCTAATTCGATAACTTTACTAATTCTTATGGTGTGATTGTAACGATTTTTCCTTCTTTCCAAACTACTATTTTCTGTTGTTTCTTGCGCTTTTCAACAATCATTCGCTCATAAGCAAGATCTAAACCTTTTAAAAGTTTATCTTTTAGACCCTCTTTCTTAGTTATTTTATCTTTCATAATTATTTTTCATTAAGTTAAACTTGTCGTTGTTATAAATTATGATACCTTTATGCCTTTCCTTTTGAGCTATAAGTTCCTTTCTTCCCTCTGAATTATCAAATATATAACAAATATCTACCATATCGATATAGATAGCAAAGAGATTGGCAATCCCGTTATGATACCTTCTTTCAATGGTTTCTAAGGGAATGCTATGCCCTCCTTCAGCAACGCGCTGAGCCACACGCTCTTTTGCCATTGTTACATTGCGTAACCAAAAGAACAACAGGGTAACTTCATAGCCATTAGCTTGCGCCCATTCTATTTTTTGCTTATAGCTTTTAGTAGCCAAAGTAGTTTCGAAGGCAAAAGTTTCTCCTTTTTGCAATAGTTCGTCCATACGAGCGAGCATTATTCTACCAGCTTGCATAGCTACGTTTTCGGGCTGGAAAGGCGATAGCCCCTTGGCGATCTCGTCGGCATTGATAAACTCTTTGCAGTCGAGTACTTCGGGCAAAATGGTAAAGGAAGCGGTGGTTTTTCCCGCGCCATTACAACCTGCTATGATATAGAGTTGTTTGCTCATTCTGTTGTGTTTATATATTGGCTATATATATTCTTCAAATTTTCCTGACCGCAAAGCTATTGTGCTACATTTACTCATCTCTATCCACAGGCTCTTTAGTAAGAAGATTTTGGAAGTCGGAAAAGTTTTCAGCTATCTTCTCACAAAACATATCGTGATACCAAATCCAAAGCGAACCATCGTGCAGGTTGATAAATACAAATCCTTCGTTTACAGAACCTATAGCAAAGGCTGATTGGAGTTCTTCGGGGGTTAAAGTGTCTTCATCACGGGTTTGCAACATCGAAAAATCAATATCATCACGAGTAAAGAAAGCATAATTGCAGAAAGATTTGCTATAAGTATGCGACAAGAGATACTCTTTGCTCCATACTTCAATCTCGGTACTGTGTTCGTATTCTGTATGAGGGAACATTGTGAGCCATTCGGGGAAGGTCTCTCCCTTTTCAATACTGTTTACATACTCTTTTGGGAGTTCTCTCCCTAAATATGTTGTAGGTAATACTTCGTTGTTCATAGGTTTATTATGAAATGTTATGTGTTTTTTATTCCTAATTTACTCCGTTACTTCAAAAAAACCACTTCAAAAAAGGATCTGTAATAGGTTCATCATTCATATTATGAGGGGTTGCTACTTCTAATCCTATCATAATATCCGTTATCCTCTATCCACTGGTAGAGTTGGCGGAGTTCTTCGGGAATTTGCATTCCCTCAGGAAGGGCATTTTCTAATTGTTGTAATAAAATGTTGGGGGTCATTAAAATTATTTTTTTGTTGCTCGTTTGGGTTTTTCAAGTGTTTTTATTTCATCACCTAAAACGGTAATTACTTGATTGTTGGAAATAGGTCGCAAATCTATTTTCTGTGAATAGTCGTTTACTATTTTTTGAGTAGCTTCCTTGTAAGGGAAATTCAGATAATGAGGTAAAAAATAAAATTCTACCAAATGCAAACCCGAATATTCTGTTAGTTCAGGGGCTTTTTTGGTTTCGTCCATATCGCTAACAAATTCAATATTAGGTGAAGCAATAATAGAACCTGCCGAAGTACCTATGTACAACTTTCCGTTATTAATTTGTTCAATAAGTAGTTTATCGGCTCCTTTCTTTTTTAGTTCCTGCATTAGGTAGAACGTATTCCCTCCAGAGATAAAAATATAATCATTTCGCTCTAATGCTGTAGCTATTTCTTCGGCTGTAGCGGTAGAAACTTCTAATTCCTCTATGATAAGTCCTAATTTTTCAAAGGCTTTCCTATCATCTTCTACATAAAAACGCACTTTTTCTACCAAACTTGCTGTTGGGATAAAAGCTAGTTTTTTTCCTTTTACGGGTTCAGCAGCAAAATCTTCAAATAATTTTGCTACTGAACTGAATGATGAGGTTAAAAATAATTTTTTCATTGGCTTTCCTACATATACTGCAAAAGCGATGTTACTAATAATCGAAAGTAAATAGTACGATACGGCTTACAGGCTCATAAAGCATAATGATATAACCACCAGAACCTATCCAGTCGTAAGCCCCTGTTTCAGCTACGAGATAGAATGGGTTTCCTTGGTAAGAAATGTCAAACACTACCTCTTCATCACCCTTTCCGTATTGTATTTTCATTTCAAAAGCCTTTGGATATTCCTTCCTTTCAATGCTGGAACTCCAGTTACCATACTCTATGTCTCCTCCCAATCTTTCTAAATAGTTTTTCTTATTCAGCTTACCTTTACGTTCGGGATTTTGTAAATTCACCAATGCACCGTATTTATCAAAATTTGCTTTATATTTCTCATAGAATTGCTGCATTTTTTGAAATTCTTTTTCCATTTCAGAATCAAAATCCCATTGATTAATAGCAGTTCGCCAAAAATATCCTTCCTTGCCTAGGAACTCGAACTTATTATCGTCGGTCAGGCGGAAAGCTAACCAGTTAGGCGCGGTATATTCGTTGTGATATTCGGTGGTATTATTGCCGATATAGCCATCGTAAGGCTCAAACGGACAGAGCATATACACCTTTTGTCCTGCCCAATCGGGATTGATTTCAGCTAAATCGATGCTCATCAGGGGCAAAAAATGATTTTTGAGCCACAGTTGCTCTTTTACAAAAATATCTTCTGCTTTAGGGAAGGCCTGCAAATGGTCGTTCAGTTCTTGGATTTCTTCTCTTGATTGCATAATGTTTTGATATTGTTATCCTAATTTTTTGGCATCGGCTAGAAACTGTGCTAAACCGCTGTCGGTAAGAGGGTGTTTTAATAGTCCGGTGATTGCCGAAAGAGGGGCGGTAATGACATCGGCTCCTATTTTGGCGCATTCGAGAATGTGCATCGTATGACGCACAGAGGCTGCTAATATCTGGGTTTCGAAATTATAGTTGTCGTAAATGAGGCGTATCTCTTCGATAAGTGAGAGTCCGTCGGCTGAAATGTCATCGAGGCGACCAATGAAAGGCGATACATAGGTAGCTCCCGCTTTGGCTGCCAAAAGCGCCTGACCTGCTGAAAATACCAATGTGCAGTTGGTGCGGATGCCTTTATCAGTAAAGTATTTAATGGCTTTGATGCCGTCTTTTATCATCGGTACTTTTACTACAATCTGTGGGTGAAGGGCGGCTAACTCCTCGCCCTCGCGGACGATACCCTCGAAGTCGGTGGCAATTACTTCAGCAGAAACATCGCCCTCTACAATCGTGCAGATGTTAGTATAATGCTTGAGTATCGCCTCTTTGCCGGTGATACCTTCTTTTGCCATTAGTGACGGATTGGTAGTAACTCCGTCTAACACGCCCAAATCTTGAGCTTCTTGGATTTGTGCTAAATTTGCTGTATCAATAAAGAATTTCATATTACTTGTTTTTTTATAGTCCTTTAATTTTAAGAAAACAATTCAGAATGACTGCCTAATCGCATTAAATAGATTACTTTTTCTCCGTCATTTTGTATCCAGATAATTAAGAGGTCGCCTTCTATATGGCACTCTAAACATCCACTATACTGACCTGATAGATAATGAGGTCGCATATTTTCTGGTATCCCCTCAACTCCTTTTTTTTGCAATATCTGAATTACATTAATGATTTTCTCTATTTTCTTAGGGCTGTTCTGATATTTCTTTTTATCTTTCTTGAAGGCTGTGGTAGCTACAACATCAAAAATAAGTTCATCATCTTCTTCAAAGTTGTTCATCATCAATATCTTTAAAAAGCTGTCTAACGTCTTTGTACTTTTTTAATAAATGTCCTTTTTCCTTTACCTCTTTTAGAGCTTCATAAGTTTCCTGATTAGGAATAGAATAATCAATAGGATAGGCTTTCTTTTTTTCCTTACTTGATATGGTGTGGAGATCATCGTATAAGGTTCTGCTTATACGTAGTGGAATCGTTTTTTGGGTTACTGGGACTGTTGTTGTCATTGTTTTTTATTTTTATAGTTTTGACAAATTTGCTAATCTGTTAATTGATAGTGTTTCATCAGCATTTGCTCGTAGCGTTTGCTAGGCAAAAGTCGTTTGAGGACTATTGAAAACTTCTGCAAGAAACTGCCTTGCTTATAATGCACTTTAGGGTGCTTGGTGTTGATTACTTTGAGTATCTTTTCGGCCATTTCTTTAGGGTCGCCACCGCTATCGACGTGTTCGTTCATCAGGCGGAGTTGTTTTGCATACACCTCAGCATAAGGAGAGTTTTCGTTTACGGGAGCGTGGTAACGGCGAGAGGCTATATCGGTAGCATAATCGCCAGGGGAAATGGTGCAGACCTCTATACCAAAGGCTTTTACCTCCATACGCAAGGCTTCGGTCATCAGCAGTAAAGCCCCTTTGCTGGCTGAATAGGCTCCGCGAAAAGGCAAACCCATATAGCCCGCTATAGAACTAATGTTGATAATACGTCCGCTCTTTTGTGCACGCATAGTAGGCAAAACCTCTTGCACTACAGACATAGCGCCATAGAGGTTGGTGGCAAAAACGTTATGCAGTTGGTCGGCAGGCAGCTCTTCTACCGCCCCTGTGATGCCTACCCCTGCATTGTTGATAAGGATATCGATGCGCCCTACCTCGCTGAGGATTTGCTGTACTGCCTGCTTGATAGTGGCTGGCTCTCGCACGTCCATAGGGAGCAATCGGAAAGGGAGGTTTTTGCCCTCGACATTGCGTGCCGTGCCGTACACCAAAAAGCCCTTAGAGGCGAGCAGCAAAGCGGTTTGTTTGCCTATACCGGAAGTTGCCCCCGTAATAAGAACTGTTTTAGGGGCTGACTGATTGCTATTGGTTGTTATCATACATTTGTTTTAAAGAGAGTGCTGTATCTTACTAAAATCGAGCGCTTGAAAATCGTCTTTTTCGATAAGAAAATTTACAGCCTCATTACCCTTGCAACGGATACCGGCTTTCTCATCGGTATCTATGCGCAGTAGTAGTATTTTGGGTAAGCCGTCGCTACCTACCGCCTGAGCGTTGTCGTCGACCTCGCTATAGCCCCCTATACAATGCCCTCGAGAGGCAGGCAATAACTCTTTGAGCTTTTCGGCTATCTTTTCAGGCAAAAGAAGGAAGTTTTCTCGCTGCTCCCCAAAGTAGGTTTTCCAGAGTGGCAGCAACGAATGATTAAAACGCAACTGCTCATAAGAGAAAGTATCAGTGCCTTTGGTGAAAACTAGTCGGTAGGCCTTTGTAGGAGCGAAAGGCAAAGGCTTGCCCTCGAACTGATATACCTGCTTAAAAACGTCATAGTCTGTAGCCTCTTCTAAAGTAGGATAATATATAACGCGTTGTGTATGGGGCGAATAAGAATTATATTGGTTGCCAGCGTACTTGCCATTGGCAGCTACCCATATTTGCAACAGTCCTTTTCTAGGGTATATATTATTTTCGGGCAACTGCGAGCAGTTGATTTGTGCCAACATAAATAGCGGCTTGCCATTGCGTGCTGTAGGCAGTGTAGCGCCTTTAGGCAAGTAAGGAATACCGCCAAACTTACTATCGGTAATTGCCAGATTAGCAGAGGGTAGTGCCTGTATATGTATTACCTGACGAGCTGTTGCTGTTTTTACCGCTTGGACAAAGTTTTCGAGCCTTAGCAGTTGTTTATCTGTTAATCCATCTCCCCCGTTACCAAATATTGTTTGTAACCATTGCCATATTCCCATAGCTTTATATTTTAAAACTGAAAATTGTAATAAACCTCTGTAAAATCGGCTTCTGCAAGCTCTTCTTCCTTAATAAGGAAAAGCCCTACCCCATCTATCCAATCTATGCCTAAATCATCATCGCAATCTATTTGCAATAATGGGAAAGAGCGGTAATCATCGGGATAATAATTGCCATACTCAGCTTCCTCGCCATAGCCCCCTAATTTGTTACCTTGCCCATCGGGTAGCCAATCGTTGAAAATCTCATCTATTTCGTCGGGGATTTGAGTAGGTGAGTCGTATAGGTAATGCGCGTAATTGGTGCCAAACTTTTCATTCCACTTTTGTACCAAAATAGGGTGAAAGAACGAAAGGGCATAACTGACCTCTTCGCGCTCCTTAGTGAAGTGCATTGCAAATTCCTTAGACTCTTTCAGAGGCATACACTCATCATAAAAATGGTATTCTGCTTGAAACTCTTCAAAAGGAGTTGCCTCGGTAAGGGTAGGGTAATACAACACTCTGCGGTTATTATCGCTAAAAGGGTCGTTTCTTTCTTCGTAATTGCAAATTCCTTGGTTGTATTCGTCTATAAACTTTTTATCGGGAATTCTTATCCAAAACTGCAAGAGTCCGTTTTTGGGATAGAAGCTGTTTGGAGGCAACTGCTCGCAGTTGATTTGCGCTATCATAAATAGCGGGTAGCCGTCAGAAGTTCTGGGCAAAGTGCCTCCTTTGGGAATATAAGGTACCCCTCCGACTTTGCTATCAGTGATAGGCAAGCCCTCAGCTGGCGAAAGTTCATAGCTAATGACCTCGCGCTCTGTAAGCGGAAGTACCTCTTCTATAAAATCCTCAACTTGTTCTTTAGTAATATCCATAAGAATTTGTCGATTTGTCAATTTGTCGATTTGCTAATTGGCTAATTGGTCATTAATATATTTCCCTTCTTCGCAAAAGTGTGATAATTCGTTTTTGATAAACGTTTGTACTTCGTCTTTTACGCTTTTGGGGTACAGCAGGTGTACATTGGCACCGGCATCGAGGGTAAAGCAAAGCGGTACTTTGGTGTCTTTGCGGTACTGCCATACGCGCTGAATGACTTCCAACGTATTGGGACGCATCAGTATGAAATACGGAATGCTGGTTTGCATCATTGCGTGGAGGGTGAGGGCTTCGCTCTCGACTACCTCTATAAACGTATCGATATCGCCTGTAGCAAATGCCCCTATAAGGCGATCGATATTGCTATTGGCTTGCAAAAAACGTGCCTCGGCAAAAGGGTGTCCGTGCATTAAGTTGTGCCCCACGGTGCTGCTGACTTGCTTCTGTCCACGGTCGATGAGCAGGATAGTATCTTGATAATCAGCAAACACAGGTGCTACTTGCAGTGGGTAGGCAATGCCATAATCGTCTGAACTGCCCACAATAGAAGGGTGTTGCCCCCATACCACTATACTGCCTTTGACACTGCGGCAGGCACTACCCGACCCTAAACGCGCCAAAAAAGAGGCTTTTTGCCAAAACTCTTCTTCAGTATATGTATGTCCTAACTCTCTGGCTACCTGCATTAGGCATACTGAAAGCGCTGCCATAGCACTAGCTGAGGAGGCTATACCGCTGCTGTGCGGGAAGGAGTTATGCGAGTGGATGCTGAAATGATAGTCCGTTAAAAAAGGTAAATAAGGGGCAATACGTGCAAAAAAGGCTTCGATTTTGGGGTGAAAAGACGGCTTTGGCTGTCCGTCGAAGCTAAAATCAAAAGAAAAAGGGGCGTCAGTAGCCATAGTAGCGGCGCTTCTACGCTGGTAAGCAATAGAAGTTTCGGTATAGCAATGGCTTAGCGTAAAGCTAATAGAGGGATTAGCAGGTAACTGCTCCCCTTTCTTGCCCCAGTACTTTACAAGGGCTATATTACTCGGTGCTTTGAATGTGATCATTTAGTCGTTAGTCGTTAGTCGTTAGACGCTAGCTATTAGTCGTTAGGTGTTAGAGGGCTAACGGCTAAAATTCAGGGTTACCTCTTATCATATTTTGCATAAACATCCCCCCGTCCCCCTTCAAAGGGGGAGATGTGACGGTCAGCATACACGAAGGTCATACTACCTGATTTTTCTATTCATCACTAAATCTATGTATAGATTGACGGTGTCTTTTAGCTGTTTGCGGTTTACGATGAAGTCTAAAAAGCCGTGCTCGAGAACGAATTCTGCCGTTTGGAAGCCCTCTGGGAGGTCTTGCCCTGTGGTGTCTTTTACTACTCGTGGGCCTGCAAAACCTATAAGCGCGCCTGGTTCGGCTATGTTGATGTCGCCAAGCATCGCAAAGGAAGCACTAATACCACCTGTAGTAGGATCGGTGCAAAGCGATATGTAAGGCAACTTTGCCTCATCGAGCTGAGCTAACTTAATAGAAGTTTTGGCCATCTGCATTAGCGAAAGAGCCGCCTCCATCATACGAGCTCCACCTGATTTTGAAATCATAAGAAATGGGAGTTTATGCTTGATAGCATAGTCGATAGCACGACATATTTTCTCGCCCACTACACTACCCATAGAGCCGCCAATGAAAGCGAAATCCATACAGCCAATGACAATAGGTGCCCCCTTAGAGTTGCCCACCGCTGTACGAACGGCATCTTTGAGCCCCGTTTTGTTAGTGGCTTCTTCTAAACGTTTGTCGTAAGATTTGGTATCTACGAACGAAAGAGGGTCTTTAGAGACCATATTGGCATCTAATTCTTTGAACTCATTATTGTCAAACAGTATTTGAAAATACTCCTTACTGCCAATGCGCACGTGGTAATCGTCATCAGGACTTACGTAGAAGTTGGTAACCAACTCATCTTGCTCTACTATATTGCCGCTGGGCGATTTAAACCATAATCCTTTAGGGATATCTTTCTTCTCCTCTGTAGAGGTTTGTATTCCTTTTGCTGTTCTTTTAAACCAAGACATAGTTAATTAATCTTTTTATTGAACTGCAAAGATAGAAATTTTTTTTTAATTGGCAATTACACCGTATATTTGCAACGATTTTTTTAGAATAACTGAAAAGTAAAACATACTACTTTGGGAACTTTTATTAGATGTTTATACTTCGCTGATTTTTCGCCTTTCCTTCGCTCTTCCTATATCGTTTGTATATGGTAAGTATAGTGTAAGAGTAAAGAGAAAAAATTTTTAGGAAGTGCGAGCCGAAGAGGCAAAGATGTGAGACAAGTGGGAGGAATGAGAAGGCTGAGAGGAATAGGACAGGTTTATAGACCGTACATAGCCATATATTTTAGGCTTTTTCTTCAAGAAAACTTAACACTAAAAACCTATACAAAATTCTCAAAGCAAAAAGAAGAACTTATCATAGACCCTATTATTATCATTGATGATTATATGAATTATAATGAAGAGGTCATAAGAGAGAAAATGGCAGATGAAGTATTTTCTATTTTTGAATATTATCTCATTAAGTATGAGAAATATTTCAAGGATTTTGACGTTACAAATTTTCTACCTTTTTTAAAAGAAAGAATAACACTCGTAAAATATAAAAATAGAGGATAAACAATAACAATTAAAAAACAATAGCGACTGCCGAGGACCGGAATCGAACCG
>ERZ773233.2201-NODE-2201-length-10961-cov-4.999725_pt1 | contig 10961 bp, 6 predicted proteins | sample MGYA00580991_ERZ773233 | MGnify/ENA primary metagenome ERZ773233 (study PRJEB29015, sample SAMEA2738178) | human oral metagenome | biome: human oral; feature: human-associated habitat; material: saliva | place: China | collected 2161 ...
GCCGTGATGCTCGAGACATCCTGGCCTCTAAGCTGACGTACAACCTCAACGAGCCCTGTGCCTATGAGACCACCGACTGGATCAAGCCGATCAAGTATGTAGGGGTCTGGTGGGAAATGATCACCGGCAAGAGCTCTTGGGCATACACCGATGATCTTCCCTACGTGAAGATCGGTAAGACCGACTACACCAAGGTGAAGCCCAATGGCAAGCACGCTGCTAACACCCAGCATGTCAAGGAGTACATCGACTTCGCTGCTAAGCACGGCTTCGATGCCGTCCTCGTCGAAGGGTGGAACATCGGCTGGGAAGACTGGTTCGGCAATAGCAAGGATCGTGTCTTTGACTTCGTTACCCCCTACCCCGACTTCAATGTCGCCGAGCTACGTGACTACGCTAAGGCTAAGGGCGTGAAGCTCATCATGCACCACGAGACTTCCAGCTCGGTACGGAACTATGAGCGTCACATGGAGAAGGCCTACAAGTTCATGGTCGATAACGGCTACTCCGCCGTCAAGAGTGGCTACGTAGGCAACATCATCCCCCGAGGAGAGTACCACTACGGCGAGAGCATGGTCAACCACTACCTCCATGCCGTCAAGGAAGCTGCCAAGCACAAGATCTCGGTCAATGCTCATGAGTCCGTCCACATGACCGGTCTTAGCCGCACCTATCCTAACCTCATCGCTCAGGAGTCCGCACGAGGACAGGAGTATCAGGCCTTCGGTGGTAGCAAGCCTAACCACCTGACGGTACTTCCCTTCACTCGCCTCATCGGTGGCCCTATGGACTATACCCCAGGTATCTTCCAGATGGACATCAACAAGTATAATCCTGACAACAACTCACACGTCAATACGACCATCTGTAACCAGCTAGCCTGCTACGTCACGATGTACAGCCCCCTCCAGATGGCAGCCGACCTACCCGAGATCTACGAGAAGCACATGGATGCCTTCCAGTTCATCAAGGACGTAGCTGTAGACTGGGACGACACCAAGATCATCGAAGCCGAGCCAGGTGAGTACATCACTATCGCCCGTAAGGCTAAGGGATCAGACAACTGGTTCGTAGGTAACGTCGCTGGCTATGATGGTCACAAGTCGAACTTCACGCTCGACTTCCTCGATGCAGGCAAGACCTACACGGCTACGATCTATGCCGACGCAAAGGATGCTAACTACAAGACCAACCCCGAGGTGTACACCATCCGCAAGGTGAAGGTCAAGAAGGGTAGCAAGCTATCCCTCCAGTCTGCTCCAGGTGGCGGTTTCGCTATCTCGATCTTCCCAGACAAGAAATAATCACTTAACTCCCGGGCTACCTAGCACGAGCTCCCTTGGGGGTATAAGCTAGGTAGCTCGACTACTATCCACTATTTATCCGATCCGTAGAATGAACAAGGTTTTACGCCTCGTCCTCTTCTGCCTCACCCTGATGATCGCCCTACCAGCTCTAGCGCAGGAGATCCAGGTCAAGGGGCGCGTCATTGACGAAAAGGGGGAAGCAGTCATCGGTGCTGCAGTCAAGGTCAAAGAGAACACCAAGGGTGCCCTCACCGACCTAGATGGTAACTTCACCGTATCGGCTCCTCGCAAGGGCCATCTCATCATCTCCTTCATGGGCTTCAAGAGCCAGACCATCGATCTCTCCACGAGCAAGCTCCCTCTGAAGATCACGCTCCAAGAAGAAGCTCAGTCTCTCAAGGAAGTCGTAGTCGTAGGCTATGGCTCCATGCAGAAGAAGGACCTCACGGGATCTATCTCCTCGATCAGTGAGAAGAACTTCCAGAAGGGCGCTATCTCTACCGCCAGTGAGCTCCTCGTAGGTAAAGTCGCTGGGGTACAGATCACCCCTGACGGCTCTCCAGGTGCTGGTAGCCGTATCCGTATCCGTGGAGGCGCTTCACTCAATGCCAGCAATGACCCGCTGATCGTCATCGACGGAGTACCCATCGAGAACACCGCAGTCTCAGGTGCTCCTAATATCCTCTCCACGATCAACCCTCAGGATATCGCTTCGATGAACGTCCTCAAGGACGCTTCTGCCACAGCGATCTATGGTTCTCGTGCTTCGAACGGGGTCATCATGATCACGACCAAGCGTGGTAAGCTCGGACAGAAGACACAGATCGCTGTCTCTGTGCAGAACTCCCTCTCCGAAGCAGCTCGTCGTGTACGTGTGCTCTCTGCAGACGAATACCGTGCCCTAATCCAGCGCATCGCCCCAGCCTCTGTCAATAAGCTCGGTAATGCCTCCACTGACTGGCAAGATGAGATCTATCAGCTCGCCTATGGTGGTGACTATAACCTCAGCATCTCTGGTGCTGCAGGAAAGGTGCCTTATCGTGCCAGCGCTGGCTTCTATCACCAGCAGGGTGTCTTGAAGACTGACCAAATGAATCGTGCGAGTGGCTCCATCAGCCTCTCTCCTCGCCTCTTCGATAGCCACCTCGGGATCGACGCTAACGTAAAGTTCTCTGCTACGCACAATCGCTTCGCTAACAAGGATGCGATCGGCGCCGCTGTCCAGTTTGATCCCACTCGCCCTGTCCGTGACAACGATCCGAAGTATGCACCCTATGGAGGTTACTTCACTTGGCTTGATGGGACGAGTCTACAGAAGCTCGCTCCTAAGAACCCTGTCGCCCTACTCGAGCAAAAGGAAGATGTCAGTGATGTCTTCCGTACGATCGGTAATGTGAAGTTCGACTACAAGCTCCACTTCCTCCCTGATCTTCGCCTGAATGTCAACCTCGGCTATGACTATGCCTCTGGTAAGGGAACCATCATCATTCCCGAGAATTCCTCGATCGGCTGGGAGCGCTTCACCCTGAAGCAGAATGGTAAGCCCGATGTACTCAAGAGTGGTACGAACAATAGCTACGAACAGCAGAAGCGTAGCCTCCTCTTCGATATCTATGCTAACTACGTCAAGGAACTAACCTCCCTACGTAGTCGTGTTGACCTCATGGCTGGTTACTCCTACCAAGACTGGAAGACCAACGTACATAACTCCCCAGACTATACCTACGACAAGACCCTCGTATCTAGCCCAGTCTTCCCTGTGGACTACCCACAGAATACGCTGGTGTCTTTCTACGGACGTCTGAACTATAGCCTCATGGATCGCTACCTCTTCACGGCGACGGTTCGTGCCGACGGCTCTTCTCGCTTTAGCCCAGATAACCGCTGGGGTATCTTCCCTGCACTAGCCTTCGCTTGGCGCATGAACCAAGAGAACTTCCTCAAGCACGTCACTTGGCTAGATGATCTGAAGCTCCGTCTTGGCTACGGTGTCACGGGACAGCAGGATGGTATCGGTAACTACACCTACCTCCCCTTCTACTCCCTCTCGACTAACACGGCCAAGTATCAGCTCGGGAATACCTATTACAATATGCTCCGTCCCGCAGCTTATGATGCCAACATCCACTGGGAGACGACCGCAACCTCTAACATTGGTCTAGACTTCTCATTCATCAAGGGACGTCTCTCTGGTACGCTCGACTTCTATCACCGTAACACCAAGGATCTACTCAACGAGATCCCCGTGCCTGCTGGATCAAACTTCTCTAACCGTATCCTCACCAACGTGGGTAACATCGAGGGTAAGGGCTTCGAGCTTAGCATCACTGCGACTCCTATCCAGACCAAGCGCTTCTCTTGGGATGTCACCTACAATATCAGCTCTAACAGCACCAAGATCACGAAGCTTAACGCTGTAGACCTCCCTGGATACCAAGGCGTCCCCACGGGGCATGTCGAGGGAGGTACTGGTACCAATGCACAGATCCACTCTGTAGGTTACGCACCTGGTACCTTCTTCCTCTATCAGCAGAAGTACGATGCTCAGGGTAAGCCTCTGGAAGGGCAGTTCGTCGACCGCAACGATGACAAGATCATCAACGAGCAAGACAAGTATCGTACGCATAACCCCGAGCCTAAGGTCACCATGGGGCTATCTACGAGCCTTTCCTTCGATCGCTGGACGCTATCTACCTCGCTGAGATCTAATATCGGGAACTACATCTACGATAACATCAATGCGTACATGGCGCATCACGCTGCTGTGCTGAACTCAGGTCAGTACTTCAAGAATACGACCCCAGAGATCAACAACTCTAACTTCACGAACACGAGCAATACGCAGATCCTCTCCGACTACTACCTACACAAGGCTTCCTTCATCAAGATGGATAACCTCTCGCTGGGCTACGACTTCGGTCGTATCTTCGGCAAGGCTAGCCTACGAGCATCTGCTACGGTACAGAATGTCTTCACCCTCTCTCCCTACAAGGGTATAGATCCAGAGCGTGCGATCGACTTCAGTCTCTATCCTATCCCTCGCACTTACACGCTCAATCTCTCCCTCACGCTCTAAGCTATCGACTTCCCAATGATGAATACAAATAAGAAGCCCCTCAGCCGAGCTCTCCTCGTGCTAGGGATTGGTTCGCTAGCAGTACTAAGCTCCTGCACTAAGGACCTGGATCGCTTCCCTACCAATGGCGATACCTCCAAGTCTGTCTATGATTCTCCGGAGAAGACTCTTCAGGCATTCGCTAAGGTCTATGGTGCCTATGCCCTCACGGGCAATGGTGATGGCCAGGACATCGCAGGTATGGATGAAGGCTCTAGTGACTTCGTACGTCAGCTCTTCGCCCTCCAAGAGCTCCCCACCGAAACGGCTATCAACGCTTGGAGTGATGGCGGGGTACCCGACCTCCATGCACATAGCTGGTCAGCATCTAATGAACTCGTGCGTGGACTCTACTACCGCTCACTCTACCAGATCAAGCTCGCCTCAGACTTCCTGCGCAACACAGAGTCCAAGGCTGGGGATGCTACGATGCGCACTTATCGTGCAGAAGCTCGCTTCCTGCGTGCCTACCAGTACTGGGTAATGATCGACCTCTATGGCAATCCCCCCTTTGTCACCGAAGCAACGCCTACTGGTAAGGTCTACCCTGAGCAGATCAGCCGAGCTGACCTCTTCAAGTACATCGAGTCTGAGCTGAAGGCTATCGACGGAGATCTCCTTGCACCTAAGCAGGCTGGCTATGGACGTGCAGACAAGGCTGCTGCTTGGACTCTTCTCTCTCGTCTCTACCTCAATGCAGAGATCTATACCGGCACTCAGCGCTATGCTGACGCTGCTGAATATGCAGAGAAGGTGATCTCTTCTGGTAGCTATAGACTCAAGTCTGACTACAGCCATCTCTTCCTCGCAGACAATAACCTCAATAATGATGAGGTCATCCTGTCGATCAACTATGATGGACGTCAGTCTCAGAACTGGGGAGGTATGACCTACCTCATCAATGCCTCCACAGGGGAGGAAGCCAAGAAGACTACGGGCATGAAGATGGGCGTCGGTGGCTGGCAGGGTAATCGTGCTACGACTGCTCTCCTAGCACTCTTCGGAGCAGATGCAGCTAAGGACAAGCGCTGTCTCATGAAGGAGTCCAGCACGCCAAACATCACGGACGTGAAGAATTTCAATCAGGGAGTCTATGTCTATAAGTTCCGCAATGTCACTAGCACTGGTGCCAATGGTAGCAATAGCGACCATGCTGATACGGACTTCCCTCTCTTCCGTCTGGCGGAGCTGTATCTGAACTACGCCGAAGCTGCTGTCCGCGGACATGGTGATAAGGCGAAGGCACTTCAGTACCTCAATCTCCTTCGTGAGCGTGCCTACGGAAACAACTCTGGCAACTATACGACCCTCCCTTCACTCGAAGGTTTACTCGCCGAGCGTGGTCGTGAGCTCTACTGGGAAGGACAGCGTCGTACGGACCTCATCCGCTTTGGCAAGTTCGTAGGCAGTGACTACGTCTGGCCATGGAAGGGTGGTGTAGCTGCTGGTAAGGCTATTGAGACTTATCGTGTCCTATATCCGCTACCATCTGATGACCTCCAGGCTAACCCTCAGAACCTACGTCAGAATACTGGCTACTAAGCCACTTCATTCTTCTTTATAATTCGAGTCTCCGCCCGCTGTGCTATCGGTACAGCGGGCGGAGCTCTTTTTCCCAATCATTTAAATCATCCATCGATATAATTTTAAATTACCTCTTCCTTATCGCCTCTTTATTCCATTCAGGGACAGTAGATTAAATACGATACTTTTAATTCATCTATCCTTCCTGTTAAAATAGATAGCTGTATAGTATCACTCCTTGAGGAGAGATCTTCGTCAGCGAGGGGCCTACCTAACAAACCCAACAGCGCTCCCCTAGTCCCAGACAGAAGACATAGCTTCCTAGCCGAAGAATGGATAGGAATCATCGGCTCGAAAGCAACGTTGCAACCCCAAGAAAGCAACGTTGCTTTTTCGTAATTCCAACGTTGGAATCAGCCCACTAGTCCCAATCCATGTGTAACATGCTAAGCATAGACGAGGAAGCATTACAACAGTAAAGGACTCTCGTCACAGGAAGCACCCCAGCGCACCTTGCCTATGAAATCAAGCCCCCTTACGCATAAAGTCTCACCTTTTGCTTCACCTATTAAGAAATTCTGACGAGAAAAGCGTACCTTTGTATAGCCTCCGATGGGAGGTTTTTTTAGTTCATTGATAATTATTTACAACATGATCGGAAAAGGAAAAAGTTCCAAATTAACCCGCATTGGTATCTTTTATGACGGCAATTACTTTTGGCATGTCAGCACATTTTATTACCAATACCATGAGCGAAAGAGTCGCCTAAGTGTAAGCGGCCTGCATACATTCATCAAGGAAAAGATCGCCGAACTCGAAGACACGACCCCAGAGCTGTGCAAGATCACAGATGCTCATTACTTCCGAGGTCGTCTCTCAGCGACTGAAGCTGCTAAAGCATCCGGTGACGTCCTCTTCTATGAGCGTCTATTTGACGATGTACTCAACTCGGAGGGGGTGACGATGCACCACCTTCCTCTCTCTCGCACGGGTAAGGGGAAGAAGAAAGAAAAGGGTGTCGATGTACTCTTTGCTCTCGAAGCATACGAGCGTGCCCTGCATCTCAACTTTGATGTCGTCGTCCTGATCGCAGCCGATGGAGACTACATTCCACTAGTACGCAAGCTCCACGCTTTAGGTACTCGCGTGATGATCCTCGGCTGGGATCTGGAACACGAAAGTGAGAAGAAGGAGCCCACGACGACCTATACCTCTAATGATCTACTCGAAGAGGCCACCTATCCTGTACGGATGAACGAACTTATCGACAGCCGTGCCTCTCGGATGAATCACCTCATCAATGGGCTATTCGTCCATAAGGGGATCATCGAAGATCGTAGAGAGATCAAGGGACGTCCTTATCAAGCTCCTAGGGTACAACCCCGTCCACTCGATGCTAGCCAGCAAGAGCAAGTACGCTCTACAGAGCATGAGAGCGAAGACGAGAGGGATAATGATCTTAACCAGCTAGCTCAGGCACCTGAACCCGAGCTAACGCTAACCGTCCAAGAGTCTCTCCCTACTCCCGAGCTGAAGGTCGTCGGGCGAATTGATCTGCCTCATCCTAAATCCACCCTACAGCCAGGAGAAGAACTTCCCGAAGGGTTGGTACAAGGCCAGATCAACTCTATCAAGCAAGGCTTCGGCTTCATCAATGTCGGGCTGAAGGAGAACGCCTTCTTCCACTACAAGAGCCTAAATGGGATCAACTTCAGTGACCTCTATGTCGGCGATTGGGTCGAGATGCACCTCTCACGCAATGAAAAGGGTAATCTCGTCGCCTCTGACGTAGCTCTCCTCCTCCCAGAAGAGCCTGCTCACGAAGAGTAGCCCTACTTCTCACCTGATATACAAAAGCCTGCCCTAGGAAGCATCATAGCTCTAGGGCAGGCTTTTCTATATCCTCAACCTAGCTCTAGACACCTTAAAACCTATCTCTTTTCACCTCTTAGTCCTAGAGAATGAGGGCAATAGCATTCTAAAAAATTAAGGAAGGCAAAGCATTTGCTCCTTTCTGCATGAATGGCTACATTTGCTTCAAGTGAATGCAACGAAACACCTACAGCAAAGCGCTTTGTAGGAGGTATAACTGGGTCGATAACTACGGCTCCTTAATTCTGAAGGCTTCACCACGATGAACGGAACTATTCAAGCGACAGGACTTCGCCAAGGGGTCGTCGTAGACCTTTCCCCCGGCTATGTCACGGTGCGCATCCAGCAGCAGAGTGCTTGCCAAGCATGCCACGCCCGCGCCTATTGTGTCAGTAGTGAGTGTGCCGAGCGAGAGCTACGTCTCGAAAGTGGCGGACACACCTTCGCCCTAGGTGAGATCGTCATGATCTCTGCAGAAGAGCGTGTAGGCAGGCTCGCAGTCCTACTCGCCTTCGTCCTCCCCCTTCTTCTTCTCGTCGGGAGTCTTGCCTTGATGCAAGTCCTCTTCCCCGAGCTCAACGAAGGGCTCTCTGTCCTCGCTACCCTTAGTCTACTAGCGGGCTATTACCTGATCCTCTACACCTGCCGTGAGCGTCTCGGGAAGCGACTTCACCTCGAAGTCCTCCCGATCTCTTCTACTCACGACTAGCATACTACCCTAGCTATATGTTTACGACTATCCTTGTCCTAACCCTCATCGGTGTACTGGGGGCGGTCTTGCTCTACTTCGTCTCTCGGAAGTTTGAAGTCAAAGAAGATCCTCGCATCGCTGAAGTAGCAGAAGTGCTACCTCAAGCTAACTGCGGAGGATGTGGCTTCCCAGGCTGCGCCGCCTTTGCTGGAGCGTGCTGTAAGAGTGCTGATCTCGAAGGACTCTTCTGTCCCGTAGGCGGAAGCCCAGTGATGGAGAAGGTCAGTGGCATCCTTGGCCTAGTAGCACAGAAGCAAGACCCACTGATCGCTGTACTCCGCTGTAACGGGACGTGCGAAGCTCGCCCACGCACCAACATCTATGATGGAGCAGCTAGCTGCGCTGTAGCCTCTGCCCTCTACAAGGGAGATACCGACTGCTCCTGGGGCTGTGTAGGACTCGGCGACTGCGTCCGGTCCTGTAACTTCGATGCGATGGCGATGGATCCGGAGACCCGTCTCCCTCTCATCTTCGAAGACAAATGCGTCGCTTGTGGCGCTTGCGTTAAGGCCTGCCCCAAGACGCTCATCGAGCTCCGCAAGAAAGGACCGAAGGGTCGACGTATCTTCGTTAGCTGTCGCAATAAGGATAAAGGTGGGGCCGCGAAAAAGGCATGTGGTAATGCCTGCATAGGTTGCTCTCTCTGCTTTAAAGAGTGTAAGTTTGAAGCCATCACCATCGCAGACAACCTTTCTTACATCGACCATACGAAGTGCCGTCTGTGTCGTAAGTGCGTCTCGGTCTGTCCGACACATGCCATCCATGAGTTGGGCTTCCCTCCTCCTAAGGAAAAGCCAGCTCCCACAGAGGAGAAAGCACCTGCACCAAGCGCTTCGCCTGCTCCTACAGCACCGCCACCCAGCACACCATCCACGTCTCAGTCTTAGCCTCGTCTAGCTGTCTATACTTATGCTACGCTCATTTCGCCTAGGAGGCATCCATCCTCCTGAAAACAAGCTTTCAGCCAAAGCTCCTATTGAGACGCTTCCTCTGCCTAAGGAGGTTATCATCCCCATTGGTCAGCATATTGGTGCTCCAGCACAACCCGTCGTCCAGAAGGGAGATCTCGTCAAGGTCGGCACCATCATCGCTAAGACAGGAGGCTTCGTCTCTGCTAACATCCACTCCTCGGTCACGGGGAAGGTCACGAAGCTAGATAGCTTCTTCGATGCAGGAGGCTACAAACGCCCTGCTATCGTGATCTCCGTTAGCCCCGAAGAAGAGCTATGGGAAGAGGGGATCGATCGCACCCCAGATCTCGTGAAGGAGTGTACACTCTCCAAGCAAGAGATCCTAGATCGTATCAGCTCGGCAGGCATCGTTGGCCTAGGTGGAGCGACCTTCCCCACGCATGTCAAGCTCGCTCCACCTCCAGGGAGTAAAGCAGAGGTACTCATCATCAACGCCGTAGAGTGTGAGCCTTACCTCACCTCCGACCATGCCCTGATGATGACTAAGGGAGACGAAATACTCGTAGGAGTGAGTATCCTCATGCGAGCCCTTGAAGTGAGTCGTGTAGTCATCGGTATCGAGAATAATAAGAAGGATGCTATCCTTCGTCTCTCTCAGCTCGCTATGGACTATCCAGGCATCGAAGTCATGCCACTGAAGGTACAGTATCCACAGGGTGGAGAAAAGCAGCTCATCGATGCCGTCCTACGCAAGCAAGTAAAAAGTGGTGCTCTCCCTATCTCTGCAGGAGCAGTCGTGCAGAATGTAGGTACGGTCTTCGCCGTCTATGAAGCTGTGCAAAAAAACAAACCTCTCATCGAGCGTATCACGACAGTCACAGGCAAGCATCTTGAGAAACCATCGAACTACCTCGCTCGTATCGGCACCCCTATCGGTCATCTAATCACTGCCTCGGGAGGACTACCCGAAGATACCGGTAAGATCATCGGAGGAGGACCTATGATGGGTAAAGCGCTACTCTCTCCAGAGATCCCCGTGACTAAGGGAACATCAGGTGTCCTACTCCTGCCTCGGGAGGAATCCGTGCGACAGCCCATGCGTAACTGTATTCGCTGTGCCAAATGTGTGAACGTCTGCCCTATGGGGCTCAATCCCGCCTTCCTCATGCGTGATGTCCAGTATAGTGACTGGGAAGCTACCGAGAAGGGCTTCATCGTAGACTGTATCGAGTGTGGCTCATGTAGCTACACCTGCCCAGCGAACCGCCCCCTACTCGACTACATCCGCACCGGTAAGCAGAAGGTCTCCGCCCTCATCCGTGCACGCAAAAGCTAATCCTATGGACAAGCTCATCATCTCTCCCTCTCCCCATATACATAGTGGCGATAGCATCGAGCGCAATATGTACGCTGTACTTGTTGCCCTCGCCCCAGCTTGCCTCGTATCGCTCTTCACTTTTGGCTTAGGCGCCTTAGTCGTC
>ERZ773233.2205-NODE-2205-length-10950-cov-22.912162_pt1 | contig 10950 bp, 9 predicted proteins | sample MGYA00580991_ERZ773233 | MGnify/ENA primary metagenome ERZ773233 (study PRJEB29015, sample SAMEA2738178) | human oral metagenome | biome: human oral; feature: human-associated habitat; material: saliva | place: China | collected 2161 ...
ACGATGGCTTCGGTCTTTAGCCTCGCCGTTGGTTCCTCAAGTCCCGCAATTTTTTAGGTATGCATTTTCCGCCCGAAGTTTCTCCACTTCACGGAGAAGTCTGTCTTCCTCGGTCAACAGTGCAGGCTTCGCAGAGCCTTTCGGTCGTCCCTTCGGTTTGGACCTAAGCGCTTCATCACCGTCTTTGCGCCACTTACTCACCCAGTCTTTGACCTGTTGAGGTGAGGACAGTTCAAATTCCTTCGCCAGGTCCATGCGTGTTTCGCCAGCGAGGAAACGGTTGACCACTTCCTGTTTGACCTCGAAGGAGTATTGCTTCTTGGTTGGTTTCTCCACAAGACATAGCCTGCCATGTAGAAACCAGCGACGATACAGGCTACGAGCCGGGTCGTGCCGGACCCCAATCCGACTTGCCGCAGCCGCAAAACCCAAGTCTTGCTCAAATAGGCCAACGAGCTGTTCTCGTTGTTCCTCTGACAGAGAACTTCGTGCTCTCATAGAAACACTCCCCATTAGTCGGTGTCTGATTTCTCAGTCCAACTAAAGGGGAGCAGTTCAGTCGCGGTGACGATCAGGGCTTTAGCTCTCTTAGGGAGTTAGTACCCGCATCTAAGGCGGCTAGTGCTTTCTCCCTAGGGAGCACCTAATCAGGTTTGCTATCAGGCCTGCTCTTCGGCGGAGACGCGCAGCATCCAAGCGTGCTTCTCCAGGCCGGTGGCAATGCCGATCAGCATGTCGTTGCTCAGGTGGTCGTACTCGTCAACCTCGTCCAGGGTGGCCTTGATGCGGTTGGCAACGCCCTCCAGGCGCTCCTGGATCATGACGGTGGCCTTGTCGGTGGGCAGCACGCCGCCGTCGATGGGCTCAACCTGGGAGTCGGCGGCCACGGTGGCAGCGCGACCGTCCGGGATGGCCTGGATGGCAGTCATACGCTCGGCAACGTCGTCGGCGGCTAGGCGAACCTCGTCGACGATCTCGTCTAGGTGCAGGTGTAGGGAGCGGAAGCCGGAACCGGCAATGTTCCAGTGGGCCTGCTTGGCCTGCAGGCTTAGGTCGGTCAGGTCAACGAGAGCCTGCTGTAGGGCCTTAACTACTACGGGGTTGGGCTGAGTCATCTTCATTCTCCTCTTCTTAAAAAGTTGAGGTGGGCGCGGCTAGCTAGCTGCGGGCCATCGCCTCACGAAAGCGTTAACTCAATCTAAGCCCATTTAATTCCCACTGTGAAGGGCTCGTGCTGCTTTACTCACCTGGGACTAAGGTCCATCTGAGGTTGTTAAGCCTTACTTGACCCGCAGTTTTCCAATAACGACGCCGCTTTACGTCCCCTGCCAGACTTACTCCAGCCCCTGCGCTGAATAGCCTTACCTTTTACGCCAGTTTTTTCGGACGACGCCGCCGCTCGCCATGCTTGCACCCAGCCACCCAGCCGCTTGCACCTAGCCACCCAGCCGCGAGCGCCGTCGGGACCAAATCCCCAGCCCATAAGCCATGAGTAGCCCACACGTGTCGCGTCCAGCCCCACAGACTCCACCGAAACCATATGAGCACCCTAGAGCCTGCCACTGCATCAAGTAAGCAAATCTAGACACAAATACAGTATTGAAACATGATCAAAGAATCACTAAAATATCTTTAAGTAAAAAGGAAGCTATCGTGGACACAACCTTAAAGGTCTGCCTCTCAGGGCGATCAGACCAAATAAGTCCAGCAACGATGGCCGCAGCATTTAGCGCATTCGCCACTCTCCTAGATGCCCCAAACAACGGCATTCATTGGCAGATGACACAGGTCAGTATCGGCTCCCTTACATTGGCGGCAAGCCCATGTGGACAAACCAGAGATGAAGAACTAGAAGGATTCACTGAACTGGTTTCTGGCCTTAAGTTTCACGCGATGACTGGTAAGGTCCCAGACTCTTGGTCAGATAAAGGTCGTGAGGCATTGAAAAACCTTGGTGATTTAACCACTGAACCAGGGGTAGAAAGTATTACTGCTATCGCCGGCAATCAAACTATTGCTTTCAACGCTTCACCTAAAGATACCCCTAAAATCCAAGTAAAAACCTCAATTGGATCAGTAACAGGGAAGATTGATCGCATAAACACACGTGGCGGATGTGAGTTTGGCCTTATTGATGAGACTGAAAAGCATCCGGTCAGAGTGATTTTCCAGATCAGTCAATTAGAAGAGATTAAGCAGCTTGTAGGAAAACGGGTACGCGTTCGCGGCGAACTAACCCGTAACCAGCAGGGACGCAAAGAATCATTGCAGATGCGCCGCATTGAAGAGATAGAAGATCACGCAGATCTACCCACGGTTGATGATCTGGTGGGGATCTGGCAGGCTCCTCGCCAAGCAATGAGTGCTGAGGAAATTGTCCAGGAGATGCGCCGTGCCTAGCACGCAAATCAACTAAGTCAGCGTTTCTGTAACCCCGCACTCATTCAGCGGATGGGGCAACAGCGCCACTCATGGCATGAACTACACTTATGCCATTAAATATCTGCAGAAAAGGAAGTACCGATGCCTGCAAGCGCCGACAACCCCACTCCTTATCGTTACAACGCAGCTCTGGCCGAGTCCATTGAGCTAGATTGGCAGCGTTACTGGGATGAAAATGGCACCTTCTATGCTGACAACCCGGTAGGGCCGCTAGCCGGAGAGCGCTCCCAGCGTGAGAAGTTCTTCCTCCTGGACATGTTCCCCTACCCCTCGGGTAAAGGCCTGCACGTGGGTCACCCCCTTGGCTACCTGGCCACTGACGTGGTTGCCCGTTTCAACCGCATGCAGGGCAAGAACGTGCTTTACACCATGGGTTATGACGCCTTTGGTTTACCTGCTGAGCAGTATGCCGTGCGGACCGGCCAGCACCCGCGTATTTCCACCGAAGCCAACATTGCTAACATGCGTCGCCAGCTGCACCGCATGGGTATGAGCCACGACCCGCGCCGCTCTATTGCCACCATTGATGTTGACTACGTGCGCTGGACCCAGTGGATTTTCTTGCAGGTGTTTAACTCCTGGTTTGACCCCCAGGCGCCGCGTCGTGACGGTCGCGGCCTGGGTGCGGCCCGCCCGGTCAGCGAGCTGCGTCAGAAGCTGGCTAACGGCGAGGTTGAGCTGCCTAAAGACATTGCTGACTCACGCAGCTGGGATGAGCTCAGCGCCCTGGAGCAGAGCCGCGTGGTTGACTCTTTCCGCCTGGCCTATGTGGCTGAAGTGCCGGTTAACTGGTGTCCAGGCCTGGGCACGGTGCTGGCCAATGAGGAGGTCACCGCTGATGGTCGCTCTGAGCGCGATAACTTCCCGGTTTTCAAGCGCAACCTGCGCCAGTGGATGATGCGCATCACCGCCTATGGTGAGCGTCTGGCTGATGACCTGGACACTGTGGACTGGCCTGACAAGGTGCGCTCTATGCAGCGTAACTGGATTGGTCGCTCTGAAGGCGCCCAGGTTGATTTTGCGGTCAGCGGCCAGGGCGTAGACGGCGGCCAGATCACCGTGTTCACTACCCGCCCTGACACTCTCTTTGGCGCTACCTTCACGGTCGTGGCCCCTGAGCACCCGCTTTTGGGTGGCACTTACCCTGCCGCCCCCGACGACGCCGCCGCACTTAAGGTCCCCTCGGTTTGGCCTGAGGGCACTCGCGAGGAGTGGAAGGGTGGCTACGCCACCCCGGTTGAGGCTGTAGCCGCCTACCGCGCCCAGGCTGCGCGCGCTTCTGACGCTGACCGCACTGCGTCAGACCGTGAAAAGACCGGTGTGTTTACCGGCCTGTGGGCTACTAACCCGGTTAACGGTAAGCAGCTGCCGCTGTTCATCGCCGACTATGTGCTGATGGGTTACGGCACCGGCGCGATTATGGCCGTGCCCGCCCACGACCAGCGTGACTGGGAGTTTGCTCGCGCCTTCAACCTGGACATTGTCCAGACCATTGGTCCGGCTAAGGACCCGCGCGGCATTAACCTGGACGAAAAGGCTTACGTGGGCGACGGCGTCGCAGTTGACTCAGCTAACGCTGAGGTGAGCCTGAACGGCCTGGGCAAAGACGCAGCTAAGGCTAAGATGACCGCCTGGCTGGAGGAAAAGGGCTACGGACGCGGCGCTATCACCTACCGTCTGCGTGACTGGCTGTTCTCTCGCCAGCGCTACTGGGGTGAGCCCTTCCCGATCGTGTGGGATGAGGAAGGTGGCGTGCACGCCCTGCCTGAGTCGATGCTGCCGGTTGAACTGCCTGAAGTTACCAACTACTCCCCCACCACCTATGACCCTGAGGATGCTTCCTCCTCACCTGAGCCGCCGCTGGGGCGCGCTCGCGAATGGGTTGAGGTTGAGCTTGACCTGGGTGACGGCCCGCGCGTCTACTACCGTGAAACCAACACCATGCCCCAGTGGGCTGGTTCTTGCTGGTACGAGATGCGTTACGTTGACCCGGACAACTCTCAGGCTCTAATTGACCCGGCTAACGAGGCTTACTGGATGGGTCCGCGCCCCGAGGTTGGTAACACTTCGGGTGGTACCGACCTTTACATCGGCGGCGTCGAGCACGCGGTGCTGCACCTGCTGTACTCGCGTTTTTGGCACAAGGTGCTGTTTGACCTGGGCTTTGTCTCTTCCTCTGAGCCTTACCACAAGCTGTTCAACCAGGGTTATGTGCAGGCCTACGCCTACAAGGACAAGCGCGGCCAGTATGTGCCCGCAGATGAGGTTGTGGAGGAAGAAGAAGGCAAATTCACCTGGCACGGTGAGCCCGTCAAGCGTGAATACGGCAAGATGGGTAAGAGCCTGAAGAACATCGTCACCCCTGACGACATGTATGAGGCTTACGGCGCCGACACCTTCCGTGTTTACGAGATGAGCATGGCTCCCCTGGACATGGACCGCCCCTGGGAGACCCGCGCGGTGGTTGGTTCGCAGCGCTTCTTGCAGCGCCTGTGGCGTAACGCCATTGATGAGGTCACCGGCGAGCTGGTGATCAGCGAGGATGAGCCTGACTTGGCCACCAAGAAGCTGGTTGCGCGCACTATTGCTGGGGTAACTGAAGATTACGCCAACATGCGCCTGAACACTGCTATCGCCAAGCTGATTGTGCTCAACAACCACCTGACCTCCATTAAGGCAGTGCCGCGTGAGGCTATCGAAGCCCTGGTTTTGATGGTTTCCCCGGTGGCTCCCCACATTGCTGAGGAACTGTGGAAGCGCCTGGGGCACGAGAACTCTTTGGCCCGCGAACCCTTCCCCACTGTTTCCGACGCCGCCCTGCTTAAGGCTGACGCGGTCACCTGCGTGATTCAGGTGGCTGGCAAGGTGCGCGACAAGCTTGAGGTTGACCCTGACATTGACCCCGCTGAACTGGAGCGCCTGGCCCTGCAGGCCCCCGGCGTTAAGCGCACCCTGGGTGAGCGTCAGATCCGCAAGGTGATTGTGCGCGCCCCCAAGCTGGTCAGCATTGTCCCGGCCAAGTAGGCAGTTTTTGCTAGCTCAGGCGCTTTGGCCGGCTAACCGCTTTGGCTGGCTAAGCGCTTGGGTTGGGCGGCGCGTGGTTAGCGCGCCGCCCACACCGGCCAGCTAGTAGCTAAACATGGTGGCCCCGGCTAACAGCCGGGGCCACTTGTTTTGGTATTGGCGCCGCTTTGGCGCGGTTTTGTTCAGCGCCGCTAAGGCGCAGGCCAGCGCGCGCAGTTTGGCTTCGCGCGCCGGGGCTGGTTTTGTCCGCTCTGGCCCAGCTTCACGCGCCGGCCTGGGCCAGCGCGGTTTTAGGCGTCGCAGGCAGAGGCGATGTCTTGGCGTTGGCTCCATTCGCTTTCCAAGATGCCCATCAGGATTCGGTCAAAGTAGCGTCCCATGTGGTAAACCACTTCACGGCGGCAGCCTTCAGTGACAAAACCTACAGATTCATATAGACCAATGGCGTGCTGGTTATAGTCGTAAACTTCCAGCTCAACCTTGTGTGCGTTGTACTCTTCAAAAGCTAGACGCAATGCGATTAGCAAAGCCTCGCGGCCGTAGCCACGGTTTTGGTGGCCAGGGGCGATAGTTATTCCTAACGTAGCGCAGCGCACGGGAGATTTAATTCCATAGATGGAGATAGTGCCTACCACCTGGCCATCTAGGGTTTCAATGGTGCAGGTAAAACCGCTGGCGGGGTCTTCAACCCGCCACATTTTAAAAAGGTTTTCTAGCTGGTCTGCGTTGAAAGGCATAAACAGATCGTTTTGCCCAACGCTCACCTCGGCGTCGTTATTCCAGGCGCCGTAAATGTCCCAGTCAGAATCTTTAACGGGGCGCAGGCGAACCTTAGCCCCTTCAAGCATGGCTTGGCGCCAGCGGAGCAGGTTCTTGTACATACTCTAAGTGTACAAAGACTGCGACAATAATTTGTCAGACATTTTTCTATAGGGGGATACGTGCAATATGTTTGCCAAGTCGTGGCGGTAACAGTCAAAGACCACGTGGGCATACCTATAAGGATGTATGTAAGGATTGAGGCGTGAGCGTGCCCCAAAATTTATCTGCCACCCCAAGCAGCCTACCTGCCACCCCAAGCAAGCAGGCAAAAGTCAAAATCGGCCCCCATACACTGGCCACCCCGGTAGAGTTAGCGCCGATGGCGGGGGTTACTAACGCTTCTTTTAGGCGTCTTTGCCGTGAATTTGCTGAGTCGGCCCTGCCTGAGCAGCTGCGCCCAGCCTCCAGTGGCCAGATCCCCTACGACGGCGGCCTGCTGGCCCCAGCGGGCTTGTTTGTTACCGAAATGGTTACCACTCGCGCCCTGGTGGAGCGCAACCCGAAAACTTTACAGATGGTGCGCACTGACCCCACTGAGCGTCTGCGTTCAATCCAGCTTTATGGGGTTGATCCCAATGTAACCGCCCAGGCGGTAGAGATTTTGGTGCGCGAAAACCTGGCCGACCACATTGATTTGAACTTTGGTTGCCCCGTTCCCAAGGTGACGCGTAAAGGTGGCGGCTCAGCCCTGCCCTGGAAGCGTGACTTGTTTAAAGCCCTGGTTAATGCGGCAGTGCAGGCAGCCAAGGCCGCTAGCGAGAGCCGCGACTTTGAGGTGCCGGTAACCATCAAAATGCGTATCGGCATTGATGATGACCACATCACCTATCTAGATAGCGCCCGGGAGGCTGAGGATGCGGGTGTAAGCGCTATTGCCCTACATGCACGCACCGCCCAGCAACACTATTCGGGCAGCGCCCAGTGGGATTACATTGGCACCCTTAAGCAGGCGGTTAGCGTACCTGTGCTGGGTAATGGGGATATTTGGGTTGGTGACGACGCCGTTAACATGCTGGCTGCTACCGGCGCCGACGGCGTCGTGGTGGGCCGGGGCTGTCAGGGGCGCCCCTGGCTGTTTGCTGACCTAGTACATGCTTTGCATGGCTACCCGCAACGAACCCACCCGGATTTAGCGGCGGTGCTTGAGGTGATCCGCCGCCACGCGGATCTGCTTAGCGACGAGATTGGCCCAGGCCGCGCCATTCGGGACCTGCGTAAACACATTGGCTGGTATTTGAAGGGTTACAGCGTGGGCGGAGAGGCCCGTAACGCCCTGATGCGGGTGAGCACCCGTGAAGAATTAGACCAGCGCCTGTCTGACCTAGATGCTTCAGCCCCTTACCCCGGCGACGCCGCTGAGCGCCCCCGGGGCCGGGCTGGTCACGCTAAACGCCCGCATCTGCCTGATGGCTGGCTGGACTCGCCTTACTTAACTGAAGCCCAAGCCCACCAGCTGCATCTGGCAGAAAGCGACGTTTCCGGCGGCTAAGCGTCAGGCGCGTCGGCGCCCCTATTGCTAGCGCCGCCATTTTCAGCGCGGTGAGCGCCCTGATGGGAGCTGCCTGCGTTTACAGTGCCAGCACCAGAGCTTTCGGTTGGCGCGCCGGCGCCGCTAGCGCCGCCATTTTCAGCGCGGTGAGCGCCCCGAGGAGAGTAGGCGTTTTCAGTGCCAGGCGCTGCGGCGTCGAGCACAACACTGGCTTTATCAACGGTGCGCACGCTCAAGAACGCCGCGATGAGCGTCGTCGCCGGGATAGCCAGCACCAAACCGATAGAGGAAACCAGCGTACGCACTACCTCCTCAGCGATTTCCCCACTCAAAATGGTGGCCCAAACTGAGCGGTCAATCAGGGCCGCCACCATAATCAGCGGCAGGGCGCTACCAGCGTAGGCAAAAGCCAGGGTGTAGACGGTGGAGGCAATATGGTCGCGGCCAATACGCATCGCCACCCGCGCTAGTTTCCAGGTGCCCATAGTGGGGTTAGCGCCGTGCAGCTCCCACACCGCTGAGGCTTGGGTGATGGTTACGTCGTTAAGCACACCCAAACCAGCCAGCACCATGCCGCAAACCAGCAACGCCGACATGTTAATCCCCGGCACGGAAGTAGTCAGCGCAATGGCGTCCTCACTACTAGCCCCGTTTAGGTGGGCGTAGATGGCGCTTAGCTGGGCTAGACTCACCGTCACCACCAGCCCGGCCACGGTTCCCAGCAGCGCGGTGGTGGTGCGCACACTAACCCCGTGGGCCAGGTAGAGGGCCAAAATCAGCATGGCTAGCGCACAAACACACACCACCAATACCGGGTTAGTGCCCGCCAGCAGGGCCGGGATCATTACCCCCACCAGTACTGCCAGCGCCGCAGCCAGGCCCAAAATGGAAAGCACACCCTTACGCCCGGCTACGGCCACCACAACCACCAGGTATACCAGGGCTAGGATCCCCACCGGCTGGGCGCGTTCAAAATCAATGAAAATGAACGGCGTGCCGGCGCTGATAGCGGCCGGAGTGTACATGGCGTTAACCTGATCGCCCACAGAGACAAACTTGCGTGACTCGGTGGGCACGTGAATTGGCACCACCAGGCCCTTGCCCTTGCCTTTGATGACTTTGGCGCACACGGCGTCTTTAAGCAAGCTACTGTCCGCACTGGAAGTGGCCCCGCTAGTGCCCGCGTTAGTCCCGGCCCCATCAGTGCCGACGCCGCCCGAGCCGTTAGAGCCAGAGCTGGTCCCGGCGCCGTCGGCCCCACTAGAGCCAGAGCCAGCGGAACCAGTAGTGCCGTAACCGCTTTGCATACCCCCAAAAACACCCTGGCAGCCGGCCACATTCAAACTAGTGACTTCCAGGCGTGCCAAAGAAGAGCCCTGAGACAAAAACGCCCGCGAACCCATCTTGGTGTTTGTGCTTGGGTAGATAACCACCAGGCCAACTAGGGCCACCAACACCAGCGGGACAACAATTGCTGCTAATAGCACACGCACCCGTTTAGCCTGTTGGGGGGCTAGTTCGGGTGCGTGGCCATGCCCGTGAGCATGAGACATTTAGCAGCCTACAAGACGCTCAGCTAGGTAACGCTGCACCTGGTCAAGCGCGATGCGCTCTTGAACCATGGTGTCGCGCTCACGGATGGTAACGGCGCCATCCTCCAGAGAGTCAAAGTCGTAGGTGATACAGAAGGGGGTGCCGATCTCGTCCTGGCGACGGTAGCGGCGACCCACCGCACCGGCGGCGTCGTACTCCACATTCCAGAACTGACGCAGCTGGTCAGCTAGCTCACTGGCGGGGCCGGTCAGCTCAGGCTTGCGAGACAGCGGCAGCACAGCGGCCTTAACCGGGCTCAGGCGCGGGTCAAGCTTGAGCACCACGCGCTTATCTACCCCACCCTTGGTGTTGGGGGCCTCGTCCTCGGTGTAGGCATCCACCAGGAAGGCCATCAGTGAGCGGGTCAGGCCGGCGGAGGGCTCAATTACGTAAGGCACCCAGCGCTCGTTCTTGGTCTGGTCAAAGTAGCTCAGTTCCTTGCCGGAGTGCTCGGCGTGGGTCTTGAGGTCAAAGTCGGTGCGGTTGGCGATACCCTCCAGCTCACCCCAGTCGCTGCCCTGGAAACCGAAACGGTATTCGATGTCCACGGTGCGCTTGGAGTAGTGGGAGAGCTTCTCCTTGGGGTGCTCGTAGAAACGCAGGTTTTCGGGGTCAATACCCAGGCCCACGTACCAGGCCTTGCGGTAGTCGATCCAGTACTGGTGCCATTCTTCGTCCGTGCCCGGCTCCACGAAGAACTCCAGCTCCATCTGCTCAAATTCGCGGGTGCGGAAGATGAAGTTACCGGGGGTGATTTCGTTGCGGAAAGACTTACCTACCTGACCAATGCCAAACGGCGGCTTCTTACGCGCGGCGCTCATGACGTTGGCGAAGTTAACGAAAATACCCTGCGCGGTTTCAGGACGCAGGTAGTGCAGGCCAGCTTCATCATCTACCGGGCCTAGGAAGGTCTTGAGTAGCCCGGAGAAAGCCTTGGGTTCAGTGAACTGGCCGCGAGTGCCACAGTTGGGGCATACCAGCTCGCTTAGCGGCACCTCGTCAGGGTTTTCCACGCCGTGCTTGGCGGCGTAGGCCTCCTGCAGAGTGTCTTCACGCAGACGCTTGTGGCAGGAGGTGCATTCAATTAGCGGGTCAGTGAAGGCCTTTACGTGACCGGAGGCCACCCACACCTCGCGCGGCAGGATCACGGAGGAGTCTAGCCCCACCACGTCAGCGCGGCTGCGCACCATGTACTGCCACCATTGGCGCTTGATGTTTTCTTTCAGCTCCACGCCGAGCGGGCCGTAATCCCAAGCTGAGCGGGTACCGCCGTAGATCTCTCCACAGGGGAATACGAATCCGCGTCGCTTAGCTAGGTTGATTACGTTATCTAGACGCGAGGGGGTTGAAGCCACGAGTTCTCCTTTTAGTTTCGTTGTCCACGCCTGGCTGGCGGGAACGATGCGCCCGGGCCAACAAACCCACAGCGCTCCCTCTAGTTTAGTGGCTTTTGCTTATTGCCGACGACGCCGCTCGCGCCTGGGCCTGTGAGCTTGCGCCTGCGGGGGGTGGGGCCGCGTGTTTTAGCCGCACCGGGCAGGCAGGGCGGGCCGCGCCGGGCAGACAGGGCCAGCCGCGCC
>ERZ773233.2206-NODE-2206-length-10945-cov-6.866483_pt1 | contig 10945 bp, 10 predicted proteins | sample MGYA00580991_ERZ773233 | MGnify/ENA primary metagenome ERZ773233 (study PRJEB29015, sample SAMEA2738178) | human oral metagenome | biome: human oral; feature: human-associated habitat; material: saliva | place: China | collected 2161 ...
GTTACACTTCCTATCAGTATACTCTTTGTATGTATTGGATGTGTATTAGAATCCTTGTTAGATCTTTTTATAAATACATATTATACTGGAAAACTCATTCAAGTTGGTTATTTTAAGCAGATGAAGGATCTCTTACCGATATTAATGGTATCTTTGAGTATGGGCATTGTTGTATATATATCAAGTCTATTTTTTACAAACGAATTTATTAAGTTAATAGTAGGTATACCACTTGGATTCTTTGTATATCTTGTTGGTACATATCTGTTTGCACATGAAGAGTTAAGTGAATTAGTGAAAGTTATTAAGAAAAAATAGAATAAGAAAATGTGTCAAATAGATAATTCTACAATATTAGTTACGGTAAAAACCCTAGTCTATAATCAAGCACCGTATTTACGTCAATGTCTGGATGGTATTATAAACCAAAAAACAAATTTTCATTTTGAAGTAATAGTACATGATGATTGCTCTTTTGATGGATCTGCTGATATAATACGCGAGTATGCTGAAAAATACCCTAATATTATCAAGCCTATCTTTGAAATAGAAAATCAATATAGTAAAGTAGGTTTTTCTGGGATAGATAAAATAATGGATGCCTACATAAACGGAAAGTATATTGCTTTTTGTGAAGGAGACGATTATTGGACAGATATGTTCAAATTACAAAAACAAGTTGATTTCTTGGAAAGTCATGATGATTATGGGTTAGTTTATACGCAATTTCAAGTTTATAATCAGCAAAATGATAGTTTCGCTCCAGGTTGGTGTAAAGAAACTACACTTGAGAAAGAATTCGGAGGCAATGATATAATGACTTTGACTGTTTGTCTCAGGACCTCCTTATATTTTAAATATCAAAATCAAATAAAGCCACAAAAGGAATGGAAGATGGGAGATATGCCTTTATGGATATTTTTGCTGAGCCAGTCTCGTGCATATTTTATGCCAGATGTGATGTGTACCTATCGGGTAATCCAAGGCACAGCAAGCCACCCAAAGTCTTTAGAAGGATTAGTCTATTTCCGTGAGAATGCTTATTCCGTTCTTTTATATTTAGCAGGTCAACTTAACCTGCAGCATCTTGTACCGAAAGTTACGGCTGAATATCTTGTATCTATGTATATAATAATGATTGCTAATAATTGTTTTAAGGATATAGAAGATGTGCATTTAATTCGAAAATATAAAATTTTAAATCTTAAGGTTCTTCTCCTTTACATTGTAGTTAGATTTTCGTTTTTAAGGAGTCTTATTAAGTATATATATAAATTTCAACCTCTTTCGTAGATACTAAATATGGAACATCTAATATCGATAATTGTACCAGTCTTTAATGTTGAGGATTATATTGAGACTTGCGTTAATAGTATATTATCTCAAACATATACCAAGTTTGAAGTTATATTGGTGAATGATGGAAGCACAGACAAATCTGGAGAGATTTGTAACCAATTTGCTCTAAAAGATAGAAGAGTAAAAGTTATCCATCAAGTAAATAAAGGTGTAAGTGCAGCTCGGAATTCAGGAATTAGAGTAGCTAATGGAGAGTATATATGTTTTGTAGATAGTGATGATAAAATCCAGAAAGATTTTTTGAAAGGATTTGAGCTCAATTATGATATATCTATACAAGGTTATTTGTTACAGGAAGGAGAGAATAATTTTCCAATTTCTTACAGAGAACTTTTAGGTTTTGATAATGTCGCCAAGGTGTATTGTTTAAATGATATTCATAGTGCGCCTTTTTCAAAGTTATGCAAAACAGAAATTATTAATAGGAATAATATACGCTTCCCAGAGGAGATTTCTTTTAGTGAAGATACTATCTTTTTCCTTCAATATATAAAGTATTGTAAATCTATTCATATTTCTAAAAGTTGTAATTATGTCTATTATAAACGTGAGGGGTCTTTGACAGCTAAACAATATGATGTTAAAATATTGATGAAAAAAGAGGAGATTTTATTCTCGCTCTATGATGATTTATTTGCGGATGAAACTTTTAAAAAGAGATTTTTCCATGAGTTTTCTTTGTTTGTTCTTTTGAAGTATTACCTTAATGATTTTTCTAATTTGGAATACTTCATGACATCTTTTCTGGGTGTGATAATGGGGAGATATCTCAAAAACTATGAAAAAGTGCTATTAAGATTAGATTTATTTCTATTCTGTCAGTATGCATTGTGGAGGCGAAGAATAAAACGAAAAGTCTTACGTGCCTTGTTATTTCGTTATAATACGACATTGTTAAATATATAAATACACTGTTATAATGAATATTGATTTTGTTGTAATGTGGGTTGATGGGAATGATTTGTCTTGGCAAGATAAGATGCTTTCCTATAAAGGAACTTCAGAGCAGAGCAATCCAACACGTTTTCGAGATTGGAATATCTTTAAATATTGGTTTCGCTCTATAGAAAGGTTTGCACCTTGGGTTCATCGTGTATTCTTAATTACAGATAATCAGATTCCTTCGTGGATAAATATTAATTATTCAAAGCTTAAAATAATTGATCACAAAGATTTTATACCAGCAGAGTATCTTCCTACTTTTAATTCTCATACGATAGAATTGAATATTCATCGTATAGAGGGGTTGTCTGAACATTTTGTTGTATTCAATGATGATACTTTTATTAACGCACCGATAACTCCTGAATATTATTTTAAGAATGGATTACCTTGTGATGCTCCATTTGAACATATTTTTACTCCCCGTTGTTATTTCCCAGAAGTAGATATGTGGGGTATTAATATAATTGAATTCTGTGATACTCAGGTTGTTAATGCACATTTTAATAGAAAAGAGGTAACTAAAGCCAATCCTAAAGGGTGGTACGGAAGCTATTTGGGATGGAAATATCGATTACAGGCTTATATTATACGTCTTTTCGGACGCACAGAATTTCAGCATTTTTATAGTCCCCATAATGAACGCCCTTTCTTAAAGTCTATATTTGAAAAAGCGTGGAAAGAAGAGGGACGAATGCTTTGTAATAGTTGTACAAGATTTCGTGAGAATGTAAGTCTCAATTTGTATTTTATGAGATATTGGCAGCTTGCTTCAAATATGTTCTATCCAGAAAATAGTATTATGCAGAAGCAAGTTGTGCAGTTAGCAACATCTTCTTTATCTCTCTTAGAGAGTAAATTAAATGACACTAACATAAAGTCGCTCTGTATAAATGACTCTTCACTTTGCGATTATGAAGATTATATGCGGGCAAAACCATTAGTAATTAATTTGTTTGAGGAAAAATTTCCACACAAGTCTTCTTTTGAATTATAATATGAACGAGCGTTTATTTTCAAAAGATAATAGTTCTGCATTGAAAGGGGTAGCAATTCTTTTTATGGTATTTGCTCATCTATTTAGTAGGACAGATTTTTGTAATCTTAGTAATCCACTTTTATATATAAAGGGGGAGCCAGTGATTCATTATATGATTTTTGCAATGAATCCTGTTGACTTTTTTATGGTATTAAGTGGTTATGGACTTTATTTTACTTTTAGCCAAGGCAGAAGAAATAATAAAAAAAGAATTCTTAAGCTTTATATTCATTATTGGATAACATTGGTAATCTTTGTAAGTATAGGATTCTTTGTTGTAGGTAGTGATAAATATCCAGGCTCTTGTTTAGATATTATTTATAATTGTATAGGATGGAAGAATAGTTATAATCATGAGACTTGGTTTTTATTACCATATACTTTATTAACATTGTCAAGTACTAAGATTTTTGCAGTTTGCGACAAGTTTAAACCAATAAAGGTTTTTATTTTGTCATCTGGTATTTATTTTTTAGTAAGGCTATCTTCTCGATACAGTTCAGGTTTGATAGAGTCCTATCAGATATTTAAGTGGATAGACTCTTATCTTACATTACAGTTCCCATTTATCTTGGGTATGTTATTGTGTAAGTATTGGGATTACTCTGCATATAAAAAGAAGCTGTCTTTTAAATTTAATAAGAACTATATTTTAATATTTGCTTTATTTATATTGTTTATTGGTATTATCTTATTAAGGTATAAGTATCAGTCGATATTTTATCCTTTCTATACAGTTCTATTTATCATGTGTTTTTCTTTACTTCACCGATTCTCTTGGGTTGATAAAGTCCTTATAGAGTTGGGAAAACGTTCAACAAGTATATGGTTCATTCATACTTATTTTTGTTATTATTTCTTTCAAGACTTTATATATAGTTTTAAATATCCAATTATTATCTTTGGAGTACTTATGGTTATAAGCTGGTTATGTGCTACAGTTATAGATAAAATAAATGCAGTGTTTCAGAAAGCTTTAATTAGTTGACACGATTTTTAACGGTAATATATAATTTAGAGTATACATGGTTGATAATATACTTTAATATATTTAAAAATTGTACTCTTTGGAGGTCTAACTATTTTATGTTATTCTTTATTTTTAAAAAGAATGGTAGTTGATAAACGTATTCTTTCCGACACTATTACTTGGGTAAGATTTCCGCTTATTTGGTTAGTTGTTTTATTACATACGATTATTTCTCCACAAACAAATAATGGAGAGATTTTTCTTAAACCTGGAGATTTTCCTATATTTGATTGGTTCCAATACTTCTCTCAAAGGCAGATAGGTGATATAGCTGTCCCTTCGTTTATGTTAATTTCAGGTTATTTGTTTTTTAGGGGTGGATTATTGACAGTAGATAGTTATAAAGAAAAATTGAAGAGCAGAGTACATACATTATTGGTACCATATTTTATCTGGAATTTATTATTTCTTTTCTACATTTTTGCTTGTTATTGGATAGTACCTTCTTTGATGTCTTCGATGGGGGATTATGTTAGGAATTTTACGTTTATATCCCTATTAGATAGTTTTTTCTCGCCAGTTTTGGCTCCAATGTGGTTTATCCGTGATTTGATTATCTTGAATTTATTAGCATATCCGATTTATTATATTCTTAAAAGAGTTGGTCTTTTCTTTATAATCTGTTTGGCGTGTCTGTTTTTATTTAAGATATATTACAGTATTCCTTTGATAGGGATGCGATCTATATTTCCGTTTTGTTTAGGTGCATATTTGAGTATATCAAAACAGAGTTTTTTCTATTCCTTCGTTAAAAGATGGTACTTGATAGCTTTTATATATATAGTTCTTTTAGTGATTGATACAAATGGATTTATTCAAGGAGAGGAAATAGTACTTGTGCATCAACTCTTGTTAGTAATTGGGGTGTTTTTATTCCTAATGAGCATCTATGTTATGATAAAAAGAGGAATGCTTAGTCCTAATAAACAATTAGCAAATACATCTTTCTTTGTTTTTGCATTTCATATGTTTTTTATCAATATACTTAATAAGTTTTGGCCAGTAGTATTGCCTGTGAATACTTTTACTTCAATCCTTGTACAGGTGCTGATACCGACCATTACTTGCGGTATATGTGTGAGTTTATTTTATCTTTTTCGTTGGTTAATGCCTTCTTTATGTACAATTTTAATTGGTGGTAGAAATAAATAAATAAAAAATGAAATATTCAATAGTAGTAAATACGTGTGACTCGTATTCTGATTGTTGGGAACCCTTCTTTAAATTGTTTTCTGTATTTTGGAAAGACTGTAAAGGTGAGATATTCTTGAATACAGAGTATAAGGATTATTCTTTCCCTGGTTTAGATATCATACCAACAAAGGTTTGTGAGAAGCGTAATTTTTCTAAGGATAAGAGAATGCCATGGTCCTTATGTCTAAAAGACGCTATAATGCAGACAAATTCGGATATTGTCTTGTATATGCAAGAAGATTACTTCTTAAAAGCTCCAGTAGAGAATCAATTGGTTGAAGATTTTGTACAATTTATGGAGGAGCATCCAGAAGTAAAGTGTCTTCATGTATTGAATTGGCAAGGGTATGGTACAGAAGAGTCACCCTATAAAGGATTCAAACAAATTCCTATTGGACATCCCTATCGTATGAGTTGTCAGGCAGCTTTATGGAGAAAGGAAGAACTTTTAGAGATACTTGCTGATAATGAAAGTGGGTGGGATACTGAAAAGTTTGCTTCTCGTCGTTCATCAAGATTAGGTCATATATACTTGGCTGTAGATCCGACTTGGATAATTGAAGACTGTTACGAGGTTATTCCTTATATCTATACAGGTATAGAAGGGGGAAGATGGGATCGTAGAAACATTTACAAGATGGATTGTTTGTTTAAAAAATACGGTATAAATGTAGATTTTCAACAAAGAGGAATATCTAAGCCAGTCCCTTTCTTAAAGCGTGTAAAGAATCGCCTTCGTATATGGAAGCGTGAGTATGATATGAGAAATGTATAAAATATTTTTTTCATGGGAATTTATTTTTTAGTATTTGCTGCTTGTCTGTTGTATTATTTAGTAGCAGGAGGAAATAAAAAAATGGCTAAAGACGGTCGTCTTTTAGCTATTTTCTTTCTTTATTTAGCTCTATTTGTTGGGCTTGGTGATATGATAGGAGGCTATGACCGATATATTTATGGTGAGTCCTTTGATTATATTGCAGATATAACGTGGGGAGATAGAAATTATTCCAATGCAATTTATCTTGTAAATGGAGTAGAATATGGATATTTTGCATGGCAGATATTGTTGAGTTTTATAACGACAAATCGTTATATGTATATTCTATTTACAACGATTTTGATTTATGCACTGTTTTATAAATCATTTGTCAAGTATATAGATAACTATCCCTTTGCTTGTATTGTATTCTTAGGAATGTTGTTTTTCTTTACGATGACATATTTGAGACAAATGATAGCTATTGGTATTGTTTGGCAGGGAATTGAACACATTTGGAAAAGAAATGCAATAAGATTCTTTATATATGTCGCTCTTGCCGCAACATTTCATACATCAATCCTTATTTTTGGAATAATTTATTTTATACCATTAAGGATGTATTCAAAAAAAAATATTATATGGTTCTTGACACTTTGTCTTTTAATAGGGTTGACGCCTATTCCTAATATGATAATTGCAAGTGCTGGAGATTCAACGGGTAAAGCTGGTGATTATACTGAACAGGACCAAGGATTTAGAATTGAGTATGTTTTAGAGGTTATATTCTTTATCTTTATCATCTTTAAAAATTATAAGTATATCAATGAGGATAAAAAGACATTGACTTTCTTAAATATGTGCTATGCTTTGTGCGCAATTCTTTTTGTATTTATGCGTTTCGGACAAGGCGGACGTTTTGCATGGCCATTCTTCTTGGGTATTTTCTATATGTTGTCAAAGTTGCTCTGTCAGAGAAGAGTATCTTCAGTGAATAGAGGTCTTGTTATTGTAGTTTTCTTTGCATTGTTTGTACGTATTAATAATGCTTGGGCTCCACAACAGGTTCCTTATAAGACTTTTTTCACTAATGGCATACCTGCTGGTAATGGGGAAATCTACAGTAAGTTTGAATATGATTTTGATTATACCACCGATAAGTTCTATAGACCTGCATTTACATTTATAAAATAGATGATTCTATGCGTAAGAAAATTTTATTCATAATTGGAATATTAGATACAGGTGGCGTATCAAAGAGTATGCTAAGCTTATTGAATGTTATTGATAAGGAAAAGTATGAGGTATCTCTCCTTATGATGAATACTTCTGGGGCTTTTAGTGATCAGATTCCTACAGGAGTAAGGGTGCTCTCTGATAGTAGACTTACAGCATTAACATCTGGCTTTAGTGGAATTAAAGATTTAATTAATTTTCGAAAGGGAACTGGATTTCATCCCTTGTTAGCAATTTTGTCGTTGATTAGATTTGTTTTATCGTTTATTGATAAATCCATAGCAGGAGTTTTTCTTGCTCGCATATCTCCAAAGATAACTGATGAATATTTTGATCTAATAGTTGATTATAATGGCCAACAGGATTTGTATTATATGGTCAACAAGTTACAAGGGAAAAAGAAAATAACCTTCTTTCATAGTGATTACCGTAAATGGAGATACTACGAGAAGGCTGATAGAAAGTACTTTGGAAAAGTTGATGGGATATATACCATATCGGAAGAATGTGTTTCTGCTCTTAAAGAGGTTTTTCCTGAGTATACAGATAAGTTTCATCTCATGGAAAATATATCAAGTCCTTCCCTGATTAATAAATTAGCAGATGAACTTATAGAACCTGCTTTAACAAAGCAGCAGCATGATTTTATAATAGCTTCTTTGGGATACGTAAGTATTGGGAAAGGAAGTGAGCTTGCAGTACAGGTGGCAAAGAAACTAAAAGAGGCAGGAATTAGTTTTGAATGGTGGTTTATAGGAGGTGTTACGAATGACTGGGATTATCAAGGGTTTATTAAGAAAAATGGATTGGAAGATAATGTAAAATTCTTAGGAGTGAGAGCCAATCCTTACCCATATATAAAACATGCAGACCTTTATGTTCATTTATCAAAGTTTGAGGGTAAGTCCATTGCCCTCGATGAAGTAAAAGTTCTGTGTAAACCTATTGTGGTTACGAACTTTTCTACCGTTCATGACCAATTCAAAGATAGGGTTAATGCAAGTATATGTGAAATGACAGTTGAGGATGCAACAGACAAGGTTACTGAGTTGATACATAATGCGAACTTGCGACAATCGTATATAGATTATCTCAAACAACATGTAGTTGATAATAGTAATGAGATAGAAAAAATATACTCCTTACTATCATAAATAATACGTATATGCCATTTATATCTATCCTAACTCCAACATATAATAGAGGAAAACTACTTTTACCTCTTTATGATAGCTTAAAAAATCTCACGTTTAAAGATTTCGAATGGTTGATAGTTGATGATGGTTCCGAAGATGATACGGAGCAATATGCGTTATCTTGGATAGCACATAATATTGAGAATGCAGAATTTCCTATTCGTTATATAAAAAAAAGTAATGGAGGAAAGCATACCGCAATCAATAGAGGTGTGCGAGAAGCAAGTGGAGAGTTAATTTTAATACTTGATAGCGATGATACTTTGCCAGTAGACTCTTTGGCAACAATCGCACAGTATTATGAGCAGTGTAAAGGTTATAAGGGCTGTGCTGGGGTTTGTGGGTTGATGGCGCATCATGATGGGCAATTAATAGGCTCAGGTTTTCCAAAAGAACCGATGTATGAAAGTGCATTACAGTTTCGCTATGCAGAGAAGGGTAATGTTACTGGTGATTTATTAGAGGTTTATAAAACCTCTGTCATGAGAGAGTTCCCCTTTCCTGAGATAGAAAATGAGAAGTTCTGCCCAGAATCTTTAGTTTGGAATCGAATCGCTAATAAGTATAAGCTGTTCTGTTTTAATAAGATTGTCTATTACAGAGATTATTTGGAGGGTGGCCTTACAAGTAAAATTGTAAGAATAAGGATGAATAGTCCTATCGCGTCTACAATGACCTATGCAGAAATGTTAAACTATGATATTTCATTAAAATGGAAGATAAGATCAGCTATTAACTATTGGAGATTTAGATATTGTATTAAGAATAAAGCCTTAAAGGCACCAGATGTGAAGTGGTATTGGAGACTGTTTCAGATAATAGGCTTGTTAATGCACTTAAAGGATAATAGAAAGTAAGATATGAAACAGATAATCATAGATCCACGTTTGAAGTATAATTACGCTTCTTGGTATTTGTTAGGAATAAAAAGACTTTTAAAGGGGTGGAAGATAGTTTATGATGTAAGTCCCTTCAAAGGTATTAAGTATGAGAATACTGCTGATTATAACAGTGGATTTGCTTTTATTATTTGTAGCAAAGGTCAGGAAAAGAAAGTCTTTGTTGATACCGAAGATGTAGCCAAGATTTTTGAAGACAGATATGAGTGGTGTGATGTCTATGGAATGGTAAACCCAACAACAGAGCAGGTTACGGAGTATGATAAGTTGATTGCAATTGGACCAGAGTTTGGTGTAACGATCGGTAGTCGTTTCTCAACTATTATTCGTTGTTTAAGACTATTTCTCAAAGGGCGAAAGTACTCAAATATTTCCTTCAAATGCTATCTCCGTGATTATCTTTATACGAATATTCGTCGTCGCCCTATAGAGGCTTATGAATGTGAAACGAAAGTTCGTCATAATTATATTTTTCATGCCTCTACATTATGGTATAATAAATTTGCAGCAACGGATACTAATATGTATCGTGGCGAGTTTTTGAAAGCATGTAAGAAAGCTGGTATTAATATAGAAGGAGGATTGTTCTATGTTAATGGAGAATCAGTATTAAAGGAAATGCCTGATTATCCTAAATATAAGGAGGAATATAAAGACTTTATTTATGAGAGTCGACTCTCTATGGATGATTATATTAGAAAGACAAAAGAGAGCGTTGTCGTTTTCAATACACCAAGTGTATGTGAATGTCATGGATGGAAACTTGCAGAATATCTTTGTATGGGGAAAGCAATTATCTCTACACCTTTAACACGAGAGATGCCTGCTACGCTGGAACATGGGAAGCATGTACATTTCGTAAATTCAGTAGATGAGATATATGATGCTGTGGTAAAGATTAATTCTGATGAACATTATCGCATGCAGTTACAAGAAGGAGCAAGACAGTATTATGAGAAGTGGATTGCTCCAGAGATTGTTATTCAACGGTTATTAAAAAAGGTTGGTGAACAGCCTTGAATCTGAAACGTAATTCAGTTTTGCTGTCATTCTTGTCATTTGAATAGAGAGTATAATCTGTTAGATATCATTTGTTTATGATGAAATGTTAAAAGTGACAGCAAATTGTTTTTAAACTTATTGTGGTATTCTTATTTGGAATATGATTAAAACAGGATTATTATTGTAGAATAAACGCAGCTGATAATGAGAATATTACAAGTCATAACATCTTTGGATATGGGTGGGGCTGAAACGTTGGTGGTTAATTTGATACCAAGGTTACAGGCTTTG
>ERZ773233.2208-NODE-2208-length-10940-cov-37.327699_pt1 | contig 10940 bp, 8 predicted proteins | sample MGYA00580991_ERZ773233 | MGnify/ENA primary metagenome ERZ773233 (study PRJEB29015, sample SAMEA2738178) | human oral metagenome | biome: human oral; feature: human-associated habitat; material: saliva | place: China | collected 2161 ...
ACCCGGCTACTGTCTATAGTCGTGAGGTGCCCGCTATGAAAGGAATGTCTGTGCTTCGCACTCACACCAACGGCGAGCTGACCGCCGCAAATATTGGAGAGACTGTTACCCTGACCGGTTGGGTGGCTCGCCGCCGCGACCACGGTGGTGTCGCCTTCGTTGACCTGCGTGACCGTGAGGGTGTCACCCAGTGTGTTTTCCACAATGAGGCTGATTTTGAGCACCTGCGCAACGAGTATGTGCTGCGTGTGACCGGTCTGGTGACTAAGCGCCCGGAGGGTAATGAGAACCCGAACCTGGCGACCGGCGAGATTGAGGTTGAGGTGTCCGCCGTTGAGGTGCTGAACACTGCCGCTCCGCTGCCTTTCCAGATTGATGAGCACGTTGAGGTGGGTGAGGAGGCGCGCTTGCGCTACCGCTACCTGGATCTTCGCCGCCCGGAGCCGGCTCGCATCATGCGCCTGCGTTCGGACGCGAACCGTGCGGCACGCAACCTGCTGGCCGAGGACGGCTACATTGAGGTTGAGACCCCGACCCTGACCCGTTCGACCCCCGAGGGTGCGCGTGACTTCCTGGTGCCGGCTCGTCTGGCTCCGGGTTCTTGGTACGCTCTGCCGCAGTCCCCGCAGCTGTTCAAGCAGCTGCTGCAGGTGGGCGGTATTGAGAAGTACTACCAGATTGCTCGCTGCTACCGTGACGAGGATTTTCGTGCGGACCGTCAGCCTGAGTTCACTCAGCTGGACATTGAGGCTTCGTTCGTTGATCAGGAAGACATCATTGAGCTGGGCGAGCGAATCGTTGAGGCTGTGTGGAACCTGATTGATGTGAAGGTTCCCCGCCCGATTCAGCGCATGACCTACAAGGATGCGATGGAGAAGTACGGTACGGACAAGCCTGACCTGCGTTTTGGCCTGGAGCTGACTGAGCTGACCGAGTACTTCAAGGACACCACTTTCCGCGTGTTCAAGGCTCCTTACGTGGGTGCTGTTGTGATGCCCGGTGGTGCTTCTCAGCCTCGCCGTACCCTGGACGCTTGGCAGGAGTGGGCGAAGCAGCGTGGCGCTAAGGGCCTGGCTTATGTCCTCATTCAGGAGGATGGCGAGCTGACCGGTCCGGTGGCTAAGAACATTACTGACGCTGAGCGTGCTGGCCTGGCTGAGGCTACCGGCGCGAAGCCCGGCGACTGCATCTTCTTCGCTGCTGGTGAGGCTAAGGCTTCCCGCGCGCTGCTGGGTGCTGCTCGTGTTGAGATTGGTCACCGTACCGGCCTGATTAAGGACGGCGAGTGGTCCTTCGTGTGGGTTGTTGACGCTCCCATGTTCGAGTCTTCTGCTGAGGCTACTGAGTCCGGTGACGTGGCTCTGGGGCACTCCGCGTGGACTGCTGTGCACCACGCGTTCACCTCCCCGAAGCCCGAGTTCATGGATACTTTCGACACCGACCCGGGTTCGGCTCTGGCGTACGCTTACGACATTGTCTGCAACGGCAACGAGATTGGTGGCGGTTCGATCCGTATTCACCGCCGTGACGTGCAGGAACGCGTGTTCGCTGTGATGGGCATTGGTGAGGAAGAGGCTCAGGAGAAGTTCGGCTTCCTGCTGGATGCGTTCAAGTACGGCGCACCGCCCATGGGTGGTATTGCGTTTGGTTGGGACCGTATTGTGTCCCTGCTGGCTGGCGTTGATTCGATCCGCGAGGTTATTGCGTTCCCGAAGACCGGTAATGGTTACGATCCGCTGACTGCGGCTCCTGCACCGATTACTCCGGAGCAGCGTAAGGAAGCTGGCGTTGATTTCAAGCCGAAGAAGAAGGACGAGGAGTAATCTTCTCTAGTCTTTGGTCGTGCGCCCCGTAGAGGGGTGTGGGCATGTGCGGCGTGAACCTGGCGGGCGTTGAGTTCTGCCGGGGTCGTCGTTGAGGGTGGGCTGTGTATTCTGCTGGTGCAGGGTCGCAGCCCACCTTTTGTATCAACTGGCGTGTGTGCTGGTTTGTGTACTCATCAAAGGGGGAGGGGAACATGCGTATTGTGGTTGCCGGTCCGAGCGGTAGCGGTAAGACGACGTTTGCGACGCGGTTGGGGCGCCTGCTGGACATTCCGCATACGGAGATGGACTCGTTGCATTGGGGCCCGAACTGGACTCCGCGCCCTAGTTTTGAGGCGGATGTTCAGAGGCTCATTGAGCAGCCTGCGTGGATTACGGAGTGGCAGTATCCGCAGGTGCGTGGTCGTCTGCTGGAGCGTGCGGATGTGGTGATTTACCTGCGCTATAGCCGTTCGGTGGTCATGTGGCGTGTGGTTCGCCGGACGGTGCGTCGTGCGGTGACGGGTCAGAGGCTGTGGGCGGATAATGTGGAGCCGCCGCTGAAGAATATTCTGCGCGACCCGGACAATATGATTCGGTACACGTGGAGGAGCTACCCGCACGTCGGGGAGTTGCTGGCGGAGGCTCGCGGGCAGCATCTGCAGAAGCGTTTTATTGAGTTTCGTACCCCGCGGGCGGCGAACCAGTTTTTGCGTGCCGTGCAATTGCGCGGTGTGCTCTGATGGCGGCTGCCTCTAAAACGGCTGCGTCTATAACAGCTGCTGAGTGTGGTGTTGAGAGAGATGTATGAGCCCGGTGAAGGCCGGCTCCAAGTTGAAAGATGAACCCAGTTGAAAGGTGAATGATGCGAGTAGTTATTCAGCGCGTGACCCGCGCGGCGGTGCGCGTGAACGGTGAGACGGTCGGCGCGATTGATCAGCCCGGCTACCTGGTGCTGGTCGGTATCACTCATGGTGATGGTGCGGCGCAGATTGCGAAGCTTGCCGATAAGACCGCGAACCTGCGCCTGCTGGAGGGGGAGAAGTCCCTCCTCGATGAGGGTGCACCCGTGCTGGCGGTCAGCCAGTTCACCCTGTACGGGGATGCTAAGAAGGGGCGCCGCCCCTCCTGGTCTGCCGCTGCGCCCGGTGCGGTGAGTGAGCCGCTGTTCAACGATTACGTTCAGGCGCTTCGTGAGCGTGGCTTGCACGTGGAGACCGGCGTGTTCGGTGCAGACATGCAGGTGGAGCTCGTCAATGACGGCCCGGTGACCCTGATTCTCGATAGTGAGACCCTCTAGGCCGGCGCTAACCCCGTGTGGTGTCACGCCGCGAGCTAAATCCGCAGCTGTATATCCACACCCCGTACCCGCCTCCAGATTGTGAAACGATAGAGTAAGACTATGGCTGATTCCCTCTTTGATCTTGAGTTGCCCGATGACGGGGACCGTGTGAGCCTGATCGGTGCGCCCGCTGAGGAGCCCTCCTCGCGTGCCTCGGCGTCGCGTGCGCACTCTTCCCGTTCGGCGTCTCGTGCGCCGTTGGCGGTGCGTATGCGTCCGCGCACTATTGATGAGGTTCTCGGCCAGGATCATCTGCTGACTCCGGGTGCGCCTTTGCGTGTGTTGGCGGGGGAGAACGCCGGCCCGGCTGGCCCGTCCTCGGTGATTTTGTATGGCCCTCCGGGTACGGGTAAGACCACTCTGGCGCATGTGATTGCGCGCGCGCCGGGTCGTAAGTTCGTGGAACTTTCGGCGATTACCGCGGGCGTGAAGGATGTTCGCGCGGTCATGGATCAGGCGCTGCTCGACCGCGACATGTACGGCACGACCACCGTGCTGTTCCTCGATGAGATTCACCGTTTCACGAAGGCTCAGCAGGATGCGCTCCTGCCCGGCGTGGAGAACCGCTGGGTGATTCTGGTGGCGGCTACGACGGAGAACCCGTCGTTCAGCATTATTTCGCCGCTGCTCTCGCGCTCGCTCCTGTTGCGGGTTCATTCGCTGGAGCAGTCCGATATTGAGCATCTGATTGACCGTGCGCTGGCTGACCCGCGTGGTTTTGGTGGTGCCGCGGTCATTGATAAGGATGCGCGCGCCCACCTCGCGGCGGTTTCTGGAGGTGACGCTCGCCGCTCCCTGACGTCCCTGGAGGCGGCGGCTGCAATTGCCTTTAGCGAGGCCGAACAGGCGGGGGAGAAAGACCCGGAACCTACCGCGCCCGTGCGCATCACCCTGGCGCATGCTACGGAGGCGGTGGACCGCGCCGCGATCCGCTACGACCGTTCGGGCGATCAGCATTATGACGTGGTGAGTGCGTTCATTAAGTCCATGCGTGGCTCTGACGCGGACGCCGCGGTACATTACCTGGCGCGCATGCTGGAGGGCGGCGAGGATCCTCGTTTTGTGGCGCGTCGCATCATGATTTTGGCGAGTGAGGATATTGGTCTGGCTGATCCGCAGGCGCTGCAGGTGGCGACGGCCGCGGCGCAGTCGGTGGCGCTGGTGGGCATGCCGGAGGCGCGCATTATCCTCTCGCAAGCGGTGATTTATTGTGCGCTCGCGCCGAAGTCGAACGCCGCGTATAACGCGATTAACCGTGCGATTGCGGATGTGCGTGCGGGCGCTGCCGGTCAGGTTCCGGTGCATTTGCGTGACGGCCATTATGCGGGGGCTAAGCAGTTTGGTCACGGTGAGGGGTACATTTACGCCCATGATGCGCCGGGTCACGTGGCGGCGCAGCAGTACCTGCCGGATACCCTGCGCGGCACGGTGTATTACGAGCCGACTCAGCATGGATTCGAGCGTACGTTGACGGAGCGTCGTGAGCGTATCCGTAGGATTCTTGACGGCGGCAACTAGCCGTGCGCACAATCACGCGAAACCACCCGCGCCGGTCGGTTATTCGCGCGAACAACCGGCGCAAACCACCCGCGCGGATTCATTACGCAAGCCACCCGCACCAAACAGCAGGCAAACAGAAAGCGGTGCGTAGTACCTCGGTAGTACTGCGCACCGCGTCAGAGTTTTGAGTTGTGATAGACGTCTTGGCTGTCCGCCTTCCCGGAAGGGCGGACGCCAAGCTTGTTATGGTCTCTAGTCTAGGCGATATGGGGGCGTGATTCAAGCTATTTCCCATAAAGACACAGGTTAAAAATAACGAAATGATTACAATCCAACATCTTAGTGCCGCAATTTTTCGGGGAAGTCGCGCCTAAATAGCTCTGACTGGCATAAATAATTCCTGTGGGGGTCGTGTGGGTATGCATCAAAAACCCACACGCACAGTGATTTGAACCAAAGATTTCCCAAAAGGCTGGTAAAGCCCGGGTGCATCCGGTAAGCTTGACGGGTCTGGCAATTACTATGCCCGCTTCCGTGCGGGTGTCAGTAATGTAGCTGCGGGGTACTCTGCCCCGAGCTCTCCGCCCCACCGCCGTACAGCAACGACCGAATCGGTCGCGTACGGATCCCGGCGGGGTCAACCGAGGAGGCCAGTATTCAACAGACCGAGGCCCCACCCGTGAGGGTGCAGGAGCCTCACATAGAAAGGTAGATTGTGGCTAAGCACAACCGCACCCGCCGTACCGTGCGTCAGTCCCGTGCCCTGGGCATTGCACTGACCCCGAAGGCAGAAAAGTACCTCGAGCGTCGTCCTTACGGCCCCGGCCAGCACGGCCGTGCCCGCAAGAAGGCTGACTCCAACTACGCTACCCAGCTGAAGGAAAAGCAGCGTCTGCGCGCTCAGTACAACATCCGCGAGGCACAGATGCGCCGCGCATACCTCGAGGCAAAGCGTACCGAGGGCCAGACCGGTAAGAACATGGTCGAGCTGCTCGAGACCCGCCTCGACGCTCTGGTTCTGCGTGCAGGCTTCGCCCGCACCATTGCACAGGCACGTCAGATGGTTGTTCACCGTCACATCATGGTTGACGGCGTTCGCGTGGACCGCCCCTCGTTCCACGTCAAGCCCGGCCAGCTGATCCACGTTCACCCCAAGGCTGAGAAGACCACCCCCTTCCAGGCTGCGGCTGCAGGTGAGAACCAGGCAGTTCTGCCCGAGGTTCCCGCATACCTGAACGTTGAGATCGAGAAGCTGCACGCAAAGCTTGAGCGCAAGCCCAAGCGCGAAGAGATCCCCGTGATCTGCGACGAGCAGCTGGTCGTTGAGTACTACTCGCGTCTGGCATAATCTCGATTTTTCGAGAAGCAACCCGTCCTGCACCGTTCGGTGGGGGCGGGTTGTTCCCGTTTAACGCGCGGGTTTTTGGGGTATATACACCAGAGGGCAGTGGTGCCGCTGAACCTGTGAATCTTCCGTCGCTGGGAGTTTCATGAGAGTTTAGGGGGCGCTTGAAGGATTTTTCGACTAAAATAGGGGATTGAACTGTGTATACAGTCCTGAACTGTACGCACGATCCGGCTGCGTGCCACGGTGGCACGCGGTCCTGTACGACTATTGATAAGCATCATGCATTGAGCGGAATGGGGTTATAGATGACTGGCGGAGATATTGCGGGCCTGATTTCAGCAGGAGTTTTTGCGATTCTGGTGGCCCTTCTTGCGCTACCCATTATTCGCCTGACCAAGGTGTTTGATGAGCTTATCGTGACGATTCGTTCGCTGAACCAGAGCACCGGCCCCCTCATTGAAGAGGTGACCCGCACTGTGGTGACCACCAATGAGCAGCTGGAGAAGGTTGACGACATCACCTCGAACGTTTCGGATGCGTCCGCGAACGTTTCTGCGCTGTCCTCGCTGGTCACTTCGACTGTGGGTCAGCCGCTGATTAAGGTTGCGTCCTTCTCGTACGGTGTGCGTCAGGCGTTCCGAGGCGGCAAGTCCGGCGATGCACACGGCACCGGCAACAACCACGCTGGCGGTCAGTATGGTTCGGCACAGTCCTCTTACTCTGCAGGTGGTGAGAACTAATGGGTCTGCTTCGTTCAGCTCTTCTGCTTGGCGCCGGCGCGGCGGTTGGTTACTTCGCTTCTAGGCGTGCCGCCTCCTCTGAACCTGCTCAGCGTACCCCCGGCAGCGCCCTGCTCATGCGTGAGCACGGTGAGCTTGCCCTCAACCCGGAGTCTCAGATGGGAAAGTTCTTCGATTCGCCGATTGGCAAGCCCCTGCAGCCGTACGCGTTGCGTGCTGTTGAGTTCGCCGCCCGCGTGCGTGAGGGCATGCAGGAGAAGGAGATGGAGCTCAACGCTAAGGTGGAGCGCCAGAAGCAGGATCTGCGTCCTGGCTCCCTGGATACGTGGGACCGCCAGATGAGCTCGGCTGAGATTGAGTCCACGAACCGCCGCTTGGCTGAGCGTGAACTCATTGAGGTGGAGGCTGAGATTGCCTCCTTGGAAGAGGCTCAGAAGCGAGCGCGTGAGCAGCGTATTGCGCGTGACCGTCAGCTCGGTGACGGCTTCTTCAACTAGGTTTTAAAAGGTGGTGTCTTCGCCCGTAAACCACGGTACGAGACTGGCTCGATTAGCCATTTTGCTCTCGGGCAGGCACCATAGGTCAGTAGACTAATTTAGAATTTCGCACAGATTACTCTAAGGAACGAGATGCTCTCACAGGAGATTTCCAAGCGCTGGATCGATTTCTTCGCTTCCCGCGGCCATACTGTGGTGCCTTCGGCATCGCTGATTTCGAACGAGCCCGGCGCTATGTTCACCATTGCCGGTATGGTGCCGTTCATTCCCTACTTCCTGGGCCGTGAGACCCCTCCGTTCTCCCGCGCGACCAGCGTGCAGAAGTGCATCCGCACCCTGGACATTGAAGAGGTCGGTAAGACTGCGCGTCACGGTACTTTCTTCCAGATGGCTGGCAACTTCTCCTTCGGTGATTACTTCAAGGAGAAGGCGATTCCTTTCGCTTACGAGCTGCTGACTACCCCTCAGGATCAGGGTGGTTTTGGCCTGGATCCCGAGCGTCTGTGGGTCACCATTTACGAGGGTGACGATGAGGCGTTCGAGATTTGGACTAAGACCGTTGGTTTCCCCGCTGAGCGTATTCAGCGTATGGGCATGAAGGAAAACTACTGGTCCACCGGTCAGCCCGGCCCTGCAGGCCCCGACTCGGAGATTTTCTACGACCGTGGCCCCGCCTACGGTAAGGACGGCGGCCCGGCGGTTGACGACGACCGTTACATTGAGATTTGGAACCTCGTGTTCATGCAGTACCAGCGTGGCGAGGGCATCGGCAAGGACGACTTCGAGATTCTGGGCGAGCTGCCGAAGAAGAACATCGATACCGGTCTGGGCGTTGAGCGCCTGGCAATGCTGCTGCAGGGTGTTGAGAACTTCTACGAGACCGACCAGGTCCGCCCCGTTCTGGACGCTGCGTCTAAGCTGTCCGGTAAGAAGTACCACGGCTCTGAGTCCCCCGAGGACGAGGGCTACGAGGACGACGTGCGTATGCGCGTGGTGGCTGACCACATCCGCTCCTCGCTGATGCTGATTGCTGATGGCGTGACCCCCTCGAACGAGGGTCGCGGCTACATTCTGCGCCGTCTGATGCGCCGCGCGATTCGTGCGATGCGTCTGCTGGGCGTTACTGAGCCCTGCCTGCCCGTGCTGTTCCCGGCTTCTTGCGAGGCTATGAAGGGTGCTTTCCCGTACGTGGGTGACGACTTCGAGCGTATTTCCCGCATTGCGTACGCTGAGGAGAAGGCGTTCCTGCACACCATTGAGACCGGTACTGAGCGTCTGGAAGAGGCTGTTGCTGCCGCTAAGAAGGACGGCTCTAACTCTGTTTCCGGTGCTGAGGCGTTTGCTCTGCACGACACCTACGGCTTCCCGATTGACCTGACCCTGGAGATGGCTGCTGAGGCTGGCGTGAAGGTTGACGAGAAGGCTTTCCGTGAGCTGATGGCTGAGCAGCGTCACCGTGCGCAGGCTGACGCTAAGGCGAAGAAGGGTGCGTTCGCTGACCTGTCTGAGCTGCGTAAGCTCGTGGACGAGCGTGGCTCCATCTTCACCGGTTACACCGAGCTGCGTACTGAGACTAAGCTGCGCGCAATCCTGGTGGATGGCGTGTCTGTTCCCGCCGCTAAGGCTGGCGACAAGATTGAGGTTGTTCTGGATGAGACTCCGTTCTACGCGGAGGCTGGTGGCCAGGCAGCTGACACCGGTGTTATTACCGGCAACGGCTTCATCATTGACGTTCAGGACGTTCAGCAGCCCGTGAAGGGTCTGAGCGTTCACCGCGCCGTTGTGCGTGAGGGCGAGGTTCACGTCGGTGCCGATGTTGTGGCACAGGTTGATGTTCAGCGCCGCCGCGACGGTGAGAAGGCACACTCCGGTACCCACATCATTCACGCTGCCCTGCACCAGGTGCTCGGCAACGAGGCTACTCAGCGTGGCTCCTTCAACAAGGAAGGCTACCTGCGTTTCGACTTCGCGTGGAACGAGGGTCTGTCCGAGTCCGCTAAGCGTGAGGTTGAAGAGGTTGCTAACCTCGCGATCCGCGATAACCACGAGGTGATTACTCGTGAGATGCCGCTGGCTGAGGCTAAGGCTCTGGGCGCTATGAGCCTCTTCGGCGAGAAGTACGGCGACGTGGTGCGTGTTGTTGAAATCGGCGGCGAGTTCTCCCGCGAGCTGTGCGGTGGTACCCATGTTGGTTCGTCCGCTGAGATTGGTTCGCTGACCCTGCTGACTGAGAGCTCTGTTGGCTCCGGTAACCGCCGTGTTGAGGCTCTGGTGGGTCTGGATTCCTTCAACCACCTGGCTGCTGAGCGTACCCTGGTGAACCAGCTGACCGGCCTGATGAAGGTTCAGTCTTCCGCTGATCTGCCGGAGAAGATTAACCAGACTCTGGCTAAGCTGAAGGCTGCTGAGAAGGAACTGGCTCAGCTGCGCCGCGAGAAGCTGCAGGCTGAGGCTGGCAAGCTGCTGGAGAACGCACAGACTATCGGTTCTGTTCGCGTTCTGGCGCATGACGCTGGCGAACTGGACGCTAACGGTGTTCGTGAGCTGGCTCTGGATCTGCGTTCGCGCTTCGGCTCCGAGGCTGCGGTTGTTGCTGTGGTGGGTGTGGCTAATGGTCGCCCCGTCATCCTGGTGGCAACCAACGAGGGTGCTCGTGAGGCTGGCGTGAAGGCTGGCGCTCTGGTCCGCGTTGCTGCCGGTGTTCTCGGCGGCGGTGGCGGCGGTAAGGACGACGTCGCTCAGGGTGGTGGCCAGGATGCATCCAAGATTGGTGCTGCTCTGGACGCTGTCCGCGACGCTATCGCACAGGCTCAGGCCTAAATATGGCAGAATTCCAGCGCGGAGTGCGGATGGGTGTCGATGTGGGTAACGCCCGCGTCGGCACCGCCCTCAGCGACCCCGACGGTATCCTCGCCACCCCGCTCAAGACGCTGCGCCGCGACGTGAAGAAGAACTCTGACCGCCGTGTTTTGCGAAAGCTGATTGAGGTGAACGAGGTGGTGGAGGTTTTCGTCGGGCTTCCGAAGACCATGCGTGGTGGGGATTCTCCCTCCACGGAAATGGCTCGGGAGTACGCGCAGGCTCTGCGCTCCGAGCTGGATGCCGAAGAGAAAACACACATTAACATTTGGCTGGTGGATGAGCGACTCACCACCGTGAGCGCTCACCGTGCACTACACGAGGCTGGGGTTTCCAGCCGAGATTTCAAGACTATGGTTGACCAGGTGGCGGCTGTGAACATTTTGCAGTACAGCCTGGATGCCCTCAAGGCGGGGGAGTCCGTAGCCGGGTACAAGGTGAGCGATCCGGCCCACGAAGAAAACCGACCGTCCGAGTCAGAAGGGACCGCGGTTGGTGCCGTCAACGAAACGGAGAACCTTCAGTGACCGAACAGAATAAACATCCCGAAGAGAGCGGGCTCGACCTCTTTAGGCCCACGGCCGAGGACGAACGTAAGGGTATTACCGGCATTACGATGGAACAGGAAATCGTGTCGGTGGCTACGTTGCGTGCGCGTAAGCGCCGCCGCCGCGCCGTCATGCTGAGCGCAATTTCCCTGTTTGTCGTGGCTCTGGTCATCATTTCTGGTGCCCTGATTACTCGCTACGACCCGTTCAAGAATCGTGACTACTCGGGTAGCGGTAACGGCACGACCGTGACGTTCACGATTCGTTCCGGCCAGTCCACCGCGCAGGTGGCTGAGGAGCTGGA
>ERZ773233.2209-NODE-2209-length-10940-cov-22.412770_pt1 | contig 10940 bp, 11 predicted proteins | sample MGYA00580991_ERZ773233 | MGnify/ENA primary metagenome ERZ773233 (study PRJEB29015, sample SAMEA2738178) | human oral metagenome | biome: human oral; feature: human-associated habitat; material: saliva | place: China | collected 2161 ...
TCTATGTTTGGCTGTGTGGTCAGCTGGACTTGAGGTGTTTTCTTTGGCAGACAATGGTGTAGTATTAGACACTGCATCCAGATGGTTTTATGTCGCTTCGGCTGTTTTTTGTCCTGCGTTGGCTATTTTTACTACAAAATCATTTCTCCCATCGACAAAATCGACAAAGAGTTTTATTTGCGCGTCTAGTATACTAATAACGATTTTTTCGCTGTATATTATTTTGGTGCCTGAATTTATTATTAATACATCAGAAATCGTCACTCCAGTAGATTTTTCTCGAATTCCGATTCATGCGGTCAACTATGTTATTTTTGCAACTTTTTTCTCGGTATTCTTCTTAATTTCTATGTGTTTTGGGCATATAGCGTGGCGCAAATCAGATCCTGTTCGACGCAAGCAGGTCGCGATTTACATGATTGGTCTGTTGATATGTAGTATTCCTGGCTTTGTAGTGGATCTGTTTCTTCCAGCGCTTGGTGATTATCGATATATATGGATTGGTCCAATTGCTACGATTATTTTCTTGTTTGCAATTATGTATAGCATCGTCAGATATCGATTGATGGACGTAAAAATGGCGGTGGCTCGAAGCGTTTCGTATATGTTGCTATTGATCGCACTGGCTGTCGTCTACGTAATTTCTGCATATGTCATTTCAATTTTAGTTTTCCAACGCAGCCTGACAGTTGATAGTCACGTAAATCTTATGAATATGATTTTGGCTATGATTTTGGCGGTTATGTATCAGCCGGTGAAGAAAATCTTTGATAAATTTACTGATAGAGTTTTTTATTACGGAGAATATGATGCCGATACATTTACGCGTGAGATTAGCAAAATATTAACCTATACGGCGGATCTGCAATTACTAACTCGACGTGTTGGCAATTATATAGCGACTTCTCTTAAGGCGGAAAAAGTGGCGTTTTGTATTCCGGAAAAAGGAATATATGGTCGAGCGGGTAGGCGACGAATATCTGTTGTCGAGGAAGATGTTCACAGGATTATGGATTACTATTATAAGAATTGTAGTTTTCCGGAAGTTATTTTGGCAAATCAAGTAAAGGATCCAGAGCTGAAGAAGCTTTTGGATATTCATCGCACAAAAATTGTTATGCCGCTGCTGCATCAAAATCAAGAAACGGGAATTCTATTTCTGGGCGAGCATAAGAGTTTGGGATATAGTTCTCGCGATATTGAAATGTTGGAATCGATTGCTGGGGAATTGGCGGTGTCGATTCGAAATTCTTTGTCATTGGAAGAGATTAATGAGTTGAATAAGAGTTTGCAGCGTAAAATCGACGAGGCGACGAAAGAATTGAGGTTTAGCAATCGACAGCTTCAGCGACTGGACGAGGCGAAGAATGAGTTTATTTCTATGGCTTCACATCAGTTAAGAACGCCGCTGACTAGTATTAAGGGTTATCTGGATATGATGCTGGAGGGCGATTTGGGAAAGATTACGCCGACGCAACGTGCGGTTCTTAGGGAGGCATTTTCTTCGAGTGAGCGTATGGTTAGGTTGATTAATGATTTTCTTAATGTTTCTAGGCTTCAGACTGGCAAATTTAATATCGATAAACAGAAGATAGATATTGCTCAAATTCTTCGGGATGAAGTTGCTTTGCTTAAGGTTGTAGCAGATCAGAGGTCTGTTGAGATGGACCTAAAGATTGATAAAAAAGTTCCATTGATTACGGCTGATTCTGAGAAGATTCGTCAAGTTATGCTGAATATGATTGACAATGCCATTTACTATTCAAATCCACATAAAAAGGTAATAATTTCTCTGAAAAATAATAATGGTGTGATTGAATTTACGGTGAAAGATTCGGGAATTGGTGTACCAAAGTCAGAGCAAGCAAATCTGTTTGGTAAATTCTTCCGCGGTACGAACGCCAGAAAAAAGCGACCAGACGGCACTGGTGTTGGTCTGTTTTTGGCGAGGAAAGTTATTTTGTCGCACGACGGTGAGATGATCTTTGAATCAGAAGAAGGGAAAGGTAGTACCTTTGGATTTAAGCTGCCGGTTCGTTAACGAAACAGGCTTAATATTCCAGAAATAACGATAATTAAGACGATTACAACGAGTCCCGCCATGCCAATGGTGCGAATGAGCTTTTTTCGATCGAAAAACCATTGAGATAATTTGGAGCGATTCGTTGCTGTAATCCTTGTTACTTTTGGTCGCTGAGATGTCGCGTCCATTCCAGAATATTTTTTATTGCGCTTTTTCTTCTGCTTTGTCATGGAAATATTATACATTAATAGATAACGGCGGAGAAGTGGCTGATTTGTTATAGACAATTCGACGATAATTTGTTATGATATCTGAAGTCGTGGCCTTATCGTCTAACGGTTAGGACACCAGGTTTTCATCCTGGCAATCCGGGTTCGATTCCCGGTAAGGTCACCATAAAGATTGTTTGGAATAGCTCGCTTATTGTGGCGAGCTTTTTTCATTATTGCTTTGTAGTTTCTTTGGCGGCAGACTCATCGTCAGTCCGAGACATCATTTCAGAATAGGCTTCAAGTATATCGCTCTCCTTATATTTCGGTTTATGTGAGCGCTCGATTGCATACCAGATTGTTATAGGTATCAGTAAGGCGGTGTTTATGCAATATATCGTAATTGCAGCTTCTATGGATCCAACGATATTTACAAATACTCCCGTATAGAATAAAAAGAAAATAATTACAGTAGTTGATCCGAAAATAAAGAACAGGATTTTTGAAATAATATATTTATCTATTTCTGGCATAATATTTTATATTCTAGCATTAAGGAAATGGGTAGGCTAGTTTATGTGGTTATGTTGACCGTACGGATAGCTATCGGCTATAATAATGCTAATGGTAATTTTATATGGAATGTAATAATACGGGTGTTCTAGTTGCGCAGGCTGATAATATTACGAACCTTGATTTCAGACCGATCGCCATCAAGGCTACGAATGTAATCAAGAAGTATAAAGTTGGCAAGCAAATAATTAGAGCTATTGATGATGTTTCAGTAGACATTCACGAAGGTGAATTTGTGGCTCTTGTTGGTCCAAGCGGCAGTGGTAAAAGCACTTTACTGCATTTACTTGGTGGACTAGATAAGCCTACGTCTGGTGAGATTGTTGTAGGAGGGAAAAACGTTTCCAGTATGAATGACCGTCAACTGTCTAAGTTTCGCAACCAGACAATTGGATTTGTTTTCCAATCGTTTTATCTGCAGCCTTTTTTGACGTTGCGCCGTAATATTGAAGTCGCTTCAATGCCTCAGCGCATGAAGCAGGCGGAGCGCAAGCTACGTATTGAATCATTAGCTCGACAAGTCGGTCTGTATGATCGACTAAATCACCACCCTCACGAACTTTCCGGTGGGCAGATTCAGCGCGCTGCTATTGCTAGAGCCTTACTCAATAGACCGGCTATTATTCTGGCAGATGAGCCAACTGGCAATCTGGATTCTGCCAACAGTCGCGATATTATTAGTTTATTCCAGCAAATTCGAGAGCAATATCATGCAACGATTATTATTGCTACGCACGATAATGAAATTGCCGCCCAGGCTGATCGTGTCATTGCCCTAAAAGATGGGAGATTGTGTGATTAGGCTAGCCGATATAGTACTGTTGACTTATACAAAATTACGTGCTCGTAAAATACGTACATTTATTACGGTATTGTTGGCGAGTATGTTGTTCGGTGTCCTTATTTCAGCTTCCCTGATTGCTAATGGTCTCTTTCGTGGTATTGATTCGTTTCGTAAAGAGGGGTTGACTAGTCGCTATATCGTAAGTGTCACTAACGCACCATCAAATGTCGATGGGTTTTATAAGACTATTCGTGACCCTAATCTTATTGCCGAGGCGAAAAAACGCTATGAATTACTCGTTTCACAAAAAGCCGCCGAGTCAAAGCGACTTAATCTGGAATATTCCTATATCAATGATCGGCCGCCGTATTCACAGTCTGCTGACGGTACTGTGCAGCTATCTATTAATGACCAAAACGGTATTACCGCTCAATTACTAAAAGAGAAATATAGCGCCATGCCGGCTTTTGACGATGCAAAACTCTCTCGTTTAGCTAAGGGATATGGTGCTATTAAATTTTTTACTGAAGAATTTTATAGTGTCAAAAAAGGCTCGGCACTAGTACCTCTTATTGACGGCAAAGAGTTGTTCTTTGACACTTCGGATGAAGCGGAGGTGAATGCTAATTATGAAAATCCTCCTGTAAATAGCTCAAGTATTGTTATTGCACCACCTGAAATTACAGATAATATTATGCTTCCTAACAATGCTGGTTGGAAGCCTGACGGGTCGAGTTTACCTATAATCTTGCCACAAAATGTTATTGAGCGTTTACTGAAGCTGGAAAAGTTGCCGGCAAGTGCGAGTGCTGAGGCTAAATTTGAGCGCCTTAAAAATATTCGTGACAATATAACTAACTTGAGTTTTAAAATGTGTTACCGAAATAGCGCCTCGCTGGAGCTGATACAGCAGACCTTGCAACAAAATAAAGAGATCGCAGCAAATCAAAATAACAAGGACTATAAAAAGCCAAGCCTTTTGTATGGACTACCCAATCCTACAACATGTGAAAATACTCCTGTAATAAGCGACAAACGTACGGCAGAGGAGAAGAAGCAGGCGGCAAACCAAGAGCTGTTTGATGCAAGATTTGGTAAAGAAACAACTGCTGTAAGCAAATTTATTACTTTTAAAGTGGTTGGTATGTCTCCTGGTGATAGTGAAGTGCTAAATCCAGAACAGAAACAGCAGCGCGAGAAGGCTCGCACTACTAACGATATGATTTCTGGAGTATTACGCACGGAAGGTGTTGGACAGGTTATACCGCGCTCACTATACGATAAGCTACCTAATAAAGCCGATTATGCTGATTTATTTACATACGAGCCACTTTATATTATGGGCAATGAGGATAATAAACATCGTTTTGTTGAGTTTGCAAATGCCAGTGATGCGCAAAAGTTTATAGATGAGCAGGGCTGTACTGTCCAGTATGATAATTCTTGTAAGCCGATTGGTCGTTTATATCAATCTAATTTGGCATTTAGTAATAGCGTTGCTTTGGATGATATGCAGAATATATTTAAGCAGTGGTCGATCTATGCTATGCTGGTAGTTATAGTATTGGCTGCGCTTATTATGTGGATTACTATCAGTCGTACAATTGTGGATGATAGACATGAGACGGCGGTATTTCGTGCTATTGGCTTTAATCGTATTGATATCGTGTCGATATATATACTATATACGATAATTATATCTATATTAGTAGCTATGTTCGCTCTTGCTATCGGCTTTATCGGTGCGTATCTCCTGGATAAGCAATTTGCACCACAGCTTACGGCACAGGCGCAATATAGCTTCGGTTCTATTAATTCAAATAGAGCGATACGACTTATAGCCGTGGATATGCGACAGATAATCTTTATTGTAAGTACGTGTATTCTCACTGGATTGTTTAGTGTTATGTTGCCATTAATACGCAACATGCGTCGCAGTCCAATTCGAGACATACGAGAGTTTTAGTAGCTCTTTTTTCCTGTCGAGACACTATGTTGTTGAGCTGCATTTTGCAATGGTGCATGTTAGAGGTCAGCTGTTTTTTTGTTTCTTCTGAATCTGCTATAGTTGATTTTATTAAAATACTGGGCTGCTTTTTTTATTAAATCTTCGTGATATGTGCTTTGTACAGTTACTATAACGACATCTGCCTTAGCTATCTCACTTAAATCATTGGAAACATTGTTTATTATTGTTTCCGTATATGTGCCGTTTTCTTTAAGATAAACACGATTTTTGTTTCTTAAAAGTCTATCGTATATTTCAGACTTTTTTTCTGATGTTTTAATGAGCGAAACCTTATGCTCATTAATTGACAAATCAGTAGCTATTGCTACCCCTACGTTTCCCGTCCCTATTACTGATACATTCATAAGTTATGTATTGCTTAATACACATTTGAGCGGAGAGTAGGATTTGCACCTACGACTTCAACCTTGGAAAGGATGCACTCTAACTAACTGAGCTATCTCCGCATTATTGAGCGCAAAGATGGAATCGAACCACCGTCTTTGTCTTGGGAAGACAACGCTCTAACCACTGAGCTACTTGCGCAATTTTCGTCTGTCCGAATGTCAAGCGTCTTTCCGCTTTGTCTTATCCTATGAGCTAGAAAAGATTTCCTTGAACATACGTAGGCTCTTTATTTTTGGAAGAGCCGTATTCCTCTATCTCTACGCCAGTCTTTTCTTTTATCCAGTCCGCCAAGATGTGGCGGTGGCAAAAATCTTCTGGCTTTTCGTAGCAGCAAAGGGCGACATCTTGACCGTTGCCAGCCATTTCTACACTCTTCAGAAACTGTTGCATGTCTTGTCGGCCAAGCACCTCAGACTTATATCGCCTTACATAATCCTCTTGCGTTTCATCTTTCGCGAACAGGATACTCTTTGTCGGGGCTACCTGTTTCAGCGAAATACCATTAAACCATTTTGGAGGATAGAGAGCTATCCCAACGACCTTAATTCCCGCCTGCTGCAATTTCTTGCTGTTGGCGAAGTAAGATGTGTAAATTCTCATATTCTTGAATTATATGTAAAGTTAGTGATTTTATTTGAAAAACAAATACTTTTTGTAATAAAAGTTTGCTTGTTAACAATGTTTTAACATTCAGCTTTTTCTCGTTTCATAGTTATAATGCCTTTCTCAACCTTTGCCTGTAATCTTCGTTGGCTGCAATTTGGGCTTCTTCCAAAGAATTAAACATGCAGTTTTCCATGAAACACCTACCGATTTCCAAGTTGAACTTACCTCCGCTTTCTTCTGGTGGGTAGATGATGTAACCACCAAATGTAATGGGCGCATAGTACCTGCCATCAAATTCACACCATTTCAAATCTGTGACGTTGTCCAATATGCTCTGTCTTCCTCCGTCGAATGCTATCTTAGCGGAAAGTTCTGCGTAGTGCCTACTCAACACTTCATTGCCACTAGCATCCCTATACAGCTTTCCCCTGATATACTGTAAAGCCTTGTCTATTGTTGCTCTCTGTTCCATACTATACCTCCTTTAAGTTGAACAAGTCCGCTTGTGTCATACCATCGAACCAAGCAGGAAATATCGGGTCGAGGCCATATATGCTATCATATTTTACCTTGGGTACTTTCCATTCGCTTTCATCATACTGGAAAGCCCAATCTGTTCCGAACCTCTCTACCATCTTGTCACGAGCATCACCATAAGTTTCTGCTTCCTCAACATGGTAGCAATTGCGATATTTAGCATCGCCCATCATGAATGTGAAATAAAACCGTTCCATACTATAAATTATTAAAATAAGTTTCATAACTAACAACCCTTACGTTGTTCATGTGCAGTTTCCGTGCAGCCTTTTCCATATCTTCTCTCTTGCCCTTATATGCAAGGGAAAAATCACGAGTCCACCAATATTCATTTGACTTCCGTCTGTCGACAAGCATAAGCGTCGTGCCGTCCTTCCTGCTGTCTTGGATTATCACAAACAAATCATCCTTTTGCTTTTCCCTGTTCAACCTGTCTTTTCTTTCTATTTCTGCTTTTCTCCTTTTATGTCTTTCTTTTTTCCTAGAATAGTGCCTTTCGTCTAAACCCGTGATAGTGGTTATAACATTGGCTCTCCTATATTCGTTTTCCGCAATATACTCTTGGTAAGATGAATAGCCTTCATAATCATCGTAAATCTCAGAAAGGTGGCAGGCTTCTGTATCGTTAAAATCAAACATAACTAAGCATTTATTAAAATTTTCTATTAAACTAATATGTGTATTCTACTTCTTTCTGATTGTCAGAAGCGATCTCACACATACTTTTAGTACAGGAGAGGTTACTTATGTGTTTTTGGTTATGCTTAAATACAGGGCAGTAAGCACAGAACACATAAGGGATATTATTAGATTCCATTATTGCGAGTACTTAATAAGGCATTTCCGCAAGTAATTCTGTCCTCATCTTCCTCTATTGATGGGATGAAGACAATCACGTCCCAACCTGCATCCAATAACGGTTGCTCGAATTGCCTATACACGTCATACTTGTAATATCCCATCTGTGTTTGCAGGTTAAAGGTCTTGGCCTCATTCGTCTCATGGATGGGAGTTATCTTGACGATAAACTTTTCCTTATCGAAGAGTTCTGACAACACCTTAGGGTCAAGGATTGTTTCCGCTGTTACGGGGAAGTTCAAAGTGTATTTTCTCCCTACTGGCATTGGGAGCATTTCTGCTATATCAGATATTTCATTAAGCGAAAGAGAACGTCCCCTAAAAAGGGCTTTTCTTTGTCCATCATCAGTTGAGTTGATGGATAGTTGTAATCCTGCTTCTCCCTTATACCTCACATTCTTAAGCTCACACACATCCTTTAAAATGTGTGGAATATCCTTTTTGATAGCACGAGGCATCATAGTTGTGAATACAGGATGTAGAGTGTCTGCCTGTATAGGCGTTATGATACGTTTGAGGTCAGACCATAAAAACTGCATTATATTCGCAGCATTAAAGGATGGCTCACCCATCCTAGCCAGGTGTAGATTGAACCTCTTAGTATGTTTCACACCGCTACTCCTCCAAGCATGACTGACTTGGAAACACAAGTCTTCAACACTCGCATTCCCATGAAAACCGACTTTCGGACAGTCGCAGAACTGGCAGTGCATAGGGCAGCCTTTTTGTGTGGAAATAGTCACTACCATCTTTTCTCCCAAATCGACATCATGATGCTTAACGCCATTAATCTCCTTACTTAATCCAAGGAAGTCGGCCTTGATGTTATTTTCTTTGCCATAGTCACCTACGTACAGCCACTCCAAAAGATTAACGTCATCGCTGTAAATACAGCCTGTTCTAGTCTTAAATTCTTTAATCATAGTTCTTCTTTTTCAAATTCTGTTTTTTAATACTCTACGTGAGTTGTTAAATCTTATGTTCGACAATTTGTGCGCTTACCCATTCGACAGCCATTTCGTGCATATTGTTAGCTTTATTGTCGTCAATCTCATTAAGCTGCCAATCACAGCCAAGTTCTATATACCTTTCGACGTCTATGTCGTGGTATACCGTATCGTTAGGGTCTGAGTAGAAAGCCATTGTTTCGTAGTAACGTTCGCAACCGACAGTAACAATTTCCATCCTGCCTTGTCGTTTCGCAAATAGCCTTCCTACGGTAGAGACAACTATTTTTATATTTTCGTACTCCAACAGGGTGTTCCGCCTGAAGAGACACCGGTCTGCACATATAAAATGTCCTGCCCACCCTCGTTCTGTCCGTTTTACTTTCTTCTCCATTCTATTCTTAATATGTTTAATTTCATACTACTTTATTAAATTTCCTAATCACGCTCATATTCTCATTTACTAGACTTACAATTTCATCGTGATACTTGCTGTTTTGGTTGCACACGCCACGAGATTGGACTAACTGATAGCGTTTCAAGTCAACCTCAATGGTTTCTGCGCGCTCACCATCAACCTTTGCAGTTAATAGTAAGCTGTCTAATCGTTTGTAATACTTATTGGTAAATACGCAATGATGCATAGCCTTGCCTTCTTGTTCTACATCTTTGACCGTTGGCAAAACTTGTATAACTACTTTGCCGTCAGAAATTACCATACCCATAAAGCATTTACGTGCAACTTCGTACGCTTTTACTGCTTTCTGATCTTTGAGCAGTTCCTTTCGCTCTTTTATCTTCCTTTGCTTTTCTTCGTACTTATTGCATAAGTCCATTGCTTTATCATGACCTGCTTTCAAACTAATAGGGCAAATAAACTTAGGATTTCTAAAATCTTTGTGAGCTCTTTCAAGCATATTTACCATGTCAACCCACATACGACCATCTTTAATGTAATAATTCTGCCGTAAAACTATCTTTACAGCAGCCATTTTAGAAGTATCATTATAATCTCTGTTCCAGTCATAAGCGAAAGTTCGCAAAAGAGGAAATTGTTTACATTTCCAAAGTGTTTCAAACATGTTATTCTTCAACAAACCCTCTATCACATCACGAGGTTGCATGTTATGAAAACTTCCTTTCAAACCGTTACGCTTCAAAATAGGAAGTGCCGATGTAACTTTTGATGCAGAAATAGGCAACATTTGCGTATAATCTCTGTAAGGCAAAGGGGCTTGCTTTAATGATAAGTCGCTATCAATTATCCAACTATCTATTCTGCCACTCATGCAAAATCTGTTCATAGCCTCGATTTCCATGTGTCCGTCAGTATTAAACCATAAACGCACTGGTTCTATTACATCATAGAGTTGCCTTTGTTTCCGTATCTGAAAGAAACGGCACACCTGCCAATCATTTACTCGAGAGGACATGACAAAGTATCGGTAGATAGTCTTCTCATAGGTACGTTCCTTTTCAGTGTAGGAATGAGTAATACCCCATTCTTTTTGTTTATTAGAAATAGGGCGGATTGTGGCACTTAATGCCACAACCTCCCTTTGTATCTTGTTCCTTGGTTTCATAGGCTGTCAAAAAGTGATGGTCCACTAACACTTTCCTTAACTTTTTTCTTTGGTTTCAGACTTTCGCGTTGTTTGGCAAGCTGCTCCTCATAAAAGGCGTTACGGGCTTTTTCTCTAATTTCCTGTTTCTCCTTTTCTGTCAACTCTACCGTATGGTTAACAACGACATTGCAGTTTATCTTTTTCCCTACATCCAAGTTATCTTCATCATAGTAGTGGACAGCCATTCCGAAAATTTCGTTATCTTCAAAGCCGTTACAACCACTACGCTGAACTTCGTTAAGAATGTATGTTATACATTCATCAATACTCTTGTTTGGCTTTGCGTATGACTTTGCAAACAAGTCATCGACCTTTGCACGTTCTTCTAAATAGGCTTGTATAGTGCGTTTAAAATTTTCTGT
>ERZ773233.2211-NODE-2211-length-10934-cov-2.593805_pt1 | contig 10934 bp, 7 predicted proteins | sample MGYA00580991_ERZ773233 | MGnify/ENA primary metagenome ERZ773233 (study PRJEB29015, sample SAMEA2738178) | human oral metagenome | biome: human oral; feature: human-associated habitat; material: saliva | place: China | collected 2161 ...
TGCTTGTTGTGCAGGCTTGTTAAATAGGGATAGTCCATATACCCACATCTTGCCTTTATATTCAGCCCACGGACTTGTTTCTTTTGGGCTGACGTTCCTTATTTTAAAGGCACTGCCCCTTATAACATCAAATAGTTTCTTGGCGGGCTGCCCAATAAATTCGCTCTTCCTTGCATCTAGGGTAGGCAAGAAAGCTTCGATCATCTTATTTTCCCTTTCGCGTTCGGCTTCTGTCTGGATGTTTTGAGCGTGCATGGTGAGGCCAAAGCATAGCGAAAACATCAATATAAATAACCTTTTCATCGTCTTAACATTTAATGGGTTTGTAACTAATTTTTTCAGAACCATATGTGGTATAGTCGGGTTTATCTGTTATATGGCATTTCACGATACTGATTCCGCCATCGAAGTGGTTAATGATTGTGCTTAATCTAGCAATGGCTATATCGTGGCTCGATTTAAAATTTAAATTCTCTTTGTACAACTCCAGCACCTTACTACATTTACCATCCAGTTTAAAATCATTAGTGGTATCGTCAACTTCGTTTTCTATCTCCTTGAACATTGTTGTTGCTTTATTCCTATCGTTGATAATCAATGCATAATAGGTGTTCTCGTCTATGAAAACAAATGAACCACGAATGTTGGTACACTCTGGGCTTGCTGCTGCTAAACAAAGATTTAATAAATCTTTTGCTGATGGAGGAGTAAGATTGGGGTGGTTGTGGATAATATACTTGGTGTAAGGACCATAATGATATTTTGCCCTGTCTGAAAGTCCTCCCTTTTCAGGCTCTACCATATAATGGCGGTTATCGTCATAAACTTCGATAGCACTAGCATGCTCAATATTGCCATGTTCCTTTATAATCGTTTTATATTGGGAGAAGTCAATGTAGTTATACTTTGCACCTTTATAGGGTTTCAGAGAGAACAAACTATCCAACATTTCCTTCATAGCACTCTTTGCCTTGTTGGAATAAGGCAATGAGTCGCACTCTTCTGGTATAGCGTTTTTCGGGGTTACCCCTGAGGCATAGTTGTCTACATATGGGCCATCGGAAGGTTTGGGCTTATGTTCGCCAGTGCTTCCACCTGTTCCACCGCCCCATCCTAGACGGTAAGTGCCATGAATTTGATAGGTGACTTGTACAATCATATTAATCCAATGTTCGATAGCAACTTGTTGTAACATCTTGCTATAATGCATTGCAAAATCTCTTGGGTCTGGACATTTGCGATACAATATGTCACAATCGATGATAATAACTATTTTGTTTTCATACCATTCTTTTTCTACCTTGCAATAAGAGGGAGGTATGTCTGAACGCCAAAGTGCCTCTTTCGCCCATTCTTCAATCGTGCTGTGTTTTACACCATGGCAATTCCCATTAGATCATTTCCTTACAGATCTTCCTGTTACTTTTAACCTTCTTTTCCTCGGTTTAGTAGCATCGTTTTTTTGTTTTGGTGCATGGAGTTTTGTTACCGAAAAAGTGGGTGCTGTAACAATAGCCAACTACAACTAAGGCCATCGTCTACTTGCAGCCCCTTGTCAGATAAGATGGTGAAATCATTAGAATAGAGGAAACGCTGCGTTATTGGGATGTCGTTGTTGAGTGTTTCAGCAGTAACCACTTGTGGACTTTTAAGTTTGTTGTTCAGTTCAACGCACTCGTTATCCAGCTGCGTAAAACCAACAGGATAATACAATGCACCGCTTATCATCTCGGCTCCTTCATTGGCGAAAGGCACAATAAACACCATGCCGTGCATCGAACTGTTGCACAAGCGAATGTCCTCGAAAAATACCTGCTTATCTTTTGTCAAGGTTTGGAACACAGGTTGCTGGTCGGTAGAGGCGTTTAACGCTTCAACAAATCGTTGAGCGTCTCTGTTTGTCACCTCATCTGGTAGCGACACACCTACATCGTATTCTTGTTGACTACAAGCGCAAATCAGCAAGACGCATAACCAAATCATTGGCGCGATTACATTCGCCATCTTTACATTCTTTTTCATTATAATTTTTTCATTTTGTGGTTATAATAATGTTTGCGAGATATACTTTTTCTACATCCTAAAGGATGGATTCTCCATACATGGATGGGTTTTCTAATGACAATGTTATGTGATGTTTAATGTTGTTTTACCAACTCAAAGATTGACCCATAGGCTGCTTTTGATTGCAAAAATAAGCAATTTATCAATTCGTTATTCTGCTGATAATATGTTTGTTAGCATATAATGGATATTTGTTATAACCTTGTTCGTATAATAAACAGTAATATGCTCGAAAGTGTAACAGGCTAAGTTAAGAAAATAAGACAGGAAAGATGTTGGCAAACAAACGGAAGGTGAACAGAAAGCCATTAAGCGAACGCCGAAAAATATTTGATAAACGGTGTAATGGCTGATAGGTGTTTTATCTTCTTGCTAGAAAAAAGCCATGCCACGCCCTTTGGGGGCAACGGCATGGCTTTACATATTGATTGCGCAAGCTTACATTTGCAGGTGTTGGACTTGCCAATGGTAAATTTTTGGTGTGTGTGGGGTTTACATCTTAGTAACAATACCGCCCTCTGTGGCTTCAATAAACTGCACGAGGTTGCGTATTTCAGGGCTGTCGGGCACTTGTTCTTTCACCTGGAGCACCGAGTCGAACACGCTTGTTTGTCCGTGGAACACCAGTCGATAGGCGTTGGCGATGTGCTTTATGGTTTTGGGGGCTACGCCATCGGCTTTCAACATCACGGTGTTTACGCCGCCGTAGGCCAGCGGTTTACCGCCAAGGATGATGTAGGGAGGCACGTCTTTCGAGAAAGTTGTGCCCGCTTGAATCATGGCGCGATCGCCAACACGCGTCTTGGCGTTCTCGATAACACTCGTTGAGAATATCACGCCGTTGCCAATTTCGCAGTCGCCTGCAATCTTTGTGCCGTAGCCAAACACGCAATCGTTGCCCACTTGCGTGTCGTGCGAGATGTGTGCACCCTCCATCAGGAAGTTGTGATTGCCAATAACGGTTTTGCAACCCTCGTGCGTGGCGCGGTTGATTACCACATTTTCGCGGATGGTGTTGTCGTTGCCGATGATGAGGAACGACCTTTCGCCCACGAAATTAAAGTCTTGGGGCAACGCTCCCAACACCGAACATTGATAAACGCTGTTGCCACTGCCCATGCGTGTGCCGTTAAGGATGCTCACAAAGGGGTAGATAACACAGTTGTCGCCAATCTCTACATCGTCTTCTATGTAGACGAAGGGGTAAATTTTGCAGTTGTCGCCTATCTTGGCGCGAGGCGACACCTCTGCTCTTGAACTTATATCGCTTGACATAATGTGAGATTTTGAGTTGATGAGTTCATGAGTTTGTGAGTTTTTGAGTTTTTGAGTTGATGAGTTTGTGAGCTTTTGAGCTTGTGAGTTCTTGTGCTGGATGTTAGTGAACAGCTGGGGTGGCGATGTTTGCCTGCGTAAGGTTTAACATGTAAACACACCGACAATCTGGTTTGCCTACCCTGCAGTCAGAACAATTGTACATGCCTATGAGACATTATCGAACTGTTCTATATTCTGATATTCGTCATCTCAAAAGAACTCATGAACTTAGAAACTCAAAAACTCATAAACTTAAAAATGCACACACTTATTTGCCGCCTCCCAAGGCCATATAGAGATTAACAACGGCTTGCATCTTGTAGAAGTCGTCTTGCACCTTAGACAGTTCTACGTTAAGCAAAGACTGTTGGGCGGTGATAACTTCCAGGTAGCTACCGCGACTTTCAGAGAGCAGTAGCTTGGTGTCCTCTACATTCTGGCGAAGTGTGGCGATTTGTTTGGCCTCGATGGCGCTCTTTTCGGCCGAAGCATTATAGAGCACCAAGGCGTTGCTCACCTCGTTGCCAGCACTTAACACCGCTTGCTGCCAGGTGTTGTAGGCGCGTTCGTATTGTATTTTGGCCACTTTAAGACCTGCAATGATTTGTCCGCGTTGGAAAATGGGTTGCACCAAGCTACCCACAGCAGTGAGAAGCAGTTTTGCGGGGTTGGTGATGCCCATACCGCCGCTGTTGGTATAGCCACCTTGCCCACTAAGAGTGAGGGTGGGGTAGAACCTGCTACGGGCAGTTTGCACATTGTAGAAGCATTGAGCGAGCGACATTTCGGCAGCGTGCACATCGGGACGATTATTGAGCAGTTGCAGAGAAATACCTGTAGAGAAGTTGGCTGGCAGGTTTTGATTGTCGAAAGTGCCACGGGCGATGATGCCGGCCGATTGTCCTAGCAATAGCGAAAGGGCGTTTTCGGCCTCGCGCAACTGGCGTTTCAGCCCCACTTTTTGAGCCTGAACCGAATAGTAATTGCTCTCGGCACTCTGCACCCCAGTAGAACGAACGCTGCCATATTCTTTTTGTAGCTTCATGGTTTCCCATGTGTCTTTGGCCAATTTTTCCATTTCGTCTATCAGCACCAATTCTTTATCCAGCATCAGCAGCGTGTAATACAGGTTGGCAACGTTGGCAATGAGCTTGGTGCGAGCAGCCAGTTGATAGTCTTTCATGCCCAAAAGCGCCATTTGCGAACTGCGTTTGGCCGAGAGAAGCGAACCAAAGAGGTCGATGGTCCAGCTGGCCGAAACGGGTAGCGAATAGGTTTTTACTGCTTCATTACCATCCCACGAGCTTATTGTGCCTTGTGGCGAGAAGGCAAACGAAGGCAAGAAAGCCAGGCGGGCCGACTTTAATTGTGCCTCGGCAGCCTGCACGTTGAGTGCCGCATTGAGCAAATCGTAGTTGTGCTCAAGCGCTGTGGCAATGAGCGATTGCAGTTGTGGGTCGGTAAACACGCTTCGCCAAGGCAGGTTGCCAAAGCTAGCCGTATCGCTAACAGCCAGCGTGTCGGTGTCTGAAAGGGGCGAACGAACCACCCCTTTGGCGTTAACCTCAGGACGTTCGTATTTGCCATAGAGGCTCTTGCAGCCCGTTAAGGCTAGGGCTGCAAGTGCCAGGATGATGAAATTCTTTATCTTCATTGTTTTGATTTCATGTCTTTTTCTATCGCCATTTGGCGTGCATACTGTTTCAACTCGCTTTTTACTTCACGGTTTTCTTCGTCGTTAAATTCCAAAGGCTTGATTTTCTCCTGTAGATATTGGAAGATAACAAACAGCGCGGGCACAACAAATATTTGTAATAACATACCGATGAGCATACCGCCAACGGCTGCTGCACCCAGCGTTTGGTTACCGTTTTTGCCCACACCGCTAGCAAACATCATGGGCAGCAGACCAATAACCATGGCCAAACCAGTCATTAAGATGGGTCGCAGACGCGATGCTGCACCCAAGATGGCGCTGTACTTGATGGCCATACCCGTGCGTCGACGTTCCAAAGCAAACTCAACAATGAGGATGGCGTTCTTAGCCAGCAGACCAATGAGCATGATAAGGGCAATCTGCATGTAGATGTCGTTCTGGTGACCGAATAGCTGTGTAAAGATGAATGCACCTGCTAAACCGAAGGGTAACGACAAAATTACCGAGAAGGGAAGCAGATAACTCTCGTATTGTGCCGAGAGAATGAGGTAAACGAACAACAAGCAGAGGGCGAAAATGATGGCCGTGGTGTTGCTTTGTTCGTGCTCTGAACGGGTAAGACCCGAGAAATCGTAACCATAACCCGTGGGCAATGTCTGTGCTGCCACCTCTTCAATGGCTTTGATAACCTCGCCTGAAGAATAGCCATCGGCGGGTGTGGCATTGACATTAATACTGGTGAAGAGGTTGAAACGGCGAACATTGGATGGGCCATACACACGCTTGAGTGTGCAATATTCGCTTACGGGCACCATACCTTGTGCTGTGCGCACATAGATGTTGGTGATGTCGCTTGGCTTCATACGGCTGGCTACATCGCCTTGTATCATCACACGATAGAGTTTACCAAAGCTATTGAAGTTGGAAGCGTACATACCGCCATAATATCCTTGCAGGGTTGAAAGCACCACGCGCGGACTGATGCCGCTTTGTTTGCACTTGGCCACATCCACATCCACCATATATTGTGGGTAGTTGGGGTTGTAAGTGGTCATAGCATTCTGTATTTCGGGACGCTCGTTCAGTGCCTTTAGATAGTCTTGTGTCACCTTGAAGAAATGGTCTATCGAACCACCCGTCTTATCTTGCATGGTGAACGTAACGCTATTGGTGAGACCATAACCAGGAATCATCGGCGAACCAAAAGCCAAAATCTGCGCTCCCTTGATGCTAGAGATTTGTTTATAGATGGTGGCAAGTACAAGGTTAGAGCTGCGTACGTCTACAAAGAAACGCATAATGCCATCACCTTGCCACAGGCCTGACAGCTTATAGAAGAATCCGCTGGTGCGCTCTTCAAAGGGTTTAAGCTTAAGTACAAACGTGGCTTGGTCTGAACCCTGGCCTGCAATGAAGTTATAGCCCACAATTTGTTCGCGACTTTGAATCATGGGGTTGTTGGCCAGCATCTCATCCACTTGGTTTACCACCTCTTGCGTATGTTCCTGGCTAGTAGCGGGAGGCAATGAGATGGTCACAAAGAGTGTACCCGTGTCTTCGTTGGGCACAAGTCCTGTCTTAGTGGTGCTCATTGTAAAGGCTAAAACCACAATTCCCACCACTACAGCGATGCCTGTTATGATGCGATGACCAATAAGGTTTTCAACGCCTTTGCGGTATTTGCCCAGCATCTTGTTGAAAGCCACGTTGAAACCCGTGTGGAAACGGTCGATGAATGACGACTGTTTGCCGTGTTCGCCATCGGCATGAGGCTTAAGCAAAATGGCACATAGCGCAGGCGAAAGGGTGAGTGCGTTGATAGCCGAGATAACAATAGACACGGCCATAGTAACACCAAACTCGCGATAGAATGTTCCCGACGTGCCACTGATAAACGATACAGGCACAAACACGCAGGCCATAACCAGTGTAATGGAGATAATGGCACCCGAAATCTCGTTCATGGCGTCGATGGCAGCCACCTTCGAACTCTTATAACCCATATCGAGCTTGGCATGAACGGCCTCGACCACCACGATGGCATCGTCTACCACAATGGCAATGGCCAACAGCAAGGCCGAAAGCGTGAGCAAGTTGATGGAGAAACCAAACATCCACAAGAAAAGGAACGTACCAATGAGCGACACAGGCACGGCGATGAGCGGGATGAGCGTTGAACGGAAGTCTTGCAAGAAGATATAAACCACGAGGAACACCAGCACAAAGGTGATAACCAAGGTCATGATAACTTCTTCAATAGAAGCGAAAAGAAACTCGGTTACATCGTAGTTTATCTTATAAACAAGGCCTGGGGGGAAGGTCTTAGATTGCTCTTCAAGCACCTTCTTCACGTCTTGCGCAATCTGTGTGGCGTTAGAACCAGCAATCTGTTGCACCATACCCATTACCGAAGCATGGCCATCGTTCTTCATCTTCACGGCATAACCCAGCTCGCCCAGTTCAATTTTGGCCACGTCTTTGAGGTAAAGCGTTTGACCCTGGGTGTTGTTGCTGATAATGATGTTGCCGTATTCTTCGGGCGTTTTGAGCCTTCCTTTATAGCGCATGGTATATTCGAAGGCCACATTGCTTTGTTCGCCAAACGAACCAGGCGCGGCTTGAATGTTTTGTTCGGCCAATGCAGCAGTAATATCGCTAGGCATAAGACCGTATTGTTTCATCTTGTCGGGTTGCAACCACACACGCATAGAATAGGTGCTGGAGCTAAACGATTGCACGTTGCCCACACCCTGTACACGTTTGATGGCGGGCTGGATGTTGATTTCGTTAAAGTTGGTGATAAACTTGGCGTCGTATCGTCCGTCGGTCGACGTGATACTATACATGATAACGTTACTCGTTTGACGCTTCGACGTGGTTACACCCACCTGCGTTACCTCGGCAGGCAGCAGTGCTTGTGCCTGTTGCACGCGGTTTTGCACGTTCACGGCGGCCATGTCGGCATTAACACCTTGCTTAAAATATACGGTAATCATGGCCGTACCGTCGTTTGTGGCAGTACTTTCCATGTAGGTCATGTTCTCCACGCCGTTGATGCTCTCTTCAAGAGGCACCACCACGGAGTTAAGAACCGTTTGAGCATCGGCTCCCTGATAGTGCGCCATCACCGAAATGGTGGGAGGTGCAATGTCGGGATACTGCGCAATGGGCAGCGACACGATGCCGATAAGACCCAGTAGCACCAAGAACACAGAGATAACCGTGGAGAGTACTGGGCGTTGTATGAATTTTGTAAAAGTCATATTCCTTGTTGTTGAGTATTTAAGTTCGTGCGTTTACTTCGTTTTCGAGGCTTGTTGCTAAGGAATTCGCTGCTTTGTTGGTCTATGATTGGCTGGCAAATGCCCCCAATACCTTGCTGTGGCAAGGCTAACCTAGTTAGGCTTGAGCCATCAAGTGCTGTCGCTTGCTTATGTCGCAACAGATAATGCATAGCCGTTGAAGTTCACCATGCAAAACTCAAAACCTTAAAATGAATAACCTAAGAACTTAAAGACTATTGTTTTTACTTCTTCATCATGTTCATAAACCCTTCAACGCTACTCTGGTTTTTGCCCATCTTGGCAGCGTCAGACACCTTTTTGAGATATTGTTCCTCGGTGAGGGGCACAATTTCAAGACTATCTTTCAGCGTGGTTAGTCCGCGGGTAACAATCTTATCGCCAGCTTTCAGACCGCCAGTAACCACATAGTTGTTGCCATCGTTTTGTGGATCGACGGTAATCTCGGTGTATCTCACCTGGTTTTTGGGGCCAACCTTATACACAAACACCTTATCTTGAATTTCGGTTGTTGCACTTTGGGGAATAACAAGGCTGTTGTTGCTCACGCGTGGCACAATAATTGTGCCCGAAGCACCACTTTTAAGCAGATGTTCGGGGTTGGGGAAGCGGGCAATAAGCGACACAGCACCCGTTGCCTGATTGATAACACCACTCATTTTTACCACCTTTCCTGGGTGTTGATATAGGGTTCCGTCGGCCAATTTTAGTTTCACTTCAGGGAAATCTTCAATAGCAGCATGTGTTCCACCAGCACGCTTGCTCATGTCGAGCACGTCTTTCTCGGTCACAGAGAAATACACTTCCACCGAAGAGGCGTTCGAAACCGTTGTTAATGGTTCAACGCTTTGCGCACTAACCAGTGCACCCACCTTGTAAGGCAGACTGCCAACGATGCCGTTAGCTGGACTTTTTACGAAGCAGAAACCTAGCATGTCTTTGGCCGACGATAACGAAGCTTGAGCTTGAGCCACAGCCGCACGAGCGTTTTCATAGTTGTTTTCAGCCGTTTGCAGTTCGTAAGAACCGATAACATTGCGTTCGTGCAGTTTCTTGCTGTTATCGAAAGTAAGCTTAGTGGTATTTAATTGCACCTTAGCCGAGTTTAATGCAGCCTGTGCTTGGCGCACTTGAGCCTGATAAGTGGTATTGTCTATCACAAAAAGCAATTGACCCGCCTTCACCACTTGACCTTCTTGCACACACAATTTTGTGATAAAGCCCGACACTTTGGGCCTTATCTCCACGTCTTGCACGCCCTTAATAGAGGCTGGATAGGTGGTTTGGGTTTCCGAACCTTGCGTACCAACCGTCATAACGGGATATTCGTTGTCGCCCATTTTTATGTCGCCCTTGCCTCCACAAGCAGCCAAGAAGGCTGAACAGGCCGCCAACATTAACCATTTCTTTTGTTTCATACCTTTTATATAATGCTATTTAGTTGCCGTTTTGCATATTATTGTTACCCTATTTAGAAAACTACACATTTTGGTTTAGTTTTTGTATCGCAAAGATACGAATAATAACGCCTAGCTGTTGTTTGCTTTTCGTCTTTTTAATATTTATTAATACACCCTTTTCAAGACGTCGCATTTGCCTCTTTTACTATTGTTACGTGCAGCGTTAGGCGCCTTTCTTACGCGTTTTGTCGCACCTTTGGGTTTGTTTTGCCTTTATTTTGGTTTTCGTTGTATTACTAATTCCTTTTTGTATTAAATACTCAAGTTGTGCAATGGCTAAGTGTACTTCTTGTGTTTGCCTAGAATTAAATGAAGTGTACAAGTCTAGAAGACAGTGTTTCTAGGTTTTAGCGATTTAGATGGGTGAATAGTGTTAGTGCCGCCAATCACCATTTATCTGCTTCATCGTTTGGGTTAAGTGTATGCCTTATTGCTGCACGCTTATAAATAAGGTGTAGTTAGTGGGACGTATTAAGTTAAGGGAATTATTTTTTCTCTTCTTTTTTCATCGGAAGTTGTGGCGCCACAAAGTCGTATTCGCGCAAAATGCGTTGAGTGCGTTCGGCTTTTGTCTCGGTATGGCCGTTCACCTTTATCAATTTAAATAAGTAACCCAGAAAACCTAAAACGCTAAAACTAAGGTTGCCAGGGCGGATATTCTGTAATTGAGCGTTAATCGAGTTGTCTTTTAGGTTGAATTTTATCGAGGGTCGCCTGCCAAATATCACCACTTCTTTCAGCATTCGACTGGTTGTTTTTAGTGGAATGCTGTCCTTTTTTTCAATTTTTACTGTTTGGGTCGAATCTTTTAGCGTTATGCTGTCGGTCTTTTCTGTTTGAGAAAAGGCTACAGAAGCTTGCATGGCCATAAACAGCCAGACGGTGAAATGCATGGCGTTTCGCATAATGAAATGGTTTATAGTTGACGTTGCAAATATATCGATTATTTTTAAATCTACGTATAGGGTGATGTGTAAAATATGTTATGCTGTGGGTTGGTGTGCTGCTATGATGGAAATTATCGGCAACAAACTTGCCGTTTCTTATATTTTTGTGCTAATTTTGCACAGATAAGGCCACGCTCGACAGACAAAATGTTGCGAATGGGCTTAATCATAACGACATGTTAAGAAT
>ERZ773233.2213-NODE-2213-length-10926-cov-4.727808_pt1 | contig 10926 bp, 13 predicted proteins | sample MGYA00580991_ERZ773233 | MGnify/ENA primary metagenome ERZ773233 (study PRJEB29015, sample SAMEA2738178) | human oral metagenome | biome: human oral; feature: human-associated habitat; material: saliva | place: China | collected 2161 ...
CCGTGTTACCGCCGTGAAAAGGCGGTGTCTTAACCCCTTGACCAACGGACCTGAGTTGTTATTTTCAACTCTTACTATTATACAGCCTTTTTGGTTTTTGTCAACTACTTTTTTAAACTTTTTACAAATTTTTCAGTACAAATTATGTTTTCAATGTCAAGATTTTCATTTAAAGCTTCTGACAAAAGTTTTTTACCTTCCAATAAAAATAGTTTATATTTATCTCTATTTTTCTTCAAATAAAGACTCTTAAATAATTTATACTTTTTGTTATCTTTACTATCTATTGTTTTAAATTTCATACTATACCAACTTACCAATCCAGTCATTTCTGCCAGCAACTAAAAGAATATCACTATCCTTTATAACATAGTCAGCATCAACATTTATCTCCAATCCCTCTTTATTTTTTATTGCAACAATATTTACATGATATCTATTTCTAACTTCAGATTCCTTTATAGACTTCCCAATCCAATCCGAAATTGGTGCAATTTCTACAAGAGAATATTCATCGGACAAATTAATAGAATCCAAAATATTTGAATTACTAATATTATTTGCAACTCTTATTCCCATATCTCTTTCAGGAATTATAACTCTATCTGCTCCTATTTTTCTAAGTACCATTGCTTGAACACTATCAGTAGCCTTTGCAATGATTTTAGGAATACCAAGTTCTTTAGCTTCAACAGTTGCGATAATAGAAGTTTTGTAATCAGAGCCTATCGCAACAACACAAATGTCAAAGTTTGCAAAACCTAATTCCTTTAAACTTCCCTCAACTCTAACATCACAAACTACTGCATGAGTAACTTTATCTGCAATAGAATTTATGATTTCTTCGTCTTTATCTATAACCATTACTTCGTTTCCAAGTTTTTCTAAGGTAATAGCTAAATTCATTCCGAATCTTCCACAACCTATAACAACAATTTGTTTCATAATATCTCCTATCCAATAATAACATTTCCGTTTGAATACTTAAATTTCTTTCTATTAACTTTATTATAGAAAGAAAAAATAATTGTAAGTGGTCCAACTCTTCCAATAAACATCAATATAATTATAAACACTTTTGTAATATCTTTCAAATGCGGAGTTAAATCTTTACTAAGACCTACTGTTGCAAAAGCTGATATTGTTTCAAAAAGTAAGTCTATAAAACTATAATCTTCTATTAGGCTTAAAACGAATACAACTGAATTAACCAATATTATAGATATTACAAAAATACCAATAGCTCTTTTAACAAGAGAAAAAGAAATTCTTCTACTAAATACTTCTATCTCATCATTATTTTTTATAAAAGATATTGTAGTAACAATAAGTAAAAATATCGTAGTAGTCTTTATTCCTCCAGCAGTACTTGCAGGCGAACCTCCTATAAACATCAAAAAAATAGTTAAAATCGTTGACGATTCAGTAAAACCAGTTTGATTTATAGATGCAAACCCTGCTGTTCTGGTAGTAACAGATTGAAAAAATGAATTTGTTATTTTATCAAAAAAGTTAAAATTCTTTAAAGTTTTTGAATTAGAATATTCCAAGATGAAAAATACAATTGTCCCAAAAATAAGTAATCCTAAAGTCATTACTAAAACAATCTTAGTATGCAAAGAATATTTTCTAAAATTAAATTTAAAATTATTTATATCAATATAAACGTGAAATCCGAGCCCACCTAAAATTATTAAAAAAGAAATAACTAAAAGTAAATAAGGATTTGTATTAAAACCTTCTAAACTATTTTCACCTAAAATATCAAAACCAGCATTACAAAAAGCTGATACTGAATGAAAAATAGAATAAAAAATTCCTTTTATACCAAACTTTGGAACAAATGTAAAAGAAAGTAAAATCGCTCCCAGCCCTTCTATTAAAAAAGTTGAAAAAATTACATATCTTATCAGTTTAACCATTCCACTAAGTTTTGTAGAACCCATTTGTTCTCGAATTACAAGCCTATCTTTTAAAGTTATCTTTTCACCTAAAATCATCGCTACCATTGTAGCCATAGTCATAAAACCCAATCCTCCCATTTGAATTAATAACATTATGACTGTTTTCCCGAAAAAATTAAATTCATTAGTTATATTTATAGTTGAAAGACCTGTTACACAAACAGATGAAGTTGATATAAATACACAATCTAAAAAATTTGTAAAATTTAAGTTTTTAGATGAAAAAGGTAAAAACAATAAAATTGATCCAACTGCTATAACCAGAAAAAATCCTAAAGTTAAAACTGCCGGAGGATTTGATTCAAGTTTACCTTTTATATTATCTATAATTTTTTTCAAATTAACCTCCAAAAAAAATCCCTTCTTATGAAGGGACATTTCTCTATCTTACTAATTCAACTAATTTTTTGAATCCTTCAGGATCATTTATAGCCATTTCAGAAAGCATTTTTCTATTCATATTTATATTGTTTTTCTTTAGTCCATACATAAACTTGCTATAACTTAAACCATATTGTCTTGTTCCAGCATTAATTCTAGCAATCCATAGGCTTCTGAAATCTCTTTTCTTTCTCTTTCTTCCGATGAAAGCATAAGTCATAGATTTCATAATTGCTTGGTTAGCAACTTTGAATAATTTTGACTTTGCGCCGTAATATCCTTTAGCTTGTTTTAATACTTTTCTATGTTTTTTTCTTGCATTTAAACTACGTTTTATTCTTGCCATTACTCTTTACCTCCATAATTAAGGAATCATATGATTGATTCTTTTTTGATCTCCACTACTGATAACTGTTGATTTTCTTAAGTTTCTAATTCTCTTTGGTGATTTTTTACTTGTTAAATGGCTCTTATATGCCTTAAATCTTTTAATCTTACCAGTACCAGTTCTCTTGAATCTCTTAGCTGACGCTCTATGTGTTTTCATTTTAGCCATACCTAAAACCTCCTATTAATCTTGTTGTTTTGGAGATAAAAACATTGTCATATTTCTACCTTCCATTACAGAATCTTTTTCTACATTTCCATATTCTTCAGTAAGTTCTTTAAATTTATTTAAAACTACCTTACCAATTTCAGTATGTCCCAATTCTCTACCTCTAAATCTTACAGAAACTTTTACCTTATCTCCACCTTTTAAGAAGTTATTTGCGTGTTTTGCTTTAACTTCAATATCATGTTTATCAATACTTGGAGTAAGTCTAATTTCTTTAACATTTATAACTTTTTGTTTTTTCTTTGATTCCTTTTCTTTCTTTAAAGAATCATATCTATATTTTCCATAATCTAATATTTTGCAAACAGGTGGATTAGCATTTGGAGAAATATTTACAAGATCCAATTTCTTTTCGCTTGCCATTTCCATTGCTCTAGAAATTGAAACTACTCCTATTTGATTACCTTCTGCATCAATTAATCTAACTTCTTTTGCTCTAATTTCTTCATTAATTAAAAGCTCTTTTATAATAACACCTCCATATAAAAAAACGGCGAGTAAAAAACTCGCCATAATAATTACAAAACTTAAATTATTAACATAAACCTGAAACAAAATAGTAACTAGGTGAGAGCGAGCACTCTACTTCATTAATCATATTACTCGAATATTTTACCATAAAGAATAAAATTAGTCAAGTAATTTTAAGAAAATTTTAGTTTTCTTTTTCTAATAAAAATTTCATATAACCAATAAATACATATAGCACTATAACAGTAGCTAATATTTCTTGGAAATTAACAAATAATTTTAAAATTGAATTTGCACCATTTACTTTAGTTACATATCCATTAAATAATTTAGATGAAATCGCACTAATTACTAATGGGAAAGTAAATCCTGAAAATCCTGGTGAAAATTTTAATTTTAATAATCTTGGTAAATTAACTAAAACTATAATATAGAATAATACTGAAATTGCAAATAAAACAGTTGCAAAAGTAAAACTCTTTTCTGGAAAAGTATTCAAATATCCTGCTAGTACAAGTGAACCAGGTGCAGATAATATTGCGAATGTAGGTTGTGCAGGTTCTGGAATTTCTTTAACTTTAAACACTCTGTAACAAACTACAGGGATTAAAACTAAATAAGAAACCAATGAAAACCAAAAACAAATTTGTCCTAATTTTAATTGTCCAGCAGCACCAGCTGTAACACTAGCTGTTGCAATACCAACATATACTATATACCAAGATGGAAATACTTTTTTAATTGAAAAATTTGGTAAGAATTTTATGCTAAACCAAACCATAAGTAATGTATGTAATATTACACCTGCAAACCAAAACGCAACAGCTAAACCTGATGAATATGGTTTTGCATAACTACTAAGTAAAATAGTAGCCATTGTAATTGTTAAAAGAACACTTGCAGCAACTGGATTTTCCAATACAGTTTTTAATTTACAATTAAGAACTACAATTTTTAAAACAAAAAGTAAATATAAAATTAATGCTACTGCGCCAATGCCTAGTCTAACAGCATTGCTATAAGATTGTAATAAATTTCCTAATGCAAACATTGATAATATTAACCCAGCAATAGGAATAGGTAATTTTTTTAATAAATTCATAAAATTCTCCTTTACTAATATAAGTTAGGAATTTCTTTAAAAGAAACTCCTAACTATTTTTAATTTATTTATCTATAGGTCCACCTACATATACTCCAGTATCGTAATTCTTGTTTAATTCAATTACAGAGTCATCCATTTTATTGGATTTCATCTTCTTAATGATTCTTCTCTTATTTCCATTACGCTCAAATGGATTTGTTGTTTCAACAATTCCTTGAACAACATTATACCAATGTTTCCAAGCCATACCAATACCTAATTCATCTGGATGCCAGTTAGCCATTAGTCTTGTTCCTGGACATAAGAATGTAATATTAATTGTTCCATGTTCATAAGGAAGAGTTGTAAGATCGTGGCATACAGCTTGTAATCCTACAGTTTTCATTTCAGGAGAATATCCATTAAAATAAGAATATCCGTGAACAACTCTCATAATGTTATAGGCTTTTTCAATCATAACAACAACATCTGGTTCAACTGTGAAATTTTCTAAAGGCATTACAGCCATTCCGTATATTTTATCTTTTAAAAATATCATTTCATCAGAAACACTTTTTGAAGTTTCAAGGTCTTTATAAATATTTTTGCTTAATCTAGCTTCACCTGAAGCTAACTTTGGTGGCGCTTGATTAAAACCAAAAGCTACTGCTCCATTTGGACAACCTTGATGTACCTTTCTTACCTTTATGTTTGAACCTTTTGATGCTAAATTAACAGCATTACAATATGTAACTTTAGTTTCTCTTTCAGGTACTTCAAAATTTTCATAACTTTCTTCGTCGTGGAAGAATTTAACTCCAACAACTTTACGATTTAAGTCTAAATACGAATTAATTAGTTTAACACTTTCTTGAATATTCATTCAATACCTCCTACTATTTACTATTTATATTTGATAAAAGATTTTGAAAAATCATAAACAAATATAATCATGGCTATATTATCATACATTCTTAAATATGTCTAATACTTTTTTTCTATGGATAAGGATTATTAATAAATTTTTCTTATGTAAAATTGATTTATCTGAAATTCCAACATTTTGTGACTAACTAGAACTAAAAATTTTCTTATAATATGTGACAATTCTTCTTAAAAAATTTCTTAAATTTTTTAACAAAAAAAGAAATGTGTTTAACACATTTCTTTTTTATTAAGTAACAAAGTTCCCGAATACCCACCCGATGCAAAGCATCGTGGATCTTATCTCATAGTTAATTTTACCTTTTGCTTTTCAAGGTCAATTTCTAATATTTTAACCTTAACTATATCTCCAACTTTTAATACTTCTGAAGGATGTTTAATATACTTATTTGAAATTTGTGAGATATGAACAAGTCCATCATTTTTAATTCCAATATCTATAAAAGCTCCAAAGTCAACTACATTTCTTACCGTTCCCTTTAATTCCATTCCTACTTCCAAATCTTCAATTGAAAGTACATCAGATCTTAAAATAGGTTTTGGCATATCTTCTCTTATATCACGACCTGGTCTTTTTAATTCCTCAATAATATCTTTTAAAGTTAATTCCCCTACTTCTAATTCTTTTGAAAGTTTTGAAACATTTAACTTATCTAAATCTTGTCCATATAATTTTTCAGCTATTTCATAACTTTCAGGGTGAACAGCAGTATTATCAAGAGGATTTTCACCATTCCTAATTCTTAAAAATCCTGCTGATTGAGTATATGCTTTTGGTCCAATTCCCTTTACTTTCTTAATTTCATCCCTATTTTTAAAAGCACCATTTTCATCACGATATGAAACTAGATTTTTAGCCATTGTTTTTGTCATACCTGAAATGTATGATAAAAGAGAGAATGAAGCAGTATTAACATCAACTCCAACTTTATTTACACAATCTTCTATTACATCAGATAATGTTTCTGTTAATTGTTTTTGATTTACATCATGTTGATATTGGCCTATACCAATATGTTTTGGTTCAATTTTTACTAGTTCTGCCATCGGGTCTTGAATACGTCTAGCTATTGAAATTGCCCCTCTAACAGTAACATCTAAATCCGGAAATTCCTCTTGACCAAGCTTTGAAGCTGAGTAAATAGAAGCTCCAGCTTCATTTACAATTGAATAGAATAAATCTTCTTTTTTTAACTCATTTATAAGTTCTACAACAACTTTTTCAGTTTCACGACTTGCTGTTCCATTTCCTATTGCAATTAAACTAACATCATATTTTTTAATAAGTTTTGTTAAAATATCCTTACTTTCCTTAATCTTTTCTTGTGGTTTTGTAGGATAAATATTCACATGATCTAAAACAGATCCTGTCTTAGAAATTACAGCTACCTTACAACCCGTTCTATATCCAGGGTCTATTCCTAAAACAACTCTATCAAGAATTGGAGACTGCATAATATATGGTTTTAAATTCTTACCAAAAACTTCTATTGATTGAGTATCTGCCTTTTCTTTTAAATCAGCTCTAATCTCTGTTTCAATTTGAGGGAATAACAATCTATTATAACCATCAACAACAGCTTCTTTTAAAAATTTATAACAGAAATTACTCTTATCCATACATAATGAGAATAAAATATCATCAATATTTTTTTCATCACTTAATTTAACAGAAACTTTTAAAGCTTTTTCCTTTTCTCCTCTATTAATAGCGAGAATTCTATGAGCTGGTAATTTTGAAATTTTTTCAGAATATTCATAATACATATCATAAACATTATTTTCTTCTTTTCCTTTTTCAGAAACTAAAACTCCGTTTTTATTTGCATCTTTTCTCAAAATATCTCTAAAATCTTTATCTTCAGATACCATTTCAGCAATAATATCTAAAGCTCCTGCCATAGCATCTTCAATAGTTAAAACTTCTTTTTCTTCATCAATAAATTCAGAAACTTTTTGTTCAAAATTACCTTCATTAAGTTTTCTATCTAAAATTAAATCAGCAAGTGGTTTAAGACCTTTTTCCTTCGCTATTGTAGCTCTAGTTCTCTTCTTTGGTCTAAATGGAAGATAAATATCTTCAACCTTAGAAAGTGTTTCAGCATTTAGGATTTCTTTTCTTAATTCTTCAGTTAACTCACCAAGTTCATCAATTAATCTTATAACATCTTCTTTTCTTTGTTCTAGATTTCTTAAATATTGTAATTTTTGTTCTAAATTTCTAAGTATTTCATCATCTAAATTTCCTGTTACTTCTTTTCTATATCTAGCGATAAAAGGAATTGTATTACCTTCATCAATAAGTTTTACAGTATTTTCAACCTGTCCTACTTTAATATTTAACTCTTTTGCAATTTGTTCAAAAATATTCATTCTTTCCCCTTTAAATAAAAAAGGGAGCTTACGCTCCCTAAAATTCTAACAAAACAATTATTTTGCTGGTGCACTATGGATTGATTTTCCTTCTAATTGGTGAATAGCTTCCATGAATGCTTCTGATAGAGTTGGGTGAGCGTGAATCATCTTTCCTATTGATTCAACTCCCATATCATTTGCCATTGCAACAGTTCCTTCATGAATTAAGTCATTTGCATGAGGTCCAATAATATGGATACCTAAAATTTTCTTTAAGTCTTCAGTTGCGATAACTTTTACAAATCCATCAGCTTCTCCTAATGAAACAGCTTTACCATTTCCGCTGAACATAAATTTGCTCTTAACATATGGAATATTTTGAGCAATAACTTCTTCTTCAGTTAAACCAACTTGAGCAACTTCAGGTAAAGTAAATGTACAAGCAGGAACGATGTCTAAATTAATTTCAGGATGTTCTCCCATTAATTTTTCAACAACATGGATTGCTTGAGCACTTGCAACGTGAGCAAGTTGAACATTTCCATAAACAACGTCTCCAATTGCATAAATATGGTCAACATTTGTTTTAAATCCTTTATCAGTAACTACAGCTCCTCTTTCAGTAACAACGCCAGCTTTTTCGATTTCTAATCCATCGATGTTTGCTTTTCTTCCTGTTGCTAAAAGAACCATTGTACCTTCAGCTTCTTCAACTTTATCTTTATCAACTCTCTTAGCTGAAACTTTTAATTTTCCGTTTTCTTGTGAAATTTCACTAGCACGAACTTTGTTTATAATCTTAATTCCTGCTTTTTTGAAAATACTTGGGATTCTCTTTTGGATTTCTCCATCAGTAGCTGGTAAAACACCATTTGTAATAACAGTTACTTGAGATCCGAATTGAGCATAGATACTAGCAAATTCCATACCTATAACTCCACCACCAACAACTATAAGCTCTTGTGGAATTTCTTTTAAATCTAAGAATTCATCACTTGTAATTACATTAGGTAAATCAGTTCCAGCAATTGGTGGAACGCTTGGTTTAGAACCAGTAGCAATAATTATGTAATCAGCTGTAACGTCTTTTTCTGAGCCATCATTTAATTTAACATGAATTGTATGTGGATCAACAAAAGAACCAAAACCTTTTAGGTATTCAATATTTGGATAAGAACCAATTAAAAATTCTACCCCACCTACGATTTTTTCAACAACTTCGCATTTTCTTTCATTAAGTCTTATTGGATCAATTTTACATTCATCCATAAGTAAACCGAATTCTGCTTTTCTATGAATGTTTTCCATAATTTCAGCATTTTTCCAAAGTGTTTTTGTTGGGATACATCCTCTGTTTAAACAAGTACCACCTGGTCTATCTGCCTCAATAAGTACAACTTCTGCTCCCATTTGTGCAGCTCTGATTGCAGCCTCATATCCTCCTGGGCCTGCTCCAATAACAGCTATTTTAGTCATAAAACACACTCCTTAATAAATTTTTTTAAGTTTTCACTCACTAAAATTATATATCAAAAATACTTTTTTTTCAAGTTTTTGAATAAAATAGTTTTCACATTTAATAAAAAATGTAAAACCAACTAAAAAAATCAGATTTTGATATTAAAAAACACAAAAACCGAGTTTACAATAAATATTAGTTGGTCGATATTAATTAAATAATATTATATTTTTGAAACCATTTTAACAAATTATCACTAGACAGCTCATCATATTCTTACTAATAAATACATCTTATAAAATCTTTCTAAATATTACAAATAAAATAGAAATTAAAACTATAATTAATCCATGAATTAAAGATGTAAATAAAGTACTATCACTTACAGTATCTATAATTAATACTGAAAAAATAAATTCAATACCAAATTCCGAAATAATTAGTATATCTTTTGTTTTTCTTACATAAAAATAGATTAAAGAACTATTTATAACTACTAGCAAAAATATCCAAATTACTAAACTACTCATATATTAGAACACACTCCAAACAGACCAAAAACATAAAGCCCTAAACTACAATATAACATACTAGTTGCTGTTTTTATAGAAATAATATATCCTAATTTTGCTAAAGTATATTCAATACACCCTAAAACTTTTTTATGATTTTCAGGATGTTCAGCAATATCTTTCCAATTACCATAGTTATATTCTAGCCTATCAGATTCTCTTCCTTCAACAACATTTTTTCCTGAAGTAAAACTAAATCCAAAAGAGTAACTTGTTAATAAGAATGTAAAACAAATACACATTGCAACAACTAAACTAATAATTTTTTTCATAATTATCCCTTTCTAAAAAACGGTTTTTTATAATATTAACAACCAATATGTACATAATATAATTACAACAAACTATCATATGAATAAATTACTACCTATTACGATTATATTATATCTCAAAAACAAATTTTTTCAAGTTTTTGGATAAAATAGTTCTCATGTTTTAAATGAAAATTCTAAATTTTTGTGGTAAAATATATAGTAATTAATGAATCTTATAAAGGAGTAAAAAATGAAATTAACTGAAATTTTGGATATGTTTGAAGATTTTGAACTACTTACTAATTTCAATATAGATGAACTTGAAATTCTTCATACAACTGTACTGGATGCTCCTGATGGAGCAACATTTGCTTGTGGAAATGAGTTTGTAATAAGTTCTGGATATATTTTCAAACAAAACGAAAAAGAGATTGCAAACTATATTACAAGATTAAAAAATTTAGGTTGTTGTGCTTTAGGAATAAAGATAGAAAGATATTTTAGTGATATTCCTGAAGAAATGATAAAAATTGCAAATGAACTAAAATTTCCTATAATTAATATTCCTATATATTATCCTTTTTCAGCAATTTTAACTCCTATTTTGGAAAAACTTATAGATAGCAAAGTTGATAATCTAACAAAAATCGAAAAGATTAGAAATAATTTTATTAGAATTGTAGTAGAAAATAAATCATTGGAAACAACTTTAAATTATTTACACACTTTTCTAAATATCGATTATATATTTTATGACTATTTTTTAGATAAAACAAAGTATAAATTTCTAATTATCTTTTTATATTTTCTTAAATGCTCGTAAAG
>ERZ773233.2223-NODE-2223-length-10899-cov-2.798137_pt1 | contig 10899 bp, 11 predicted proteins | sample MGYA00580991_ERZ773233 | MGnify/ENA primary metagenome ERZ773233 (study PRJEB29015, sample SAMEA2738178) | human oral metagenome | biome: human oral; feature: human-associated habitat; material: saliva | place: China | collected 2161 ...
CTTAACAATCCCCCAACCCCTACGACGTGAGAAGTTGCTGCACTGCGTGCAGGTTTATGTGGCGCTATTGCGTCGCAAGTTTAAATTTTGCGTTTTCGAGATGCGGGTCTCGGCGAGTAAAATTTGAAGCCGAAATTTGCAAATTTGAACGTAAAGCGATAAGGCGAAGTATCGCGAGATGATTTTTGGGGTTGTGCAGATAAAATTTAGCGTAGGCTAGACGTGTAGTCTGCCGAGCTAAATTTTATCAAACTCCGCAAAAAGCGCTCGCGAGACGAGCCGTTATTTAAAAGCGACAAACGTCGCAAAATTCGCCCACCTAAATATGCATTCCACATTTTTAAATCCCGCGCTAAGCGCCAAATTTCTATTTTCCGCTTCGGTGTATGGTATGAGCACGTTTTCTAGCGCCTCGCGTTTTTGCGCGATTTCGTAGCGCGAGTAGCCCTGTTCGAGCTTGTATTTTTCGTAGATTTCGATCATATTTTTACTCAGCGTCTTATCCTCAAATATCAGCTTCTCGCTAAAAACAAACACGCCGCCGTCATTTAGCGCGCGGTAAATTTTAGCTACGAAATCCTGACGCTTAGGCGGACGGATAAACTGCAGCGTATAGTTCATCAAAACGGCGTCCTGCGCGTCAAATTCGCACTCCAAAATGTCTGCTAGCTCAAGCTCGATCCTAGCGCCGTACGCCTCTATCTTGGCACGCGCGTTTTGCAGCATAGCAGGCGCGTTATCCACGCCTTTTAGCGCTAGATCGTTTCTCTTGCGCCAAAGAGCCAGTAGCGTCGAGGCGGTCGAGCAGCCAAGGTCTACCGCACTTACGCCTTGCGGTAAAATTTGCGCTAAAAAATCGGCGATCAGCTTTTGCGAAGCGTCGTAATACGGCACCGAGCGCCCGATCATATCGTCAAACACCGACGCCACGCTCGCGTCAAATTCAAACTGCTTTTTTATCGGCTCTTTAAAGATTTCATCCTTCACGGCTCGCTCCTTTGAGGCACACCATCGCCTACGACGTAGAGATCGCACACGCCGACGAACTCCATCGCCTGCTTGATGTCGGTCCCGATCTGCTCCTTTAGCTCCTCTAGGCTTTCAAATTTGCGGTTATCGCGCAGTCGCTTGATAAAGCAAACTGCGACGTCGCTGGCGCCTTCGATATTTTCGTTTAGTACGTGCGTCTCGACGCTAAAGTTGCCGTCCGTGCTCACGCGGTTGCCGATAAAGGTAACTGAGCCGTAGGTCTTGTAGCCGATGCGAGTCCTCGTCGCATATACGCCCTCGCGCGGCAAAAGATAGCTCTTGACGTCCAAATTTAGCGTCGCAACCAGCTCTTTTGCGCCGATGCCCTGCCCTTTTATTACGTCGCCCTCGATAGAGTACTCCCTGCCTAGCAGGCGGTTTGCCTTGTAGATCTCGCCTTGTTTGATATACTCGCGTATAGCCGAGCTATGCACGCCCATACCGTCAAAGCAAACCTCGTCTACTACGACCACCTCGCCATCAAAAATTCTCTCCAGATCATACTTGTCCCAAGCCCTATTTCTGCCAAATCTAAAATCAAATCCCACAACGATCTTTTTTAAATTTTTAAAATCTCGCTTTAAAAGCGCGATAAATTCCTCACCGCTAAGTCCTTTTATGCTCTCAAAATCATACAAGAAGCAAGGATAGTTTGAGTACTCAGCTCGCTTTAGCTTTGGCGTGATGTTGGCCTTGTTTTTGTCGATGACAACAAGTCCGCCAAACTCGCCTAGCTGCTTTAAAAGCTGCTTGTGCCCCCTGTGCACGCCGTCAAAGTGCCCTATCGCAACGGCAGTGATGTTATCTTTTGTTAAAAGCGTAGAAAAACTCGGCATTTCCTTCCTTTCCCTTGACCTCGCACTCTTTGCAAGCTATCAGTTCAAATTTCAAGCTACTTGCTAGCACTTCAAAGCGCTTCATAGCTAAATTTACAGCCTTAGCGTCGGTGACAACGCCTTTTTTATTGCGTTTTACGCCAACGCCCACTTCAAACTGCGGCTTAAAAAGTGTGATAATGAGCGAATCCCTGCTTGCTAGCTCGCAAATAGCTGGTAAAATTTCAGCCAAAGAGATAAAGCTCACGTCGCAGGTTATGAGATCAAATTTGTTTAAATTCTCTTTTGCAAACTCTCTGACGTCAGTTTTTTCATAAATTTTCACTCGCTCATCGCTTCTTAGGCTGGCGTCTAGCTGATCAGTGCCCACATCAACGCCTGTGGCGCTCTTTACGCCACGCTCAAGTAAAATTTGCATAAAACCGCCAGTTGAGCTGCCGATATCAAGTGCGTTTTTGCCAGCTAGGTCAAATTTCATCGCTTCCAAAAAGCTCTTTAGCTTAAGCGCTCCACGCCCAACGTAAATTTCATCAAGCAGTGAAATTTTAGCCTCGCTAACTTCACTTGAAACCTTGGTGCAAATTTCGCCGTTTGCTAGCACCTTGCCGCCCTTTATCAGCTCGCTCGCCTTGTTTCTACTTATGTTTAAAACGCTTGCGACGTAGTTATCAAATCTCAAGTTTTAGCCTCTCATATTCGCTCTCATCGATCACTCGCACGCCTAGCTCATTCGCTTTATCTAGCTTGCTGCCAGCCTCCTCGCCAGCTAGCACGAAGTCCGTTTTTTTAGAAACTGAGCCAGAAACCTTTGCACCAAAACTCTCAAGCTCCGCCTTTATCTCATCTCTTGGGCGACTTAGCGTGCCGGTTATTACCACCGTCTTGCCACTTAGCGCATTTGAGATGCTCTGCGTCTGCGTCACGCTTGGCTGCACGATCTGGCTTAGGGCTAAAATTTCCGCTCTATTGACCTCGGCAAAGTCGATTAAACTATTTGCCATCTCCGCGCCAAAGCCCTCAAGCGAGGTTAGCTCCTCAAAGCTAGCATCAAGCCAGCCCAGTCCAAAACTACTTGCTAGCTTCTTTGCCGCCACCTCGCCGATGTGCTCGCAGCCAAGACCCGTGATAAAGCGCGATAGCTCCGCTCCTTTGCTAGCTTCAATCGCATTTAAAAGGTTATTTACCTTTTTCTCTTTAAAGCCCTCAAGCGCGATTAGATCATCAAATTTAAGGCCGTAGATGTCCTTTATGCAAGATATTAGCCCCTTGTCAAATAGCAAATTTACGATCGCATCGCCAAGGCCGTCTATGTTTAGACATTTTTTCGATGCGTAGTGGATTATCGAGCCCACCACTCTTGCTCTGCAACTTAAATTTTGACACTTTACAAAGACCCCTTCATCAAGCAGGTGTGAGCCGCAAACTGGGCAAAATTTAGGCCTCTCAATCGCTTGCTCGCTGCCATCTCGTCTATCTTTAAAAACCTTTGTGATCTTTGGTATCACATCTCCTGAGCGGATGATGCCGATGTAGTCGTTTTTCATAACGCCAAGGCGCTCGATCTCGTCAAAGTTGTGAAGGGTGGCGGATTTTACATTAGCACCATCTATATTTACCTCATCAAGCACGCCAACAGGCGTTACTACGCCGCTTCTGCCAACCTGAAGTGCCACGTCTTTTAGCCTAGTCACCTTTTCAATGGCTGGGAATTTAAACGCCACCATAAATTTTGGAAATTTGACCGTGTAGCCCAGCTGCTCACAGCGTGCAAGGTCATTTACTCGTATCACCATGCCATCCATCATCACGCTCTTTGCCTCACGGCTGGCTAGTAACTCGTTATACGCAGCCTCAAGCTCATCTTTTTTTAAAATTTTAAAAAATTCATCTCTCTCAAAGCCAAGATCACGCACAAATTTCATCACCTCGCTGTGATCTTTTAGCCCAAGGCTCTGCTCGCCCACGCCCCAAGGTATGAAAAGTAGCTTTCTTTTTGCAGTGACCGCGCTATCAAGCTGTCTTAGACTGCCTGCGGCTGCATTTCTAGGGTTTGAAAGCGGCGTCTCGCCCTCTTTTGCACGCTCTATATTTAGTAGCTCAAAGTCATCTTTTCTTATGACGACTTCGCCCCTGATTTCAATGAGCCCTTTGTAGTTAATGCTCTTTAAAACAGAATTTATCGTCCTTGCATTTTGCGTCACGTCCTCGCCTGTAACGCCGTCGCCTCTTGTGATCGCCCTAACTAAAACGCCATTTTCATATAGTAAATTTAGGCTCGCTCCGTCAAATTTTGGCTCAGCGACAAAGGTTAAATTCTCCTTCTCTCCGCGCTTTAGCCACGCATCAAGCTCGCCAAGACTAAATATATCCTCCATGCTCCACATGCGCTTTATGTGGCTTGCCTTGCTAAAGCCCTCTTTTACGCTCCCACCCACTCGCTTAGTCGGCGAAAATAGCGAAATTTCACTGGGATTTGCCTGCTCAAAGGCCAAAACCGCGTGATATAGCGCGTCATACTCCTCGTCGCTTGCAAGTGGCTCGTCCTCGTCGTAGTAGGCCTTTGCCCACGCATTTAGCGTATCTACCGCTTTTTCGTACTCTTGTTTTGTCATTTTTGCTCCAAATTTACACCGCATTTTATCTTAAATATACTTTATAAATGATCCAAATTTAGCTCATTTTCATCGCAAAAATGGACGTTTTTATAGACCTTTTTTATCTCGTCCCTCGCCATTATCAGCGCAAAGCCAAGCAAATTTTGCCCTCTCCACTTCGTAGGATTGTGCGCATTTTGATCCTCAGCGCTCATGCCTATGCCCCAAATTTTATCAACTGGGCTTGCCTCAACTAAAATTTTGCTCCCAGTTTGGAGCAAAAAGTCACGCAAAGGGGCATTTTGGCTAAATTTTAGATAGCTCGCATTTAGCACGACGCCAAATTTGACCTCATCCCAGACCTTAGTGTCAAAGCCTTGCACCTGCCTGCCAAGCGCCTTCATCTGCGCTGGATCTTTGATGGATAAAATTTGCTCTAAAGCCTCGTCATCGCCAAAACATTCAGCCTTTTTAGCCATCATATATTGCTCGGCGCAAATGTATTTAGTTTCATCTTGCCAAAAGCTAGAGCTATACCACTGACTAAGGCAGCTTGCACTTAAATTTGCACTCTTTTGATGACCCCAAAATAAGAGAAATTTATCCGACTTGCCAGCGTTATAGCGCTTTTTTAGCCACTTTAGATCATATCTAGGCTCACGCTCCCAAAGATCTAGCTCGAAATCATTATAAGTAAAAAGCGCGCTCTCATCCTTGCCTAGCCTCTCATCCCAGTATCCACGCCACGTCGCAGGCTCGGCAAAGAGCTGTTTGTATTGATGCTGCTCATCTTGGCTTAGCGTTTTTAACCAGTCGTTAAATTTAAACTTATAATCCTCGCCAGCGCCCATCCTCCAGCCTATAGAAAAGGGGCTAATATGAGGAAATTTGACCCAAGGTGGCGGCAATAAATTTTTCACCTAGCCTCTTTTTAGCCAAACGCCCTACCAAAGCGTGGCTTGGCTCATCGCCTCGTGCATATTAAAAAGCTGCTTGTGCTCGGCCACATCGTGCGTGCGGATAATCTGCGCGCCGTTTTCAAAGGCTTTTAAGTGCAGATAAAGCGAGCCTGGCAAGCGGTCCTTGACCTCGCTCGGGCTATAAAAATTTATGACCGATTTGCGGCTAGCACCAACAAGTAGCGGGCAGCCAAATTTTAAAAAATGCTCCAAATGTTTAATAAGCAGTAAATTTTGCTCAGCCGTCTTACCAAAGCCGATGCCAACGTCAAGCACTATCTTTTTAGCGCCAAGCTCCTTAGCTAGGACAATCTTTTGCTCAAAAAAATCCGAAATTTCGCCAATTAAGTCGTTATACTTTGGCGCGATCTGCATGGTGGCAGGATCGCCTTGCATGTGCATCATGCAAAACTGGGCGTCGTATCTTGCAGCAAGCGTGGCTAAATTTGCGTTTGCTGTGATGTCATTTATCATCTTAAAGCCGTGATTTAGCGCGTACTCTAGGCAGTATGCATCAAAGCTATCTAGGCTAAATATCGCCTTGTCGTGCAAATTTAGGCGGTAAATTTCGGCAACTATCTTTTCAAGCCTCGCAAACTCGACCTCGCGTCCGACGTATTTGCTACCGGGCCTGGAGCTAACCGCACCCACGTCGATATACTCGGCACCCTGCTCGATCATCTCTTCGATCTTTTCGATGCCGCTTTTTTCGTTCACGCGGCTTGCGGCATTAAAGCTATCTTCATTTACGTTTACGATGCCCATGATCTGCGCGCGCTGCGGTTTTTTAAACGGAGATTTTAAAAATTTAGCCAAATTTTTTAGCCCGAAATCCTGTGCGGACTCTTTTTTGGCAAGCGCAAGAACTTGCGCATCGGTAGCCATCAAAAGCGCGGCGGAGTTTTCGCCGCCCAGAATCACGTCGCGGTTAGTCACGAGCTCCGCGCCCACGCTTAGCGCATCTTGCTTTAGGATGTTTGCGGCCGGCGAGCGCAAATCTTTAATCAAAAAAAAGTTGATCGACGACTTTTTTTTCATCAAATTTCGCCCCTCGTCGCTAGGACGGATAATCTCGCAAATCTCGTTAAAATCAGTTTGCGGATTGATTTTAAAAATTTTCATCTAAGCCCTTTTTCGTAAATCATAAGAAGTATCGGCGTAAGAAGCGCGTGAGTTTTGGTATTTAGCTCGGCTAGGCGCACGGCTTTGAAAAAATGCTCAAGCTCATCGGCACTAAATTTAACCCCCTGCGCCATAGCCTCCAGAGCTATTGCGGCGACTAGCTCTTTTAGGTCGTTTTTGCCAAACTTTTCGGAGCGCTCGAGAGCTGATTTTTCATCGATAAACGCGCAAATTTCTTTTAGCTCGAGACGTTTGTAATCTAGCCACGTTTTTTCGCGCTGCTTTTTTTCGAGTCTATTTTCGGTAACTAGGCGCGAGCGAACGGTCGGCAGGAGCATATTTTTCGACTCGCAAGCTATGATAAAAAAGATATTTTTAGGCGGTTCTTCGATGATTTTTAGTAGAGAGTTTTGAGCCTCGACGCGGAAATTTTTAGCGCCTAATACTAGCAGTTTAGGCTCGCTCTCAGCGATGTAGGCCTCGGCGGCGACCTCTTTTGCGTTTTCTAGCAAAAAATCATCCGAGAAAAAAAATCTAACCGAATTTACGCCGTAAAGCCCTAAAATTTCCTCTTTTAAGGCTTCAAAATCGCTCGTGATTACGATTTTGCTTCGCATAGATTAGAGTGTTACTTTCGCAAATAAAGCGGCATCTATGCTCTTATCAAAGAGCCTAAACAGCGACAAAAGCTTGATATCTAGCGCGCCGTCGGAGGAGCTTAGATAAAAGCTATTTTGCGCCTGCTCGTCAAAAAGCCACATGTAGCTATCATCCTTACCTTTGGCAATTTGCGAGCTTTTTTCGGCGCTTTTGCCGATATAAAAAAACACGTAGCCGTTTGGAAAAGCAAGGCTAAGCATATCTAAAAGCAGCGAGACTTCCTCTTTTGAGCCGATATTTTCAAAAGACGGATAGAGCGCCTTTAGCGAGAAAAAAGGTAGCACAGGGCGGGCGTTTGTCGGTTTGTTTATATTTTTTAAAAAATACTCCTCAAACCAACCGCGCTCGCTATCGGTTATCAGGATAAACGCGCGCCCTTCGAGTAAAAATTTAAGCTTCGAGGCGAGCAGGGGCGTCCACTCGGTGCGCCTCTCCTCCATCCAGCTCATCAGCGAGCCCTCCTCGCGGATCGCCTCGAGCGTCCATTTTATAAAATCGCTCATTTATCGAGTTTATAAGCTTCGTGTAGTGCGCGAACTGCTAGCTCGCCGTATTTTTGATCGACGATCATCGAGATTTTTATCTCGCTAGTCGAGATCATTTGGATATTTATACCCTCATTTGCTAGCGTTTGGAAGGCTAGAGACGCTACTCCTGTGTGGCTTTTCATACCAACGCCCACGACTGATACCTTAACTATCTCGTCGTTGTATAAAATTTCCCTCGACGCGCTTAGTTTATCCATGCACTCTTTTGCGACGTGAAGCTCGTTTTGCGGTATAGTAAAGCCTAAATTCGTCGTGCCGTCTTGGCCTACGTTTTGGATTATCATATCCACGTTTATATTTTTTTCTGCAAGCGCGGTGAAAATCTCAGCCGCGATGCCCGGCTTATCGACCACGCCTCTTAAAGTTACTCTAGCTTGGTTTTTATCTAGCGCGATACCGCTTACTAGCACTGCTTCCATACTCTCTTCCTTTGTTATTAGTGTTCCTTCGTTGTGATTAAAGCTACTTCTGGTGACTAAATTTACGTTTAGCTTTTTAGCTAGCTCGACCGAGCGGTTTTGCAGCACTTTTGCACCTAAGCTCGCAAGCTCTAGCATCTCGTCGTAGCTGATTTTATCTAGCTTTTTAGCCTTTGGCTCGATACGTGGATCGGTCGTGTAAACTCCGTCCACATCGGTGTAAATCTCGCAAAGATCGGCATCCAGCGCGCCTGCGATCGCTACGGCGCTAAGGTCGCTACCGCCTCGTCCCAGAGTCGTTACGTCGCCCTTTTCGTCTATACCCTGAAAGCCCGCTACGACGACGATCTTGCCCGCCTTTAGCTCCTCTTTCATACGTTTAGTATCTATCGCCTCGATCCTAGCTCTAGTGTGCATGCTATCGGTGACGATACCAGCTAGCCTACCGCTTAGACCCACCGCAGGATAGCCTAAATTTATCAGCGCTATCGTTAAAAGCGCGCAGGTAACGCGCTCGCCGGAGCTAAGCAACATATCCATCGCTACGCCGTCGGGGTCTTTGGTGTAGTGTGAGGCGTAGTCCACCAGCTGATTAGTCACGCCGCTCATCGCCGAGACCACGACCACGACGTCCGCGCCGCTTTTTTTAGTTTCTATCACTCTTGCGGCGACGTTTTCTATCCTCTCAAGCGTTCCAACGCTCGTGCCGCCGTATTTTTGGACGATTAACATTTAGATAAATCCTTTCTCTTTAAAGTAGCCGATAACCTTGCTATAAATCGGCTTTTTGAAGTGGTTTACGTCGCTCAAAACCTCGCTTGAGTTTATAAATCTATATTCGTCAAATTCGGGCTTTTTAGTGTTTATATTTATTTTCGCGCTAGGCCTTAGCCGCACCAAAAAATACTTTTGCGTCTGCCCGTCAAAGTTATAAAATTTCCTACTCGTCGTACCCTCAGGGAAGTCGTAGCTAAGCCACTGCGGATACTCGCTAAGCACGTCCACGTCGTCCGTGCCTATCTCCTCTTTGAGCTCTCTTTTTAGCGCCTCGCGCGGCGTCTCGCCCTCGTCTATACCGCCCTGTGGGAACTGCCAGATACCAGTCATATCGCACCTTTGCGCGATAAATATCCTGCAATCAAACGGATAAGAGGGCGCAAGTATGACCGCCGCGACGTTTGGTCTATATTTCTTTTCCATCTTTTTTTCCGAGAATTTTAATTGTGGATTTTAACGAAAAATAGTTAAGATATAGCTAAATATCGCGAGGTTAGCGGAAAAATTTGGCGTCTATACTTAAAATTTTTATTTAAATTTTAAAACTACGAATTTTACTTTTACGGCGCGATAAAATTTGCGTGTTTTGCTTCATTTTCCATCAAATTTGACCGCTTGGCTCGTCAAATTTGAGCCCTCTATTTTAGCTCCAGTATCGCCCGCACCTCTTCGTCGGTAAACAGACTCGCGCTTTCGTGCTTTTTACGCTCGGGCGCGGCTTTTGGCTCGGCGCGCGGCGTCAATTTTTGCCCAGGCTCGTTAAAATCAAATAGCGCAGCCTGCGCAAAATCGTCTGAAACGGCAGTTTTTGCGGCTTCGTTTGAGGTAGCTGCTTTACTAAACGAAGCTGTTTGAGTAGCTTCGCCAAAAACGGGAGCTTCTGGTTGAACGGTATTTTGAGCGCTTTCGGCTAAAACCTTAGTTTTAGGCGCTTTGCTTAAAGAACCTGTTTGCAAGATAGCCTTTTCCTCGCGGCTTCTCTCTTGATACGGCGCGACAAGTGGCCTATCTTGTAAAATTTGCTCCCGAGCAAAAGCGGTTTTTTGTTCGCTCTCAGCCATTAAATTTTGCTCAAATTTAGCGTCGTAGTTAGCCCGAATGCCTTCAAATTTTACGTTTTCATCAAATTTGATAGCCGCAGTTTCACCGCTCTCGTCAAATTTATCGTCTTGCAAAAACAAAGATTCATCCGATAAAAGCTCATCCCGCTCGTACTGGCGCGCAAAAAGCTCGCTTACGTTGATAGCGTCTGCGTTATCCGCGTCTTTACTCGGCGCCTCCTTGACGCTTTGTCCGATCTCCTCTATGCCTGTTATACGCAGGCTTGGCATCACAGCCTTAAAGCTTTGCAAAATCGGCAAAAAAGATCCGTCAAATCCATCTAAAATCACTCGCATATTTAGCCTTTTTCAGTTTTTTCGAGCGATTTTATCAAATTTATCTTTTGAGCCGTTTTAAGCTCATCCAAAAACCGCTTATAGCGAAAAACAAAACCGATGCCGAAGCTAAACAAAATATAAATTTACCGACCTCACCCAAAAAATATCCCGAATGCAAACTCAAAACCGCCTTATGAATCGCAAAAGGTCTAGGCATCGAGCTTTTGGCGTCGTCAAACCTCGCATGCCTGATAATTTGCCCCTTGGCGGCGTTTATCGTCATCGTATTTACTTTATCGTCCTCTTCTAGCCCTTTGTCAAAGTAAAATATCATAAAATTTTCGCCGTCTTCTTGCGTGATGACGTTAAAAAGCTCGTAATCCTCTCTATCTCGTTTAAAAATATCTATCGCGGCCTCTAAATTTGCTATCTTGCCCTCGTCCTCCAGCGAAAATCCCCTCACTTGCGTAAAGCTCTTTTTTCTAAAAATTTCTTTTTCGCCAAGCGTGTTATTTACGAGCTTTGCCGCCCAGTCATACGACCAGTAAAGTCCCGTAACGCTCATAAAAGCCAAAA
>ERZ773233.2225-NODE-2225-length-10879-cov-3.937269_pt1 | contig 10879 bp, 9 predicted proteins | sample MGYA00580991_ERZ773233 | MGnify/ENA primary metagenome ERZ773233 (study PRJEB29015, sample SAMEA2738178) | human oral metagenome | biome: human oral; feature: human-associated habitat; material: saliva | place: China | collected 2161 ...
CTTTTTTGCCCAAAACAATGAGCGCAGAAAGGTAGATGGTGTAGCAGCGGTAGTAGGTGATTATTTGATTTTAGAATCGGATATAGACAAGGCGTATATAGACCTAAAACAGCAAGAGGTAGATACAAAAAATATCACTCGCTGCCAGATGCTTGGCAAGCTGATGGAGGACAAACTTTACGCTCACCAAGCTGTGCAAGACAGTGTGAAGCTAACCGATGCCGAAGTGCGTGAACAGGTAAACCAACGTATAGAATACCTTACAGCACAATTGGGTGGTGATATAAAGAAACTATTAGAGTTTTATAAAAAAGACGACGAGCAATCGATGCGCGAGGAGCTTTTTACGCTCTTTAAAGTGAATACCTTAGCCCAACGTATGCGTCAGCAGATAGTAAAAGATGTAGAGGTAACCCCTGAAGAAGTGCGTAACTTTTTTAACGCTATACCTGCCGATGAGCGTCCACACTTTGGTACAGAGCTTGAGATAGCTCAGATAGTGGTGAACCCAGTAGCCCCCCCAAGTGCTGTGCAAAAGGTAATAGACCTGCTAAATGATATTAAGAAAGATGTGGAGGAAAACGGTATGAGCTTTGCCACTAAAGCGATACTTTACTCGCAAGATCGCGCTACAGGAGGTCAGCTATTGACTTTCAACCGTAATTCGGCTTTTGACAAGGCGTTTAAAGATGTGGCTTTCACCCTACGCGAGGGCGAAATATCTAAACCTTTTGAATCGAGTTTTGGTTGGCACATCATACAAATGGACAAGATTAGAGGAAAAGAGGTGAGTGTGCGCCACATACTTATAATGCCTGATATTCCGCAAGAGGCGCTTGATGAGGCTAAAGAGAAAATAGCTAAAATACGCGATAGAATAGTAAATAAAGAGCTTACCTTTGACGAGGCTGCCCGTAATTTTTCTGATGAAAAAGAGACCCGCAATGATGGTGGACAGCTTATCAACCCTGAAGACCTATCATCGCGTTTTGAACTTACCCGTATAGAGCCAAGTCTTTACGCTCGTATATCTGACTTGAAAGATGACGAAGTATCAGTGCCTTTCCTTGATGAAGACCGCACTGGTAAGAAAAGTTATCGCATCTATAAGATAACCAATCGTATAGAGGAGCACCAAGCTGATTTTACTAAGGACTATGTGAAGATACAGGATTTAGCATTGAAAGAAAAACAGCTAAAAGCCATTGCTAAATGGATGAAAGAGCACATAGAAAAGACCTATATAGCGATTAATGGCGAGTACAGAAACTGCAAGTTTGAGAATAATTGGTTGAAGAAATAAGACGATTAGCTAATTTGGCAATTTGACGATTTGTCGATTTGGCAATTTGTCGATTTGACGATGAGCTAATTTTATAATTGAAAAAATTTGGTGGTTTAGCAAAAAGATTGTACTTTTGCCGCCGAAAAATAAAAATCGGGATGTGGCGCAGTTGGTAGCGTACACGTATGGGGTGCGTGTGGTCGCTGGTTCGAGTCCAGTCATCCCGACTTTTTTATTAGAGAAAATAACTACAAGGAAGGGGAGTACTTCGGATTTTAAAAAGATATTATGAAACTTTCAAACTTTAATTTTGATCTTCCAAAAGAACTATTAGCTGAATACCCAAGCGAAAACCGCGATGAAGCAAGGCTAATGGTTATACACCGAAAAACAGGCAAAATAGAACACAAACTCTTTAAAGATGTCATCGACTATTTTGACGATGGCGACGTGTTTGTGCTTAACAATACTAAAGTGTTCCCAGCCCGCCTTTATGGGAATAAGGAAAAAACTAAGGCTAAAATAGAGGTTTTCTTGCTACGCGAACTCAGCGCAGAACAGCGTCTTTGGGATGTGCTTGTAGACCCAGCCCGCAAAATACGTATAGGTAATAAGTTGTACTTTGGCGAAAACGGAGACTTAGTAGCCGAGGTGATTGACAACACTACCTCGCGCGGGCGCACGCTTCGTTTTCTTTACGACGGCACCTATGAAGAGTTTAGACAACGCTTGGTAGAGCTTGGACAGACACCGCTGCCTAAATATATTTCGCGTCCGGTAGAGCCTGAAGATGAAGAGCGTTATCAGACTATCTATGCTAAGCACGAGGGAGCTGTAGCTGCTCCTACAGCAGGTTTGCACTTCTCTAAACACTTGATGAAACGCCTCGAGATAAAGGGGATTAGCTTTGCTGAAGTAACCCTACACGTGGGCTTAGGTACTTTTAACCCTGTGGAGGTAGAAGACCTATCGAAGCACAAAATGGATAGTGAGGAGATACATATACCTGTAGACCAAGCTAAGATTATAAACACCGCTAAAGAAAAGAAAAAAAGAGTATGTGCCGTAGGTACTACTGTAATGCGAGTACTTGAAAGTTCGGTATCGGCAGATGGATTGGTAAATCCTTTTGATGGTTGGACGAATAAGTTTATCTTCCCGCCCTACGACTTTAGTGTGGCTAATGCGATGATAACCAATTTCCATACCCCTAAATCTACCCTACTGATGATGGTATCTGCTTTTGCGGGTCACGACCTAATAATGCGCGCTTATAAAGAGGCGGTAGAACAAAAATACAAATTCTACTCTTACGGAGATGCGATGCTGATACTGTAAATAAAGACGAGAGACAAAAAACAAAATACGAACTTTGCTGAAGGTAAAACTTTGGCAAGGTTTTTTTGCTTTTTATAAATATAGTTTGTATCTTTGGCGCGTTGTTTTAACAAAATTATTTAGACGATGACTCAGATACTAAACCATCTTGATATTGAACGTAAAATAAAGCGTATCGCTTATCAGATATACGAAAACCACCTAAATGAAGAAGAGATAGTATTGGCAGGGATTAACGGCAATGGCTTTATCTTCGCTGAAAAACTTAACGAGGTATTGGCTACTATTGCCCCTCTGAAAGTAACTCTCTGCAAGGTGATGATGGATAAGAAAAATCCGTTGGCAGGTATTACTACTTCAGTACCCCCTGAAGCATATACCCACAAGTCGGTGATAGTGGTAGACGATGTGCTCAATTCTGGTCTCACTCTTATTTATGGGGTGAAACACTTCTTAGAAGTACCTCTTAAACAGCTTACTACTGCTGTTTTGGTAAATAGAAACCACAAGAAATATCCTATAAAAGCAGATTTTAAAGGTATTTCGCTCTCTACCTCGCTACAAGAACATATATCAGTGGTTTTTGAAGAAGGAAACTACTCGGTTAATTTGTCAATGACAAATTAGGGAATTAGCAAATTAGTAAATTTATGTACGCTACCCTTATTATATTACTCGTTTCATCGTTGCTCTTTATGAGCGGCAAGGTACGCTCTGACTTAGTAGCGATGTGCTCTTTAGTGCTATTGGTGCTATTGGGTATTCTTTCGCCTGAAGAGGCTTTGTCGGGCTTTTCTGACAAGGTGGTAGTGATGATGATAGGGCTCTTTGTAGTAGGAGGGGCTATTTTTCAGACAGGGTTAGCTAAAATGATAAGTAGTAAAATACTCCGTTTGGCAGGCGATAGCGAAGTGAAACTACTGATATTAGTAATGCTTGTAACGGCTTTTATAGGGGCTTTTGTTAGCAATACAGGTACAGTAGCGCTGATGATGCCTATAGTGGTGAGTATGGCTATGAGTGGCAATATCAACAGTAGCCGACTGCTGATGCCTATGGCTTTTGCCAGCAGTATGGGCGGAATGATGACCCTTATTGGTACCCCTCCTAACTTGGTAATAGAAGGGGAGTTGGTGAAAAATGGTTATGAAAAACTTACTTTCTTTTCATTTACCCCTGTGGGTATCATCTGCCTTATAGTAGGTTTGTTGGTACTTATACCTGCCAGTAAATTTTTTCTTTCAAAAAAAGGAACCTCAAAATCAGACACTAAAAAAGGAGGCAAATCGCTTAACGATTTGGTGGGTGAATATCAGCTTTCTAAAAACTTATATAGAGTATTAGTGCCTGAAAACTCACTTTTTAGAGGGAAAACCCTTAAAGAGATAAACCTATCGCAGCGGTACCACATTTCGGTATTAGAGATTAGGCGGAAATCGACCACTAACAATCCGTTTTTTAAGACAGGCACGCAAGAGGTAGTAAATGCTGATACGGTAATAAATGAAGGTGATATACTTTATTTGCGCGGTGAGTTTGAGGCAATAGAACAGATGAATGCTGAAAATCATTTGAGTTTTTTAGATGCCCACCACCCTGAACAGCGCTTACCTAATGAACTTCATTTTCACGATATAGGCATAGCAGAACTGCTGATTATGCCCGCTTCAAAACTTGTAAATTCGCCTATAAAAGACAGTAAGCTACGCGAGCACTTCGGGCTGAATATATTGGGTATTCAGCGCAAAGATAGCTATATACTTCAGAATTTGAAAGATGAGAAGATGCACGCAGGCGATATCTTATTAGTACAAGGTACTTGGGAACACATAGCTAAGCTCGATGCTGAACGCAGTCAGCTGGTAGTATTAGGGCAGCCATTAGCAGAAGCCTCTAAGGTAACCCTGACGCACAAAGCCCCTATAGCTGCTCTTATAATGGTAGCAATGGTGGTGGCGATGATGTTTGACTTTATACCAATAGCCCCTGTAACGGCAGTGCTTATCGCCTCGCTACTAATGGTTATCTCTGGAGCCCTGCGCAATATAGAAGCTGCTTATAAAACTATTAACTGGGAGAGTATAGTATTGATTGCCGGTATGCTGCCTATGGCATTAGCCTTGGAAAAGACAGGTGTTTCGGCATTAGTATCTAATACTTTAGTGAGCAGCTTGGGTGATAAGAGTCCGTATGTACTTTTGGCAGGGGTGTATTTTACAACCTCGCTAATGACGATGTTTATTAGCAATACAGCTACGGCAGTACTTTTGGCGCCTATCGCTATGAAAACAGCTATATCATTAGGTTTACAGCCACAGCCTTTTCTGTTTGCGGTGGCTGTAGGGGCGAGTATGTGCTTTGCTTCGCCTTTTTCGACACCACCTAATGCCTTAGTGATGTCCGCAGGGCGATATACTTTTATAGACTACGTGAAAGTCGGGCTTCCGCTGCAAATTATAATGGGACTTGTGATGGTTTTTGTACTGCCTCTGTTATTTCCGTTTCACCACTAAAATTTTTATATACCGATAAAAAGTTGTACCTTTGCGCCAAATTTTAAAAGTAAAGAATGAAAAAAAGAATTTCAGATTATTTATTTGACGTATCAAAATACGTATTGGCGGGGCTATTTATTGCACCTCTTTTTAATGCTAATGTTTGTGATGGAGGAGCTTTTTGGTCAGCAGCTGTATTTGCAGTGATAGCTCTATTGGTATCGTTGTATTTTTCTAAACAGAAAAAAGGAGGGATGAATAAGTATAACAATAACCGCCCTAACAACAAAAACAACCATCGCCCTAATAAAAATAACAACAATAAGAATAACGCACCTCAAGCCAAAGCGTAATAATTTCTTACCCCGATGAACATTTATTTTGACAATGCTGCTACTACTCCTCTTTACCCAGAGGCACTCACTCAGATAACAGAAGTATTGCGCCATACTTATGGCAATCCGTCATCGACCCATGCTTTTGGGCGCAGTGCAAAGGTACTGATAGAGGGGGCGCGCAAACGTATAAGCAAATGGCTAAACGTACAACCTTCAGAGCTTATTTTTACCTCTGGAGGTACAGAGGCTAACAACCTGATATTGAGAGGTTGCATTCGCGATTTAGGTGTGCAAGTAGTTATTACTACCGCTATAGAGCACCACGCGGTGCTGCATACGCTTGAAGCATTGGCAAAAGAATATCCTATAAAAATAGTCTATTTACCCCTTACTGATAAGGGAGAGATACAGTTGTCAGACTTAGAAGATGCCTTAGCACAGCACGTTGCACAGAAAGTATTGGTTAGCCTGATGCACCTCAATAATGAAATAGGTAATATATTGCCTATAGAGCGCGTAGCAATGCTTTGCAAGGCATATAAGGCTTATTTTCACTCAGATACTGTTCAGTCCGTAGGACATTATTCTATAGATTTGCAGCAGATACCGGTAGATTTTATTACTGCTTCAGCCCATAAATTTCACGGGCCTAAAGGAGTGGGTTTTGCTTTTATACGCAAGGGCATCACTCTACACCCTCTGATATATGGAGGCGCACAAGAAAAAGGGCTAAGGGCAGGTACAGAGTCCTTGCACAATATAGTAGGAATGGCTGCGGCTCTTACCCAATCGTGCGAAAAGATGGAAGAGACCACCCATAAGGTAAGGCAGTTGAAGCAGTATTTGATAGAAGAAATACAGCAACATTTTGCAGAGGCTGTTTTTAATGGATGTTCAGCAGAAGGGGAAGAGAGAGCCTCTTACCTTATTGTAAATGTAGGATTTCCGTCGCTAAAAGAGAAGAATGATACCTTGCTGTTTGAGTTAGACCTAAAAGGAGTGGCTTGTTCTAAAGGGAGTGCTTGCCAGAGTGGTAGTGTGCAAACCTCGCACGTGTTATCGGCTTTTCTACCTAAAGAGCAATTGCAATACCCCTCATTAAGACTCTCGCTTTCGCTCTTCAACACAAGGGAAGAGGTAGATATTTTTATAAAAATATTAAGAGAAATAGGAGGACGCTAAAAAATATTTATATTTCTTATATTTTGATTTTTAGAGAGTTATGTAATACTCGCTAAAAAATAGCAAAAATAAATGCTAAAAATATTAGGAGTTTCAATATATTGTTGTAATTTAGTAGCGTTTTTTAATAATCGTTAGTATAAAATCTTAGCTATGTCAGAGGAAAAAAATACTTTGCCTGTAGAGGAAAATGGTTTAGAAGAAACTTCATTGGTGAACTATGAAGCTATGTCATTGAGTGAACTTACCAAAGAGTTGAAAAAGTTGCTCCATACCGATAAAATTCAGTCTGTTAGACGCTCTGTGGAATCAATACGAGAAGAGTTTGATAGGAAATATGAGGCACTCGTAGAAGAAAAAAGAGATGAGTACCTTAGCGAAGGGGGAGAGCCCTACGAATTTGAGTATGAAAATCCTGTGTATAAAGAATTTTATACGGCTTTTAACGAATATCGCGAAAGGCGCAATCAGTATCATAAGGAATTAGAAAAGTCGTACAAAGAAAACCTCGAAAAACGTAAAGAGATTATAGAAGAGCTTAAAAATCTTATCAATGTAGAGGAGCATATAGGTACTACCTTTAAACAATTTCAGCAATTACAAGAGCGTTGGCGTAAAGCGGGTGCTGTATCGAATGCAGAGTATGAAGATTTGTGGAATACCTATCACCACCACGTGGAGAACTTTTATGACTTTATCCACTTAAGTAAAGACCTACGCGATATAGATTTTAAGCGAAACTTAGAAGAGAAACAAAAGATTATTCAGCGCGCTGAAGAGTTAGTAAAAGATGATGTAGATGCGCTTCTGGCTTCGCGTGAGCTACAAGTACTGCACCGTGTGTGGAAAGAGGAAATAGGTCCTGTAGATAAAGAGCACCGCGAATCTATCTGGCAACGATTTAGTGAACTGACTAAACAGATACATGACAAACGTCAGTTCTACCTAAAGAATTTGGATAAGATATATGAGGAAAATGCGAAGAAGAAAAACGATATTATAGCTCGTATAAAGGCTATTAGCGAAAAAGAAGTTACCTCGCACAATACTTGGAAACAACTCACTAAACAGGTAGAAGAGTTACGCCAATCATTCCTCAATATTGGTAAAGTGCCTTTAGCCCAAGCCGATGAGGTATGGAAAGCATTTAATGTAGCTCTACGCTCTTTCAATAAGAAGAAGAATTTGTTCTACAAGACTCTTAAGAAAGAACAACAAGACAACCTGACTAAAAAAATGGCTTTAGTAGAAATAGCTAAAGCTAACCAAGATAGTACTGATTGGGAAAACACTACCGATCTGATGAAAAACATTCAGAAGGAGTGGAAAGGAATAGGTAGTGTGCCGCTTAAGAACACTGAAAAGATATGGAAGGAGTTTAAAAAAGCGTGTGATACATATTTCTCTCGCTATGCCGAGGCTGTACAAGCTACTAAGAATAAGGCAACAGATGCTTTGCAACAAAAGAAAGAGTTTTTAGACAAGCTAAAAGAGTATCAATTAGGCACTGATAGAGAAAAAGAAATAGAAACACTACAACAATTTGTAAATCAGTGGAATGAGATAGGTAATAGTAGCTATTCGAAGAAGTCGATAGACCTTAAGTTTCATAAGATTATAGATGCTCTCTATAAAAAACTCAACTTTGATAAGCAAGAAATAGAGATTATTAAGTACAACAATAAGTTAGAAAGACTTATTAATGACGATAATGAAAACTCGCTTAACAATGAAGTGCTCTTTGTGAAACGCCGCATAGATGAGATTAAATCGGAGGTGCTACAGTTAGAGAATAATCTGGCTTTCTTTGGAAAAATAGATGAGAAAAACCCATTGGTACGAGATGTGGTTAAGAACATTCACAACCAAAAAGAAAACCTCAAAACTTGGGAGAATAAGCTGCGCGAACTGAAGAACTTGCAGAAAACACAGCAAGCAGAAGACACAGCCTCGCAAGAAGAAAAAGAATAGTTAATTGTTTTCATAGATTGAAAAGAGGTTATAGTTTTTTATAACCTCTTTTTAGCATTTTTAGAAAGATGAAATTAGTATTTGCTACCCATAATATTCATAAGCTGAAAGAAATTCAAGCCTTATTGCCAAAAACAATAGAGTTGCTAAGCCTAAGTGATATAGGTTGTAATGAGGAGATAGCAGAAACAGCAGCTACCATAGAAGGGAATGCCTTATTGAAAGCCCAATATGTGAAAAAACACTATCGTTATGATGTGTTTGCTGATGATACAGGTTTGGAAGTGACAGCTTTAGGTGGCGCACCAGGGGTATTTTCGGCACGCTATGCAGGTGCACAAAAGAGTGATATTGACAATATAGCGCTACTGCTGAAAAATATGGAAGCCCAACAGGACAGAAGTGCCCATTTTAAAACAGTTATCGCTTTATGTATGGGTGATGAAGTACGCACTTTTGAAGGGATAGCCAAAGGGCATATTACAAAAGAACCTGTAGGAACTAATGGATTTGGCTATGACCCTATCTTTGTGCCAGAAGGCTATTTGCAGACCTTTGCAGAGCTTTCAGCAGCAGAGAAGAACTCTATCAGTCATCGTGCTAAAGCTTTTGGAAAACTAATTGAGGCATTGGGAGAGTTGTCTTCTTATTGATTATAACCAAAAAAACACTAATAAAAATGAGTCTATTAGAGATAAAAGATATTAAACGCGACTTTAGATTAGGGTCAGAGGTGCTACACGTGCTAAAAGGTATTAATTTAACTATCGAAAAAGGCGAGTATGTAGCACTGATGGGGCCATCAGGGTCAGGGAAATCAACATTGATGAATATATTAGGTTGCTTAGATACGCCTACTTCAGGAGAATATATACTCAATGGAAAGGATGTGAGTAAAATGAGCGATGCTGAATTGGCTGATATTCGCAATAAAGAAATAGGATTTGTATTTCAGACCTTTAACCTAATGCCGCGTACTACCGCTTTGGACAATGTAGCCTTGCCGATGGTATATGCAGGGGTGAATCGTGAAAAGCGACACGAGCGCGCTAAAGAAGTGCTTAAAATGGTGGGTTTGGAAGACCGAATGCTACACAAACCTAATGAACTATCAGGGGGGCAACGACAGCGGGTAGCAGTGGCGCGAGCATTGGTAAATCACCCTTCTATTATTTTGGCTGATGAGCCTACTGGAAATCTTGACTCAAAAACTTCTTATGAGATAATGAATCTTTTTGATGAGATTTATCAGAAAGGTAATACAGTTATATTGGTAACCCACGAAGAAGATATAGCCCAATATGCACATCGTATTATCCGGCTAAAAGATGGACTAATAGAAACTGATAACGCAAAAAGCTGATGAACTTTGGAATTATTATCCCTGCTTATAACGAAGAAAAGAGTATTGTACTTACTTTGCAATCGCTTGTAAATCAATCGTTTGTTCCTTATCAAATTATAGTAGTAGACGATGCTTCGACCGATAATACAGCTCAGTTAGTAAGCGAAATGGCAGTTCAGCACCCTCAGATACAGTTAGTGCAGCGCAAAGAGAAAGGAGAACATCAGCCTGGTGCTAAAGTAGTGCAAACATTTAATTTTGGACTTCCTTACCTCAAAAAAGAGGTAGATGTTATCTGTAAGTATGATGCGGATTTGGTTTTTCCTGCTAACTATTTTGAAGTAATGAATATGCATTACGCTGAAAATCAGAACTTAGGGATGTATGGTGGTTTTTGCTATATAAAGCAAGGATATAACTGGGTACTTGAGAACTTGACTAATAAAGACCACTTGCGCGGAGCGGTAAAATCGTATAGAAAAGCCTGTTTTGAGGCTATTGGAGGGCTTAAAACAGCTATGGGGTGGGATACAGCAGACGAACTTTTGGCACGTTACCACGGTTGGGAGGTACAGACTAATGAGAATCTACAGGTAAAACACTTACGCCCTACGGGAGCAGGTTATAAAAGTAATGCTAAATATTTGCAAGGGAGTGTATTTTACCGACTTCGCTATGGTATAATCTTAACACTACTTGCTGCTGCTAAATTAGCTATCAGAAAACGCAGTTTAGCCCTGTTTTTTGATTATCTGAGAGGTTATTTGAAAGCTAAAAGAGAACAACAACCCTATTTGCTTAGCGAAGAAGAGGGGAGATGGGTTAGAAATTATCGCTGGAGAGGTATTGCAAAGAAAGTATGTAAGAGCTGAAAATAAAGAAACTGTTGCTAAAGAAGTTGGTATTGGAGCTGTAATATTCCAAG
>ERZ773233.2228-NODE-2228-length-10862-cov-31.667993_pt1 | contig 10862 bp, 8 predicted proteins | sample MGYA00580991_ERZ773233 | MGnify/ENA primary metagenome ERZ773233 (study PRJEB29015, sample SAMEA2738178) | human oral metagenome | biome: human oral; feature: human-associated habitat; material: saliva | place: China | collected 2161 ...
GCCCCGACCATCAGGCCATCGCCCAGCAGATCATCGAGCGCTGCCTCCCCTACGCTGGGAAGTCAATGCGTATCGGTATCACGGGGGTACCAGGTGCAGGGAAGAGTACCTCGATCGACACCTTCGGGATGCACCTCGTCAAGCAGGGGCGACGCCTGGCAGTCCTCGCTATCGACCCCAGCAGCGAGCGCTCTGGTGGTAGTATCCTCGGAGATAAGACCCGTATGGAGCAGCTCTCCCGCGAAAAGAATGCCTTCATCCGCCCCAGCCCTTCGGCTGGCTCCCTCGGAGGTGTAGCCCGTAAGACGCGTGAGACGATCGTACTCTGCGAGGCTGCAGGCTTCGATACGATCTTCGTCGAGACCGTCGGCGTCGGTCAGAGTGAGACGGCAGTACACTCTATGGTAGACTTCTTCCTCCTCATCCAACTGGCTGGGACGGGTGACGAGCTGCAGGGGATCAAGCGCGGTATCATGGAGATGGCTGATGCCATCGTCATCAACAAAGCCGATGGTGATAACATCGACAAGGCTAACCTTGCTGCCACCCACTTCCGCAATGCCCTCCACCTCTTCCCCCCTACGGAGTCAGGTTGGCGCCCCAAGGTCCTCACCTACTCAGGATTCTACGGTCTTGGCATCAAGGGGATCTGGGATATGGTCGATGAGTACCGACAGTTCGCCACGGACTCGGGCTACTTCGAAGAGAAGCGCCAGCGCCAGACCAAGTGGTGGATGTACGAGAGCATCAATGAGGCTCTGAAGAGTTCCTTCTACCAGAGCGAAGCTATTCGAAGCCTACGCCCCGAGGTAGAGAGCGACATCCTCTCCGACCGCCTTTCCTCCTTCGTCGGAGCTCAGCGTCTCCTTGATGCCTACTTCAAGAGCCTCAAGTAAGCAAGTAGAAGGTAAAATAAAGTATAAGGGAGCGGGGTGGAGGTACTGTCTCTACCCCGCTCTCTAATGCTAAGTACACCTTGCATATTCGAAGATTTACCGTATATTTGCAGGGCAAAAAGAATGATATTCATACAATTAAAATATTTCATCAACTATGACGAAAGCAGAAGTGGTGAGCGATATCGCCAAGAGCACGGGAGTAGATAAAGAGACTACTCTGGCAGTGGTAGAGGCGTTCATGGAGTCAGTCAAGGACTCTCTGGTACGTGGAGAAAACGTCTACCTTCGTGGCTTCGGTAGCTTCATCATCAAGGAGCGCGCAGAGAAGACTGCTCGCAATATCTCGAAGAAGACTACGATCATTATCCCCAAGCGCCGCATCCCTGCCTTCAAGCCCTCAAAGCTCTTCTCCTCCAAGGTCAAGTAGTGGATCGAAAGCCGAACTATAGTAAATAATCATATAATCAAAAGCAGCTATGCCAAGCGGAAAGAAAAGAAAGCGCCATAAGATGGCTACGCACAAGCGTAAGAAGAGACTCAAGAAGAACAGACATAAGAAGAAGTAATGTCACATGCGCGGGGGTAGGGCAGTTCACAAGACGTATGCCTTGCCCCCGTACACTTTATACTACTTCCTTTTTTACTCTACTATCATTAACGAATCCGCCAAGTGAACAGTGAACTGATCGTCGACGTCTCCGCCAAGGAGATCTCGATGGCTCTACTGGAAGACCAACGACTGGTAGAGCTCCAGCGCGAGCGTCGTGACCTGGCCTTCGCCGTCGGAGACATCTATCTCGGACGCGTCAAAAAGGTGATGCCTGGCCTCAACGCAGCATTCGTTGATGTAGGATATAAGAAGGATGCTTTTCTTCATTACCTCGACCTGGGGATGATCTACCAAGCGCAGCAGCGCTTCCTCGAGCAAATCGAGAAGACCAAGGCAGTACCCTCCTTGAGCAAGATCCCCACCTTCCCTGACCTACCGAAGGATGGGAAGATCGCTGACTATCTGAAGGCTGGGCAAAATGTCCTCGTCCAAGTCGTCAAGGAGCCTATCTCCACGAAGGGGCCACGCCTCTCTGCTGAGATATCCATCGCAGGGCGAAACCTCGTCCTCGTCCCCTTCTCCGACAAGGTATCCGTCAGCGCTAAGATCGAATCACACGAGGAGCGAGCACGCCTCAAGCAGCTCATCCTCAGCATGAAGCCTAAGAACTTCAGCGTGATCATCCGCACCTCGGCCGAGGGTAAGCGAGCCAGCGAGCTCGATCAGGAGCTCAGCCGTCTGCTCAGACGCTGGGAGGAGAGCATACAGAAGCTCCCCAAGATCACCAAGACCCCAAAGATCGTCTACGAAGAGTCCAGCCGTGCCTTAGGCATCCTGCGCGACACCTTCAACCCCTCCTTCCAGAGCATCCACGTCAACGACAAGGCCTACTACGAGGAGATACGCGAGTATGTCCGTCAGATAGCCCCTGGGCGTGAAGATATCGTTCGCCTCTATACGGGGAACCTCCCCATCTTCGATGAGAAGAATGTCACCAAGCAGATCAAGGCGTCCTTCGGGCGTACTGTCACCTGCAAGAGTGGTGCTTACCTGATTATTGAGCAGACCGAGGCCATGTACGTCGTGGACGTCAATAGTGGCAACCGCTCCCGTAAGAGCACCGAGCAGGAGGGCACAGCGATCGATGTCAATCTCATCGCAGCCGAAGAGCTTGCTCGTCAGCTCCGCCTGAGAGATATGGGTGGTATCATCGTCGTCGACTTCATCGACATGCATGACCAGAAGAATCGTCAGCTCCTCTATGAGCACATGGTCAAGCTGATGGAGAGCGACCGCACGCGACACAACATCCTACCGCTGAGCAAATTCGGTGTGATGCAAATCACCCGTCAGCGTGTGCGCCCCGCCACCCAGATCAATACGGATGAGACGTGCCCCACATGCCTTGGTACAGGGAAGATGAAGTCCTCTATCCTCTTCACCGATCAGCTCGAAGAAAAGCTCCGAGACTTAGCTCCACGCTTAGACACATCCTACATCAACGTCCACGTACACCCCTACGTGGCCGCCTACCTCACCAAGGGGTTCTTCATGTCCATCGCCCGCCGCTGGAAGCTCCAGATAGCTCGCGGTATACGTGTGACCCCCAATCAGAGCCTCGGCTTCCTCGACTACAAGTTCGTAGACAAGGAAGGCAACGAAATCGAGGCCCTCGAAGAATAACCTGCGATAAAGCCCGTAGAAGATCCCACCCCTATCCCATAGCGATAGTACTTAGGGTATCTTCTGCGGGCTTTATCTCTACTGAGAGCGAGACCCGATACGATGAACGCCTACCCGTCCAAGCTCGTCGAGCGAGCCGTAGAGCAGCTCTCTACCCTGCCAGGGGTAGGGCGCAAGACTGCTCTACGCTTGGCGCTACACCTGCTCTCACGCCCCCCGATCGATACCCATACCTTCGCTGATGCCCTCGTAGAGATGCGAGATGGTATCGTCTACTGCCGGCAGTGCTACAACATCAGTGATACCGAGCTCTGCCCGATCTGCTCCAGCCCCCAGCGTGACAGCTCCACCGTCTGCGTCGTACAGCACGTAGGCGATGTGATGGCTATCGAGAATACCGGTCAGTACCGTGGTGTCTACCATGTCCTCGGCGGGGTCATCTCCCCTATTGACGGCATTGGTCCCGACGATCTGAAGATCCCCGAGCTCATCGAGCGGGTACGCAGTGGCAGTGTCCGTGAGGTCATCTTGGCGCTGGGTACGACGATGGAGGGGGACACAACGAACTTCTTCATCTACCGCAGCCTCTCGGGACTGGACGTACGCCTCTCGGTCATCGCACGCGGTGTAGCCATCGGAGATGAAATCGAGTATGCCGACGAAGTGACGCTCGGTCGATCCATCCTCACCCGCACGGACTTCGATCAGTCGCTAAGCTTCTGACCCCATGCACACGCAGGCTATCGGCATCCCGGGCGAGCACATACAGCTCCGCGCCCTATCACAGGAAGATCTCCCGCTGCTACTCAGCTGGGAGAATGACCCCGAGGGCTGGTACTCCAGCGGCACGATCAATCCCCTCTCCTCCGACTTCATCCAGCGCTACATCACCGCCTCGGGCATGCATATCCTCGAGACGGGCTCGATGAGCCTCATCATCGAGGGGCTCAAGACTCACGCGGCACTGGGGCATCTCGTCCTCTACGACTACAGCCCCATCCATCGCCGTCTGGGGGTCGGTATCTACATCGCCCGTGAGGCTCGCAAGACTGGGATAGGCTCCGAAGCCATCTGCTTAGCGCTACGCTACGCCTTCGACAAGCTCCGCTGTGAGCAAGTCTATGCCGAAGTCTTGGCTTCCAACGAAGCCTCCCAGCAGATGCTCCGCAGCATCGGCTTCGAGCATACCGCCACGCTCCCCCGCTGGCACTGGCAAGACAACCACTACGAGGACCTCCATTACTATCAGATATGGCACCCATAGCCACAGAGATCCAGCGTCTAAGAGAGGAGATCGAGGCGCACAACTACGCCTACTACGTCCTCTCGGCTCCCACCATCTCGGACTACGACTTCGACCAACTGCTCAAGCAGCTGGAGCGACTGGAGGCGGAGCATCCCGAGCTCATCACACCCGACTCGCCTACGCAGCGTGTCGGCCGTGACCGTACCGAGGGCTTCACTCAGGTAGCGCACCGCTACCCCATGCTCTCGCTGGGCAATACCTACAGCTACGACGATGTACGGGAGTTCTACGAGCGTGTCTCGAAGGATTTGGGCGGTAAGCCCTTCACCATCATTGCAGAGCTGAAGTACGACGGACTCTCGATCTCCCTGACCTATGAGAAGGGACTACTGACCCGTGCTGTCACCCGTGGCGACGGACAGATGGGCGATGATGTGACGGCTAATGTGCGCACGATCCGCTCCATTCCCCTCCGTCTGCGTGGCACGGACTATCCCGAGAGCCTCGAGGTACGTGGGGAGATTCTCCTGCCCTTCGTGGAGTTCGACCGACTGAATGCCGAGCGTCATCGTGCCGACCTCCCCCTCTTCGCTAATCCTCGCAATGCCGCCAGCGGTACGCTCAAGCAGCTCGATCCCGCTATCGTAGCCGAGCGCCGCCTCGATGCCTACCTCTACTACGTACCAGGCCAGCCCAGTCTCCCCGATAGTCACTACGAGCGTCTGCAACTCTGCAAGAGCTGGGGGCTGAAGATCTCAGATGCTACCCGCCGCTGCCATTCGCTGGAGGAGGTCCTATCCTTCCTCGACTACTGGGAGCAGGCACGTGCCGAAGCCCCCGTCGCGACCGATGGTGTCGTGCTCAAGGTCGACTCCACCACCGAGCAGGAGGAGCTGGGCTATACAGCGAAGACCCCACGCTGGGCTATCGCCTACAAGTATCAAGCCGAGCAGGCTAAGACACGTCTCATCTCCATAGACTTCCAAGTCGGGCGTACGGGTGCAGTCACGCCTGTGGCCAATCTCGATGCCGTGGCACTCTCAGGCACGACCGTGCGCCGAGCCTCGCTTCACAACGCTGACTTCATCGAAGCCTTCGACCTGCACATCGATGATCAGGTCCTCGTAGAGAAGGGCGGTGAGATCATCCCGAAGATCGTCGGCGTCGTCACTGAGGAGCGTCCCAGCGACGCTCAGCCCGTCATCTTCCCCAGCCACTGCCCCGCCTGTGGCTCTCCCCTCGAGAGAAACGAAGGAGAAGCCGCCTACTACTGCACGAACCAAGCGACCTGCCCCCCGCAGCAGACGGCTCGTATCGAGCACTTCTCTGGGCGCAAGGCCGCTGACATACGCCTCGGAGCGGAGACCATTGACCTCCTCTTCACCCACGGCCTCGTGCGCAGCATCGCCGACCTCTACCGCCTGAAGCTGGAGGATCTCCTGCAGCTCCCTGGCTTCAAGGAGCGTAGTGCTACTCGCCTGCTGGAGAGCATCGAGGCCTCCAAGGAGCGCCCCTTCCGTGCCCTACTCTTCGGGCTCGGCATCCGCTTCGTGGGCGAGACGGTAGCTAAGACGCTCGTGCAGCGCTATGCAGATATCGATGCCTTAGGCGCAGCGACCTTCGAGGAGCTCACGGCTATCCCCGACATCGGTGCGGTCATCGCCGAGAGCCTCGTCCACTACTTCGCCTCACCCGAGAATAGGGAGTTCATCTCGGAGCTCCAGCGTCTGGGGCTTCCTCTGAGCCGTCGTCCCGAGGAAGAGCCACTCCCGACGACCGATCATGCTGCGATCTCGGGCAAGGCTTTCGTCATCAGTGGCGTCTTCACCCACCACTCCCGCGAGGAGTACAAATCCCTCATCGAGAGCCTCGGGGGGAAGATCGCTTCATCTATCTCCAGCAAGACCAGCTACGTCTTGGCCGGTGCCAATATGGGCCCAGCAAAGCTGGCTAAGGCTACCGACCTCGGCATCACCATACTCTCCGAGGACGAATTCCTCGCCCTTATCGAGCCCCACGAAGGAGAGCAGCCCGCCGTCTCCACTGACGAGGCGGACACTGCAGACCTTCCCCTCTTCTCTAATCCCTCCTAATTCCCTCTCCACGACGATCACGAATCCTCTCTGTAATGGACATTATCTTTATCTGTATCCTCGTCTTCTTGATCATCCTCGCCTGCTTCGACCTCGTAGCAGGGGTGAGCAATGACGCGGTGAACTTCCTCAACTCCGCTATCGGGGCGAAGGCCGCCCCGTTCAAGGTCATCCTCAGCGTTGCTGCTGTGGGGATCTTCCTCGGAGCCTCCCTAAGTAATGGGATGATGGACGTAGCGCGCAATGGGATATACAATCCCGCCTACTTCACCTTCCAGGAGGTCATGACCATCTGCTTGACCGCGGTAGTCACCGACATCATCTTGATCAACATCTTCAATACACTCGGGCTACCGACCTCGACGACCGTCTCCATGGTCTTCGAGCTCCTCGGGGCTTCCTTCTGTATGGCGATGCTCAAGGGCTTTGACGACCCCAACCTCCAGGTGCTGGAGATGCTGAATGCCTCCAAGGCCCTGCAGGTCATCATCGCCATCTTCCTCTCGGTAGCTGTGGCCTTCTTCTTTGGCTCGGTGGTGCAGTGGATCACGCGTGTGTGCTTCTCTTTCAACTATAAGAAGACCCTCCCCTACCTCGCTGGGATCTTCGGGGGTGTCGCGCTGACCTCTATCGTCTACTTCATGCTCATCAAGGGGCTCCAGGAGTCGACCTTCGCCTACAAGGACTGGGTCAACGGCCACACGCTGGAACTTGTCATCGGCTGCCTCATCGGCTTTTCGATCATCATGCAGGTCCTGCACTGGTGCGGCGTGAATATCCTCAAGATCATTATCCTCGCCGGTACGCTGGCCCTCTCGCTGGCCTTCGCTGGTAATGACCTCGTGAACTTCATCGGGGTACCTCTCTCGGGGCTCTCCGCCTATCAGGACTACATGGCCAACGGGAATGGGGCCTACGACACCTACCTCATGGGTGCGAATAACCTCCCTGCCAAGACGCCCTACATCTTCCTCCTCGGCTCGGGTATCATCATGACGCTGGCGCTCTTCTTCTCTAAGAGCGCACAGAATGTCATCAAGACCTCGGTGAACCTCTCCCGCCAAGACGATGGTGAGGAGACCTTCGGCTCATCGCGTATCGCCCGTGGTCTGGTGCGTACCAGCAGTGCTATCGGCTCCTTCCTCGAGCGTGCCGTACCTCAGAAGGCTCGCACGTGGATCGACTCCCGCTTCAATAAGCAGGAGCTCACGATGGAGCCTGGTGCGGCCTTCGACCTCGTCCGCGCCTCGGTGAACCTCGTCCTGGCAGGGCTACTCATCGCCCTCGGCACCTCGCTCAAGCTCCCTCTCTCCACGACGTATGTCACCTTCATGGTAGGTATGGGTACGTCGCTGGCTGACCGCGCTTGGGGTCGTGAGAGTGCTGTCGGTCGTGTGACGGGCGTGATGTCGGTCATCGGTGGCTGGTTCATCACAGCTGGTGCCGCCTTCATCATCGCGATCATCGTCGCTACGATCATGCGCTATGGTGGCTTCATCGCTATGATCATCCTCATCGCTGTAGCACTCTTCCTGCTCTTCAATAGCCATCTCATCCGTCGTAAGAAGGGTGATGCTGATGATGAGCTCTTCGTCGCTATCCTCAATGCCGAAGATCCTACGACGATGTGGAGCCTACTCTCTGAGCACGTCCGTCAGAATCAGATCAGCCTGCTCGACCGTGTCAGTCAGGACTACCTTGACCTGACCAATGGCCTCTTCAGCGAAGATCTGCGCCGTCTGAAAAAGACCATGCACCATCTTGACGAGCACAAGCGTGCCTTCAAGACGATGCGCCGTAAGGAGACTATCGGGCTGAGACGCATGGCCAGCGACGAAGACATGCTGGAGAAGAACATGTGGTTCCACCTCGGTGCCAATACCTGTCTGCAGATGATCTACGCCCTCGAGCGTGCTACGGAGGTAGCGGTAGAGCACGTAGACAACAACTACAACCCCATCCCCGAGGAGTACCGTGCTGAGTTCGCCCCCATCCGTGACCGTGTCATCGACTACATCGCACAGGTCCACCAGCTCATCTCCAGCAAGCGCATGGAGGACGCCAAGAAGGCGAAGAATATGGGTAAGGAGCTGCGCGAGATCGTCAAGGATATGCGTAAGACCCAGATGAAGCGCGCCCACAAGGGCCGTCGTGAGGACCTGCGTGCCTCGATGGTCTACCTCAACGTCCTTATCGAGACCAACGAGCTCCTCGGCAACCTCCGCCACCTCGTCGGCTATAGCCAGAACCTCCTCGACGAAGAGGCCGAAGGCTAAGCCACACACCCTCCCCTTCGCCTCCTGCAGGCGAAGACCAAGAAGCCACGGGCGCGCTACTATGCAGTAGTGCGCCCGTGGCTTTTTATGCTCTCCCCGATGAAGGTACCGACCTGAATATAGGAGGCACGTGCTTCGCCTCTCCATCCGTACCCCCGTGGGGCAAAAGAAGACGGCTCCCCCGCTACCGTTGCAGTAGCGGGGAGCCGTCGTTATCGAGTGTCCGTGGCTTACTTAGCCAAGACGAGGTAGTAGTTCTTCTTACCGCGCTGTACGAGCAGATAGCGGTCAGCGATGAGCTGGGCAGAGGTGATGAGGTCATCGGGGCTGGCGACCTTCTCCTTGTTCACGCTCACACCACCCGAGGCGATGAGCTTGCGCAGCTCGCCCTTCGAGGGGAAGACAGCCGCATCTTCGGTGAGGAGGTCGATGACCTTCACACCACCCTGCAGCTTATCCTTCGAGACTTCGAACTGGGGGACGCCCTCGAAGACAGAGAGGAGCGTAGCTTCGTCGAGCGACTGGAGCTGCTCGCGCGTGCCCTGCCCGAAGAGGATGCCCGAGGCAGCTACAGCGGCATCATAGCTCTCACGGCCGTGGACGAGGACGGTGATCTCCTCCGCCAGGCGCTTCTGCAGTGCGCGCTCGTGGGGAGCAGCAGCCTGCTGAGCCTCAAGCCCTGCGATCTCCTCCTGCGTCAGCGTCGTGAAGATCTTGATATAGCGTGCCGCATCGGCATCATTGACATTCAGCCAGAACTGGTAGAAGGCGTATGGGCTCGTGCGCTCGGGGTCGAGCCATACATTGCCGCTCTCGGTCTTACCGAACTTACCTCCGTCGGCCTTCGTGATCAGCGGACATACCAGAGCATAGGCCTCGCCAGCATCCATACGGCGGATCAGCTCCGTACCCGTGGTGATATTCCCCCATTGGTCAGAGCCCCCCATCTGCAGACGGCAGCCGTAGTGACGATAGAGATACAGATAATCGTAGCCCTGCAGGAGCTGGTAGCTGAATTCGGTGAAGGACATCCCGTTGGAGTTCTCGCCGCTGAGGCGCTTCTTCACCGAGTCCTTAGCCATCATATAGTTGACCGTGATATGCTTGCCGATGTCGCGGATGAAGCCGAGGAAGCTGTAGTCCTTCATCCAGTCGTAGTTATTCACCAGCACGGCAGCGTTGGGGGCATCGCTATCGAAGTCGAGGAACTTCGACAGCTGCTTCTTGATGCAAGCTTGGTTGTGGCGGAGCGTCTCTTCGTCGAGGAGGTTACGCTCGGCGGACTTCATCGAGGGGTCACCAATCATCCCCGTAGCACCGCCGATGAGGGCGATGGGGCGATGGCCTGCCAGCTGGAGGTGGCGCAGCATCATGACCCCGACGAGGTGGCCGATGTGAAGGGAGTCTGCCGTGGGGTCAATACCCAGATAGGCAGAGGTACGCTCCTTCTGTAGCTGCTCCTCAGTGCCTGGGAACATATCATGGATCATCCCACGCCAGCGCAGCTCTTCAATAAAGTTGATCATTTTTCTTCTTAAAAAGAGGTGATTATCTGTATGTATAGTGGCACAAAGATAGCTAAAGCCTCGCACCTGCGCCCCTATACGCGCGAGGATAGCCCGCTGACTAAGGGTAAGGGGCTCACCTTATCACGGGGATTTCTCTCATACAGCGGAGGAAGAAGTGCTATTCCCGCAAAGAAAAAGGCGCCCTCCCGTTGTAGTCTTCCCCTATCCAGGCACGTAGTCTTAACGACCACGCACGTAAACCCTATGATCCACGTATGTAGATATTAGATCTACGCACGTAGATAGATCTTATCTACCATTCGTCCGCCACTTTTATTCACGCTCGTAGGGAGTCATTCCACTACTGCTTTCAGCTTTTTTCTCCGAAGCAGCGGGCCCCACATAGCACGGCTACGCGACGTGTATCGCAAGGTTCTCTTCTCTGGTATTGCTGATTACAAGTTTTTTTTTAGGTTTGCAGTGTGGAGAGAAGCCCTTCTCCACGCAATACAGAGACACAGGAGCGCAACGCAACACCATCACTTCCATCTAATCGCGCTATGCACTACACGTTTAGGTACTCTACATTCGTCAAGGTCATCACCTT